>ERZ778018.122-NODE-122-length-159564-cov-9.784050_pt1 | contig 159564 bp, 151 predicted proteins | sample MGYA00375748_ERZ778018 | MGnify/ENA primary metagenome ERZ778018 (study PRJEB29350, sample SAMN05509839) | bioreactor metagenome | biome: bioreactor; material: wastewater | place: South Africa: University of Cape Town | collected 2014-04-22 ... | reverse complement strand
CGATCGGTTTCGGCCGGCGGCTCATCCGGCAGGCTCGCGGGCAGCTCACGCAGCTGCTGCGCGACCCGGAAAAAGTAGTCCCGGCGATCGGCCCAGCTGTCGCGGGTTTTGGTGTTCAGGAATTGGCGGATTTGGGCGTCGAGCATCAGCAGCTCGTCCCGCAATGTCGGGTCAGACATCGGGCATCTCCCGGCGAGCGTTGGGACAGGTGCGGCAGGCGTGATAGAGCCGGGCGCGCGTTGAATTGGAGGCGTCGAACGGCCGGGCCTGCTCGGCCAGGCAACGGTCGCGGCCGATCTCGCCGAGCACCGGGCACATCACCGTCTCGCCCATCAGGGCGCCGCGGATTTTCGCGAACACCTTGACCATATCGCCGGCATACTTGTTGCCGAGGACGTTGCTGATCACGGCGTCTGAGTAGTTGAGGCGCTTGGCGACAGCGCGCGAGGTCTGCGCGCGGCAGGCCTCCGCGAGCATGACAACCTCGTCGGGGATAGCGGCGCCCCAGGCGGCCTGCGCCTTGGCGACCGCGTCGAGCTTGCCGGCCGAGCCGGGAGCGGGCCCCCGGATCATGACGGCCTCGCGACGCGCAAGCGGTTAACGTTAACGGCCCGCATCAAATTCAGATCGAAGCAGCGCCGGGTCGCGCGGTGGATGATGGGCGCGCGCGGGCCGGTGTTGTGGCTGGCAAGCAGTTGGAAGTGATCCGGGCGGCGCGCGTGCAGGTAGCCCGCTTCGCGGAGGCCTCTGAGGTAGTTTTCAGCGGTCTCGATCGACACCGTCATGATCTCGGTCGAGGCCGTGCAGGTCACCTCCCAGGAGGAGGCGGCCCGCAAGTTGCGCAACGCCGTCCACACCGCCTGTTGCCGCATGACAGTCCCGATGGGGATATTGCGGACCGGAGGCGCCTCGCCGTAATTGATCACCCGATACGTCCCGGAGCGGACGGCGTTTGGACGCACACCAACGACCTCGATGATCCGCTCACGGATCAAGAAATCGAGGTAGCGGTAGACGGCGTGTCGAGCGCCCTCAGTGCCTGAAACGATCGCGCCGATCAGGCGTAGCTCGAAGCTGCCTTGTGCCTTGCTGAGCGCGCACATCGCGCGCCAGATCGCCTGTTGCTCGGATGTCGCCATGGGGGGAGCCATCACGCAGCCCTCCGCAGACGGACCGGCGGCGTGCCGGTGTAAAACCCGATGGTAAAATCAGGGATATCAAGCTCCGAGAGGCCCTGCGTGCGGGCAAACTCGGCGATCCTGTCGAGGTTGACGACGATGCGGCGTGCCCGGCCCTCGGTCGCGTGGCGCATCGCCTCCAGCAGCGCGTCGGACAAGGCCAGCTGCGGCACGAACGTCGTCGCCAGCTTGCGGGTATCCTCAATGTCGCAAGGCTGCGCCGCGACCCATTCAAGCACGCGGTTATGCACGCGCTCGACTTGCATCAGCTTCTGCGGCAGCTTTTCTTCGCCGATCAGGATGACCGGCACTGCCGAGGCCTCTTGGATCTCGCGCACCAGCTCGATCATGCCCTTGTCAACCAGGCGGTCAGCCTCGTCGACAAACAGCGGCGGATGATCAGGTGCTGCCAGGCGCATGATGATGCGCTCGGCAAGGTCGGCGACGGTGCCTTTCGGCTCGCGCTCGCCGAGCTCCTTCAGGATGGCACGCATGAGGGTCTTTTTGGTCCAGCTGTCGCCGACCTCGACGCGCGGCCCGAGCGTGTCGTTCTGCGCGTAGATCGCGCTATACGTCTTGCCGTAGCCCGAAAAGCCGTAGACCACTCCGAAGCCCGGCATATGAGCGCCGCGCGAACGGAGACGCTCGACCAAGGCCATCATGCTCGCAACATTCTTCAGCGGCGCCAATGAGGACGGCCGCTCAAATCCTGAAACTGTCATCTTGATATTGCTCATCATTACCCCGCCGTTTTTGGCTATCTGGCCTCGATTTCCGAGGCTTCCCCACGCTTTCGCGGCCTCTACACAACCCCGGCCTCGCCGAAATTCTCGAACATCTTGTCCATCGATCGGCACTCAGCCGACAGCGCGTAGCCGCCGACCCAGACCGCATCAGCGGTCGGCACATCCTCGCCGGCAGCGATGCGCGCCTTGAGGTCGCGGTAGCGCCGGTGGCGCTGCTGCGGTGTCTCCTGGGCGCGCAGGCGCCGCACCTTCGGCGGCGCGGCTGGTGCCGCTGTCGCGGCCTCGATCTCGGCCATGATCCGCTTGGCATCGTCATCGAGCGGCGCCGATATCGGCGCGCCGCCCTTGCGCAGCGCCGCGACATCGGCGGCTTGCTCCAAGGCAGGCGTCGAGTGCGCGTCGGATCGGCGCGGGAAGGCGACCAGGTTGCCGGCATTCTCGGCGCCGAGCCGCAGCCGGGCGTCCAACACGGTGCGCGACGTGATCTGGCGGCGCGCTGCCTTGATCTCGACCGAGCGCTCCTCGATCAGTTTGCGCTGCTTGGCAGCAACCTCGGCACGCAGCGCGGCCGGGTCGACGCCGGCAAGCTCGGGGCAGATCGCGACGGCGAGAAACTGCTCGCCATCCTCGTCAAAGCACCAGACCTTGCCCTTATCGGCCGGGTCGAGGCGGACAAATACGCGATCGCCAACCGTCAGGCCGGGTGCCATGTAGTGATAGCCGTCGATGCGGATGCCCTGCTTGCCGACTACGCGGCGGCCCTCGGCATCGGGTGCCTGCATGAGCAGCACCGCCAGTGCCTCCTCGTCGACGCGGCGCACCGGGGCAGCCCAGCGCGCGGCGCGGCCAAATGGCGTCTCGCCCTGCAGGCCACGATGCGGCCGCTGCGCATACATATCCTCGGCCCAACGATCGACGATGGACTGGAGCTCGGCTCCGGTGAGCTCGACGGCAAAGGCCCTGGCATCATCCGTGCCGAGCCTCGCGGCAAAGGCGCGCCGGCTCTCGATCACCTTACGGTCAGCAACGCTATGGCCAATAAAGCCCGGCAGCATGCGGCCACAGTCGGTCTGAAACGTCCTGACGGCGCGCTCGACCGGCCCTTTTTGCCAGGGGCTAAACGGCGCCGAGAGCTGCATGTCGATCTGGAGCGCCGCCAGCAGGCGCTTGGTGGCGCGCGCCACGAAATCCGAGCCGTTATCGGTCTTGACCTGATCGGGCACGCCCCACGCAAGGATCGCCTTGCGCAGCAGCAACTGCACCGCTTCGGATCGCGGCGTGCGCGACACCAGCAGGCACAACCGGCGCGACCAGATATCGACGCAGATGTAGATCGAGTGGCGGCCGTCGACGCAGAGCGCGTCGACCGGCGAGGCGTCGATCTGCCATTGCTCGTTGAGCGCCTGGATCAGGTGGACATAGGAGCCCGAGACGCGCCTCGTTGAGCGGAATTTATCCGGGTTGGTGATCGCCAGCAGTTCGGTGGCATGCGCCTCTTTCCAGCGCTTCAAGGCCCGTTCAAACGTCCGCAAACCCGGCAGCGGCACGAGCTCGCCCCGGACCTCGATGCGGGCGCCAAAGCGGTCGCGTACCGTGTCGTGCAACTGGACGGCGGTGTAGAGCGGGTTTTGCGCGACGAGTGCCAGCACAAACGGCTTGATCGCACCATCGGCGCCGGCATCGAGCACGCCGGAGCCGCGCCGGGCGGCGCCGCGATCGACGGCCAGGCGCTCAAGCTGGCCGCTCTCCTGCATGGCCAGCCAGCGCATCAGGGTGCGCGGCGCCAGGCTCGGCACCGCATCGCGCACCCATGGCGCGATATCGACACGCCCGAGGCGCCAGAAGTCGGCAAAATATGCCACCGCCACCGCCTGGCCGAGATCGGCGGCGCGGCGGAAGGTCTTGAGGGCCGCGAGGATGGCGATGCGTGCATCGAGCGCCTCGCCGGCCGCCCCGGTCGCCTGCGGCAGTTCGGGCGCCGCCGAGAGGGCGCTGGCAGCGGCCGTGGCCAGCGCCTCGCCGCCCTCGATCGAGTAATAGGCGACGCGCGCCGCGACCGGCAGCAGGTTGACGTGATACTCGAGGCCGCCACCGCGTCCATCCCGTGGCCGCGCCAGGCCCTTGTACTCGGCCCAGCCCTCGCGCTCGGCCTGGGCATTGACGTTGCGCTTGGTCGTCGGCAGGCCCGGCAATGCGAGCTCGGCGATTTCCGCCGCTGTGAGCCACATCCTCATGCGGCACCGCCTTCCGCCTTGGCGATGGCGGCGCGTCCTGCATCGGTGATGTCGTAAGTGTGCGGCGCGTTTCGCCGCTGCAACAAACCTCGGGCGACCAGGAAATACTCGGGTGTGCAATAGGCGACCATGAGCGCCGCGCCGCTTGCTTCGTCGTACCCCGCGCATCGCGTCCCAAGGCGGTCGCCGCGTAGCATACGAATTGGCCCAGCGACCGCGTGCTTGAGCAGAATGACCTGCGTCGGCGTCAATCCCGCAATCCTGCGTCCCTTTGTGGGGCGGGTGTGGAGGCGGCTCACGACGCACCGCCTTCCGCCTTGGCGATGGCGGCTTCCATGATGCTGGCGAGACGGTTCATTTCGATGCGACCGCCGCGTGTGCCTCCGTCTCCACTGCGCATGAAGGGTGCGGCGCCGCTCAGCGCCTGCAGTATGCGGGAGTGTGTGTTGTGCTCGCGGATCGCAGCGGTGGCTTCCTCGGCGCGCTCGAAAACCGCGATGAGATCACCTGCCTGACCATCATCGGTTACGGCGACGACATGGCGGGAGAAGCCAGGGAGCAGCATCCAGTTGCGTGGGTCGCTCATCACGCAGCACTCCCGCTCTTGCCCTTGCGCGGCTTGGGGGCCGGCTCGAGGGCGGCGAGGCGGGCGTCGACCATGGCGCGCAAGTCGCGCAGCTGGCGCTCGTCGAGCCGGAGCAAGGCCGCCTCGAGCCGCTTGAGCTGCGCATCCTCGGGGCGCACCGTGCCGCCTGCCGGTACAAAGCCGGCGATCTCGCGCGCCTTGGTGACGGTGTTGGCGGCGCCGGTGCCAATCAGCCCGGCCACCGAGACCTGCTGCTCCTCCGGCAGTGCGGCGAGCGCCTGCAGCTGGGCCTGATTGTCGGCGACCTTGGTGCCACGCAGCGCGGCGATGGTTTGCGGGGTCAGGGCTCCGGCGAGCTCGGTCGCGCGCTGTACCGCGCGCTCTGACATCCCCGTCTTACGGGCCGCATCTTTCGAGTAGCGCATCCAAGTCGCCAAGTTGGCGACTTGATCACTGACCCGCTTGGGACGGCGCCCCCCATGCTTGGTTTCCGGGTGCAGCGCCTCGTAGATGCGCTTGCGCTCGGCGAGAGCCAGTGCCCGGTCGAGTTCGGTCAACTCGTTGCGGATCAGGTTTTCGTCAATCTCGACCAGGCGCGCCTCAGCCTCGTCTATATCAAGCAAGATCGCCGGAATTTCCGCCCAGCCGAGCAGCTTTGCGACGGCTAAACGGTGCCCGCCCGCGACAAGCACCATGCGATTGCTGTCATCCGGCGCCATGCGCACGATGATCGGCTGCTGCAAGCCGATCTCGTTGATCGATGCCGCCAACGCCTCGACACGCGCCGGATCTGACGGCCTCATGCGGTTGACGACATCGATCGCGTCGATCTGCGCCATGAGCATTGGCGATGCTGGCTCTTGCTCGGACATTACGCGACCCTCTTGTGCGAGCGTGCAAACGCGCGCCGCTTACCAGCGGCGTCGTAAAACTGCGGCCAGATCGTCTGGCGGGGGGTGGAGAGCGCATCGGCGACGATCGCGTGGACGCGCGGATAAGGCCGCTCCAGCGCGCCGTAGATCGTGTGGCGCGACAGGCCGACCTGGTCGGCCAGTGCCGCAACCGTTGTGCCGCGATCACGCAGCGCAGCAATTATGGTCGTTCTTGTCCAATTTACCTTGACCGTCATGCCCATCTCGTCACGAGTTCGCCGCCGTGTTAACCAAGTCTGTGTTGATCACTTGTGTTCAACATAGACGTAGATGTCTAACCACGTCAAGCGCTGCGCGACACGAAAGTCTCATTATTGGTTACTGACGACGCAAACGATGGGCTTAAGCGTCCAACCCGCCTTGCCGAACTGCTGAGGGCCGTCGAGAATTTGTCTGAATTCTCGCGGATATCCGGCATAAATAGGCGCATGCTCGACCGCTACAAGGGTGGAATGGAGCCCTCGCTTGGTGTCGCATGGGCGATCGCCCGTGCGCTAGATTTGCCTCTGGACGCATTGGTCTCGGACAAATATGCCTTAGCCCGGCCTGCCGCAGCCTCGGACACGCCTGCCGATGTGGTCATGCTCCCGCTGCTGGATGTGGTCGCTTCGGCCGGAGACGGCGCAGTAAATGGCCATCCACAGGAAATCGACCGCCTTCCGTTCTCGCGCATCCTGCTGCGGCAACTCGGCGTGCCACCAGGCACGGCACACTTCCTGACAGTGCGCGGCGATAGCATGCACCCGACAATTCCAGATGGCTCGATCGTCCTGGTCAACACTGCCGTGCGGCGACCACACAATGACGGGATCTATGTCGTGGTGCTGGGCGACGATGTGCGCATCAAGCGCGTCCAGGTTGGCTTCGACGGCGCTGTGACGTTGATGTCCGACAACGCCGAGATCTATAAAGATGAGCGGCTCGCGCCGGCCGATGCCGAGAGACTACGGATCGCAGGGCGGGTGTTCTACAAGGCGGGGGGATTATGATGCCAAAGTATGCATTTTATGCATTTTTCGCGGCCGGGCTGGCATGGTCCACACCGGCCGGAGCTGGGGACCTGACCGTCGGCGGGTTTGCCGACCTTTTTAACGCATCAGCTGGGCAAGGCATACGCGTCGATAAGTTGGCGTGCCCCAAGCAGCCTATCCCGCAGTGCGAATATATAGGCGACCGCTACAAGATCCTGGTCATCGGCGACGACGAGACGGGCGCGCCGGATGAGATCGCGGTCTATATCCCTCGTGGCCCCACCGCGACCTCGCGTAAGCAGGCGGCGATGCGGACTGCGACTGTCCTGACTGCCCTGACCGCAGTCGCTGCGCCGAGCGCAGCGCCCAAGGAGCGTGGACGGCTTATGACGAGCCTGATCGACGGCGCTACGCGGCCACCGCACCGCGCCGAGCGTTCCATCGGCGGGGCGCGCTATGTCCTGACGGCAACCGACCCCGCTGACTTCCGGATTTACGTCTCCTGGGACAACTAGGACGCTGATTTTCTCGAGTTCCCGCTTGACGTCCCTAGCATCTATATATATAGATTGGTCATCAACACGGCGTTGATGCCCGCGCCTCGGGGCAAACGGTTAGGCAGGATAAGACCATGACCAGCGAAGAATACAATGCCATGATCGAGCGCGCCGACGACGCCGAACTCCGGGCTTACGCGATGCGCGAAGCTGAGAAGGCCCTAGCCGAAGGCAGGACGCAGGACGCCGACGCCATGGCCTCTTTGCTCTACCACTTCATGGCCCCAGCTGACCGGAAATGGTAACGGTCAGTCGCTCTCGCATCATGATCCAGCCGCTCCCAACCGGAGCGGCTGTGCAGTTTCCCAAGGATCGCGCCCTCATTGATCGCTTCAAGGTACGGTTTCCCAAGGCACGTTGGGGCGCCGGCACCAAGTCGTGGCACATTCCCGGCAAGCTGGCGGTGACGCGCGTAGAAAAATGGGCGGCTGCCGAGGCTCCCTATCTCCGCGCGATCGAGCAGGCATTGCGCGACCTCGAGTGGGACGGCATCGAGACTGACCCGCTTAAGGCGCTCGAAAGCCGTCGTGCGGAGGTGAAAAGCCGCAACATCACCATCGCCGGTGGCGAGCTGCGCTACGAATTCCGGTATTTAGAGGCATCGGTTGATATTGCTCGATCGCTACCTGGCGCACGCTGGCGGGCGCCGTATTGGACGTTTAGGCCGGGATGCCTAGCCGATGTCGACACCATCGTCGACGGCTGCAACCGCATTTTTGCCCTCAACATCGCCGCGCAGGAGCAATAATGGCCCAGCCTGACTATATCTGGCGCATCATCCTCAACACCGGCCGCGCGCACCAGATGACCCGCGACGAGGTCTCGGCCGAGGCCGAGGCCTATGCGCGCTCTGTCATTGCCACCGATGGCGTCAAGTCGATCAATGACGGCGAGTTGCTGCTCGTGGTGAGCCGGTGGCGGTCGCATCTCTACATGACGGTCAAGTCATCCGATGCCGCCGTCAATTACGCGGTTATTGGGGTTGCGCGCCGCTCGGCCGGTGCCGCCGAGTTGTGGGCCGAGTTGCACCAGGAGCCGATTGACGATGGCTATGCCACCAACCCGGCCGACGTACCGCGAGCACCATGGGTCGGCATCGCACTCGGTGCCCAACTGCGCAACTACCCGCGAGAGCGGATGCTTGGGATCGTCGGTATAGCCAAAATGGCCGCCTGGGCGTGGATCGAGGGGAACAAGTCATGACAAGACCGCCACGCGTCGATCCTGCGACCGCCCGCGCCTATCTGCAATCGTCCCTGCAGGCGCTCAAGCAGCGGGGCGGGCGCGTGATCAGCCTGCGCCTCGAGGCGGACGAACTTGCCGCGCTCGACCGCCTGACGGAGGATGGCACGACGATGCGCGACGCGATCGCAGCTGCGATCAGGCAGGCCGCAAGCGGAAAGTCACGTTGATGACGGTTTTGCCATCCCACTTCCGTTTCTGCAGCGACCGCGCCGTATCGGCCTTAGAGGCTTGTAATGTCGCGTAAAAACCTAAGTGGGATGCTATGTGCCGACGACGGTCCAAATCATCCCACTTCGCGAGGGCGCTGGACGCCATTTCAACGGCTTAGGGCGCCTTGGCCCCGATCGTCCGCCGACAGGCTATGCCATTTGATCTGTCGCCGCTTCAAACGGCCGCCCGGCCCTAGGGATACCCTAAGTCCCCGGATTTGCGATGGTTTCGCCCGGTCGATCCCGGAAAATCCCGCTTAATCCCGGCTTCCCGCCTCTGCCATTTGAACTGTCGTTTAACAACGGCCGGGCTGAATCTCGGCCGGCTCAAGTACTGGATGCGAGGCTTGACGCAATTTCGCCGCAGTGGCAATTGAGAATGAACGTTCATTCTCGGTCAGCGCAGGCGGAATATAAATGGCGGATGAGCGCAACAGCGCGGACCGGCGGCGCACGGCGATTCTCGATGCGGCGGAACTGAGCTTCGTCCGGCGCGGTTTTCATCGCACCACGATGCAGAACGTCGCAACGGAAGCCGGCATGAGCCCAGGCAATCTTTACCGGTATTTCCCGTCCAAGGAGGCCATCGTCGAGGGCCTGACCGAGCGGGAGCGCGCCAAGTACATGGCGGATTTCGAGGCGCTCGAGCATGCGCCGCCTTCGATCGCGCTGCTCGAGGAGATCGCACGTGGCTACCTGCTGCACGAGCCGCGCGCCAAGAAGATCATGGACCTCGAGATCTGGGCCGAATCGACGCGCAATCCGGCGCTGACGACGCTGTGCCAGAGCGTGCAGCGCGAGGTCGACAACCATCTGGTGCGCTATCTCGAACGGCTGCGCGACAGCGGCCTGGCCGCGCCGGATGTCGATCCGCGCCGCGTGCTCGACATGGTGTCGCTGATGGTGGATGGGCTGGCCTTGCGCGTCGCGACCGATCCCGAATGCGATACCGAGGCGCGGCTTGCCATGGTGCTCATGGTGTTCCGGGCCGCGCTTGCCGGCGGGATCCGCAGTTGCCTCAGCGAGAAGGTGTCCGCATGACACGGCGCGCCGTTGTTCTTTCCGCCGTTGCTGTCGCGGGGCTGGCCGCTGGTGGCGCATTCTGGTTCGCGATGCCGGGCGCGGCGGAGCCGACCGCGATTGCCACGCCCGCGCCGCAGGCGCCGAAGGTTTCCGTCGTGAAGGCGAAGCGCCGCGACGTGACGGCGCGCGTGACCGTGTCTGGTACGCTCGTGCCGCGCGAGGAGGTCTATGTCCTGCCCGAGATCGACGGGCTGGTGATCGAGGATATCCTCGCCGAGGAGGGCGACCACGTGCGCGAAGGCCAGGTGCTGGCCAGACTGTCGCGTGCCACACTCGATGTGCAGCTTGCCCAGAACGCGGCCAATCTGGCGCGCAACGCGGCGGCGATCGCGCAGGTGAAGGCCCAGATTTCCGAGGCCGAGGCGAACCAGATCCAGGCCGCGAGCGCTTTGGAGCGCGCGGCCAAGCTCAAGACCTCCGGCATCACCACACTCGATACGTTCGAGCAGCGCCAGGCGGCGTCACGCGCCGGCACGGCCAAGCTGCAGGCGGCCAAGGACGGGCTCGCGGCGGCCGAGGCGGATAAAAAGCTGACCGAGGCCCAGCGCGCCGAACTCGAGATCAAGCTCGCCCGCACCGAGATCAAGGCGCCGCGCGCCGGGCTGATCAGCCGGCGCAACGCCAAGCTCGGCTCGGTGGCGGCGATGGCGGGCGACCCGCTGTTCAAGATCATCGCCGATGGCGCGGTCGAGCTCGAGGCCGAGGCGGCCGAAGCCGAATTGCCGCGCATCAAGGCCGGGCAGAGCGCGAGCGTGACCGCGCCGGGCGGCGATGCGGTTCTGGCCGGCACCGTGCGGCTGGTTTCGCCTGAAGTCGACAAGGCCACCCGGCTCGGCCATGTCCGCATCAGCCTGCCGGCCGGTGCGCCGCTGGCTATCGGCAGTTTCGCGCGCGGGCAGGTCGAGGTTGGCCGCCATACCGGCGTGACCCTGCCGGTGCAGGCCGTGATCCACACCAAGGACGGCGCGCAGGCGCAGGTCGTCAAGGATGGCCGCATCGAGACGCGCGCCATCCGGCTTGGGCTGGTCGGCGAGGGTTTTGCCGAGATCGTCTCCGGCCTCCAGGACGGCGAGACGGTGGTGGCGCGCGCCGGCACCTTCGTGCGTGACGGCGACATGGTCACCGCCGTGCCCGAGGCGGAGCAAGAGGCGCGCCGATGAAGCTCAACGTCTCGGCCTGGTCGATCCGGCAGCCGATCCCGGCGCTCGTGCTGTTCACGGTGCTGATGCTGCTCGGCATCGTCAGCTTCATCAACCTGCCGGTGACGCGCTTCCCGAATATCGACATCCCGATCGTCTCGATCACCGTGACGCAATCGGGCGCGGCCCCGGCCGAACTCGAAACGCAGGTTACCAAGAAGGTCGAGGATGCCGTCGCCAGCATCGCCGGCGTCAAGCATGTCGTCTCGACCGTCACCGACGGGTCGTCGCAGACGCTGATGGAGTTCCGCCTGGAGGTGAATACCGACCGGGCGCTCAACGACGTCAAGGATGCGATCTCCAAGATCAGGACCGACCTGCCGCGCACCATCAACGAGCCGCAGATCCAGCGCATCGATGTCGAGGGCCAGTCGATCCTGACCTATGCCGCCTCCTCGCCCGGCATGACGCCGGAGGAGTTGTCTTGGCACGTCGACAACGTCATCAAGCGCAAGCTGCAGGGGCTGAAGGGCGTCGGCCGCGTCGAGCGCTATGGCGGGGTGACGCGGCAGATCGTCATCTCGCTCGATCCGGACCGGCTGCTGGCGCTCGGCCTCACCGCCGGTGGCGTCAACCGCCAGGTGCTCGCCACCAATGTCGATCTCGGCGGCGGGCGCGGCGAGGTCGGCGGGCAGGAGCAGGCGATCCGTACGCTGGCGGGACGCCGCAGCGTCGAGGACCTTGCCGAGACGCGCATCGCGCTTGCCGACGGGCGCTCGGTGCGGCTGAAGGAACTCGGCCGCGTCGAGGATGGCGCGGCCGAACCCCGTACCTTCGCGCGGCTTGATGGCCAGCCGGTGGTGTCCTTCGCGGTGTTCCGCTCGAAAGGCGCCAGCGAACTCTCCGTCGGCGAGGAGACCGACGGCGCGATCCAGCAACTGCGCCAGGATTATCCGCGCGTGTCGCTCACCCGCATCGACGATGCGGTCAGCTACACCAAGGGCAATTACGAAGCCGCCATGCACACGCTGCTTGAAGGCGCGGCGCTGGCGGTGCTGGTGGTGTTCCTGTTCCTGCGCAACTGGCGCGCGACGCTGATCTCGGCGATCGCGCTGCCGCTGTCGGCGATCCCGGCCTTCTGGGCGATGAGCGCCATGGGCTTCTCGCTCAATCTGGTCAGCCTGCTCGGCGTGACGCTGGTCACCGGCATCCTGGTCGATGATGCCATTGTCGAGATCGAGAACATCGTGCGCCATATGCGCATGGGCAAGTCGCCCTATCGCGCGGCGATCGAGGCGGCGGACGAGATCGGTCTCGCGGTGATCGCCATCACCTTCACCATCGTGGCGGTGTTCGTGCCGGTCAGTTTCATGGATGGCATTGCCGGGCAGTATTTCCGGCAGTTCGGCCTGACGGTCGCAGCTGCCGTGCTGGTCTCGCTGCTGGTGGCGCGCCTGATCACGCCGATGATGGCGGCCTATCTGATGCGGCCGATCCCCGAACATGACGGCGGCGATGGCTGGGTGATGCGGGCCTATACGCGCTTCCTGCACCTGTCGCTCGACAGCTCGAAGCCGGTCCGGCTCGGCATCGGCCGCTTCAAGCGCGCAGTCAGGCTGCCGCATGCCTATGTCACGCTTGCCGCCGGCCTCGGGCTGTTCGCGCTGTCGCTGTGGAGCACGCAATTGCTGCCGACCGGCTTCATCCCGGCAGGCGACGAATCGCGCATCGTGATCTCGGCCGAGTTGCCGCCCGGCTCGACGCTGGACGACACGCGCGTCACCACCGACCGCATGGCCGCCACGATCAAGGAGTTGCCCGAGGTGCGCAGCGTGTTCGTGATCGGCGGTTCGACGCCGACGGGGCAGGGGCTCGAAGTCCGCAAGGCGGCGTTGTTCGTGCGGCTCGTGCCCAAGGCCGAGCGTACGCTGAGCCAGAAGCAGATCGAGGGCAAGCTGTCGCGCATGCTGGCGGGCATCCCCGATACGCGCGTGTGGTATGTCAATGAGCGCGGCGAGCGCGAGGCCTCGATCAGCCTGGTGGCCGAGGATGGCATCGACATGAGCCAGCCGCTCGATGCGCTGATTGCCGCCATGCGGCGTCAGCCCGGCTTCTCCAACGTCGCCTCGAGCGCGGCGCTCGACCGGCCCGAGATCCGTATCGTGCCGCGCTACGAAAAGGCGGCCTCGCTCGGCGTGACGCCGGAGGCGATGTCCGAGGCGGTGCGGATCGCGACGATCGGCGATGTCGATGCCAATCTCGCCAAGTTCAATGTCGGCGACCGGCTGGTGCCGATCCGCGTGCAGCTCGACGAGGCGGCGCGCGGCGACCTGCAGGAGATCAGGGGCTTGCGCGTCATGGCGGCGGGCAAGGCGGTGCCGCTGTCCTCGGTGGCCGATGTTTCGTTCTCGCAGGGGCCAAGCTCGATCCAGCGCTACGACCGCATGCGCCGCGCCGTGCTCGGCGCCGATCTCAACGGCCTGACCCTCGATCAGGCGATCGAGATCATTCGCAACCTGCCCGAGGCGAAAGCGCTGCCGAGCGGCGTACGGTTGCAGGATTCGGGCGATGCCGAAGCCTCCAACGAGGTGCGCGAGGGTTTCGTGACGGCAATGGGCATCGGCATGGTGCTGGTGCTCGGCGTGCTGGTGCTGCTGTTCGGCAGCGTGTTCCCGCCGATCACCATCCTGCTGTCGCTGCCGCTGTCGTTCGGCGGCGTGGTCATCGCGCTGCTGGCGACGGATAATCCGGTCTCGATGCCGGTGTTCATCGGCGTGCTGATGCTGATGGGTGTCGTCACCAAGAACGCCATCATGCTGGTCGAGTTCGCGGTCGAGGAGCGCGCCAAGGGCGTGCCGCGCCTCGAAGCGATGATCGATGCCGGCCGCAAGCGCGCACGCCCGATCGTGATGACCTCGATCGCCATGGCAGCCGGCATGCTGCCATCGGCCTATGGCGTCGGCGACGGCGGCGAATTCCGCTCGCCGATGGCGATCGCGGTTATCGGCGGGCTGATCGTCTCGACCCTGCTCAGCCTGGTTTTCGTGCCGGCCTTCTACATGGTGATGGACGATCTCGGCCGGATCATCGGCCGCCTGCTCGGCCCGTTGATCGGGCCGCGCGAGGAGCCGGCCGACGCTGAGGGCGAGCCGCATGGGCCGCGCGTCAAAATGGCCGCCGAATAGCGCCGGTGCGGCGCTGCAGGTCAGCTGTGCACCTACGGCCGTTCCCATTTAACACGGCCTGCTCTAAACAGGAGCATTCCCGCCGAAACCTGAGGCCAGACCATGACGCCCGCCGAAAAGACCGCCGCGATCGACCGTATGCTGGTGAATGTGCCGGTGATGCCGGTGATGACCGTTTCAGAGCCGGATGAAGCGGTGGCACTCGGCCGGGCGCTCGCCGATGGCGGCATCACGGTGCTCGAGATCACGCTGCGCACTGAAGCCGCGCTCGCCTGCATCGCGGCGTTGCGCAAGGCACTGCCCGATTGCATGGTCGGCGCCGGCACGGTGCTCGATGAGGCTCAGCTCGCTCAGGCTCTGGCAGCGGGAGCGCAGTTCATCGTCACGCCCGGCACCAGTCAGCGCTTCGTCGACAAGCTCGCCGCCGCGCCCGTGCCGGCGCTGCCCGGCTGCGCCACCGTCTCGGAGATGCTGACGCTGGCGGCGGCCGGTTTCGACCGGCTGAAATTCTTCCCCGCCGAGGCGGCTGGCGGTGCTGCCTATCTGAAAGCGGTATCGGCGCCGGTGCCGCAGGTGAAATTCTGCCCGACCGGCGGCATCGATGCCGGCAAGGCCGCCGGCTATCTGGCGCTCGCCAACGTGATCTGCGTCGGCGGCTCGTGGCTGGCACCGGGCGCCGCCGTCAAGAGCCGCGACTGGAGCGCGATCACCAAGCTTGCGCGCGAAGCGGTGGCGCTGCGCCCCGGAAAAGCCTGAACGACACGCTTTGTAGCGACCTCAACTGGGCGCTGCCTTGGCCGCGCCGTCAATGGATCAGGGAGACACCGATGTTCGATGCCAACCAGCTTCTCAATGCGCTTCTCGGAGCGGGCCAGCCACAACAGGGCCAAGCGCAGGGCGAGACGCCGCAAGCCGGTGGTGCTCTCGGCAACCTGCAGAATATTGCCGGCGCGCTGTTCGGGCAGGCGACGCAGGGTGTGCGCGATGCCGCCCAGAAGGTCGACCAGTCGACCGGGGCCGGGCAATCGCTGCAGGGCATGCTCGGGCAATTGACCGGCCAGAGCCCGGATCAGCTTCTTGCCAAGGCGAAGGAGTTGGTCGGCAACAATCAAATGGCGACCGGCGCGGTGCTCGGCACGCTCGGCAGCCTGCTCATCGGCACGCAGGCCGGGCGCGGCGTTGCCGGCAGCGCCGCCAAGCTTGGCGGTCTCGCCATGCTCGGCGGCCTCGCCTACAAGGCCTACCAGAATTACCAGCAGGGCAAGCCGGTGGTCGATACCGGCAGCCCGGCATTGCTGCCCGCGCCCGCCGGCAGCGGTTTCGGCGCCGAGGCGGCCGGCAACAACGATGCGGCGCTCGCCAGCCTCAAGGCGATGATCGCGGCGGCCGCCGCCGATGGCACTGTCGATGCGGCGGAGCGCGCCACCATCCTCGGCGCGATCGGCAAGGCGGGGCTCGATCCGGAGGCAAGCGCCTTCCTCGAGCAGGAATTCGCCAGGCCGGCCACGGTCGAGGCGCTCGTCGCCATGGCCGACGGGCCGGAAACGGCGGTGCAGCTGTACACAGCCGCGCGGCTGGCGATCGATCCCGATACCAGCGCCGAGCAGGGTTTTCTCAAGCGGCTCGGCGACGGGCTCGGCCTCGATGCCGGCCTGGTGGCGCATATCGATGCGGCGGCGCTGAACGCAAAGGCGACAGGTTGATGGAGGCTTTGCTTCGAGGCGCCCCCGCAATCGCGGCGAGGGCGAAACCGTCGCGGCGCGGCGCGCTCGCGGCAGGTGCTGCCATCGTGCTCGGCTCCCCCGCGGTCGCGGCCACGGAAGGCGGCGTGATCCGCTGGCGCATGGCGACGGCGTGGCCGAAAACCATGAAGGGGCCGGGCGTTTCGGCGCAGCGCCTCGCCGCCCGCATCAACACGATGGCTGGCGGGCGCATGGAGGTCGCGACCTTTGCGGCGGGCGAGATCGTGCCGGCCTTCGCGGTCGCCGACGCCGTCTCGAACGGCACGGTCGAGATGGGCCATACCGCCTCGTTCTTCCTGCAGGGCAAGATCGCGGCGAGCGTGTTCTTCACCAGCGTGCCGTTCGGCCTGTCACCGATCCTGCATGAATCATGGATCGGCTTCGGCGGCGGCCAGGCGCTGTGGGAAGAGCTTTACCGCCCGCTCGGCCTGCAACCGTTTCTCGCCGGCAATACCGGGCCGTCGCTCGCCGGCTGGTTTCGCCGCGAAATCCGCGGACCGGGAGATATCAAGGGCCTGCGCATCCGCGTCTCGGGGCTTGGTGGCGAACTCTACCGCCGCATGGGTGCGGTGCCGCAGGTCATCCCGCCGGGCGACGTCTATCCGAGCCTCGAGCGCGGCGTCATCGATGCGGTCGAACTGCTCGGGCCGATGAACGATCTCGATATCGGTTTGCAGCGCATCGCGCCGTTCTGCTACGTGCCGGGCTTCAACAAGCCGAACGGCGCGGCCGAGGCGGTGATCAACCTCGCCGCCTGGGACAAGCTGCCGGACGACCTCAAGGCGATCGTCCGCGAGGCGTGCCGCGCCGAGCACGCGGCCGGACTGGCCGAGGCGCAGCTTGGCCAGGGCGTGGCGCTGCGCGAGATCGCCAGCCTGCCGAACGTGACGCTGGCCGGTCTGCCGGTCGAGGTCCTGAAGGACGCCCACAAGATCGCCAGCGCGTTGCGCCAGGAAATCGGCGCGACCGGCGCGCTGGCCGGCCGGATCCTTGCCTCCTATGAGGCAGCCGCCGCGCAGTTGCGCCCATGGGACCGCATCAGCCGGGTGCCGGATTTCCACGACAACTGAGGCGATCAGGCGGCCTTGAGAGACCGTGTTTCCCAGGCCGCCGCCACGACCAGTGCGAGCGTCGTCGCGGCGTAAAGCGCCAGCGGCGGCCAATGCCAGCCGATCAGCGCCGAGGCGGCCAGGATTGCCAGCCCGACGCCATGCGATAGCGGGAAGCGCCCGGTATAGGCGCGTTTGAACAGGCCGTTGCCAGCCACGTAAAGCAGCGGCCCGGCGACGATCATGGCGGCGCTGCGCCCGTCCGCAGCCCCGAGCGGATGGGCGAGCGTCATCTCGTCCGCCACCGCCGAGACGATGATGCCGGCGACGATCAGCAGATGCAGATAGGTATAGGCGAGGCGGGCGAGCCGGCCGGGGTTGTCGGCATGCGCGATCGAGTGGCTGCCGCGCGCCGCGCCGGTATCGAAATACAGCCACCACATTGCCGCAGCCCCGACGAAGGCGAGCAGGAAGGCGGCGATTGTCGGTGCGGCGAAGTCGCTATCGGCGAAGGTCGCGCCGGTGACGAGCAGCGATTCGCCGAGCGCGATGATGATGAACAGCGAGCAGCGCTCCGCGAGATGGCCGCCATCGACATCCCAGTCGGCGGTGGTCGAGCGGCCGAGGCTGGGCACGCGAAAGCCCAGCGCCGGCCCGCAATATTCGAGCACGAGGGCCGCGCACCACAGCGCCAGCCGGGTTTCGCCCCCGCTCAGGCCGCCGGAGAGCCAGAACACGCCGGAGAGCGCCGCCCAGCACAGGATGCGCTGGAAATTGCGGAAGTTGTTCGGGTTCACGCCGCGCAGCGCCCAGAGCATGAACAGGGGACGGCCGGCCTGCATGGCGACATAGGCGAGCGCGAACATCAGGCCGCGCTCGCCGAAGGCTTGCGGGATCGAGATCGACAGCACCAAGCCGGCGAGCATCAGCACGAACAGCGCCACGCGCACCGGCGTGCGCTCCGGGTCGAGCCAGTTGGTGACCCAGGAAGTGTAGATCCACACCCACCATACCGCCAGGAACAGCAGGCCGGTCTGCAGCCCGTTCTGCCAGCTCACGTCCTTGAGCAGGGTGTGGGACAGTTGCGTGACAGCGAAGACGAAGACCAGGTCGAAGAACAGCTCGACATTGGAGACTTTCGCCTCCGCGCCGGGAGCGCGCTGGCGCTGCAAGCCTTGCCGGTTGCTCTCGTCGATCATGCGCGCTCCTGTCCGGCGCAGCTTACGCCCGTGCGGCGTTCTTCCGGTTGAGGAAATCGCCCATGCGCTGCAGCGCCTTCTCGATATTCTCGAGCGAATTGGCGTAGCTCAGGCGGATATAACCCTCGCCGAACACGCCGAAATCCGGGCCGCCAATGGTGGCGACGCCGGCATCTTCCAGCAGCGCCGAGGCGAGCGGCTTGGCCTTCCAGCCGGTCTGCGACACGTTGGGGAAGGCGTAGAACGCCCCCTTCGGCGTGATGCACGAGACGCCCGGCAAGGCGTTCAGCCCGGCGACGACCGCCTTGCGGCGCCGGTCGAATTCGGCGCCCATCATGGCGACCGCATCCTGCGGGCCGGTCAGCGCGGCAAGCCCGGCCCATTGCGCGGGAGCATTGACGCAGGAATAGGAATTGACCGCGAGCTTGCGCGCGGCGTCGAGCAGGTTCGAGGGCCAGACCGAATAGCCCATGCGCCAGCCGGTCATGGCGTAGGTCTTCGACCAGCCGTTGAGCAGGATGGTGCGGTCGCGGATTTCCGGATAGCTCAGCAGGCAGACGTGTTTCTCGCCGTCATAGAGCATCTGGTCGTAGATCTCGTCCGACATGATGGCGACATGGGGGTGCTTCGCCAGCCCCGCCACCAGCTTGTCGACCTCGGCCTTGGGCGTGACGCCGCCGGTCGGGTTGGCTGGCGAATTGATGATGATCAGCCGGGTCTTCGGCGTGATCAGCGCCAGCGTCTCGTCGGCCGAGAAGGCGAAGCCGTTCTCCTCGCGGATCGGCACCGGAATCGGCGTCGCGCCGGTGAACTCGATCATCGAGCGATAGATCGGGAAGCCGGGATCGGGATACATGATTTCGCCGCCCGGCTCGCCGAACATCAGGATCGCCATGAACATGGTGACCTTGCCGCCCGGCACGATCAGCACGTTGTCCGGATTGACGCTGACGCCGAAACGCCGGTCGAGATCAGCCGCGACGCCCTCGCGCAGCGGCTGGATGCCGGTGGCCGCCGTGTAGCCGTGATGGCCGTCGCGCAACGCCTTGATCGCCGCCTCGACGATATGACCGGGCGTGGAAAAATCCGGCTGGCCGATGCCGAGATTGATGATGTCCCGGCCTTGCGCCGCCAACGTATTGGCGCGGGCGAGAACGGCGAAAGCATTTTCTTCGCCGATGCGGGCGAAAGCGGAAACCGGTTCGACTGTCATGGAGATGGTCCGTGGCTGGATGTCAGCGGGCAATGCGCGGCACGCCCGGCGCGAAACGAGAGCAGCCAATCTCGGGCATGCGCGCCGAAAGCGCAAGATTTTTGAGACTATATCGCCGAACGGCGCGTCGGATCGCGCGGCGCCGCGAAAGCGCCGGGATTTGACGCGCGCGCATTGCCAGGCACGGTCGAGACTAGGCGTTAAATACGAGAGCGGCCGTGGCGCGTTTTCTTGACTTTGAGGGCATAGAATTTACAATGTAGCCCTTCTTGCAGACTGCTGGCGGGCGTTGATCCGATGAGAGAAAATCTCATCGGGGGAGGTTCGTCATGCGTGCACCCGACATGCAGAAACTCGATGCGTTCGTGGGTCAACTGGTCGGCGATCTCGGCGCTTCCGTCACCGCCTGCCTGGTGGTGCTCGGCGACCAGCTCGGCCTGTACAAGGCGATGGCCGATGGTGCGGCGCTGAGCGCCGCCGAGCTTGCCGCGCGCACCGGCGTCAAGGAGCGCTACCTGCGCGAATGGCTCTCGGCGCAGGCGGCCGCCGGCTATGTCGATTACGACGAGGGCAAGGATCGCTTCAGCCTCAATCCGGAACAGGCGATGGCCTTCGCCGAGGAGGGCAGCCCGGCCTTCTTCGCCGGCGCTTTCGAGATCGTGCAGTCGATGTGGCTCGACGAGCCGCGCATTGCCGAGGCGTTCCGCACCGGCAGGGGCTTTGGCTGGCACGAGCATGATAAATGCCTGTTCCGGGGAACGGAGCGCTTCTTCCGGCCAGGCTACAATGCCAATCTGGTCGAATCGTGGATCCCGGCGCTCGAAGGCGTCCGGGAAAAGCTCGAGCGCGGCGCGGTGGTGGCCGATGTCGGCTGCGGCCATGGCGCCTCGACCGTGCTGATGGCGCAGGCCTTCCCGAAGTCGCGCTTCTACGGTTTCGACTATCACGGCCCCTCGATCGAGCGCGCGAAGCAGGCAGCCGCGGCAGCCGGGGTCGAGGACCGCATCACCTTCCAGAAGGCGACCGCCAAGGATTTCGAGGAGCAGCAATACGACCTCGTCACCATGTTCGATTGCCTGCACGACATGGGCGATCCGGTCGGCGCCGGGCGTCATATCAAGGACACGCTCGCCGAGGACGGCTCGTGGATGATCGTCGAGCCGTTCGCGCATGACAGGCTGAAGGACAATCTCAATCCGGTCGGCCGGGTGTTTTATGGTGCTTCGACGATGATCTGCACGCCGGCTTCGCTGTCGCAGGAGGTCGGGCTCGGCCTCGGCGCGCAGGCCGGCGAGGTCCGCCTGCGCAAGGTGGCGCTCGATGCCGGCTTCTCGCGCTTCCGCCGCGCCACCGAAACGCCGTTCAACATGGTGTTCGAGGTGCGCCCGTAGCAAGCCGACGCGAAATCGCCACCGAAAAGGGGAGGGAACGCGCCGCGGCGACGGCGCCTTCCCGATCCATCAGGCGATTTCATTGGTGTGATCGATAACATCTTACTTCACCTCCACCCTCGAGTTCGTCTAAGCTGGCGGCGATGAATTTGCGCGCCGCCATTCTGGCCGGCGCCGGGAGGAAGTGATGGCCACCAAGCCCCACCGCATCAAAGCGGATCAGTTGCGTTCGAAACAGTGGTTCGACAATCCGGCGAATGCCGACATGACGGCGCTCTATATCGAGCGCACCATGAATTTCGGCCTGTCGCGCGAAGAGCTGCAATCAGGCCGGCCGATCATCGGCATCGCCCAGTCGGGCTCGGATATCGCGCCGTGCAACCGGCACCATATCGAGCTGGCGAGCCGGGTGCGCGACGGCATCCGCGAGGCGGGCGGCGTGCCGTTCGAGTTCCCGATCCACCCGATCCAGGAAACCTGCAAGCGGCCGACGGCGAGCCTCGACCGCAACCTGCAATATCTCAGCTTGGTCGAGATCCTGTACGGCTACCCGCTCGACGGCGTGGTGCTGACCACCGGTTGCGACAAGACGACGCCGGCGCAGATCATGGCGGCGGCGACCGTCGATATCCCGGCGATCGCGCTCTCGGGCGGGCCGATGCTGAACGGCTCGTTCCGTGGCGAGCGCACCGGCTCGGGCACCATCGTGTGGAAAGCACGCGAGATGATGGCGGCCGGCGAGATCGACTATCGCGGCTTCGTCGACCTCGTCGCCTCCTCGGCGCCCTCGGCCGGGCATTGCAACACGATGGGCACCGCTTCGACGATGAACTCGCTCGCGGAAGCGCTCGGCATGAGCCTGCCGGGCTGTGCCGCGATCCCCGCGCCCTATCGCGACCGCTACGAGATGGCCTACCATACCGGCAAGCGCATCGTTGACATGGTGTGGGAGGACCTGACGCCGTCGAAAATCCTGACGCGCGAGGCGTTCGAGAACGCCATCGTGGTCAATTCGGCGATCGGCGGTTCGACCAATGCGCCGATCCATCTCAACGCCATCGCCAAGCATATCGGCGTCGCGCTCGACAATGACGACTGGGAGAAGGTCGGCTACGACGTGCCGCTGCTCGTCAACCTGCAGCCGGCCGGCGAATATCTCGGCGAGGATTACTATCGCGCCGGCGGCGTGCCGGCGGTGGTGGCCGAACTGATCGCCAAGGGCCGCATCAAGCCGGCGCTGACCGCCAATGGCCGGACGCTGAGAGAGAATTGCGAAGGCTGCTTCTCGGGGGACCGCAACGTCATCAAGGCTTACGACGAGCCGATGCAGGCGCAGTCGGGCTTCCTCAACTTCAAGGGCAACCTGTTCTCCAGCGCCATCATGAAGACCAGCGTGATCACGCCGGAATTCCGCCAGCGCTATCTCGAGAACCCGAAGGACCCGATGGCCTTCGAGGGCCGCGCCATCGTGTTCGACGGGCCGGAGGACTATCATCACCGCATCGACGATCCGGCGCTGAAGATCGACGAGCATTGCGTGCTGTTCATGCGTGGCGTCGGGCCGATCGGCTATCCGGGCGCGGCGGAAGTGGTCAACATGCGCGCGCCCGACTACCTGCTGAAGAAGGGCGTGCATGCGCTGCCCTGCATCGGCGACGGCCGCCAGTCCGGCACGTCGGGCTCGCCCTCGATCCTCAATGCCTCGCCGGAAGCGGCGACCGGCGGCGGGCTCGCCATGCTCAAGACTGGCGACCGCGTGCGCATCGATCTCAAGAAGCGCACTGCCAACATCCTGATCTCGGATAAGGAACTGGCGGAGCGCCGCGAGGCGTTCAAGGCGGCGGGCGGCTACAAATACCCGCCGAGCCAGACGCCGTGGCAGGAAATCCAGCGCGGCCTCGTCGACGAATTGTCGGAAGGCATGGTGCTGAAGCCGGCGGTCAAATACCAGAAGGTGCACAAGACCTTCGGCGTGCCGCGCGACAACCATTAAGGACCAGCGAGAGGCTCCGCGGCGCATGGCGCGGCGCCTCTCGCTTCCGCGGTGCGGACGCGCAACCGATCAAGCGTACTGATCCGGGTAATTCGCAAGATGCGGGTTCACGCCTGGCGGAAACCTGAGACAGTATTGCGTGATCTGATCGGAGCGAAGCCATGACCCCTGTCGTCGAGAGTTTCCGCCACCTGCACGAGAGCGGCGTCTTCACCATCCCCAACCCGTGGGATGTCGGCTCGGCGCGCTGGCTGCGCGCGGCGGGTTTCAAGGCGCTGGCGACGACCAGCGCCGGCTTTGCCTTCACGCAAGGCCGCGCCGATCAGGATGTGCCGCGCGACCTGATGCTGAAGCATATCGCCGAGATCGTCGCTTGCGTGCCCGATGTGCCGGTCAATGCCGATTTCGAGAATGGCTATGCCGACGACCCCAAGGGCGTGGCGGAAAACGTGCATCTTTGCCTGCGGACCGGCGTCGCCGGGCTGTCGATCGAGGATGCGACCGGGCGCGCCGACGAACCGCTCTATGAATTGCCGTTGGCGGTCGAGCGTATCAAGGCGGCGCGCGAGGCGATCGACAAGGCGGGCTCCGGCGTGCTGCTGACCGGCCGCGCCGAATGTTTCCTGACGGGCCATCCCGATCCGCTCAACGAGGCGGTGAAGCGCATCGCCGCCTATGCCGAGGCCGGCGCCCATGTCGTTTATGCGCCAGGCCTCAAGACGCGCGACGAGATCACCGCCATCGTCGAGGCCGCGCAGGGCCGGCCGGTCAACATGCTGGTATTCGGCGATCTCGGCTTCAGCGTCAACGAACTCGGCGGGCTCGGCGTGCGGCGCATCTCGGTCGGCGCGGCGCTGGCGCGCGCGGCCTGGGCGGCCTTCATCCGCACCGCCAAGCTGATCCAGGAGGATGGCTCCTTCGCCGGCTTCAAGAAAAACGGCGACAGCGTGCCGCTCAACGGCTTTTTCCGCGACGATCTGAAGGCGCGCGAGGCGCATCAATGATCCCGGTGATCGACGAGCCGACCGGCTTGCCGATCGGGCCGGTGGTCGATGCCCATCCGGCGCCGCGGCCGCGCCATACCACGTTGATGGGGCGGCATGTGATGCTGGTGCCGCTCGATGCGGCCAAGCATGCGGCCGACCTCTACCGGGCGTCGCATGGCCCGGGCAAGGAGGCGCTCTGGCTCTATATGGGCGACGGGCCGTTCGCGGACGAGGCGGCGTTTCGCGACAGCCTTGTTGCCAAGGCGCGCTCCGAAGACCCGTTGTTCTTCGCCATCATCGCCAATGATGGCGGCGCTTGCGTCGGCTATCTCACCTTGATGCGCATCGACCTGACCAATCGGGTGATCGAGGTTGGCAACGTGCTGTATTCGCCGGCGATGCAGCGCAGGCCGCTGGCGACCGAAGCGCTGTATCTGCTCGCCCGCCACGTCTTCGAGGATCTCGGCTATCGGCGCTTCGAATGGAAGTGCCATTCCCTGAACGCGCCGTCGATCGCGGCGGCGAAACGCTACGGCTTCATTTACGAGGGGCTGTTCCGGCAGGCGACGATGCCGAAGGGCCGCAGCCGCGATACGAGCTGGTTTTCGATGCTCGACGGCGAATGGCCGATGCGCAAGATCGCTTTCGAGCGCTGGCTCGACCCGGCGAATTTCGATGCGGCCGGGCGCCAGAAAACCGCGCTTTCCGCCCTGAACGCGCTGTCGGTGACGGTCGGGCCGTGGACGCTGCGGCGCGCCGGCCCCGATGACGTGCCGGCGATCGAGACGTTGCAGCATGCCGCCTACAAGCCGAACGCCGCCATTCTCGGCAGCGAGCCGATCCCGCTGCGCTGGGATTACGGCGCGATCATGCAGCGCTGCGAAGTGTGGCTCGCCGAGGCGCTTGGCAAGCCGGTCGGCGTGCTGATCCTCGAAATGCACAAAGACCACGTCATGCTGGAAAGCGTCGCGACGGCGCCCGGCACGCAAGGCAGCGGCCTTGGCGGCATGCTGTTGACGGCGGCCGAATTCCGCGCCGCCGACTATGGTTTGAAGGTGATCCGGCTGTATACCGGCGAAAAGCTGACCCGCAACGTCGATTGGTATCGCGGACGCGGCTACGGCATCGAACATATCGAGACGGTGGACGACCGCCGCCTCGTCCACATGATCAAGCGGCTGAGCTGACCAGCCGTCAAGGAGAGACCCATGGCAGGACGTTTGAAGGGCAAGATCGCGGTCGTGACGGCGGCGGGGCAGGGCATCGGCCGCGCCATCGCGGAGGCCTTCGTCGCGGAGGGCGCCACGGTGTGGGCGACCGACAAGAATGTCGACCTGCTCGATGGCATCGCGCGCGCCAAGAAGCGCAAGCTCGACGTGCTCTCAACCAAGGCGGTCGATGCCTTTGCCGAGAAGGTCGGCCCGATCGATATCCTCGTCAACGCGGCCGGCTTCGTGCATCACGGCACCGTGCTCGATTGCGACGACAAGGCGTGGGAATTCTCGTTCGACCTCAACGTCAAGTCGATGCACCGCACCACAAAAGCGTTCCTGCCCGGCATGCTGGCGGCCGGCAAGGGCTCGATCGTCAACATCGCCTCGGGCGCCGGTTCGGTGCGCGGCATCCCGAACCGCTATGTCTATGGCGCGACCAAGGCGGCGGTGATCGGCCTGACCAAGGCGGTCGCGGCCGACTACATCAAGAAGGGCATTCGCGCCAACGCGATCTGCCCGGGCACGATCCAGTCGCCCTCGCTCGACCAGCGCATCAAGGACCTGGCGAAATCGAGCGGCACCACGGAAGCTGCCGCGCGCCAGGCGTTCATCGATCGCCAGCCGATGGGCCGGCTCGGCACGGCCGAGGAAATTGCCTGGCTTGCGGTCTATCTCGCCTCGGACGAGGCAAGTTACACCACCGGTCAGATCCACCTCGCCGATGGCGGCTTCGCGCTCTGATCGGTGCAACACGGGGGCGAGGTTGACGCCTCGCGCCCCGTGATCGGCCGGAAAACACCAGACAACAGGGAAACGTCATGCATGTATTGATCACCGGTGCCGGCGGCATGGTTGGCCGCAAGCTTGCCGAGCGCCTGGCGCGCGAAGGGGTTTGCGCGCGGCGCGAGATCACCAAGCTGACGCTCTCCGATGTGGTGACGCCGGTGCTGCCGGCCGACCTTGCCGATCGCGCCACGATGCGCACCGAGGATGTTTCCTCGCCGGCCGTTGCCAAGCAACTCGCGGCGCTGCGTCCAGACCTGATCTTCCACCTCGCGGCGATCATCTCTGGCGAAGCGGAGCGGGATTTCGACAAGGGCTACCGCATCAATCTCGACGGCATGCACGCGCTGCTCGAGGCGCTGCGCCACGAGGGCGGCACAGATTATGTGCCCAAGATCGTGTTTTCCAGTTCGAGCGGCGTGTTCGGCGCGCCATTCCCGCCTTCGATCAGCGACACGTTCCAGCCGACGCCGCTGACCAGCTACGGCACGCAGAAGCTGATCGGCGAATTGCTGCTCGCCGATTATACGCGTCGCGGCTTCCTCGAGGGCGTCGGCATCCGCTTCCCCTCGATTGTGGTGCGGCCCGGCAAGCCGAACGCGTCCGCCGGCGGTTTCTTCTCCGGTATCATCCGTGAGCCGCTGCAAGGGCAGGAGGCGTTGCTGCCGGTCGGCGACGAGGTGCTGTTCACCCATGCCAGCCCGCGCTCGGCCGTCGGCTTCCTGATCCATGCCGCCGGGCTGACGCGCGAGCAACTCGGCCCGCGCGTCAACCTGACCATGCCCGGCGTCGGCGTCACCGTCGGCGAACAGATCGAGGCGCTGCGCCGCATCGCCGGCGACAAGGCGGTCAAGCTGATCCGGCGCGCGCCCGACCCGGCTTCGGCGGCGATCGTCGCCGGCTGGCCGACGCTATTCGATGCCAAGCGCGCGCTGGCGCTCGGCTTCAAGGCCGAACGCGATTTCGACGAGATCATCCGCGTGCATATCGAGGACGATCTCGGCGGCCATCTGCCGCACTGAACCGTTTACGGAAACATCAGGGGAAAGCACATGCGTATTCTCGTTCTCGGCGCCGCCGGCATGGTCGGGCGCAAATTCACCGAGCGCCTGGTGCGCGACGGTTCGCTCGGCGGCAAGACGATCTCTCACGCCACGCTGCACGACATCATCAAGCCGGAGGTGCCGGCCGGCGCGCAATTCAAGACGACCTGCGTTGCCAGCGATTTCTCGCTCGCCGGCGAATCGGAAAAGCTGATCGCCGACCGCCCCGACCTGATCGTGCATCTGGCGGCGATCGTCTCGGGCGAGGCGGAGGCCGATTTCGACAAGGGCTACCGCATCAATCTCGACGGCACCCGGCTGCTGTTCGACGCGATCCGCCTCGTCGGCGACGGCTACAAGCCGCGCGTGGTGTTCACCTCGTCGATCGCGGTGTTCGGCGCGCCGTTCCCGGATTCGATCCCGGATGATTTCTTCCACACGCCGCTGACCAGCTACGGCACGCAGAAGGCGATCGGCGAATTGCTGCTCGCCGACTACACCAGGCGCGGCTTCTTCGACGGCGTCGGCATCCGCCTGCCGACGATCTGCGTGCGCCCCGGCAAGCCGAACAAGGCGGCGTCGGGCTTCTTCTCCAACATCATCCGCGAGCCGCTCGTCGGCCAGGAGGCGGTGCTGCCGGTCGGCGAGGATGTCATGCACTGGCATGCGAGCCCGCGCTCGGCGGCAGGATTCCTGGTGCATGCCGCGACGATCGACGGCGACAAGATCGGCCCGCGCCGCACGCTGACCATGCCGGGTGTCGCCGCGACCGTCGGCGAGCAGATCGAGGCGCTGCGCAAGGTCGCCGGCGACAAGGCGGTCAAGCTGATCCGCCGCGAGCCGGACGAGACGATCATCCGCATCGTCGCGGGCTGGTCGCGCCGCTTCGACGCCACGCGCGCCACCGCGCTCGGCTTCAAGGCCGAGAAGAGTTTCGAGGAGATCGTGCGCGCGCATATCGACGACGAGCTCGGCGGCAAGGTCGCCTGACGACGGCGCAGCCGTCAGTCCATCAGCCCCGGCTTCAAGGCCGGGGCAAGGCGTCGGAGCGCGCGGTGGCCGCGCTTCAATTTACCAAAGGGCGTAAAAGGTTATTAGCGAAGCCACCCATACAACGGCCGGATGACATTTAGATTCGCAAGCGATTCCGAGTAGGCCGGCCATGGGTGTGGATATTTTCACGCTGCTTCTGGCGAATGCGACCATCTTGACCGTAACGGCTTTCGCATTCTTCGCGGCGTGGCAGGGCCAGCGCCAAGAGGTTTACTGGCAATCCTGGATCGTGGCGAATCTGACCTTCACCGCCGCCCTGTTTTTCCTGATGATGCCGCCATCGGCGCAGAATAACCTGGCGATCGCGCTTGCGAACGGTCTGCTGGTTTTCGGATTCGGATTTCGTTGGCGCGCCGCGCGCCAGTTCGCCGGGCGCTCAAGCCCGCTGCTGCCGATTTTCGCGCCGACCCTGTTCACGGCCGTGCTGTTCGCGCTGCCGTCGGTGTTCGATTTCGCGAGTGTTTACATCAGCGTGAACGTGGTGCTGGCGGCCGCAGCCGGATTTGAATTCTGGCGCGACCGGCAGGATGCCCTTCCCTCGCGCTATGGGCTTGTGCTGGCTTATGGCCTGATCGCGGTGTCGTTTGCGTCTCGTGCCGGGCAGGGTCTGATGCTCGGCAGCGGGCTGACGAGCTACCTGCCGCAGGACACGATGCTGCAGATTCATTTGCTGGTGGCGTTGCTTCACACGACCGGGAGCGGCGCCTTCGCGCTTTCGATCGCCTACGGACGCCGTGCCGTCGCCTTGCGCGAGGTGGCGCTGCGCGATCCGCTGACCGGCCTGTACAACCGTCGCGCCTTCGAAATGCGTCTGCAGGGCCACCTCGCCAATGGCAGTCGTGACTTCGCGGTCGTGATCTTCGACATCGATCACTTCAAGGAGGTCAACGATCGCTACGGGCACGCCGCCGGCGATGCGGCCTTGTGCGTCTGTGCCGAGACGATCGCGCGAACCCTGCGCCCGGTGGATTTCGTGGCGCGTATCGGCGGCGAGGAGTTCGCCGCGATCCTGCCGGAGATTTCCGCCCGCAGGGCGCTCGAAGTGACCGATCATGTCCGGCGCGTGGTCGGGGCCCAGGATATCAATCGCCATGGCCATCGCTTCGGCATCACGCTCAGTGGTGGCGTGGTTCATAGCGCGGCGGCGGCGCGTGATATGGACAGCCTGATGCAGGCCGCCGATACCGGTCTGTATCGCGCGAAAAATCGCGGCCGCAACAGGATCGAACCGATCGCGGCCTGAACGCGGCGCGATCGGCCTGGATCGCCCCCGGCGGCGAGCCGCGCGGGGGCCGTGTCGTTAGAGCAAATTATGGGCGGAGCAAGTTCGTAACGGACGAACTTGCCCGAGCGCTCAGGCCTTCCAGGGCGTCTCGGCGACCGGCGTCAGCGGGCCTTTGCCGGCGGCGAACGAGGCCACGTTATCGACCACCAATTGCCCCATGGCATTGCGCGTCGCCACCGAGGCCGAACCGACATGCGGCAGCAGCACGGTGTTTTCCAGCGCGATCAACTCGGCCGGCACCTTGGGCTCGTGCTCGAACACGTCGAGGCCGGCGGCAAGGATTTTCTTCGCCTTGAGAGCCTCGATCAGCGCCGGCTCGTCGACGACGCTGCCGCGCGCCACGTTGATCAGGATGCCGTTCGGGCCGAGCGCCTCGAGAACCTGCTTGTTGACGATGCGATAGGTGCTGGCGCTGCCTGGTGCCACGACCATCAGGATATCGACGTCGCGGGCGAGCGCGGTCAGGTCGGCATAATAGGGATAGGCGACGCCGGCCTGCTTGTTGCGGCCGGTATAGGCGACCTTGACGCCGAATGCCTCGGCGCGGCGCGCGATCGCCTTGCCGATGCGGCCGAGCCCGAGCACGCCCATGGTGCGGCCCTGCAGCGTCGCGCTCAGCGGATATGGCCCCTGCGGCCATTTGCCGGCGCGCAGGTGGTGCTCGGCGCGCGGCAGTTCACGCACCGTGGAGAGCAGCAGGCCGAGGGCGAGGTCGGCGACCTCCTCGGTGAGCACGTCGGGCGTGTTGGTGACGGTGATGCCGTGCTTGCCGGCATAGGCTGCGTCGACGCCATCATAGCCGACGCCGAAATTCGAGACGATCTTCAGGTTCGGGAACTGCTTCATGAAGGCTTCGTCGATCTTGCGGGCATGGAAGCTGCCGGCGATCGCGGTCACCTTGCCGGCATGGGCGGCGAGGAAGGCTTTCTCGTCCGCCTGTTCCCAGATCTTGTAGACGGTCATCTTGGCGGCGAGCCCATCGACGATGAGCGGCATGGTGGGGGTCGGGATCAGGACGGCGAAATCGGACACGGTGCAAATTCCATCATTGATATCGGTGACGTGGGCCAGAGGTGATTATTTCCGTTGCAGCGCAAATAACAACCTCGGATGGCAGTTGCCAGCAATCAATTCCCGCGATGGATCGGCAAAGCAGTTATGCATTCGTCGAGGCAGGCTCGGCGCGACGCTGTTTCAGGCGTCCTCGTCGTCGTCGGACGGCTCGATCTCGGTCATTTCGGCGCCGACCGCCTCGGTCAGGTTGCGGGTGGCGCGTCGCAGCAGCTTGCGCAGGCGGCGGCGGTCCTTGCCGTCGAGCCCGTCGGTCATCTCGTCCTCGATCTGGCCCCAGATGCCGAGGATCAGCGCGGCGCGCTCCTCGCCCGGCTCGGTCAGCATGACGTCGACGACGCGCGCGTCGTTTTCCGAGCCGAGCCGCACGACGAGCCCCTGGGCTGCCAGCCGGCCAATGGTCTTGGAGATCGTCGGCGGCCTGACCTTGAGCGCGCCGGCGAGATCGCCCATGGACATGCGGCTGTTGGTCGCCAGCAGTTGCAGCACGCGTTCCTGGCCGGGAAACAGCCCGAGATCGCGCAGCAATTGCGCGGCTCTGGCGCGGTGCAGGCGGGCGGTATGGGCGACATGGGCGCCAAGAGATTTCTCGATCGCGTCTTTCATCACTCTCCCCTGGCAGCAGTAAGCCGGCAAACCGTAACTGCTATAGGCGGAATTATGCGATGGTTTTGTGACAGTCCCGTGCAAGGCCCGACATTGGCTAGCGCTCGGGTGGCGCGAGAGCACTCTCGTGCCAGCGGCGCAGCAGCAGATGCGAGATGCCCGAAAGCACGGCGAAGATGGCGATGCCAGCGACCGCGAGCAGGATGAGCGCTGCGAACATGCGCGGGATGTTGAGCCGGTACTGCGCCTCGACGATGCGGTAGGCAAGGCCGCCGCCGGCGCCGGCCGAGCCGGCGGCGATCTCGGCCACCACCGCGCCGATCAGCGACAGACCGCCGCCGATGCGCAAGCCGGCGAGGAAATACGGCAGCGCCGCGCGCATGCGCAGATGCCACAGCACCTGCCAGCTGCTGGCGCCATACAATGTGAACAGGGCGAGCAGGTTGCGGTCGGTGGCGCGCAGGCCGGTGGTGGTGTTGGACAGGATCGGAAAGAAGGCGACGATCCAGGCACAGATCAGCACCGTGGTTTCGGAACTGGTATAGATCAGCAGCAGCGGCGCGATGGCGATGATCGGCGTGACCTGCAGGATGACCGCATAGGGGTAAAGCACCCATTCGATGGTGCGCGAGCGGGCAAACAGCAGCGCCAGCCCGACGCCGCCGACCAGCGCCAGCGCCAAACCTTCCAGCGTGGTGATCAGCGTGACGACGAGCGCGCGCGACAGGAGCGGCCAGTCATTGATCAGCGTGGCGCCGATCAGCGTCGGCGAGGGCAGCACATAGGGCGGGATCGCCGCCAGCCGCACCAGCATTTCCCAGGCCATGAGCAGAGCGGCCATGAAGATAGCCGGCAACAGGATGCGCCCGAGCGCAGGCAGGCGGCTCACAGGAAATCCCGCGGCGCCATCGCCGTGTGCAGCGCTTCGGAGAGATGGTTGCAGAGCCGGTTATAGGCGGCATCGCTGCGCAGCGCCTCGGGGCGCGGATAGGCGAGCGGCACATCGATGGCGCTGACGACACGGCCGGGGCGCGGCGCCATCACCACCACGCGGCTCGACAGGAAGACGCTCTCGTAGATCGAGTGCGTCACGAAGACGATCGTCATGGCGCGGCTGCGGTAGAGTTGTAGCAGGTCCTGGTTGAGGCGAAAGCGGGTGATCTCGTCGAGGGCGGCGAATGGCTCGTCCATCAACAGCAGCGTCGGCTCGGTGACCAGGGCGCGCGCAATCGAGACGCGCATCTTCATGCCGCCCGACAATTCGCGCGGGTAGGCGCCGGCGCTGTCGGGCAGGCCGACCTGGGCAAGCGCCTCGAGCACGCGCGGGGCGGCTTCAGTGCGGCGCATGCCGCGCAGCTTGAGCGGCATCATGACGTTGTCGAAGGCGGTCGCCCACGGCATCAGCGTCGATTCCTGGAACACGAAACTCAACGCGCGATGCCCGGCGCGGCCGGCATCGTTCCAGACGATGTCGCCAGCCGTGGGGGCGATCAGGCCGGCGATCAGCCGGAGCGCCGTCGACTTGCCGCAGCCCGAGGGGCCGAGCAGCGAGACGAACTCGCCCTGCCCGATGGCGAGCGAGAGTGCATCGAGCGCCATGGTGCCGTTGGGAAAGGTTTTCGAGACACGCTCGAGCCGCAGCAGGGGCGGGGCTGGCGCCGCCTTGGTGGGAGCGGCCGCGTCCGTCACGGCTTCGGGCGCAGATCGAGCCCGACGCCCTTGTTGACGAATTGCAGCGTATAGGAGCGCCAGTAATCGGTGCCGGCCTTGACGACCTTGGCGCGCACCATCTTGTCGAAGAAGCTCTTGATCTGGTGGTCGCTCATCGCGCCGATGCCGAGCTTCAGCGCATCGCCCGAATCGACGATGCCGTATTCCTTCATCTTGGCGACGCCATTGGCGAGCAGCGCGTCGGTCATTTCGGGGTTGTCTTTCTTGATCAGCGCGTTGGCGGCCCGGTTGTCGCCGTAGATGTAATTGTACCAGCCGATGATCGAGGCATCGACGAAGCGCTGCACCAGGTCCGGCTTGGTCTCGATCAGCTTTCGCGTCGTCTCGATGGTGGTCGAATAGGTGTCGAAACCGTAATCGGCGAGCAGGAAGACATTCGGCTTGAAGCCGGCCTTGGTCTCGATCTGATAGGGTTCGGAGGTGACGTAGCCTTGCTGCACGGCGCGCTTGTCGGTGATGAAGGGCGCGGCGTTGAACATGTAGGGCTTGACCTGCTTCTCGCTAAAACCCTTCTCGGTCTTGAGCCACTGGTAATAGGAGGCGATGCCTTCCTTCGAGATCAGGATGTTGTCGGATTTCTTGAGGTCATCGAACGTGTCGAGGCCGACGCCCGGATGGCTCATCAACACCTGCGGGTCTTTCTGGAAGATCGCCGCGACCACCACGGTCGGGATGTTTTCCTCCACCGCCGCGAAGGCCTGGATCATGTTGGCGCCGAGATAGAACTCGATCTTGCCGACGGGAAGCAGCATGCGGTTATTGGCGGTCGGGCCGCCCTGCTGGATGGTGACGTCGAGCCCGTATTTGGCATAGGTGCCGTCGGCGACCGCCTGATAGTAGCCGCCATGCTCGGCCTCGGCGAGCCAGTTGGTGCCGAAGGTGACCTTGTCGAGGGCCGCCGCCTGTCCGGTGCCGGCGGCAGCGGCTGCTGCCGCTGCGAGAGCCAGCACGAATGCACGACGTGGCAGCATGGCAAAACCCTCCCCTGACCGTCCCGACTTCGCGGACCGACGGTTTCTATCCGAACTGTCTAGCACGCTCGCGCGCCCGAACGGAATGGCCGCTGCCGGAACGGGTGTCTTCCCGCACGCGATGCCGGCCACGGCCTATTGCGCCTTCCAGGGCAAGGTCCAGGTTTCGGTGAGGGCGCGCTGGCCGGTGCGCAGGAAGGCGCGCAGGTCCGTGCTCTGGCCGGAATCGAGCTGAATGTCGATGCCGGCCCGGAAGCCCCTGGTCTGCGGGTTCGGCATGACGAAGGTGCGCTTGACGGTGCCGTTGGTGACGGTCGGCACCACCTCCACTTCATGCGGCGCCGGCAGGTAATAGGCGAGGTCGCCGCCGGCGAAATCGATCAGGAAGCGCGTCGTGCCGCTTGCCGGCGATTCGTTGGAGCCAAGGGCGCGCGCGCTGGTGCGGAAGGTGTTGATGGCGCAGCCGCCAGGCGTCAGGCGGTCGGCGGCGAGCATGGCGCGCAGGCTATAGCGGAAGCTCGGCATCTGGCCGGCTTCCACCGGGGTCTTGGGCACCCAGGAGGCGACGATATTGTCGTTGGTTTCGTCCGAGGTCGGAATTTCCAGCAATTCGATGCGGCCGTCGCCCCAGCCGCTATGCGGCTCGACCCAGTAGCTCGGCCGCGCCTCGTAATGCAGGTCGAGATCCTGATAGTGCTCGAAGTTGCGGTCGCGCTGCATCAGGCCGAAGCCGCGCGGGTCCTTGTCGATGAACACCGAGGTTTCGGCCTCGCGCGGATTGCGCAACGGGCGCCAGATGCGCTCGCCGGTGCCGCTGTGGATTTGCAGCCCGTCCGAATCGTGCAGTTCGGGGCGATAGTCCTCGTGGCGGCCAGGCTCGACCTCGCCGTAGAAGAACATCGAGCTCAGCGGCGCGATGCCGAGCTTGGCGATCGGCTTGCGGATGACGAGCTGGGCGGTGATGTCGACGGTGGTCTCGTTGCCCGGATAAACATTGAACTGGTAGGCGCCGGTCGCCGATTCGCCATCGAGCAGCGCGTAGATCACGACGCGCTCGGCATTGGCGCCGGGCTGCTCGACCCAGAACTCGCGGAAGAACGGGAATTCCTCGGTCTCCTTGGCGCCGATGCCGATGGCAAGCCCGCGCGCGGAAAGCCCGTATTTCTGGCCACGGCCGAGGAAGCGGAAATAGCTCGTGCCGAGGAAGGAGATCAACTCGTCGAACACGAGCGGGCTGTTGAGCGGATAGTGCAGCCTGAAGCCGGCAAAGCCGAGATTGACCGGCAGGGCCTTGTCGAGCTTGGTCGGGCCGTAATCGAACAGGTTGGTGGCAAAGGGCACCGGCGCGGGGATGCCGTCGCGCACCACATTCACGATGACGGTGCGCTTGTGCAGGAAGCCGGGGTGGAACATCTGCATGCGGAACGGGCTGTCGCCCTGCGCGAGCAGGGCGCGGTCCGGCCGGAACCTGATGGCGCGCCAGGCATCGAAATCGAGGCGCTGCAACGGCTCGGGCAATTCGGGCAGCCGGCCGTCGAACGGCGAGGCGGCCAGTTCCTTGGCGCGCTTGACGACATCCTCGAAGCCGAACCGGGCCGGCGGCTGCAACGGCGGCGTCGGCTTGGCGGGAGGGACCTGGGCGAGCGCCGGCAGGCCGCTCAGGACCAGCAGGCCGGTAGCCCGGGCGAGAACAGACCGGCGATCGAATACGGGCGTCGTCATTTTGCTGGGCGGCTCCTTGAGCACGGCGTTTTTCGGTGCCTTCGTGGCACGATTGAGGCCGCCGGCAAAGTGCTTTGGCGGTCGCGCGGCAGATGTCCGATAATTGATGCGGCGGCGATGCGTTTTCCTATTGAATCGGGGAGCGATTATGCTATCTCTCACCCTGCCCAATTTCGCACGTGCCTGTGGTCGCGTGCCGGTCGGTGGAGCTCCGGACAAGAGGCCGGAAAGACACCAGTCGTTGGGAGGGCGGTACAACCTTCGGGTTGGGCCGAGCTCCCAAAAGAACGGACCGGCAGCCGGAGGCGAACCGGCGGCCCCGCCCGAAGCGGGTGACGCGACTCAAAGCAACGACGGAACGGGCTTTTTTGGTCTCGTGTCGGCCCTCCACAGGTCGGTGCACCGAAGAGGCTTGTCCATCTTGCCGGGCGTGCGGAGCGGGTCATCCCAATCCAAGCGATGGCGTGACATCTTGCGGCGGTAACCCGTCACTCGATTCACGACTTTCGGCGCAGCACCGTCGGTTTCCGCAAGGAGCCGATATCAGAAGCGTTCAGGTCACGGCGCGTCTCCATCGCGTCGTCGCGGACGGATTCGTCTTCTGTCTCTTGTTATCGCCAGTGCAGCCCCAGGCTGCGAAGGGGATGCTGCCATGTCGGATCGTATCCGCGAATTCCTCCGCAACCGTCGCGAAGACGGCCCGTGCCTCGTCGTCGATACGGCGATCGTGCACGACAACTATACCGCGTTTGCCCGGGCACTGCCCGATACGCGCGTGTTCTATGCCGTGAAGGCCAATCCGGCGCCGGAGATCCTGGCGTTGCTGGCCAGGCTTGGCTCGTGCTTCGACACCGCCTCGATCGGCGAGATCGAGATGGCGCTGGCCGCCGGCGCCACGCCCGAGCGCATCTCCTATGGCAACACCATCAAGAAGGAGCGCGACATCGCGCGCGCCTTCGCGCTCGGCATCCGGCTGTTCGCGGTCGATTGCGAGGCCGAGGTCGAGAAGATCGCCCGTGCCGCGCCCGGCTCGAAGGTGTTCTGCCGTATCCTGTGCGATGGCGAGGGCGCCGACTGGCCGCTGTCGCGCAAGTTCGGCTGCGTGCCCGAAATGGCGCCGCGCGTGCTCGAGCACGCCCATCGTCTTGGCCTCAGGGCGCATGGCATCTCGTTCCATGTCGGTTCGCAGCAGGGCAACCCCGAGATGTGGGACCGTGCATTGGCCACCACCGCGGCGATTTTCCGCGAGATGGCCGAGCGCGGCATTCACCTCGCCATGGTCAATCTCGGCGGCGGGTTCCCGACGCGCTACCTGAAGGACGTGCCGGCGGTGCAGGCCTATGGCGCGGCGATCTTCGAATCGCTCAGGAAGCATTTCGGCAACCGCATCCCGGAGACGATCATCGAGCCGGGCCGCGGCATGGTCGGCAATGCCGGCATCATCGAGTCGGAAGTCGTGCTGGTGTCCAAGAAGTCGGATGCCGAGGACGACGTGCGCTGGGTCTATCTCGATATCGGCAAGTTCCACGGGCTGGCCGAGACGATCGACGAATCGATCCGCTATCCGCTGCGCACGCCGCGCGACGGCGATGCGCTGGTGCCGTGCGTGGTCGCCGGGCCGACCTGCGATTCGGTCGACGTGCTGTACGAGAAGACGCCGTACATGCTGCCGGTCAGCCTGGAGATCGGCGACAAGATCCTGATCGAGGGCACCGGCGCCTATACGACGACCTACTCGTCGCGTGACTTCAACGGCATGCCCGGCCTGAAGCAGTACACGATCTGACGCGACGGCCGGTACGCCCGGCCGTCACTTCCTTCACCCCGCTTGCTGGTTCGGCCGCGCGCAGCGCTGGCCGTGGCGATGGCGCAATCCTTGCCTCCCGATCTGGTTGGAGACGACGATGATCCGCGTTCATGACGAGTGCCGTGACGACGTCCAGGCCCGTGAAGCCCTGCTCGATGCCGCTTTCGGGCGCGAGGAGCGCTTCGCCAAGACGTGCGAAAGGCTGCGCGAGGGCCGCCTGCCGGCTGATGATCTGTCTTTCGTGGCCAGCGATGACGGCCGCCTGATCGGCACGCTGCGCTTCTGGCATGTCGCGGCAGGGCCCAGCCGGCCGGCGCTGATGCTCGGGCCGCTCGCCGTCGATGCGGCCTATCGCTCGGCCGGCATCGGCGCGCAGTTGATGCGCGTCGGGCTGTCGCGCGCCGAGGCGCTCGGCCATGATAGCGTGGTGCTGGTCGGCGATGCGCCTTACTATGAACGCTTCGGTTTCAGTGCCGCGCTGACGCAGGCGCTGTGGCTGCCGGGCCCCTATGCGCGCGAGCGCTTTCTCGGGCTCGAATTGCGCACGGGCGCGTTGTCCGGCGCGGCCGGCCTCGTCAATGCGGCCGGCGCCTTGCAGCCAAAGCCGGATTTCGCGCAGTTGTTGGTCGCGTGAAGGCGGCCAACGGTGACACAGACGCGCAGCATCCTGTCACCGTAGCCCGGCTGAACCAGCATCCGGAACGGCGTTCGCCGGGCCGGACTCGCTGTCGGGCCGCCGTTTCCACCCTTCATCTTTCGGCCGCGTCGCGTGCTGATTTTCTTCAATCCGCACCGACGGGAGTATTTTCATGACCTCATCCGACCAAGCCTGGCCCGTGCACGGCACGATCAGCGGCCCGATCGTGATGATCGGCTTCGGCTCGATCGGCAAGGGCCTGCTGCCTTTGATCGAACGCCATTTCAAGTTCGACAAGGCGCGTCTCGTGGTCATCGATCCCGAGGACAAGGATCGCGGCATCCTCGACGCGCGCGGCATCCGTTTCGTGCATGAGGCGGTGACGCGCGAAAACTACAAGGACATGCTCGGGCCGTTGCTCACGGCCGGCGGCGGCCAGGGTTTCTGTGTCAACGTCTCGGTCGATACCGGCTCGGTCGATCTGATGGAGTTCTGCGCGCAGATCGGCGCGCTTTATATCGACACGGTGAACGAGCCGTGGCTCGGCTTCTATTTCGACAACAGCAAGGGGCCGGAGGCGCGCTCGAACTACGCGCTGCGCGAGATGACGCTGGCCGCCAAGCATGCGCGCCCGGCGGGCGCCACCACCTCCGTTTCGTGCTGCGGCGCCAATCCGGGCATGGTGTCCTGGCTCGTCAAGCAGGCGCTGCTCAATGTCGCCTCCGATCTTGGCCTCGCCTTCGACGAGCCGAAGAGCCGGGCTGACTGGGCGAAGCTGATGCAGAAGACCGGCGTGAAGGGCATCCACGTCGCCGAGCGCGATACGCAGCGCGCCAAGCTGCCGAAGCCGCCGGAGGTGTTCGTCAACACCTGGTCGGTCGAGGGCTTCATCGCCGAAGGGCTGCAACCCTCCGAGCTTGGCTGGGGCACGCATGAGAAATGGTTGCCTGACAACGCCCGCGCGCATGACACCGGCTGCCAGGCTGGCATCTATCTGCTGCAGGCCGGCGCCGAGACGCGCGTGCGCAGCTGGTGCCCGACGCCGGGGCCGCAATACGGCTTCCTGGTGACGCATAACGAGGCGATTTCGCTCGCGGATTTCTTCACCGTGCGCGAGGGCGACAAGGCGGTGTACCGGCCGACCTGCCACTATGCCTATCATCCGGCCAATGATGCGGTGCTGTCGCTGCACGAGATGTTCGGCCGTGCCGGTCGGCCGCAGGAAACCCTGCATATCCTGAGCGAGGACGAGATCGTCGACGGCATCGACGAACTCGGCGTGCTGCTCTATGGCCATGCCAGGAACGCCTACTGGTATGGTTCGCAGCTCTCGATCGAGGAGACGCGCCGCCTCGCGCCGTCGCAGAACGCCACCGGCCTGCAAGTGACCTCGGCGATCCTCGCCGGCATGGTGTGGGCGCTCGAAAACCCCAATGCCGGCATTGTCGATACCGACGAGATCGACTTCCATCGCTGCCTGCAAATCCAGCAGCCCTATCTCGGACCGTTGACCGGCCATTACACCGACTGGACGCCGCTCGAGGGCCGGCCGGGCTTCTTCCCCGAGGATATCGACACTGACGACCCGTGGCAGTTCCGCAACGTGCTGGTGCGGTAGGCTCAGGTCGTCAAGCGGTTCTGCGCCGGCGGCGTGAGGACAGGCCGAGCAGCGAGGCGAGCAGGCGGCCGACGATCAGGCCCGCGCCACCGAAGGCGGCTCCCTCGATGGTCGTCGGCACCGCCGGCTCGAAATCGGTCAGGGTGCGGCGGGCAAGCTCGGAATCAAGATGCGCGACGACCGGTGCGATGCGCAGCACCGGCGCGCCGGACAAATCCTGCTGCTGCGCCATCAGGCGGTCGCGCCGGGCGATGATCTCGGCGGCGCTGCCACCGCGCCGGCGCAGGAACGTGTCATCGGAGAGCCGGTAGCGCTCGAGCGCCTGATCCTGCGTCAGGCCCTCGGCCGTGGCGTCAGCGTTGAAGCGGTCGACGATGCGGGTCAACTCGTCGATCGCGCCGGCGAGGCGCTGGCGGTATTGCTGGGCGAATTCCGGCAGTTGCGACGCCGCCACGCCGACGAGCAGGCAGAAGATCAGGATCACGGGCCGCAGGATCATTGCTCTCTCCCGGTCAGGGCGATCGGTTCGGCCCCGCGCCGTTGCGCCGGCGGGAAGCCTCTATATCGGCGCCGTCATCAACATGCCGGAGATCGGCTCGACCCAGGTGATCCGGTCGACGACATCGGTGACGCCGGCAATATTCTCCGCCACGACGCGCGCCGCATCGCGAATGCGCTCGTCGAAAATCGTGCCGGACAGTTCGACCACGCCCTTGTCGACCTTGACGCGGATGGCGCCGTTGCTGGCCCAGGACTGGTTGGCGAATTCGGCCAGGATCTCGCCGCGGATGCGCTCGTCATGCGAATGGGCGGCGCTGCCGCGCGGCAGGACGCGCAGCATCGCCCGCATCAGGTCCGAGCGGGCGACGATGCCGACGACCTTGCCGCCATCGATCACCGGCAGGCGCTTGACGCCGCGCGAACTCATCAACTCGACGACCTCCTCGAGGCTCGCCTGCGGCGTCGTGGTAACGACGTCGCGCCGCATGATCTGCTCAACCTTGCGGCCATGGGCGTGGGTGTATTCCTCGGCCGCCTGGCCGGGGCTGACGAGGAATTCGAGCCAGCCGGAATGCTTGCGCTCGGTGCCCAATTCGCTGCGGCGCAAAAAGTCGCCTTCGCTGACAATGCCGGCCAGCGTGCCGTCTTCCGCGATCACCGGCAGGCCGCTGACCTGATGCGTCAGCATCAGCCGGGCGGCATCGGTGACCGAGGCGCCCGGCCGAAGCGCCAGAACCGGGCTCGTCATGATGTCTGCGACGTTCATTTTCGTCTCCCATGGTCGAGGCGCGATCGCACGCGGTGGCCTCCTGCATTCGCTACTATAGCAGAGGCGGCGCCAGACATGTTTGCGTCACCGCAAGCAGCGCCGATTCCGGCCGGGTGTCAGGCAAGGCACAGGTCGGCGAACGCCGCGCGCACATCGTCCTCGCTGACCGTGGCCGCCTCCTTCTGGATCTTGACCGCGACGGTGCGGGCGCCGGCGCGCATCACCAGGATGACGGTTTCCGTGCCGGGGCAGCCGGGATCACGGCACACGATCTCGTTGACCGCGACCGAGACGCCCACTGGCAGAACGCCGAGCGCCAGCGTTTTGATCCGCGCGGTCGCGACACGATCGGGCGGCGTGCCGCCGAGAAAGCGCTTCCACATGGCATCCCCCTGTCAGGGCAAGGTCAGCACGCCCGCCGCGCCTTCCGCCGTGCCGAACACCAGCCGCTTGCCCTTGGCGTCCCAGGTGAGCGCCGTGACGCTGTCGCGCGGCCGGTCGCGCTCGGGCGGCCTGACCAGCAGTTCGGAGGCATCGGTCAGGCGGCAGATCAGGATGCAGCCATCCTCGTAGCCGATGGCGATGACGAGCGAGCCCGGATGGCAGGCGACCGCGCTGACCCTGGTCGGGCGCACGCCGCATTCGCGCGGCGCCTTGCCCATCGGGCCTTCCTTGCTGCCGAACGGCCACACGATGCAGGCATCGGCCCCGCTCGTTGCCAGCCAGTTGCCGTCATGGCTCCAGGACAGCGACCGCGACTTGGCCGGGTAACCCGACATGCGCATGTGCTGCTTCTCGGGCAGGCGCCAGCCATGCAGGGCGTTTTCCTGCATCGAGGTGATGACGAAACGCGCATCGGGCGACCAGGTGATGTCGAGATGCGAGCCCTTCCAGTCGAGCTTGTCGGGAGGGGCCTCGGTGTTGGGCATCCACAGCAGGGCGCCGCCATTCTGGGCGATGGCGAGCTGATAGCCTTTCGGGCGGAAAGCCAGGCCCTGCGAGGTGCTGACGGCGGCCAGTTCCTTCACCTTGCCCTTGCCGTCGCGCGCCACGACGCGCTTGCCGCATGACCAGGCGATGGCGCCATCGGGGCCGAGCGCGAGCGCATCGATCCAGCGCCCCTTCTCATCGGCGAGCGCCGCCTGCGTGCCATCCGCGCCGATGCGCAGGATGCGGCCGCGATCGTCGCCGAGGATGATCGCATCGGCTGCGAGCTTGGCGACGAGCGCCGCATCGGCGCCGATCTGGTGGCGTGTGCCGGCGATCAGCACGTCGCCATCGCCGGTGACGAGGACGGGGGCCTCGCGCAGGAAGCCGGCGGCGATGACATGGGCGCCGGCCTCGAGTGGCGCGACGCTGTCCGTGAGCGAGGTCGCCGCGCTTTGCGTGTTCATCAGGCGGCGCAGGCCATGAAGCCCGCCCTGATCTCGTCGAGCTTCAGGTCGCGGCCGATGAAGACGATCTTCGATTCGCGCTTCTCGTCGGCGCGCCAGTCGCGCTGCAGATCGCCGTCGAGGATCATGTGCACGCCCTGGAAGACGAAGCGCTTCGGCTCGTCCTTGAAGGCGAGGATGCCCTTCGAGCGCAGGATGTTCGGCCCATCGCGCTGCACCAGCTCATTGACCCACGGCATGAACTTCTCCGGATCGACATCACCGGGGATTTTCAGCGCCACCGACTGCATGTGCTCGTCATGATGGTGGTTGTCCTCCTCGAGGAAGGCGGGCTCCAGTTCCAGCACACGCTCGAGATCGAAGGCGCCGCGATTGAGGATGGCGTCGAGGGCGACCTGCGAGCGCTCGGTGCGGTGGATGGTGGCATAGGGGTTGATGGCGCGGATGCGCGCCTCGACCTCGTCGAGTTCCTTGGGCGTGACGAGATCGACCTTGTTGAGCAGGATGACGTCGGCGAAGGCGATCTGGTTCTTGGCTTCCGGCGCGTCCTTGAGCCGGGCCGAGAGCCATTTCGCGTCGGCCACGGTGACGACGGCGTCGAGCCGGGCATTGTCCTGCACGTCCTGGTCGACGAAGAAGGTCTGCGCCACGGGCGCGGGATCGGCGAGGCCGGTCGTCTCGATGATGATCGCGTCGAAGCGGCCCTTGCGCTTCATCAACCCCTCGATGATGCGGATCAGGTCGCCGCGCACGGTGCAGCAGATGCAGCCGTTATTCATCTCGAAGACTTCCTCGTCGGCGCCGACCACCAACTCGTTGTCGATGCCGACCTCGCCGAATTCGTTGACGATCACGGCGTATTTCTTGCCGTGCTGCTCGGTGAGGATGCGGTTGAGCAGGGTGGTCTTGCCGGCGCCGAGATAGCCGGTGAGTACGGTGACAGGGATTTTGTCGCTCATGAAAAGCCTCCAATCCGGCGCGCCGGGCGCGCGGTCGCTATGGTGGGTTATAATCATCCGGCGCCGGCTTTGAAGGCCGTCGGCGCAAAAACGCTATCAAGCCGTGCGGTGGCGCGCAGGCAGGAGCCGCAGCAACAGCCCGTCGCGCCGGCCGGCGAGCACCGACAGGCAGCAGATGATGCCGGCCGCCAGGATGATCGCCGGGCCGCTCGGCAGGCCGAGATGGTAGGAGGCGAGCAGCCCGGCCGCGCTTGCCAGCATGCCGAACAGAACCGACAGCGCCATCATCGCGGTGATGTCCTCGCTCCAGAACCTGGCGCTGACGGCCGGCAGCATCATCAGCCCGACCGAGAGCAGCGTGCCGAGCGCATGGAAGCCGGCGACGAGGTTGAGCACGACCAGCGTCACGAAGATCAGGTGCACCGGCAGGCCGGCGCGGCTGACCGAGCGCAGGAAGCCGGGATCGACGCAATCGAGGATCAGCGGTCTCAGGATCAGCGCCAGCACCAGCGTCGACAGGCTGGCGACGCCGGCGAGCAGCAGGAGCGTGGCATCGTCGAGTGCCAGCACCGAGCCGAACAGTACATGCAGCAGGTCGACATTCGAGCCGCGCAGCGAGACGATGGTGACGCCGAGCGCCAGCGAGATCAGGTAGAAGGCGGCCATCGAGGCATCCTCGCGCAAAGGCGTGACGCGCGCGACCAGCCCGGAGAGCAGCGCCACGGTCAGGCCGGCCGCGATGCCGCCGACGGTCATGGCGCCGAGCGACAGGCCGGAGACGAGATAGCCGATCGCGGCGCCGGGCAGAATGGCATGCGCCATGGCATCGCCCGTCAGGCTCATGCGGCGCAGCATCAGGAAGACGCCGATCGGGCCGCTGCCGACGGCAAGCGCGCAGGCGCCGACCAGCGCGCGGCGCATGAATTCAAGCTCCGTGAACGGCGCGATGAGGAGGGCGTGGATCACGCGGCGCGCGTGCAGGGCGCGGCGTCGTCGTCCGGCGCCTCGATCATGGCGCGCGCGGCAAGGCGCTTGTGGGCGGCCAGGACCATGGCGGTCTCGCCCCAGGCGACCGGCTCGCGGGCGAGCAGCAGCGTTTCGGGAAACTGCGCGCGCACCAGGTCGAGATCGTGCAGCACGGCGAGGATGGTGCGCGCCTCGCCATGCCAGTTCTTCACCAGCGCGAGCAGGTCGGCGACGGTTTTCGCGTCGATGGCGGTGAACGGCTCGTCGAGCAGGATGACGCGGGCGTCCTGCACGATCAGCCGCGCGAACAGCGCGCGCTGCAACTGGCCGCCGGACAGGGTGCCGATGGCGCGCGCCTCGAAGCCGGTCAGCCCGACGGCTGCGATCGCCTCATGGATGCGGGCGCGGTGGTCGCGATTGAGCCGCCCGAAAAAGCCGCTGCGGCGCCAGTTGCCGGTGCTGACCAGATCGAACACGCTCAGCGGAAATGAGCGGTCGAGATCGGCGGCCTGCGGCAGATAGGCGATATCGGCGCGCGTCACGTTTTCGAACGCGACGCGGCCCTGCAGGGGTTTCAGCGCGCCGGTGATGCCTTTCAACAGCGTCGACTTGCCGGCCCCGTTCGGCCCGACGATCGCCAGCAGGCTGCCCGGCTCGATCCGGCCCGACAGATGATGCACCGCCGGGTGCCGGTCATAGCCGAGCGTCAGGTTGTCGAAATGAATCGCGCCGCGCATCGGATGTTACCGCATCGCCCAGAACACGCTCAGCCACAGCAGGGCGATGGCCCCGGCTGCAATCGCCAGCCGCGCCGCGCCGGAGGAGCGCAGCAGCGAAAACGCTGGTTCGACGGCGATGGCGTGCTGGCGGATGGACATGGGTGAGGCCTCGTAGGTATGATGAATGATATAATGTAACGTTCTGGGCGAGGCAAGTGTTTTGGGGCGCGTATTTTAGTTTGAAGATTTGGCCCCGAGCAGAAACTTAATTTTCGTTGGGCACGGCTTCGCTCGGCTCAAGGGAGGAGCCAGACCTCCGACTTGCTAGTCGAGCAAGCGAAACCGGGAGTTGTGCAGAATATCAAGCCGTGGTCTTCTGGAAAACAGTGGAAAGGGGTGGGTGCGGACGGTCCATGAGTGACGACGACGCAAAATTCTTCGAACTCCGCAAGGAAGGAAAGACCTATCTCAGTAAGGTCTTTACCCATGGAGCTATTAACGTACAACGTCGCCGATTTGCTTACGCCGTATTCGACGGCACTGAGCGCGCGGTCTTAGGAGAAGTGGAGGGAGCGCTATGTTTGAGGCTTACTGGGGAGCAGCGCAAGACGCAGGTCACCGCGCTCGTTAGCCATGATGATTCCGGAATAAAGAGGGTAACGTTGCAGACCTTTAAGTCTCGGTCTGGCGGCTGGTACCAAGGATCCGAAAAAGACGCCTTCACATTTAGGTCTGGCGAGTTCGATCGACTTGTCGAATTTCTGAATCGAATAAAATTTATAGATATTTCGAATGAAGATCGATTTCAGATAGAGGATATATCCGTCTCTGATGGTCCTAAGATCATTACCGATGCTGCAGATCGCGCGCTAATTAACAGGATAAAGACGCTCAGCGCAACTGCGCGCGAACAGTTCTTCCGGTCGCTCCATAGCGATTTGACGCCAAAAGAAATTAATTTGCTGTTAGGCCGTCGGCAGGCTCTGGAGGAGTTCGAAGCCCAACTCGACGCAGGCGATTGGGCTGAAGCTGATTGGCAGCGTTTTTTTGAATTGCAGAATTGGGTCTTTGGTTATGGCCTTGACTATCGGATAATGCGACTTTTCGATCGAGAGATGGTTGTCAGCACAGCGGGAACGGATAATCGAAATAAACCGATCATCGATTTTTTGATGAATTTTACTGACTACACAGTTCTCGTTGAAATTAAGCGGCCAGACACATGTATATTCCAGCCCCGGAAATCTGGTCGCGCAGGCACGTGGCAGTTCAGCGCGGACTTTATAAATGCAGTTTCGCAGGTCCTTGAGCAGAAGGCGGAGTGGCTGAGCGCCGCTCAATCCGGCGACCATTTTAATAAGTCTGGTATGCGCAGGTTGGAAGCCAGAACGCGCGATGCCAAAATGATCCTCGTGATTGGAAGTCGAGCAGAGTTTGACGGGTCGAGTAATCTGCGTGATGCAGCAATTAAACGTGATACTTTCGAGCTTTTTCGTCGCGACACTCGGGCGTTAGAAATAATCACTTTCGATGAACTGTTAGAGCGCGCAAGATTTATCACTAGGGATTAGTTCTCGCGATTTAGTAGATTATTTCTGTGAATTGCTCATTGCAGCTATTCGCACTCTCGCCGCTGGTGGTTAAGGGCGTGGCTCATTTTCGCTCTCCCCTCACATCGGATGATACTGATACAGCCACGTTTCCGTCAGTACCTGGCCGTTCAGGCGCAGGAAGGCGCGCATCTCGACGGGGTCGGGGCCGTCGGCGGTGAGGTCGAACTGGGCGCGCCAGTGGCCGGGGACTTCGTCGGGCACCGCTTCGACCAGCAGGTAGGAGAAGGTGCCGCGCGAGGCCCACAGCACCACCTCGGGCTTGATGCCGAACGGGATGTTCTTCAGAGAATCGCCCAGGAATTCGATCATGAATTTGCGCACGCCCTTGGGCCGCACGGTGCCGGGCTGGCCGCCATTGCCGAGCCTCGTGGCGACGCAGCGCGCCAGCGTCGGCGGGAACGGCTCTTCCGCCGTCCAGTGCAGGCGATAGCGGAACGACACGCTCTCACCGGCCTTGGCCGGGGTCTTCGGCACCCATTGCGCGACGATATTGTCGTGGATCTCGTCATCGGTCGGGATCTCGATCAGTTGCACGGCGCCTTCGCCCCACTCGCCGAGCGTTTCGACCCAGGCGGAGGGGCGGCGCTCGTAATGCACGCCGTCCATATAGTGGTCGAACAGGCGGTCGCGCTGCAGCAGGCCGAAACCGCGCGGGTGCTTGTCGGCGAAGGACGAGGCGATGGTGCGCGGCGGATTGTTGAGCGGGCGCCAGATGCGCTCGCCGGCCCCTGTCCAAAGTGCCAGCCCGTCGCTGTCATGCACCTCGGGGCGCCAGTCGATCGCCGTCGGCTTGGCGGTTTCCGAGTACCAGTACATCGAGGTCAGCGGCGCGATGCCGAAACGCGCGACATCCTTGCGCAGGAACAGGTGCTTCTCGATCTCCATCGTTACCGCCTTGTCGCGGCGCATCACGAAGCGATAGGCGCCGGCAAGGCTCGGCCCGTCGAGCAGGGCGTAGACCGTGACATGGTCGGCATGCTTGTCCTGCTCGAGCCAGACGCGGGTATAGCTCGGAAACTCCTCCGGGCCGGCCGGATTGGCGACGTCGATGGTGACGCCGCGCGCCGACAAGCCGTACTGATAGAGTTCGCCGATGGCGCGGAAATACGAGGCGCCGAGGAAGGCGACCCAGTCGTTCTTGTGCCAGTCGAGCGTGCCGTCGCTGGCCTCCTGGAAACGGAAGCCGGCGAAGCCCGCGCCCTCGGGCAGCTTGCGGGCGATGGAATCGGCCGGCATGTCGAAGTAATCCTGCCGGTAGATGATTTCCCGCGCCTGGCCGCCTTGAAGCGCATAGATGCGCACCGGCTGCTGGAAATAGCGGCCGAGATGGAAGAAGGTGACGGGATAGCGCCTGAGGTCCGGCTGGCCGCCCCACAGCGCATCCTCGGTTTTGAAGCGGATCTTGCCGTGGGCGTCGTAATCGATCTGCTGCAGGATATCGGGCGCCGGGTTCTTCGGCGCCGCATAGGGTTTTCCGGCGCTGTCGGCGGCGCGCTTGCGCAACTGATCGAAGGAGAAGGCTTCCGCCGGCCCGAAATGCAATGCGTCCGCATGGGGCTTGCCGGCCTGGGCCGCGGCCGACCCGGGGCCGAGCCCGGCAAGCAGCGCTGCAAGCGTGACGAAGGAGCGGCGGTCCAGTTCAGGCATGGAAGCGGGCTTTCTCAAATTCTTTGGTCCCTATAGGGATGGTCCGGGCGCCTGTCGACACCGGACCATGGTCGTAGTTGCCTCGGGAAAAAACCTCGGCTCTACTGGCCTCAGCACGCCGAATGGGGCGAAATTCCGAAGGGAGAGGCAGATGGGCAAAATCCGGATGGTCGCATTGGCGGCGCTTTGCGCGGTCGGTTTCTCGGTTCCGGCGAGCGCGCAGCAGTTCGTCAACATCCTGACGGGGGGTACATCGGGCGTGTATTATCCGCTCGGCGTGGCGCTGTCGAAAATCTACGGCGACAAGATTCCGAACGTGCGCACCTCGGTGCAGGCGACCAAGGCGTCGGTCGAGAACCTGGTATTGTTGCAGCAGGGGCGCGGCGAGATCGCGTTCGCGCTCGGCGATTCGGTGAAATCGGCCTGGGCCGGCGACGCCGAGGCCGGTTTCAAGGCGAAGCTCGACAAGCTGCGCGGCATCGCGGCGATCTATCCGAACTACATCCAGTTGGTCGCCACCAAGGAAAGCGGCATCAAGACGCTGGCCGACCTGAAGGGCAAGAGCCTGTCGGTCGGTGCGCCGAAATCCGGCACGGAACTGAACAGCCGCGCCATCCTGACCGCGGCCGGGCTGACCTACAAGGACCTCGGCAAGGTCGAGTACCTGCCCTTCGCCGAATCGGTCGACCTGATGAAGAACCGCCAGCTCGATGCCACGCTGCAATCGGCCGGGCTCGGCGTCGCCTCGATCCGCGATCTCTCGGCGTCGATGGAGATCAATGTCGTGTCGATCCCCAAGGAAACCGTCGAGAAGGTCGGCGCGCCGTTCATCGCCACGACGATCCCGGCCAATACCTACAAGGGCCAGAGCGAGGACGTGCCGACCGCGGCAGTCGTCAATTTCCTCGTCAGCCATAGCGGGGTGTCCGACGATCTCGCCTACCAGATGACCAAGGACCTGTTCGAGAGCCTCCCCGAGTTGGCGAGCGCCCATTCGGCCGGCCGCGAGATCAAGCTGGAGAACGCGCTGAAGGGCATGCCGATCCCGCTGCATCCGGGCGCCGAGCGCTATTACAAGGAAAAAGGCCTGATCAAGTAGCGTCGGGCCGCCGCTTCCTGGACCAACCAACAAGCCGATCGGGCCGACACGGATGAGCGACGCGACCCTCAAGCACCCTGCGCCGGACGAGACGGTCGCGGTCGATCTCGACAATTTCGAGCATGGCTTCCCGCCGGGCTTCGGCCCCGGCGGCTGGGGCGTGGCCGCCTTCGTCATCGGCATCGTGTTCTCGGTGTTCCAGATCGTCTCCGCCGCCTGGCCGGTGCTGCCGACGCAGGTGGTGCGCGGCATCCATGTCGGCTTCCTGCTGCTGCTGTCCTTCGGGCTGGTGGCGAATTTCCGTGCCAAGAGCAATGCCGGCCGCGTGCTCGGCTGGGCGCTCGGCGCCGTCGGCTTCTATATCGGCCTGTACCAGTGGCTGCACTATGCCGATCTCATTGCACGGGAAGGCGATCCGACGACGATGGACCTCGTGGTCGGCGTGGGGCTGGCGGTGCTGGTCTTCGAGGGCACGCGCCAGGTGATGGGCAAGGCGCTGCCGATCATGTGCGGCGTGTGCATCGTCTACTGGTTCTTCGGGCAATATCTGCCGGCGCCGTTCAATCACCGCGGCTATGGTTTCGACCAGATCGTCACGCATCTCTCCTTCGGCACGGAAGGGTTCTACGGCGTGCCGACCTATGTTTCGGCGACCTATATCTACCTGTTCGTGCTGTTCGGCGCCTTCCTGGAACGCGCCGGCATGATCCAGCTTTTCAGCGACGTGGCGCTCGGCCTGTTCGGCGGCATGCGCGGCGGACCGGCCAAGGTGGCGGTGTTCTCCTCCGGCCTGATGGGCACGATCTCGGGCTCGGGCGTCGCCAATGTCGTTACCGTCGGGCAGTTCACCATTCCGCTGATGATCCGCTTCGGCTACCGGCGCGCCTTCGCGGCCGGCGTCGAGGCGACGGCCTCGATGGGCGGCCAGATCATGCCGCCGGTGATGGGGGCGGCCGCCTTCATCATGGCCGAGAACCTGAGTGTGGATTATTCGGTCATCGTGCGGGCGGCGGTGATCCCGGCGGTGCTGTATTTCGCTTCCGCGTTCTGGATGGTGCATCTGGAAGCCGGCAAGTTCGGGCTCAGGGGCATCGCACGCGCCGAGTTGCCGAGCGCGTGGCTGGCGCTCAAGCTGCGCTGGTATCTGGTGCTGCCGCTCGCCATGCTGATCTACATGCTGTTCGAGGGCTTCACGCCGCTGCTCGCCGGCACGATGGGGCTGGCGCTGACGGTGGTGCTGCTGCTTGGCGCCGCGCTGGCCGCCGGCCTGCCGGCGCCCGCCTTCCGCTACGCGTTCTGGATCGGCCTGGCGGCGATTGCCGGCGCGCTGGTGCGCGAGGGGCTCGATATCGTGCATGTCGCCATCGCCATCGGCGTGATGGCGCTGCTCTGCCTTCTCGGCAAGGGCGGGCGGGCGACGCTGCTCCTGTGCCGCGACAGCCTGGCGGAAAGCGCCAAGATCGCGCTGCCGGTCGGCCTGGCTTGCGTCATCGTCGGCTCGATCATCGGCATGATGACGCAGACCGGCGTCGGCACGGTGTTCGGTTCCTGGGTGATCGGGCTCGGCAAATCGAGCCTGTTCCTCGCCCTGATCCTGACGATGATCCTGTCGATCCTGCTTGGCACCGGCATCCCGACCATTCCGACCTATATCATCGTCGCGGCGCTGGCAGCGCCCGCGCTCGAGCAACTCGGCGTGCCGTTGATCGTCTCCCATATGTTCGCGTTCTATTTCGGCATCATGGCCGACCTGTCGCCGCCGGTGGCATTGGCGGCGCTCGCCGCCGCGCCGATCGCGCGCGAGAACCCGGACAAGATCGGCTGGGAGGCGATGCGCGTGGCGCTGGCCGGCTATGTCATTCCGTTCGTGGCGGTCTATGCGCCGGCGCTGATGCTGCAGAATGGCGATCCGATGGCGGCAAAGCTCGGCTTCTGGGGCGCGGTCGTCTACGCGACCTTCAAGGCTTGCGTGGCGATCGGCCTGTTCGGCGTCACGGCGATCGGCTTCCTGTTCAGCCGTTTGAGCGTGGCGGAACGTGTGCTCAGCTTCGTCGCGGCGGTGCTGCTGCTCGGCGAACTGCCCTATAGCGATCTCGCCGGCTACGTGCTGACGGCCGGGCTGGTCGCGTGGCAATGGAACCGGTCGCAACGGGAAGTGCTGGCGTGAGCCTGTGCCTGGCGAGCGGCGGTTTCATCAAGGTCATCGCCATCGGCGCGTTCACACTGTCCTGGATGCATTCGGTGGAGAAGACCACCTGGGAAGAAGACTGGGTGGTGCAGGACAAGACGCTCAAGCTAGTCAGCGCGCGCGTCCAGGGCACGGGCGCCGGCATGGAAATTCCCGACGGCGCCGTGCATGAGGGCAAGTGGTATCGCTGGACGCCGACGCTCAAGCCGCTGAAGTCGCTGACGCTCGACCGCTCCAACGCGACCACGGACTGGCAGATCTGCGTGACGCAGGGCTGCACCAGCCTCGGTAACATTGTCGGCCAGGATGCGCAAAGGGTCGAGATGTCGGCGTGCTCGCGGCCGCCCCGGCCGCAGCAATAAAGCGGCGAAGCCCTCAATCCTCGAAGATCGGCTCGACCTTGTTGGCGAGTTTCAGGAACTTCCAGATCAGCCACAGGCCGCCGAGGAGGGCGAGGCCGAGCAGGCCGTAGATCAGATCGCGCTCGAATTCGAGCAGGCTGCCGACCGCGTAAGCCGCAGCGAGCGTGGCGCCGAGAATCTCCGTGCCGACCAGGATCGCCACGCTGCCGATCGTGATGAGATTGTTCATGTGGAGGCGTCTGGCCATGACATCCGGCACCGGGTTTGCGCGAATTTGCGTGTGTCGTTCCCGGTTATACGAGCGGGCCGCCAAGGGCAAGGTTTTTGGGCGGTTGCCCCTTCACGCGCCGCCGGTGGTGGCGAGGTAGCCGGCGAGCAGCGCCACGCCGAACAGCAGCAGGGCGAGCGCCGCCAGCAATTCGATGCCGCGCCCGATGCGCTCCGAGGCGCGGCTGCGGCCCGCCGCAAGACCAAGCGCGAGCTTCTTGGCGAACACGGCGATGGCGGCGATGGCGCCGGTGGTCAGCGCGGTGCCGAGCGACATGGCGATGACCGTGGCGACGCCGGCGCCGACGAGCCAGTAGCGCGCCGCGCCCGTCGCGGTGTTGGCCTGGACCAGCGTGAAGACCAGGATCAGGATGGCGCCGGTGCAGGGCCGGCTGCCGGCGGCGACCGCGACCGCTGCCGCCTCGCGCAGCGACAGGTTGCGCAGGGCCTCGGGCGGCGGCAGGTGAACATGGTCGCAAGCGAGATCGGTGCTGCTGGGCTCGGGCTGCTGCGAGAAGCTGGCGAGAAGCGCGCGACCCTTGCGCCAGACCAGCCACAGGCCGAAGCAGATCACCAGCGCATAACTGAGCGTCTCGACCACGGATGCCGCCCTGGTCATGCCGATGGCGGTGAAGCCGAGCAGCCCGACCAGCAGCCCGACGAGCGCGATGGCGACCACGCCCTGGAACAGCGCGGCGGCGAGCGCCAGCGCGAAACCGCGCCGGAGCGCGCGCGCGTCGGCGACGATATAGGACGAGATCACCGCCTTGCCGTGGCCCGGGCCGGCGGCATGGAAGATGCCGTACAGGAAGCCGATGCCGAGCAGCGTCCACAGCGCCGCCGGGTTGCCGGCCAAGCCATGCACCGCCGTGCTCATCGCCCGGTAGAATTCGGACTGTTTCTGCAGGATGAAGGCGGCGAGCGCATTACCGGGCGGGCTCGCCATGCCCTCGGTGCCGCCGATGCCGAACGGCACGCGCGCCTGGGCGAACGCCTCGGTGGCACTCACGGCGGCGAGCACGGCAAGGGCCGTCACGGCCGCTCGAACCCGCCTCACGGGCAGAACACCATGGCGCGATTGGCGAATTTGGCACCGTAATCGGATTGCGCGTTCAGCGAGGCGAAGAAGCTTTCCGACAGGATTTGCGAGGTGGCGGCCTGATTGGCGGCGGCGGAGGAGCGCACCGTCAGCTTGCAGCCGGCGGGCGCGGCGTCGAGCTTGACCGGCGCATCCGCTGCGAAGGTGAAATCGACATAGAAGGTCGGGTCGTAGATTTCGACCGACAGGTTGCGCGCCGGCATCGCCTGTTTCAGCGGCAGGGTGAAATGCAGCGTCAGGCGCTTGTCGGCGAAGGACAGCCAGTAGTCGGTCGGCTCGGCGAAATCGAGTTTCTTGCCGTTGGCCTTGCCGTAGGTGAAATAGGCGAATTCGGCGAGCGATTCGACATTGACCTTGGCGACCGGGGCGAGCGTCTCGCGGCTATAGCCGCCATTGGTCTCGGTGAGGCCCTGCACGGCGAAGGCGGAGAACATGTCGTCGAAGGTCCAGGCGTGCCTGACCGCCGTGATGGCGCCGGCCCCGTCATAGACGATCTCGCTGCGGGCATCGACGAAGACATGGGGATGCGCCGCCGCGCCGCGAATCATGGCGAGGCAGAAAAGAACCGCGAGGAGGCCGCGAATCATCGGGTGTGTTCTTTCCTCAAGCGGGCGAAGGCTAGCAAATCTCGGGCACGAAATCCCGCTCGCTTGTCCATAGCGATTGAGGCAAAAGCACGGCCCGTGCATGTTGTCTGGAATTGCACTAGGATTGACCGATGCGGCGATTTATGTCAGCAATATTGACGTAATTTACGCGCCGGGCCGGGAATTTTGCGCGGCCGTCCCATATGAGAAACCGGAGCTGCAATCCGGTCGGCCAGGGCTGGATGCGCGTGGGAGGTTGGACGATGGATGAGCCGTTTCCGCTGCGTGACGTCACGCTCGACGATAAGTTCGATCTCGACAAGGGCCAGGTCTTCCTGTCCGGCACGCAGGCCATCGTCCGCATCCTGCTGATGCAGCGCGAGCGCGACCGCCGCGCCGGGCTGAACACCGCCGGCTTCGTCTCGGGCTATCGCGGCTCGCCGCTCGGCGGGCTCGACCTGCAGCTTAGCCGCATGCGCTCCGTGCTCGACAAGGCCAATATCGTCTCCCAGCCTGGACTGAACGAGGAACTCGCCGCCACCGCGATCTGGGGCAGCCAGCAGGCCGAGATGCGCGGCGAGGGCAAATATGACGGCGTGTTCGGCCTGTGGTACGGCAAGGGGCCGGGCGTCGACCGCGCCGGCGACGTGCTGCGCCATGCCAACCTGTCCGGCACCTCGCCCCATGGCGGCGTGCTCGCCCTGATGGGCGACGACCACACCGCCGAGAGTTCGACCAACGCCCACCAGACCGAACTCAGCTTCGTCGATCACATGATCCCGATCCTAAACCCGGCCGGCGTGCAGGAAATGCTCGATTACGGCCTGTACGGCTATGCGCTGTCGCGTTTCGCCGGCACCTGGGTCGCGTTCAAATGCGTCAAGGACAATGTCGAATCGACCGCCTCCGTCGATGGCCGCATCGACCGGGTGCAGCCGGTCATCCCGCCTTTCGCGATGCCGCCGGGCGGCCTGAGCATCCGGCCGAACGATCTGGATTTCCTGGCGCAGGAAGCGCGCCTGCACGAGTTCAAGCGCGACGCGGTGCTGGAATTCGTCAAGGCCAACAAGCTGAACCGCATCGTGATGTCGGGCGGCTCCCAGCCGCGCCTCGGCATCGTCACCGTCGGCAAGAGCTATCTCGACGTGCGCCAGGCGCTCGACGATCTCGGCATCGACGAGGTGCGCGCCAATGCGCTCGGCATCAGGCTGTACAAGATCGCCTGCCCGTGGCCGCTCGATCCGCAAGGGCTGATGGAATTCGCCCAGGGCCTCGATATGGTGGTCGTGGTCGAGGAAAAGCGCGCGCTGATCGAGGTCCAGGTCAAGGAGGAGCTTTACGGTTCCGCCAACCAGCCGGTCGTGGTCGGCAAGCGGGACGAGAAGCATAACTGGCTGTTCCCGGTCAAAGGCGCGCTCGACCCGAACGATATCGCCATTGCCATCGGCGAGCGCATCCTGCGCTACGCAAAGAGCGACGAGATCGCCGACCACGTGTCGCGCCTGCGGCAGGTGCAGGCGATGCTGGCCGAGACGGTCGATGTCGGCGCGCGCACACCGTATTTCTGCTCGGGCTGCCCGCATAGCAGCTCGACCAAGGTGCCGGAGGGCTCGCGCGCCTATGCCGGCATCGGCTGCCATTTCATGGCAAGCTGGATGGATCGCTCGACCGAGGGCTTCACCCAGATGGGCGGCGAGGGCGCCAATTGGGTCGGCGAATCGCGCTTCTCGACGCGCGGCCACGTGTTCCAGAATATCGGCGACGGCACCTATAATCATTCCGGCATTCTGGCCTTGCGCTGGGCCGCCGACACCAAGACCAACGTCACCTACAAGATCCTGTTCAACGATGCCGTGGCGATGACCGGCGGCCAGCGCCATGAGGGCGGCCTGACCGTCGACATGATCGCGCGCCAGGTCGCGGCGGAGGGCGTGTCGCGCATCGCGCTCGTCACCGACGAGCCGGGCAAATACCCGTCCTCGATGCAATGGCCGGCCGGCATGACGATCAGCCATCGCGACGAGCTCGACACCGTGCAGCGCGAGCTTGCCGCGACGCCCGGCACCACGGTGCTGCTCTACGACCAGACCTGCGCCGCTGAAAAACGCCGCCGGCGCAAGCGCGGCCAGTATCCCGACCCCGACAAGCGCGTGCTGATCAACCCGCTGGTGTGCGAGGGCTGCGGCGATTGCGGCATCGCCTCGAACTGCGTCTCGGTGCAGCCGCTCGAAACCGAATTCGGCCGCAAGCGCCGCATCGACCAGTCGAACTGCAACAAGGATTTCTCCTGCGTCAATGGCTTCTGCCCGTCCTTCGTCACGGTGCATGGCGCCAAGCCGAAGAAGGCGGCGCCGCTTGCCGGCCCCGGCACCGAACTGCCGCCGATCCCCGAGCCGACCGAAGCCGCGATCGGCGATGGCTGGGCGGCGATCATCACCGGCGTCGGCGGCACCGGCGTGGTCACGGTCGGCGCCATCCTCGGCATGGCGGCCCATCTCGAGGGCAAGGGCTGCGGCATGATCGACATGGCGGGGCTGGCGCAGAAGGGCGGCGCGGTGTCGTCGCATATCCGGCTCGCGGCGACGCCGGAAGCGATCAGCGCCATCCGGGTCTCGGCCGGCAAGGCCGATCTGGTGCTCGGCTGCGACATGGTGGTGACCGGCTCGAAGAAGGTGCTCGCCAGCATGCGCAGCGACGAGACGCTCGCCATCGTCAACACGGCCGAGATCATGCCGGGCGATTTCGCGCGCAATGCCGATTTCTCGCTGCCGACCGAGCGCCTGAAACGCGCCATCTCCAGCGCCGCCGGCCGGGCAAATACGCATTTCGTCGATGCGACGGGGCTAGCGACAACCCTGTTCGGCAATTCGATCGCCGCCAACATGTTCATGCTCGGCTTCGCCTATCAGCATGGCGGCTTGCCGCTCGGCCACGCCGCGCTCGAAAAGGCGATCGAACTGAACGGCGAGGCGGTGCCGATGAACCTCGCGGCTTTCCGCTGGGGCCGGCTGGCGGCGCATGACGGCGCAGCCGTCGAGGCGATCGTCGCCAAGGCGCGGCCGCAGGCCGAACCCGAGCCGGCGCAGGACCTGGCGAGCCTGGTGGCGCGCCGGGCCGCGTTCCTGACCGGCTACCAGAATGCCGGCTATGCCGCGCGCTACCGCGCGGTGGTCGAGCGCATGCGCGTGGCGGAAGAAAAACGGGTGCCGGGTGGCGCGGGCCTGGCGGAAGCGGTGGCGCGCTACCTGTTCAAGCTGATGGCCTATAAGGACGAATACGAGGTCGCCCGCCTCTACACCGACAAGAGTTTCCGGAAGCAGCTCGAGAGCGAATTCGACGGCGTCGGCCGGCTCGAATTCCATCTGGCGCCGCCGATACTCGGCCGCCGCAATGCCAAGGGCGAGCCGGTCAAGACGACGTTCGGGCCGTGGATCCTGACCGTCTTTGGCGTGCTCGCCCGTTTCAAGGGGCTGCGCGGTACGCCGTTCGACATTTTCGGCTATACGAGCGAACGCCGCACGGAACGCCGGCTGATCGCCGATTACGAGGCGCTGATGGACGAGGTTGCCGGCCGGCTGACGCCGGATAACCATGCGCTCGCGGTCGGGCTCGCCACGATTCCTGAAAAGATCAGGGGCTACGGCCATGTCAAGCAGCGCCATCTTGCCGTGGCGCTCAAGGAGCAGGCGGCGCTGAAGCAGCGTTTCGACGCGGGCGAGGGCGAACCGACGCGCATCGCCGCCGAGTGAGGTGTTGCGCCAGCATGGCTTTCCACCGCCCTCATCCTGAGCTTGTCAAAGGATGAGGGCGCCGATGAGGCGTGAGCCGCCTTGCACAAACCATTGCATTCGGCGCGCCGTGGCCGCACGATTGCAGGGGCAAGGGCGAGGGCGGCAAGGGTGATCGGGCAGGAGCAGTTTCTCGCGACGATATTCTGGGCGCGGGAACTGCCGCCCGACGAGCAGGAGCGCGCGCGGCGCGGCTTGAGCTTCCGCAATCTCGATGCCGGCAGCTACCTGATCCATCGCGGCGACCGGGTCGAGAGCTGGATCGGCGTGGTTAGCGGCCTGATGCGGCTCGGCTCCGTCACCACCAGCGGCAAGGCGGTGACCTATGCCGGCCTGCCGCCGAGCAACTGGTTCGGCGAGGGCTCGCTGCTCAAGGACGAGCCGCGCCAATATGACGTGCTCGTGCTACGCCGTACGCAGGTGGCGCTGCTCAATCGGGCGAGCTTCCACTGGCTGTGCGACAACAGCGTCGCCTTCAACAAATTGCTGCTGCGCCTGCTCAACGAGCGCATCGGCCAGTTCATCGCCTCCGTCGAGCACGACCGCACGCTGCATTCCACCGCCAAGGTGGCGCGCAGCCTCGCCTGGCTGTTCAACCCGGTGCTGAGCCCGTTTCTCGGCAATCATCTCGACATCAACCAGGAAGAGATTGGCTTGCTCGCCGGCGTGTCGCGCCCGGTCGCCAACCGCGCCCTGCAGGAACTCGAACAGGCCGGCCTGATCCAAAACGAGCACGGCGGCGTGCGCGTGCGCGATCTCGATCGGCTGCGCCGCTACGATGGCTGATGAAGCAGGTGTTGTGTCCGACTTTCGGCGAAGAACCGCCGATTCTAGCCGCTAAGCTACAAAATACTGCTAATCTATAACGAATTGCCGAGGCTTGTCTGTCAAGCCCATGCTTGAAAAAAGCTGACGCGATTGCGAGCCTCGTGGGCACAAGGCCGGGCATGAACCCGGTCGGCACGAGCGACGATAGGGAGGCCTCTTGGCCCAGACGAGCGACTTGGTCCGGCTCGATACGTTCGCCAAGCTGTTGTGCGAGCATGCCCGGCTGCGGCCCGACCGCGCCGCGATGCGCCACAAGGATTTCGGCATCTGGCGGACATGGACCTGGCGCGAGGTCGCGGAAAATGTGCGCGCCTATGCCGCCGGCCTGCAGGCGCTCGGGCTGACGCGCGGCGCCAAGATCGCCATCATCGGCGCCAACCGCCCGGCGCTGTACTGGTCGATCCTCGCCGCGCAATGGCTCGGTGCCGTGCCGGTGCCGGTCTATGCCGATGCCGTCGCCGACGAGATGGCCTATGTGCTCAACCATGCCGAGGTGACCTTCGCCGCGGTGCAGGACCAGGAGCAGGTCGACAAGGTGCTCTCGGTCGCGGAGCAGGTGCCGCTCCTGTCGGTGGTGCTCTATGACGAGCCGCGCGGCCTGCGCGACTACGACCACACCCGCCTGCACAGAATCGAAAGCGTGATCGACAACGGCCGCAAGCTGCTGGCCGCCGATGCGGCGCTGGCGGCGGCGATCGACGGCGAGCGCGATCGCGGCGGCGCTGACGATGTCTCGATCATCCTCTACACTTCCGGCACGACCGGGCGCTCGAAGGGCGTGATCCTGTCGGCCGGCGGCTCGATCGCGGCGGCGCGCGACACGGTTGGTTTCGACAAGCTCGGCGAGCGCGACGAGGTGCTGGCCTATCTGCCGCTCGCCTGGGTCGGCGACCATTATCTCAACTATGCCCAGGCGCTCGTCGCCGGTTTCTGCGTCGCCTGTCCCGAGAGCATCGAGACGGCCGAGAACGACCTGCAGGAGATCGGGCCGAGCTTCTATTTCGCGCCGCCGCGCGTGTTCGAGGCGCTGTTGACGCGGGTGACGATCCGCATGGAGGATGCCGGCGCGCTCAAGCGGCGCATGTTCCAGTATTTCATCGGCGTCAGCCGGCGCTGGGGCGAGAAAATCCTCAACGGCGAGAGCGTGCCGCTCGGCGGGCGGCTCAACTACTGGCTCGGCAATCTGCTGGTCTATGCGCCCTTGAAGAACGTGCTCGGCTTCTCGCGCATCCGCGTCGCCTATACGGCGGGCGAGGCGATCGGGCCGGACCTGTTCTCGTTCTACCGCTCGCTCGGCCTCAACCTGAAGCAGCTTTACGGCCAGACCGAAGCCTTCCTTTATGTCACGGCGCAGCCCGACGGACAGATCCGCGCCGATACGGTCGGGCCGGCGGTTCCCAATGTCGATATCCGCATCTCGGAGAGCGGCGAGGTTCTGTACCGCTCGCCCGGCCAGTTCATCGGCTACTACAAGGACACCGAGCGCACGGCCGAGGTGATGACCGAGGACGGCTTCATCAAGACGGGCGATGCCGGCTTCTTCGACGAGGACGGCCAACTCAAGATCATCGATCGCGCCAAGGATGTCGGCCGGCTTGGCTCGGGCGCGCTGTTCGCGCCGAAATATATCGAGAACAAGCTGAAATTCTATCCCAACATCAAGGAAGCGGTGGCGTTCGGGCAGGGGCGCGATTTTGTCACCTGCATGCTGAACATCGATCTCACCGCGGTCGGCAACTGGGCCGAGCGCAACAACATTCCCTATGCCTCCTACCAGGAACTGGCGCAGCATCCGCGCGTCTATCGCATGCTGGGCGAGCATGTCGCCGAGGCCAATCGCGGGCTCGCCAGCGAACCGCTGATGGCCAATGCGCAAATCCGCCGCTTCCTGATCCTGCACAAGGAACTCGATGCCGACGATGGCGAGATGACGCGCACCCAGAAAGTGCGGCGCGGCTTCATCGCCGAGCGCTACAAGCCGCTGATCGACGCGCTTTATGACGGCTCGGACGCGGCCGACATCGCGACCGAGGTGACGTTCGAGGATGGCCGCAAGGGCGTGCTGGCGGCACGCGTGCGCATCGCCGATGCCGCGACGCAGCCGGTCGCCGCCGAGCGGGTGGCCGCGTGAGGGCGCCGGGCGACAAGTCGGGCCTCAAGGCGGGCGACACCCTGCTCGCGGTCGAGAACGTCTCGCTGACCTTCGGCGGGGTCAAGGCGATCAGCGAGGTGTCGTTCGATATCCGCAAGGGCGAAATCCGCGCCATCATCGGCCCGAACGGCGCCGGCAAGACCTCGATGCTCAATGTCGTCAACGGCTTCTACCACCCCCAGCACGGGCGCATCACCTATAAGGGCCAGACGCGGGCGCGCATGAAGCCGTATCAGGCGGCGAGCCAGGGCATCGCGCGCACCTTCCAGAACGTGGCGCTGTTTCGCGGCATGAGCACGCTCGACAACATCATGGTCGGGCGCACGCTGAAGATGCATCGCGGCCTGTTCTGGCAGATGCTGCGCTTCGGCCCGGCAATGGCCGAGGAGATCGAGCACCGCCGCGTCGTCGAGGACATCATCGACTTCCTGCAGATCGAGGCGATCCGCAAGGTGCCGGTCGGCAAGCTGCCCTACGGCTTGCAGAAGCGCGTCGAACTCGGCCGCGCGCTCGCCATGGAGCCCGAACTGCTGCTGCTCGACGAACCCATGGCCGGCATGAACCTCGAGGAGAAGGAGGATATGTGCCGCTATATCCTCGACCTCAACAACCAGTTCGGTACGACGATCGCGCTGATCGAGCATGACATGGGCGTGGTGATGGACCTGTCGGACCGGGTGGTGGTGCTCGAATACGGCCACAAGATCGCCGATGGCACGCCGGACGTGGTCAAGGCCGATGCAAAAGTCATCGACGCCTATCTCGGCATCGAGCGTGGCGTTTCCGGGCCGAGCCAGGAAAGCGAGGCCACATGACCCTCCTGTACAGCATCTTTGTCGACCCTTTCGTGCAGATGGTCCAGATGCCGGACCTGCTGGCGCAGACCCTGTGGGAGGGGCTGGTCTCGGGCGTGCTCTACGCGCTGATCGCGCTCGGCTTCGTGCTGATCTTCAAGGCGTCGGGCGTGTTCAACTTCGCGCAAGGCATCATGGTGGTGTTCTCGGGCCTGACGCTGGTCGGCCTGTACGAGAAATTCGCCGCCGCCGGGTTTTCCGGGCCGCTCGCCGCCTTCACCGCGCTGGCGCTCGCGGTGCTGGTGATGCTGATCCTCGCCATGGTGATCGAGCGCACCGTGCTGCGCCCGCTCGTCAACCAGCCCGATATCATCCTGTTCATGGCGACCTTCGGCGTCACCTATCTGCTGATCGGCTTCGGCGAGATGGTGTTCGGCGGCGACCCGAAGCAGATGATCACCGACCAGCTTTTCCTGCCGCGCGGCGCCTATGACGTCGCGATGCTCGGCGGCCATGTCAGCTTCCAGAAGATCGATATCGCGGCGACGGTAATCGCCTCGCTGATGATCGCGGGGCTGGCGATCTTCTTCCAGAAGACGCGCATCGGCCGGGCGCTCAGGGCGGTCGCCGACAGCCACAAGGCGGCGCTGTCGGTCGGCATCTCGCTCAACCAGATCTGGGTGATCGTGTGGTTCGCCGCCGGCGTGGTGGCGCTGGTCACCGGCATCATGTGGGGCGCGCGCTCGGATGTCTCCTTCGCCCTGCAGATCGTGGCGCTGAAGGCGTTCCCGGTGCTGATCCTCGGCGGCTTCACCTCGGTGCCGGGCGCCATTGTCGGCGGGCTGATCATCGGCATCGGAGAAAAACTCGGCGAGTTCTACTGGGGGCCGCTGGTCGGCGGCGGCATCGAGAGCTGGCTCGCCTATGTGATCGCGCTCCTGTTCCTGCTGTACCGGCCGCAGGGCCTGTTCGGCGACAAGATCATCGAACGGATCTGAGATGTTCTATCGCGAAGCCGGCCAGTTCAAGCAAAGCTACGCCGCCGACCAGGCGATCTTCCCGATCCGCCAGGACCGGATCGGGCTCGCCGTGATCCTGCTGATCGCCTTCGTCGGCATCCCGCTCTTCGGCAACGAGTTCCTGCTCGCCTCGGTGATGGTGCCGTTCCTGATCCTGGCGCTCGGCGCGATCGGGCTCAACCTTCTCACCGGCTATGCCGGGCTGCTGTCGCTCGGCACCGCCGGCTTCATGGGCGTCGGCGCCTATGCCGCCTACAAGCTCTCGACGATCTTCCCCGAGGTCAACATCCTGGTATGGATCCTGTGCTCGGGGTTTTTCGCGGCGGCGGTCGGTGCGGTGTTCGGGCTGCCCTCGTCGCGCATCAAGGGCTTCTACCTCGCGGTGGCGACGCTTGCCGCGCAATTCTTCCTGCAATGGTGCTTCGTGCGCTGGAGCTGGCTCTATAACGACAACGCCTCGGGTGCGATCGAGGTGCCGGCGCGCACGCTGTTCGGCATCGCCATCACCGGCCCGTCGGCCACGCCCGTGACGCGCTATCTCGTGGTGCTGACCATTGTCGTGGTGATGACGCTGATCGCCTCGAACATCGTGCATGGCCGCATCGGGCGCAGCTGGATGGCGGTGCGCGACATGGATATCGCCGCCCAGCTGATGGGCATCAGGCTGCTGCCGGTGAAGCTGCTCGCCTTCGCGGTGTCCTCGTTCTATTGCGGTGTCGCCGGCGCGCTGATGGTGTTCCTGTGGCTCGGCGCGGCGGAGCCGGCCGCCTTCGACATCAACCTGTCCTTCGTGCTGCTGTTCATGGTGATCATCGGCGGGCTCGGCTCGCTGATCGGCTCGTTCTTCGGCGCGGCGCTGATCCATATCCTGCCGATCGCCATCCGCATGCTGCCCGATGCGCTCGGCCTGTCGATCGGGGCGGCGACGGTCGAGCACCTGACCTTCATGATCGTGGGCGCGCTGATCATCTTCTTCCTGGTCGTCGAGCCGCATGGGCTCGCCCGGCTGTGGCAGATCGGAAAGCAGAAACTTCGCGTCTGGCCGTTCCCCTATTAGGCCGGGAGCAAGGAAAGAGAAGAATGAGGAGGAACGTGATGTCACTGAAACATTGGGCCTACGCGCTGGCAGCCGCCACCGTGCTGAGCCTGCCGGCGATCCCCGCCGCGCAGGCGGAAGATTCGATCTACGTGCCGCTCTTCACCTACCGTACCGGGCCGTTCGCCGGTTCCGGCACGCCGATCGCCGACGGCATGCATGACTACCTGACCATGCTCAACGAGCGCGACGGCGGCATTGGCGGCGTCAAGCTAGTAATCGAGGAGTGCGAGACCGGCTACGACACCAAGAAGGGCCTCGAATGCTATGAATCGGTGAAGCCGAAGCATCCGGTAATGGTCAATCCGTGGTCGACCGGCATCACGCTGCCGCTGATCCCGAAGGCGGCGGTCGACAAGATTCCGGTGCTGTCGATGGCGTATGGCCTGTCGGCCTCGGCCAAGGGCGACATCTTCCCCTGGGTGTTCAACCCGCCCGCGACCTATTGGGACGGCTTCACCCAGATCCTGAAATATATCGCCGCGCAGGAAGGCGGCGGCGTCGAGAAGCTCAAGGGCAAGAAGATCGGCTATATCTTCCTCGATGCCAGTTTCGGGCGCGAGCCACTGCCGCTGATCGAGAGCCTGTCCAAGGAACTCGGCTTCGAGGCCAAGCTCTATCCGGTCGCGGCCGCCGACATGCAGAACCAGTCGTCGCAATGGCTGAATGTCCGGCGCGACAGGCCCGATTACATGATCCTGTATGGCTGGGGCGCGCTGAATTCCACCGCCGTCAAGGAAGCGGTCAAGACCAACTACCCGATGGAGAAATTCATTTCGATCTGGTGGCCGAGCGAGGATGACGCCAGGGGCGGCGGCGACAAGGCGACCGGCTTCAAGACGCTGAACTGGCACGCGGTCGGCGCGAATTTCCCGCTCATCGCCGACATCCAGAAATATGTCGTCGACAAGGGCAAGAGCCAGGTCTCGTCGAAGGACAAGGTCGGGCAGGTGCTCTACAACCGCGGCGTCTACAATTCGATGCTGATCGCCGAGGCGATCCGCACGGCGCAGAAGGTTTCGGGCCACAAGGTGGTGACGGGCGAGGATGTCCGGCGCGGCCTCGAGGACCTGAACATCGATGCGGCCCGCTACAAGGAGATGGGGCTTGAGAACTTCGCCGGCCCGGTCAAGCTGACCTGCGCCGACCATAACGGCCATTTCTCGACCTTCATCCAGCGCTGGGACGGCAAGCAGTACGTCAAGGTGTCGGATTACATCACGCCGATGACCGACAAGGTCGAGCCGCTGCTCGAGGCCGACGCCAAGGCCTATGCCGAGAAGAACGCGCCGTGGCCGAAGCGCACCGAGCCTTGCGACAAGGCGTCCTGAACCAAGCTCCGGCGAGCGGGCAAACCGCTCGCCGGCTCCATGCGAAGGCCGGCCGCCATGCGCCGTGATCCAGCGGGAACGAGCGATATGTCCTCGAGTGCCGATATCTCCCCGAAGGCGGTGGTGGAGCCTGCCGAGCCGGTCCTCTCGGTGAATAATATCGAGGTGATCTACGACCGGGTCATTCTCGTGCTGAAGGGCGTGTCGCTGACCGTGCCGGCCGGCGGCATCGTGGCGATCCTTGGCGCCAACGGCGCCGGCAAGACCACGACGCTGAAGGCGATCTCGAACTTGCTGCATGCCGAGCGTGGCGAGGTCACCAAGGGCTCGGTCGCGTTCGACGGTGCGCGCGTCGATCATCTCAGTCCGAACGAGCTGGTGCGGCGCGGCTGCATCCAGGTCATGGAGGGCCGGCATTGTTTCGGCCATCTGACCATCGAGGAAAACCTGTTGACCGGGGCCTTCACGCGTCGCGACGGCAACCGCGCCATCAAGGACGACCTGGACATGATCTACGATTATTTCCCGCGCCTGAAGCAGCGCCGCACGTCGATGGCCGGCTATACGTCCGGCGGCGAGCAGCAGATGTGTGCCGTCGGTCGCGCCATGATGAGCCGGCCCAAGATGATCCTGCTCGACGAGCCCTCGATGGGGCTGGCGCCGCAGATCGTCGACGAGATTTTCGAGATCGTGCGCGACCTCAATGCCCGGCAGGGCGTGTCGTTCCTGGTCGCCGAGCAGAACACCAACATGGCGCTGAAATACGCCACCTACGGCTACATTATGGAGACCGGGCGCATCGTCATGGACGGCGCGGCCGAGACGTTGCGCGACAATGAAGACGTCAAGGAATTCTATCTCGGCATTGGCGGCGAGGGCCGCAAGTCGTTCCGCGACGTCAAGAGCTACAAGCGCCGCAAGCGCTGGCTGACCTAACCCGAGGGAGGACCTGCCATGATCCGTAAAACGACCTTTCTTTCCGCAGCGGCGGCGGTGCTGCTCGCGCTCGCGCCGGCGCCCGTGCTGGCACAGGCGCAGCCTCAACCGGCCGCCGCATCCGCCAGCCGGCTCGACGAGATCGTCAGCCGCGGCGTGCTCAAGGTCGGCATGCCGGGCGATTACAAGCCGTTCGGCTACATGGACAAGAAGACCGGCGCCTTCGAGGGCTTCGATGTCGAGATGGTCGAGGCGCTCGGCAAGGCGCTTGGCGTCAAGGTCGAGGTGGTGAAATCGAGCTGGCCGACGCTGATGAAGGATTTCGAGGGCGGCGCCTTCGATATCGCGGCCGGCGGCGTGTCGATCACGCTCGAGCGGGCCAAGAAGGGCTATTTCTCCACCGCGCTGATGCGCGAGGGCAAGACGCCGATCACCTTGTGCAAGAACAAGGAAAAATTCGAGACGCTGGCCGAGATCGACAAGCCCGACGTCAAGGTGATCGTCAATCCGGGCGGCACCAACGAGAAGTTCGCCCGCGCTCACCTGAAGAACGCGAAGATCACCGTCTATCCCGACAACGTCACGATTTTCGAGCAGATCGTGAAGGGCGACGCCGACCTGATGATGACGGATTCCTCCGAGACGCGCTATCAGCAGAAGCTGCATCCGGAATTGTGCTCGGTGCATCCCGACAAGCCGTTCGACTTCGCCGAGAAGGCCTATCTGTTGCCGCGCGACGTGCCGTTGAAGGCCTTCGTCGACGAATGGCTGCACATCATGGTCGAAACCGGCCAGTACCACACGCTGTTCGCCAAATATTTCAGTTGATTCCCGGAAGGTCGTGGATGCCCGCCCATTTCGACGCCAAGGAAACCCGCGACCCCGCCGCGCGCGAGAAGGCGCTGTTCGCAGGCCTGCGCCGGCATCTCGAGGCGGTGCAGGCCAAGGCGCCGACGCTGCGCGGGCAACTGAAGGGCATCGCGGTCAAGGGGCTGGTCGATCGGGCCGCGCTGCAGCAGGTGCCGGTGCTGCGCAAGCCCGATCTGGCGGCCATGCAGAAGGCGCGGCCGCCCTTCGGCGGGCTGAACGGCACCAAGGTGGCAGGGCTCAGGCACCTGCTGGTCTCGCCCGGCCCGATCTTCGAGCCAGAAGGGCGGGGCGATGACTGGTGGGGCGCGGCGCGCGCCCTGTTCGCGGCCGGGTTCCGCAAGGGCGACATCGCGCATAACTGCTTCAGCTACCATCTGACGCCGGGCGGCCATATCATGGATTCCGGCGCGCAGGCGCTCGGCTGTCCGGTGATCCCGGCCGGCGTCGGCAATACCGAGCAGCAGATCGAGGCGATCGTGGCGTTGCAGCCGGCCGGCTATATCGGCACGCCGGATTTCCTGAAAATCCTGCTCGACAAGCTGGCCGAGGCCGGCGCGAAAAACCCGTTCCGGCAGGCGCTCGTCTCGGGCGCTGCCTTCCCGGCCTCGCTGCAGCAGGAGGTCGCGAAGCATGGCGTCGCGACCTACCAGGCTTATGCGACGGCCGAATTCGGCGTCATCGCCTATGAGACGCCGGCGCGCGCCGGGCTCACCGTCAACGAGGGCCTGATCGTCGAGATCGTGCGGCCCGGCACCAGCGAGGCGGTGCCCGAGGGGGAGGTCGGCGAGGTCGTGGTGACGCGGCTCAACCCGGATTATCCGCTGCTGCGCATGGGCACCGGCGACCTGTCGCGCGTGCTGCCCGGCCCGAGCGTATGCGGGCGCACCAACATGCGGCTCGCCGGCTGGATGGGCCGGGCCGACCAGCGCACCAAGGTCAAGGGCATGTTCGTCGACCCAGCGCAGGTGGCGGAGGTTGCCCGGCGCTTCCCCGAACTCGGCCGGCTGCGGCTCGTGGTCAGCCGTGCCGCCGAACAGGATGCGATGCTGCTCAAGGCCGAGACGCGCTCGCGCAGCGCCTCGCTGTCGGAGGCGGTCGCGACCGCGTTGCAGGCCGCGACCAAGCTCAAGGGCGCGGTCGAACTGGTGGCGCCGGGCAGCCTGCCGAATGACGGCAAGGTCATCGTCGACGAGCGCCCGAACGCATAGAGCTGCACTACCGGGTGCGACGGGTCGTCCCGGCGCCACGCAACATGCTTCCATCGCTGCATATTCCGGTTAGAACCATGGCGATGAACGACAAGCTCTCCTCCCAGCCGGCGACCGGCGCCACACATCGGCCGTCCGGCCACCCCTCGGTGAAATCCGGCCGCGTCGGCGTGCTGCTGCTCAATCTCGGCACGCCGGATGCGACCGATTACTGGTCGATGCGGCGCTATCTCAAGCAGTTTTTGTCCGACCGGCGCGTGATTGAGGTGCCGCGCCTGATCTGGTGGCCGCTGCTCAATCTCGTCATCCTGACCAAGCGCCCCGGGCCGAAGGGCCGCGACTACGCCACGATCTGGAACAAGGAGCGCGACGAGAGCCCGATCAAGACGATCACCCGCTCGCAGGCGGAAAAGCTCGCGGCGCGCCTGGCGGATGATGAGCGCATCGTCGTCGATTGGGGCATGCGCTATGCCAACCCGTCGACCGAAAGCCGCATCAGGGCGTTGCAGGAGCAGGGCTGCGACCGCATCCTGCTGGTGCCGCTCTACCCGCAATATGCCGCCGCGACCACGGCGACGGCGGCCGATGAGGGGTTCCGCGCCCTGATGAAGCTGCGCTGGCAGCCTTACGTGCGCGTCGCGCCCGACTGGCACGACGATCCGGCCTATATCGCGTCGGTGGCGCAATCGGTGCGCAAGCACCTGGAGGGGCTCGATTTCGAGCCGGAGAAGCTGATCGTCACCTTCCACGGCATGCCGAAGAAATATCTCGAGGCCGGCGATCCGTATTATTGCCAGTGCATGAAGAGCGGCCGCCTGCTGCGCGCCGAACTCGGCATGGACGAGGAGCGCCTGCTCATCACCTTCCAGTCGCGCTTTGGCACCGACGAATGGCTGCAGCCCTATACCGACAAGACGGTCGAGGCGCTGGCGCGCCAGGGCGTCAAGCGGCTGGTGCTGGTCGCGCCCGGCTTCACCGCCGATTGCCTGGAGACGCTGGAGGAACTCGATGTCGAGAACCGCGAGATCTTCATGCATCACGGCGGCGAGAAGTTCAGTTATGTGCCGTGCCTGAACGACAGCGAGGGCGGCATGGACGTCATCGAGAAACAGGTCAGGCGCGAGTTGATGGGCTGGCTGTGAGGCTTGCCGGCCGGATCGTCGCGGCGGCGCTGTTTCTTTTTGCCGCGCCGGCCTTTGCCGACGGCATCGGGCCGGGGCCGATCAGGCCGAAGGGGGCGGAGGGGTCTCCGGCGCGCTTTCTCCACAGCAACGCAACGTGCCGGACGGCGAGCGACGGTTGCCGCATCTGCACCCGCACCAACGCCGGCATGGCCTGCTCGACGGCGGGTTTCGCCTGCGTTGCGACGGCGTGGACCTGCACGGAAAACGGCGCTGGGACGCCGCGCTGAGCGTCGCCAGCGCCCGGCCTTGCGGTTCGCGTGCGCGCCCCCCCTGAAAACGGTGCTCACTTTCCGCAATCATGCTCTAAGATCGGGCGTGTCTGATTGGGGAGCATGAGATGATAATCGACGGCACCGGCGTTTTTGCGATCATCCTGCTGGTCTTTGTGATCCTGACGGTGATCCTCGGCATCAAGCAGGTGCCGCAGGGCATGAACTACACCGTCGAGCGCTTCGGCCGCTATCGGCGCACGCTGACGCCGGGCCTTGGCCTGGTCATCCCCTATATCGAGTCGATCGGCCACAAGATCGTGATGATGGAGCGCGTGCTCGACGTGCCGACGCAGGAGGTCATCACCAAGGACAACGCCTCGATCCGGGTCGACGGCGTGCTGTTCTACCAGATCCTCGATGCGGCGCGCGCCTCCTACGAGGTCGAGAACCTCGAGAAGGCGCTGCTCAACCTGACCATGACCAACATCCGCACCGTGATGGGCTCGATGGATCTCGACCAGTTGCTGTCGCATCGCGACGAGATCAACACGCGGCTGCTCGGCGTGGTCGATGCCGCGCTCTCGCCCTGGGGCGTGAAATGCACGCGCGTCGAGATCAAGGATATCGTGCCGCCGGAGGACCTGGTCCAGGCGATGGGGCGCCAGATGAAGGCCGAGCGCGAGAAGCGTGCTGCCGTCCTCGAGGCGGAGGGCGACCGGCAGGCGGCGATCCTGCGCGCCGAGGGCGACAAGCAATCGGCGATCCTGTCGGCGGAAGGCCGCAGGGAAGCTGCCTTCCGCGATGCGGAGGGGCGCGAGCGCCAGGCGGCGGCCGAGGCGACGGCGACGCGGGTTGTCTCCGAGGCGATCGCCGGTGGCGAGCTCGCGGCGGTGAACTATCTCGTCGCGGAAAAATATGTCGGCGCGCTGCGCAGCTTCGCCGAGGGCAACAACCAGAAGATCATCATGCTGCCGCTCGATACCGCCGGGCTGATCGGCACCATCGGCGGCATCGCGGAGATCGCGCGCTCGGTCGGCAACGAGCCGCCCTCCGGCGGGCGGCGGCCGCAGACGACGCCGCGCATCAACACGCAAGGATAGCCGATCATGATGGGGGCGCTGGGATTCTGGGGTTGGCTCGGCCTCGGGCTGCTGTTGATCGCCGGCGAGTTGCTCCTGGTGCCGGGCGGGTTCCTGCTCTGGGTCGGCATCGCGGCGATCCTGGTCGGGCTGGTCGAGACCGTGCTGCCGCTCGGCTGGGTGGCCGAGTTGGTGCTGTTCGCGGCGCTGTGCCTCGTCGCCGTGGTCGGGGGCCTGCGCATCGCGCGGGCGCGCACCAAGGAGGTCGGCGGCCTGCAACTGAACGACCGGCTCGAGGGCTTGCGCGGCCAGGTCTTCCACCTCGATTCGGCGATCAGCGACGGCTATGGCCGTATCCGCGTGCATGACAGCGTGTGGCGCGTGCATGGCCCGGATCTGCCGGCCGGTGCGCCCGTGCGCGTGATCGGGATCGAGGGCGCGACGCTGGTCGTGGAGCCGGCTTCCCACGGCTGAATCGTGGCCTGCGGACGGGCGTGGGGCGGCCGCGCGCAACGTGCCCTGAACAGGCCGCGAAACTTTGTTTCATGTTGACGCCATAAATCTGCGACAAATTGCGCCGACCGGGCCAGACCCGGACATTTTCTTATGAAAGGCCGAAATTCCGCGCTTGTGCGCGGAAATGTTTTCTGCCATGTTCGCGCGCCCTAGATAGGACAGTCTTGCTGACCTTTAACGTCTGGCGAAAAGCGATGCTTTCGGCCGGTGACATTGAGGTGGCGGGCGGCCCCGATAGATCATTCAGTACTGGAGCGGATCGGAGAAGACGATGTCGACGATTGCGGAACGCACGGCCGGAAGCGGTATGGCACGGGTCAAGGCCCTTGACGCCAAACGCGAGCGTCCGATGTTCCGCAATGTGGCCGAGACCGAGCGCATCACCGTGCGCGACCCGGCGCTGCCAGCGGGCAGCGGGCTTTATCATCCGGGCAAGGAGCACGATTCCTGCGGTGTCGGCCTGATTGCCGACATGCAGAACCGCAAGAGCCACGACATCGTCGCCAAGGGCCTGCAGATCCTGGCCAATCTCGACCATCGCGGCGCGGTCGGCGCCGATCCGAAGCTCGGCGACGGCTGCGGCATCCTGGTGCAGATTCCGCATCGCTTCTTCTTCGAGGAATGCGCGCGGCTTGGCATCCACCTGCCGGCGGCGGGCGAATATGCCGTCGGCCAGTTCTTCATGCCGCGCGATGCCGCCTGCCGGGCCGAGGCTGAGGCGATCGTCAATCGCATGATCGAGGACGAGGGCCAGGTGCTGCTCGGCTGGCGCGACGTGCCGGTCGATTCGAGCGATCTCGGTGATGCGGTCAGGGCGGTCGAGCCGGTGCACCGGCAGGTGTTCATCGGGCGCGGCGCCGGCGTCGAGCCGGGCGACGATTTCGAGCGCAAGCTCTTGATCGTGCGCAAGATGGTGTCGGCGGCGATCTACGTCATCAAGACGCCGGCGATGGCGGAGTTCTACCCCGTCTCGGTCTCGTCGCGCACCGTGGTCTACAAGGGCATGGTGCTGGTCAGCCAGCTTGGCAGTTACTATCGCGACCTGACCGATGCGCGCTTTGCCAGCGCGCTGGCGCTGGTGCATCAGCGCTTCGCCACCAACACATTCCCGTCGTGGCGCCTGGCGCATCCCTATCGCATGGTCGCCCATAACGGCGAGATCAACACGCTGCGCGGCAACGTCAACTGGATGGCGGCGCGCCAGGCCTCGGTCGATTCCAAGCTGTTCGGCAACGATATCGAGAAGCTGTGGCCGATCTCCTACGAGGGCCAGTCGGACACCGCCTGTTTCGACAATGCGCTCGAATTCCTGGTGCGCGGCGGCTATTCGCTGGCGCATGCCATGATGATGCTGATCCCGGAAGCCTGGGCCGGCAATCCGCTGATGGACGAGGAACGGCACGCCTTCTACGAGTATCACGCGGCCCTGATGGAGCCGTGGGACGGGCCGGCCAACCTCGCCTTCACCGACGGGCGCCAGATCGGCGCCACCCTCGACCGCAACGGGTTGAGGCCGAGCCGCTATATCGTCACCAGGGACGGGCTCGTGGTGATGGCCTCCGAGATGGGCGTGCTGCCGATCCCGGAAGAGGACATCGTCACCAAGTGGCGGCTCCAGCCCGGCAAGATGCTGCTGATCGACCTCGAACAGGGCCGCATCATCTCGGATGACGAGATCAAGGCGAGCCTCTCGAAGGCCAATCCGTATCGCGAGTGGATCGCGCGCACGCAGATCGTCATCGAGGACCTGCCCTATGTCGAGGCGCGCGCCTCGCGCACCGACGTGCCGCTGCTCGACCGGCAGCAGGCCTTCGGCTACACGCAGGAAGACCTCAAGTTCCTGATGTCGCCGATGGCCACCACCGGCCAGGAGGCGGTCGGCTCTATGGGCACCGACACGCCGATCTCGGCGCTGTCGGACAAGGCGAAGCTGCTCTTCACCTATTTCAAGCAGAACTTCGCCCAGGTCACCAACCCGCCGATCGACCCGATCCGCGAGGAACTGGTGATGAGCCTGTTGTCCTTCATCGGACCCCGGCCGAACCTGTTCGATCTCGAGGGCGTCTCGAAGCGCAAGCGGCTCGAGGTGCGCCAGCCGATCCTGACCAATGACGATCTGGAAAAGATCCGCAATATCGGCGTGATCGAGGACCGGTTCGACACCAAGACGCTCGACATGACCTATCCCTCGCGCGAGGGCGCGGGCGGCATGCCGGGGGCACTCGCCCGGTTGTGCGAGCGGGCGGAAGCGGCAGTTGTCGGCGGCTACAACATCATCATCCTGTCCGACCGCATGGTCGGCGCCGACCGCATCCCGATCCCGTCGCTGCTGGCGACGGCGGCGGTGCATCACCACCTGATCCGCAAGGGCATGCGCACCGCGGCGGGGCTGGTGATCGAGACCGGCGAGCCGCGCGAGATCCATCATTTCTGCTGTCTCGCCGGCTATGGCGCCGAGGCGATCAACCCGTATCTCGCCTTCGAGACGCTGCTCGCCGAGCATGCCGGCGGCGCCTTCCCGCAGGAGGTCGATGCGGATGAGGTCGTCAAGCGCTTCATCAAGTCGATCGGCAAGGGCGTGCTCAAGGTGATGTCCAAGATGGGCATCTCGACCTACCAGTCCTATTGCGGCGCGCAGATTTTCGACGCGATCGGGCTGCGCTCGGATTTCGTCGACCGGTATTTCTTCGGCACCGCCACCACCATCGAAGGCGTCGGGCTCGAGGAGATCGCCGCGGAGACGGCGCGGCGCCACGCGGATGCGTTCGGCAAGGCGCCGATCTACCTGCATCAGCTCGATGTCGGCGGCGAATATCTCTACCGCGAGCGCGGCGAGAACCATGTCTGGACGCCCGATACGGTGGCGACGCTGCAACATGCGGTGCGCGGCAATTCCCAGGAGCGCTACCGCGAATTCGCCCGCATGGTGAACGAGCAGGAGAACCGCTTCACCACGCTGCGCGGCCTGTTCGAACTGCATCTGGCACAAGATCGCGGCGTGGCGCCGGTGCCGCTCGAGGCCGTCGAGCCGGCGGCCGATATCGTCAAGCGCTTCTCGTCGGGGGCGATGTCGTTCGGCTCGATCTCGCGCGAGGCGCATGAGACGATGGCGATCGCCATGAACACGCTCGGCGGCAAGTCCAATACCGGCGAGGGCGGCGAGGAAGCCGAGCGCTTCAAGCCGATGGCGAACGGCCGCTCGCGGCGCTCGGCGATCAAGCAGGTCGCCTCGGGCCGCTTCGGCGTCACCACGGAATATCTGGTCAATGCCGACCAGATGCAGATCAAGATGGCGCAAGGGGCGAAGCCCGGCGAGGGCGGCCAGCTGCCCGGCCACAAGGTCGATGCCGTGATTGCCAAGGTGCGCCATTCGACGCCGGGCGTCGGGTTGATCTCGCCGCCGCCGCATCATGACATCTATTCGATCGAGGATCTGGCCCAGCTGATCTTCGACCTGAAGAACGTCAATCCGGCCGCCGATGTCTCGGTCAAGCTGGTGTCGGAGGTTGGCGTCGGCACGGTCGCGGCCGGTGTCGCCAAGGCGCGCGCCGACCATATCACCGTGTCGGGCTTCGAGGGCGGCACGGGTGCGAGCCCCTTAACCTCGCTGAAGCATGCCGGCTCCCCATGGGAAATGGGCCTTGCCGAAACGCATCAGACGCTGGTGCTCAACAAGCTGCGCTCGCGCATCGCGTTGCAGGTCGATGGCGGCATCCGCACCGGCCGCGACGTGGTGATCGGCGCGCTGCTCGGCGCGGACGAGTTCGGCTTCGCCACCGCGCCGCTGATCGCGGCCGGCTGCATCATGATGCGCAAGTGCCACCTCAACACCTGTCCGGTCGGCGTGGCGACGCAGGACCCAGTGCTGCGCAAGCGCTTCAAGGGCCTGCCGGAGCATGTCATCAACTACTTCTTCTTCGTGGCGGAAGAGGTGCGCGAGATCATGGCGGCGCTCGGCGTGACGCGGTTCTCCGAGCTGGTCGGCCATGCCGACTGGCTCGACAAGCGCGCCGGCATCAGCCACTGGAAGGCGCGCGGGCTCGATTTCTCCCGCGTGTTCCAGACGGCCCTGACGGATGAGGGGGCGGCTGTCTCGCATACCGAGCGCCAGAAGCATCCGATCGACGCCGTGCTCGACCGCAAGCTGATCGCGCAAGCCGCTGACGCGCTCGAGACCGGCACGCCGGTGACGCTCGAAAGCGCCATCAACAACACCGACCGCGCCACCGGGGCGATGCTGTCGGGCGTGATCGCCAAGCGCTACGGCTATGATGGGCTCGCCGACGATACCATCACCGTCAAGCTGAAGGGCATGGCCGGGCAATCGTTTGCCGCCTGGCTGATGGCCGGCGTGACGCTCGACCTCGAGGGCGTCGCCAACGACTATGTCGGCAAGGGCCTGTCGGGCGGCAAGATCGTCATCCGGCCGCCGGCCAATAGCCGCGTCGTGCCGCACGAATCGATCATTGTCGGCAACACCGTGCTGTACGGCGCCATTGCGGGTGAGGCCTATATCAGGGGCGTGGCCGGCGAGCGTTTCGCGGTGCGCAATTCCGGTGCCGTCGCGGTGGTCGAGGGCACCGGCGACCATGGCTGCGAATACATGACCGGCGGCATCGTCGTGGTGATCGGCCAGACCGGCCGCAACTTCGCGGCCGGCATGTCGGGCGGCGTCGCCTATGTGCTCGACGAGGACGGAACCTTCACCAAGCGCTGCAACCTGTCGATGGTCGATCTCGAGCCGGTCGAGGAGGAGGAAGACCTCGCCGACCTGCTGCACCATCATGGCGGGGACCTCGAGACCAAGGGCCGCGTCGATGTGCTCGGCGACATGTCGGGCCATGACGAGGAGCGGCTGCACCAGCTCATCGCCAACCACCTGCACTATACCGGCTCGACGCGGGCGCGCGACATCCTCGAGCATTGGCAGGATTTCCGCACCAAATTCGTCAAGGTGATGCCGGTCGAGTATCGGCGCGCCATCCGCGAGATGGAAAAACGCCGAACGTTGCAGGCGGCCGAATAAGCCGCCGGCCTGGAAGGGCGGGGGCGTCAGTCGTCGTTTTTTCGCATTGTAATCGTTGTTATTCTACGCAGCGTGGCGGCTTCCCGGGAGAGGGCCGCTGCGGTGCCGGGCCGGTGGAGAGCCGTGCCCGCAACCGCCAGGGATCGTAGACGATGGGCAAGGTCACAGGGTTTCTCGAATTCGACCGGCAGGAGAAGAAGTATCAGCTTGCCGGCGACCGCATCCGGCATTTCCGCGAGTTCACGCTGCCGCTCGACGATCGCGATCTCGGCCGCCAGGCGGCGCGCTGCATGGATTGCGGCGTGCCGTTCTGCCACGGGCCGACCGGCTGCCCGGTGCATAACCAGATCCCCGACTGGAACGATCTGGTTTATCGCGGCAACTGGCAGCAGGCGTCGATCGACCTGCATTCAACGAATAATTTTCCCGAATTCACCGGGCGCATCTGTCCGGCGCCGTGCGAGGAAGCCTGCACGCTCAATCTCGAGAACATGCCGGTGACGATCAAGACGATCGAGCAGGCGATCGCCGACAAGGCGTGGGAGAACGGCTGGATCAGGCCGGTGCTGCCCGAGCGCGCCTCCGGGCGCCGCGTGGCGATCGTCGGCTCGGGGCCGGCCGGCATGGCGGCGGCGCAACAACTGGCGCGCGCCGGTCACGAGGTGCATGTCTACGAGCGCGAGCCGCGCGCCGGCGGCCTGCTGCGCTACGGCATCCCCGATTTCAAGATGGAGAAGCACCATATCGACCGCCGCATCGGCCAGATGACGGCTGAGGGCGTGCAGTTCCATTACGGCATCAATGTCGGCGTCGATCTGCCCTTCGCCAAGCTGACCGAGGATTTCGACGCCGTGCTGCTTGCCGGCGGCGCCGAGACGCCGCGTGATCCGCAACTGCCGGGGCAGGAGCTTGCCGGCGTCGATTTCGCCATGCGCTATCTGGTGCAGCAGAACCGGCGCGGCGGCGGCGAGCCGATCGAGGCGGAGGAGCCGCTGCTCGCCGGCGGCAAGCATGTCGTGGTGATCGGCGGCGGCGATACCGCATCCGATTGCGTCGGCACGGCGTTCCGGCAGGGCGCACTGTCAGTGACGCAGCTCGATATCCGTATTAAGCCGCCGCTGCACGAGGACAAGCTCGCCTTCTGGCCGTATTGGCCGACCAAGATGCGCACCTCGTCCTCGCAGGCCGAGGGCGCCGAGCGCGAGTTCCAGGCCGCCACGCTCGGGCTCGAGGGCAAGAAGGGCCGCGTCACCGGGGTGCGCTGCGCGCGGGTCGATGCGAAGCGCCAGCCGATCCCCGACAGCGAATTCGTGCTGCGCGCCGATGCGGTGTTCCTGGCGCTCGGCTTTTCCGGGCCGCTGATGGCGGGGTTGCTCGAGCAGGCGAGCCCGGCGCTCGACCGGCGCGGCAACGTGGCGGCGAACGAAACCGACTACCGCACCTCGCTCGACAAGGTGTTCGCCGCCGGAGACATGCGGCGCGGGCAATCGCTGGTGGTGTGGGCGATCCGTGAAGGCCGGCAGGCGGCGCATGCCATCGACGAATACCTGATGCGCTCGACGGTGCTGCCGATGGTGTGAGAGGGACGCTTGTCGCGCTAACGTCCCGGACCCCAGGCGAAATCATCGGCGCGGCCCTGTTTGGGATGCGAGGCGCGGCCGCGCAGCAGCACATCGACGACATCGGCATAGGCATTGCGGTCGGCGATGGCGGGCGCACCCTCGGCGAGCTTGCCGTCGGCGGCGATCGGCGCCGCCGTCAGCGGCAGCACCGGGCCGGCTGCCGGTCTCGTCTCGATATTGATCGGCAGCATGTCGGGCAGCGGCACCAGGATCGGCAATTCGCGGTGGCCGGGCGCCAGTTCGCGCAGGATCTGCTGGTTGATGTCGATCGGCTGCGCGGTGGCGAGCGGCACGGAGACGGCATCGGGCGCGGCGGGCGCGGTCTCGATCAGCTTGCGCACCAGCTTTTCGGTGAAGAAGGCGAGCTTGCGCGCGCCGGCCTCGGTAAAATGGACGCCATCGCTGGCGCGGATCTTCACCGGCAGTCCGGTCACGTCCGGTCCGGTCGGCGTATAATGGCCGTTCTCGTCGGAAAAAGCCTCCCAGAGATCGATATAGCTCATGCCGGCGCGCTGGACCCGGTCGCGATAGATGTCGTTGAAGGCGAGCATGCGCGCGTTCAACGTCTCGGATTTCATGATCGGCAGGCCGACCCAGACCAGCGGCACGTTCTTCTGCTTGAGAGCCGCGATGATCTCGTCGATGCGCTTGGCATAGATCGCCTTCCAGCCCTCGCTCAGCGGCTCGACGATCTGGCCCGCCTCGTCGCGCAGCGGCTGGCCGTCATTGGAGCCGATCATCATGATCGCCATGTTGATCTTGTCGGGGCCGGCCAGGGCGTCCTGCACGAATTTCACCCAATCGCGGTTGCTGCTGTTGACGAGCCCGGTATCGGCCCTGGCCTTGTTGGTGATCACCAGTTCCGGGGTCGCTGCGAAAGCGGCCCGCAGGCCCTGGCCGAGTTGCAGGCCGAGCGAATCGCCGAAGACGGTGACGTAACGCGTGGCCTTCGGCACCGTGTCCTCCAAGGGCAGCGCATCGTTCTGCGCCGGCTGGGGCAGGGCAGCGGGTGTCTCGCGCTTGCGCGGCGCGTAATGATGCACCGGGCGGGACGGCGCGTAAGCGGGCCGCACCGGCCGCGGCGGCGCGCTCATGAACAGGCGCTGCTGCCTCAGGACCTCGTAGCGCCCGTCATCGAAGGCGTGGCCGGCGCGCGGCAGGACCAGCAGGCAGCACGCCGCGATCAGTGCCGGCACCAGCGCATAGAAGGGTCGGTTGCTGCGCAATCGCTCCTGCTCCGTCAGCTCCCGCGTCGATCCCGGTGACTAGCCGGGAAACTTGGCAGCATGGTGATGCCTGTCAATGCGGGGCCGCTTGCAGACGTGTCAGCACGGCGGCAGAGGCGTAGCCGTCGGGCACCATGCCGCTCGCGATCTGGAAGGCTCGCACCGCCGCGCTGGTCTGTTCGCCGAAACGGCCGTCGAGCTTGCCGACATCGTAGCCGGCGGCCGCGAGGCGCTGCTGCATTTCCAGCCGCTCGGCATGCGACAGTTGCTTGTCGTCACGCGGCCAGGCGGCGCGAATGGTGCCGCCGCCGGCGATGCGATCGCCGAGATGGCCGGCGGCCAGCACATAGCTGTCGGAGATGTTGTAGCTCTTGATGACAGTGAAATTCTGCGTGATCAGGAAGGCCGGCCCGCGCGCGCCGGCCGGCAAATAGAGCGCCGCCTCGCCGCTGGCGGGCAGGGGCTTGCCGTCGGCGCGGCCGACGCCCAGTCGTTGCCAGGCGGCGAAGGGCTGGAAGATCGCCCGGCCGGTGCCTTGAAGCGCGAAGCCGTTGGGCAGCGCGACTTCCATGCCCCAGGGCTGGCCGGCGAGCCAGCCATGTTCCTTGAGGAAATTGGCGGTCGAGGCGAGCGCGTCGGGCACGTCGTTCCAGATGTCCTTGTGGCCGTCGCCGTCAAAATCGACGGCGTAGCGCATGAAGCTCGACGGCATGAACTGGGTCTGGCCCATGGCGCCGGCCCAGGAGCCGAGCATTTTCGCGCGCGTGACGTGGCCCTGTTCGAGGATTTGCAGCGCCTCGATCAACTGGTCGCGGAAGAAATCGCCGCGATAGCGCGCGCAGGCCAGCGTCGCCAGCGAGCGCACGACATAGAGCCCGCCGGTATGGCTGCCGAAATTCGTCTCCATGCCGATGACGCCGAGCAGCGTGTGGCGGTCGACGCCGTATTGCTGTTCGATCCTGGCGAGGATTGGCTTGTATTTTTCCGCCCAGGCGCGGCCGGTCGCCACGCGCTTCGCCGAGACGCCGGCGCCGATGTAATCCCAGATCGGCTGCTGGAATTCGGACTGCCGGTTCAGGTTGGCGAGAATCTTCTGGTCGGGCGTGAAGCCGGCGGTCGCCGCCGCGAAGGTGGTCTCGGAGACGCCCGCCGCCAGCGCCAGCGGCTTGATGCCGGCGAGGCAGGCGGAAAAGGTGCCTTGCGCCATTGCGGAGGGAGCGCCCAGCATCAGACTGGCGGCAAGAGCCCAGAAGGCCAGGCGCATCATGCGCTTCACGCGGCGTTGCGCACGCGCAGCGCCTTTTCCCAGGCGAGCGCCTGGCCGACGATCGCGGCGACATCGTCATGGATCGGCTGCCAGCCGAGAATGGCGCGGGCGCGTGCCGCCTCGGCGACGATGGCCGGCGGATCGCCCGGCCGGCGCGGTTGCAGCACGACGCGAAAATCGACGCCGGAGACCTGCTTCACCACGTCGACGATCTCGCGCACCGAATAGCCGCGCCCGTAGCCGCAGTTGAAGATGCCGCTCTCGCCACCGCCGCGCAGATATTTCAGCGCCGCCATATGGGCGCGGGCGAGGTCGGTGACCTGGATATAGTCGCGCAGGCAGGTGCCGTCCGGCGTCGGATAATCGGTGCCGAAAATCGCCATTTCCGGCCGGTCGCCGATCGCCGTCTGGCAGGCAACCTTGATCAGATGCGTGGCGCCCGCCGTCGACTGGCCGGTGCGGCCTTTCGGGTCGGCGCCGGCGACGTTGAAATAGCGCAGGATGACGTAAGCCAGCCCGTGGGCGCGGGCGGTGTCCTGCAGCATCCACTCGCTCATCAGCTTCGAGCGGCCATAGGGCGAGACCGGGTTCTGCGGCGTGTCCTCGGTGACCGGATTGACCTTGACGTCGCCATAGACGGCGGCGGTCGAGGAAAAGATGATACGCTTGACGCCGCCCTTGACGGCGCATTCGATCAGGTTGCGCGTCTTGGAGGTGTTGTTGAGATAATAGCCGAGCGGATCGGCGACCGATTCCGGCACGACGATGCGCGCCGCGAAATGGATGATCGCCTCGATGCCGTGCTCGGCGATCACCCGGCCGACCAGCGCCTGGTCGCCCATGTCGCCCTCGATGAGCGTGACCTCCTTCGGCACCGCCCACCAGAAGCCGGTGGTCAGGTTGTCGAGCACCACCACGGTTTCGCCTGCTTCCAGCAGTTCAAGCACCATGTGGCTGCCGATATATCCGGCGCCGCCCGTCACCAATACCGTCATGTCGGAAATGTCCTCACACTTGAAGCCCAAGTCATTATGCCATCTAACTCGTGGCCCGTTAAGTTTGTGCTGCGGCAGATGCCGGAGCGCCCGCCCCGTCCGCGGGCTGGAACAATCCGACGTCGCCCATCGTTTTCGGAACCGTGATGAACAAGCCAATCCGTAAAGCCATCTTCCCCGTTGCCGGTCTCGGCACCCGCTTTCTCCCCGCCACCAAGGCGATGCCCAAGGAAATGCTCACCGTCGTCGATCGCCCGGTGCTGCAATGGGTGGTCGATGAGGCGCGCGAAGCCGGCATCGAGCACCTGATCTTCGTCACCGGCCGCAACAAGGGCGTGATCGAGGACCATTTCGACATGGCCTACGAGCTCGAGCACACGCTCGAGGCGCGCGGCAAGCACAAGGAACTCGCGGCGTTGCAGCGCGATCTGCCGGCCGCCGGCACGACGAGCTTCACCCGCCAGCAGGCGCCGCTCGGCCTCGGCCACGCCGTGTGGTGCGCGCGCGACATCGTCGGCGACGAGCCGTTCGCAGTGATGCTGCCCGACATGCTGTCGCGCGGCTGCATGAAGCAGATGATGGCGGCCTATGAGCGCCATGGCGGCAATATCATCGCGGTGGAGGAGGTCGCGCCCGACCAGACCCATCAATACGGCATCGTCGCCAAGGGCAAGGATTTCGGCCGGAGCTTCGAGATCACCAACATGGTGGAGAAGCCGAAACAGGGCACGGCGCCGTCGAATTTCATCATATCCGGGCGCTACATCCTGCAGCCTGAGGTGTTCGATATCCTCTCCGCCAAGGAGACCGGCGCCGGCGGCGAGATCCAGCTCACCGACGCCATGCTGAAGCTGCTGGCGCACCAGAAATTCCACGGGCTGCACTATCAGGGCCGCACCTACGATACCGGCTCCAAGATCGGCTTCCTGACCGCCAATGTCGCCTACGCGCTGGAGCGGGCGGAACTGGCGGAAGATTTCCGCAAGGAACTCAAGACGCTGCTCGGCTGAGGCTGCTGCATCTGCCGTGTCATTCCCGATGATCATCAGGCTGACGAGGAATGATGCGTCACCTGTCTTGCCCCGGCCTCGAGCCGGGGCCTACGGAAACGGGACGCGTGCCGGAATGAGCTGGGTCCCGGGTCAAGCCCGCGACAAAGTGCCTGTTCTCTTCCTTATCGGGATGGGCCGGTCAAGCCGGCCCATGACGGTGGAAAGGGCGGCATCAGACTTTTCAACCGTCGTCTCGGCTGCCGACAAGCCTGCCATTTGCAGCCCTCATGCTGAGCTTGTCGAAGCATGGTCCAGCGCGCATTGAAACACCCTTCGACAGGCTCAGGGTGAGGTCGAGGTTAGCGGGAAACTGGATATCGAGTTGGGCTCGGCATGAGCCCGCCGGGCTCAAACCGGGCTCTTACAAACTCGCCTTCAGGCCGAGCAGCCAGACGCTTGAGGTATAACCCTCGCCGATGACGCTGGAGAGGCCGCGCGTGTAGGTATAGGCGAAGCGCGTCGAGAGCGTGCGGTTCAGCTTGTATTCGGCGTTCAGCGTGCCCGAGGCGGTTTCGTCGCTGCGATCGACGCCGTCATAGCGCGAGGTGCTGTAGCTGAGGCCGGCGCCGAGCGCGAGATTGCGCAGCAACTGATGCTTGAGATCGAACGAGACCCGGTGGGTGAGGGCGCCGGACGAGCCGAGCAGCGTCGTCTCGTCGAAGCTGCTCGACGCCTTGAGCGTCGCGGTAAGCAGCGGCGTCGCCGCCCATTTGATGCTGGCATCGGCGATCGGGCCGCTCAGCGCCGCGAGGCGGGCATCGTCATAGCTGCGCGTGCCGTAGCCGGCCGAGACCTCGCCGGTCAGCAGGCGGGTGATCTCGAAGGTGGTGCCGAGCTTGGCGCTTGCCCCATCCGAGGAGCGCTGGAAACCGGAATTGTCCAATGTCTGGTCGTAGCGGCGCGTATCGATGGTGCCCTCGACGAAGGGCATCAGGCCGGGCTTCAGCTCGTAGCCGGTGCGCAAGGTGACGCCGAAGGCGGTCTCGTTGCGATCGCTCTGGTTGAACGTGGTGCCGCCCGTGGTGGCGATGTTGTCGTAGGTCTGGCGGTCGACATTGCCGCTCAGCGCGAAAACCAGCCGGTTGTAGCGCTGGGTGATGCCGGCGGTCGCGCCATAGGTGTAGGCGAGCGGGCGCTTGGCGGCGCTGACGTTGCGGATATCGGGGCTGCTCAGGCTCTGCGAGGTGACCTGCCCGCGCGCCTCTAGCTTGATCTGGGTATCGCGCGCCATGTCGAGCCTGAGGCCGATGCGGCCGTTGAGATCGGGCCGGTTGGCCTCGCGCGCATTCGGATACCAGCTGTAGCCGCCGGCGAGGTCGCTGGTCAGCTCGTGCCGCGACCAGTCGGAGCGCAGATGCAGTTCCGCGCCTTCCCGGATGAAGCTGGAGGGGTGTTTCGGATTGCCGGCCGAGGCGCTCTGGGTGTTGTCGTCGTAGCCGGCCTGAATCTCGTTCGAGAGTGACAGGTTGAGGTTGCCGAGACGCAGGCCGAGCGGCTGATAGGGGTCGTCATTGCGCCGTTTCGCGGGCGGGCGCGGCGGATCGAGCGCGATGCCGGGCGCGACGCCGGGGCCGGGCGTCGCAACGGCGGTGTTCGGACGCAGGCCGAGCGGCTTTGCCAGCGTGAGCCGATCTGCGCCGTGCAGCCGGTACACGCCCTGGGCGTTATCCTGTTGCGCGCCCGGGCGCGGCTTGCGCGGGCTTGGCGCATCGACCGCCGTATCGGGCAAGGTGCCACGCAGCATCTCCTGCGCATCGGCCTCGCGCGCGGGGCCGATCAGCATCGCGCCGGCAAGGGCCGGCAGCAGCAGGAGAAAGGCGAGCCTTGGCACCGTCGATCCACGGCCGGAGTGCTTAAGCGCGCGGCCGGTGAACGATCCGCGCATGCCCGCGGAATCCGGCCTGTCCCGCGCGCCTTAACACAGGTAAAGCGTCATGGTTAATGCTTGGTTCACCACACGAGCGAAACCGCATGGTGGCGCCGGGCCGCCGCTTGGCTTATCAAGCGGCGGTGCCCTCAAGCAGGAAGAGAAACGCCGGTGTTGAGAATAGAGGCTATCCGCTCCGCCATCCGCACGCTCGAGACGGAACGGGACGGTTTGAGCGCCCTCGCCGGTGCGATCGGCAACGGGCTCGGCGAGGCCTTCGCCGATGCCATCGCCCTGATTTCCGCCTCGCCGGGGCGCGTGATCGTCACCGGCATGGGCAAATCCGGCCATGTCGCGCGCAAGGTCGCGGCGACCTTTGCGTCGACCGGCACGCCGGCCTATTACGTGCACCCGGCCGAGGCGAGCCATGGCGATCTCGGCATGGTGCAGGCGAGCGACATCGTGCTGGCGCTGTCATGGTCGGGCGAGACGGCGGAACTCTCCGACATCATCGATTATTCGCGGCGGTTTCGCGTCGGCCTGATCGCGGTGACCTCGAATGCCGGCAGCACGTTGGCGACCAAGGCCGATATCGCGCTGACCCTGCCGAAAACCACCGAAGCCTGCCCGAACGGCCTCGCGCCGACGACCTCGACGACGATGCAATTGGCGCTCGGCGACGCGATCGCCGTGGCGTTGCTCGAGACGCGCGGCTTCTCGCCGGCCGATTTCCGGGTCTACCATCCCGGCGGCAAGCTCGGCGCCAAGCTGACCTTCGTGCGCGCGGTGATGCATGCCGGCGAGCGCCTGCCGCTGGTCGCGCCCGGCACCGGCATGGGCGACGCCATCCTGGAGATGACGGCGAAAGGCTTCGGCTGCGTCGCCGTGGCCGGGCCGGACGGGCGGCTGGCCGGCATCGTCACCGATGGCGACCTCAGGCGGCACATGGGCAACGGCCTGTTGGCGCGCAGCGTCGACGAGATCATGAGCCCGGCGCCAAAAAGCATCCGCGAGGATGCGCTCGTCGCCGAGGCGCTCGAAATTCTCAACCGCAACAAGATCACCGCGCTGTTCGTCGTCGATGCGGCGGCGCGGCCGGTCGGCATTGTTCATTTCCACGATTTGCTGAGATTGGGGGCTGCATGAATTTCGCGTCCGATAATGTCGCCGGCGCCAGCGCGCAGGTGCTGGAAGCCATTGTCGCCGCCAATGCCGGGGCGGCGAAATCCTATGGCGTCGACGATTTCACCGCCCGCGCCGAACAGCGCCTGCAAGAGATTTTCGAGACCGATCTCGCCATGTTCACGGTGGCGACCGGCACTGCCGCCAATGCGCTGGCGCTGTCGGCGCTGACGCCACCCTGGGGCGCGGTGCTGAGCCACGGCATGGCGCATATCGCCAATGACGAGTGCGGCGCGCCGGAATTCTTTGCCGGCGGCGTCAAGATGCTGGCGCTTGGCGGTCATGGCGCCAAGCCGCTCGCTGCCGACCTCGCGGCGTTCTTCGATGCGCACCAGTTCCGGCCGGTGCATCAGGTCCAGCCCTCGGTCCTGTCGGTGTCGCAGGCGACGGAATGCGGCCTGGTTTACCGGCCGGACGAGATCGCGGCGCTCGCGGCAGCCGCCAAGGCGCGCGGCCTGCGCATGCATATGGACGGCGCGCGCTTCGCCAATGCGCTGGTGGCGCAGGAGGCGAGCCCGGCCGCGCTGACCTGGCGCGCCGGCATCGATGTGCTGTCGTTCGGCGCCACCAAGAATGGCTGCCTCGCCGGCGAGGCGGTGATCTTTTTCGACAAGGCGCTGGCGGCGGATTTTGCCTATCGACGCAAGCGCGCCGGGCAGTTGCTCTCGAAGGGGCGGCTGTTCGGCGCGCAACTCGAAGCCTATCTCCGGGACGACCACTGGCTCGGGCTTGCCCGCCATGCCAATGCCATGGCGAAGCGCCTGGCCGACGGGCTCGTCGCTGCCGGCGGCCGTCTCGTCTGGGCGGTCGAGGCCAACGAAGTGTTCCCGATCCTGCCGCGCCAGACCTGCGATCGGCTCGCGGCGGCCGGGGCGACGTTCTATCCGCGCAGCACCGAGGTCGTGCCTGCCAGCGCCACCATCGGCCGGGACGAGATGATGGTGCGCATGGTGACCTCTTTTGCGACGACGCCGGACGAGGTCGCGCGGGCAATCGCGATTGCCGGCAACAAACCGACGCCTTAATTTTGCGTAAATGCTTGTGCCGCCAGGCGTCTGATGCAGGCGTTCAGCGTGAGTTCAGCCGGAACACGCGACAGGAAGCCATCGGATGAGCGCCAGGACGAGTTCGAAGAGGCCCGTATGAAGCGATTTGCAATGCCGGTTCCGGCCCGCATCCGGCTGAGACCCGCGACGGGCGCGCTCGCGATGGCCTTGCTGCTCGCAGCCGGGGCCGGCGCGGCTCAGGCCCAGTATTACGATCCGTATTTCCTGCCGCCGCGCCCGGTCGGGCCGCGCTATGTCGTTCCGCCCTATGCCGTTCCCCCCCGTGTGGTCGGCCCGGAATACCTGCCATCGGAGATCGTCCAGATCGTGCGCGAGGAAGGTTTCCGGCAGGTGGGGCGGCCGGTCTATGCACGCGGCCGTTACCGGGTCGATGCGACCGACGCCAACGGCAATCGCGTCAGGCTGACGATCGACGACAATTTCGGCGAGATCGTCGGCGCGCGCGTGATCCGGCCGGCCGAGCGTTCGCGCCGCGCCGCGATCCCGGAGCGGCATGAGCGGCACGAGCGGCGTTTGGATGAGCCGGGCCATCACGAGGCGCCGGCCGCCACCGAGGAGCGGGCGCCGAGCGCCGAGAAGATCGTGCCGCTGCCGCCGGCGAAGCCCGAGACCGTCGAGACGCCGGCGCCGGCGCCCGAACCGCCGATCGCGGTAGCGCCCGCCACGACGCCGCCCGCCGCCAAGGACGAGCCGCGCACCGTGCCGGCGCTGCCGCCGGCTGGCGCGGCGAGCCCGGCCGAACTCGGCGCGGTCAAGCCGGACGCGGCTGAGCCTGAAGCGGCCAAACCTGACGCTGCAAAGCCCGAAGCGCCGGTCGCGGCGGTTCCCGCTGTGCCGCCACGCCCGCCCGCCGAGACGCCGAAGCCGGCTGCGCCGCCGCCGGCGGCCGAGGTGCAGGTGCCGGCCGACGCAGCGGCGACGCCGCCGGCCAAGGCCGAGCCACCGGTTGCCAATGCGCCGGTGCCGGCACCCCCCAAGGATGACACGCCGGCCAAGGCGGTGCCGGCCCAGCCTGAACCCAAGGTTGTCGCGCCCGAACCGGCCGCGCCGAAGGCCGAGGCCCCGGCGCCCGCCGACAAGGCCGAGCAGGCCAAATCCGAGCCGGCCGTCAGCACCGAACTTGGCACCGGCACGCGCGCCGCGCCGCGCAAGATCGAGATGGTGCCGCCGGCCATGCTCGACGACGCGCCACCGCGCTCCAGTTCGCCGCTGATCGACACCACGCCGAAGAAGTAATTGGTTGTGGGCGCGCGTGATCCTTCTCCCGCATGCGGGAGAAGGTGGCACGAAGTGCCGGATGAGGGGGCGCGACTTTCCCTCATCCCCCTGCCGGGACCTTCTCCCGCATGCGGGAGAAGGACGAAAGCGCTTGTCGTTGAGGCAATCCCGAAGCCTCGACCCCAAGGAAAAGCCCCTGTCCGGACCGGACAGGGGCTTTTCCTTGAGCCGAGCGGTGCCGAGCCGGTTACGCGGCCTTGGCGGTCTCGATGCGGCGCGGGCCGGCGCTGGCGATCGGGATCAGCTTCGGCTTCTTGGCCTCGGGCACTTCACGCACGAGGTCGATATGCAGCAGCCCATTCTCGAGGCTGGCGCCGGTCACGCCGACATAATCGGCAAGCTGGAAGCGTCGCTCGAAGGCGCGCGCGGCAATGCCCTGGAACAGGACCTCGCCCTTGGCGTCATCCTCGCTGGCGGCTTTCTCGCCACGTACGGTGAGCAGGTTTTCCTTGCTCTCGATGTTGAGGTCGCCCTCGGCGAAGCCGGCGACCGCGATCGAGATGCGATAGGCGCTCTCGCCGGTCTTTTCGATGTTATAGGGCGGGTAGGACTGCGTGGGCGTTTCAACGGTGTTCATCTGATCAAGGATCGAGAACAGCCGGTCGAAGCCGACGGTCGAGCGGTAAAGCGGGGTAAAATCAACCTGACGCATGATGGTCTCCTTGCATGAAGCGAGATTGTCGTGGTCCGCCCCGTGGGCACGGACCTTACGTATCCGTCACCGCCTTTGGCGGCCGGTGACAGGTCTGATATCGGAAGGCATTGGCGTGAATTCAAGGGGCCGCTGGCGGTGGGGCGTGGCCAGTGCTATCGCCGGAAACGGCTGCGCCGAGGCAGCACCCGCCATGGAGAAACCGACGTGACCGCGACCGCGCTTGTCTCCATCGATCTCAATCCGACCCCAGCCGGGGCGCGCGTCGAGATGCTGCGGACGCGCGACGGCCGGCGGTTGCGTGCCGCTTACTGGCTGCCGACCGCGGGCAGCGCGCGCGGTACGATCTGCCTGATGCAGGGGCGGGCCGAGTTCATCGAGAAATATTTCGAGACGATCGCCGATTTCAGGCGGCGCGGTTTCGCGGTGTTCAGCTTCGACTGGCGCGGGCAGGGCGGCTCGGAACGGCTGCTTGCCGATCCACGCAAGGGCTATGTGCGGCGCTTCGACGATTACGCACTGGATCTTGCCGCCGCGCTCGACCGCATGGCGGCGCTCGACGCGCCGCGGCCGTTCTTCGGCGTGGCGCATTCGATGGGGGCGACCGCGACGCTGATTGCGCTGGCGCGCGGCGAGGCGCGGCTGTCGCGTTGCCTGCTGTCGGCGCCGTTCGTCGCCATCCATGACAAGCGCGCGCCGCCGGGCGCCGGCGCGCTCGCGCTGGTGCTCACGGCGCTTGGCGCGCGCCGTTCCTTTATTCCGGGCGGTGGCGGCACCTCGATCATGACCAAGCCGTTCAAGGACAATTTCCTGACCTCGGACCCGGTGCGCTACCGGCGCACGGCGGCGATCCTCGAGGCGGCGTCCGATCTCGGCATTGGCGATCCGACGGTCGGCTGGATCCGGGCGAGCTATCGCGCCTTCGCTGAAATGGCCCGGCTCGATTTCGGCTTCACCTTCCGCACGCCGCTGCTGTTCGTGACGGCTGGCGGCGATACGCTGGTGTCGTCGCGGGCGGCGGAAGCCCTGGCGCAACGCATCAAGGGCGCCGGGCTGGTCGGCATTCCCCATGCCCGCCACGAGATCATGATGGAGCGCGACATCTATCGCGAACAGTTTTTCGCGGCGCTCGATGCCTTCATTCCGGGCGAGCAGGCCGAGGATGCGCCCGCCGCGCGCGCCTCAGCCGTTTAGGATGTCGAGCGCCTGGCGGTGCAGTTCGGGATCGCCGGCCGCGACGATGGCGCCGCCATGGCGGGCCGGGCTGCCATCCCAGGCCGTCACCACGCCGCCGGCGCCCTCGATGATCGGGATCAGCGCGACGATGTCATAGGGCTGCAAGCCGGCCTCGACCACGAGGTCGATCAGGCCGGCGGCCAGCATGCAATAGGCGTAGCTGTCGGTGCCGTAGCGCGAGAGCTTGACGCGGCCGGCAAGCGCATCGAAGCGCGGCTTGCGGGCATCGTCGAACAGCAGCGGGCTGGTGGTGGCGAGATAGGCATCCTCGAGCCGGGCGCAGCGTCGCGTCGTCAGCGTCCGGCTCGTGCCGCGCAGCTTCAGATGCGCCGCGCCGCCAGTGCCGAGGAACAACTCGCCGGTGAAGGGCTGGTTCATGACGCCGAGCACCGGCTGGCCGTTGCGCACCAGCCCGACCAGCGTCGACCACAGCGGGATGCCGCAGATGAAGGCGCGCGTGCCGTCGATCGGGTCGATGACCCAGACGAATTCGGCATCGCCATGCTCGGTGCCGAATTCCTCGCCGAGAATGCCGTGGCCGGGAAACGTCTGCTTGATGCGGTTGCGGATGATGGCCTCGCCGGCGCGGTCGGCCTCCGTCACCGGATCGAACACGGCATGGCTCGCCTTGTCGCTGACCGCGAGGCCGGTGCGGAAGAACGGCATGATCGCCTCGCCCGCCTGGCGCGCGATGTCCTCGATGAAGGATTCCATGTTCACCAGCGTCATCGGCGATTCTCCCGTCGCGCCGGTTCTTGCGCGTTCCCCGGCACGGAGGCAAGGCCGTTGCCGTAAATCCGCATGCCTCGCATGCAATGCTGTCTATCACAGCGCAACGCTGTGGTTCTTAGAAATCTCATGATCGTTATATATTTCAATGGCTTGAGTTGCCTACGGCGCCGAACATGCCGCGCCCGGCGCGGGCGGCGCCTGTCGAGAAAGGACAGCATTGCTGTATTTTATCACGATAGCGCTTGCCTTTTGTGCGTTGCGATATCATATTCACGGCATGCGGTCGTTCGGCTTGGCCAATGACCGTTGCCCTCCTTGGGCGTTTCCTCCCTAGACTTGGGCCGCCTTCGGGCGGCCCTTTTTCTTTTGAGGCGGGCCGCTATTCGGCGGCGTTGCGCTGCGGCGACAGGGCGACCGCGCCGGAGCCGATGATCCTGGCGAAAGTCGCCTGGATCAGCGTCGCCAGTTGCATGAAATTCGGGCTCGGCGCGAAGCTGCGCTCATCCATGTAGAGCGCGCGGTTGATCTCGATCTGAATAGCGTGGCAATGCGAGATCGGGTTGCCGTAATGCTCGGTGATGTAGCCGCCGGCATAGGGCTTGTTGCGCGTGACGAACAGCCCGGCGGCCCGGAAGCAATCCTCGAACACCTCGGCGAGCGCGCCGCCGCAACTGGTGCCGTAGCGGTCGCCGAGCACGATGTCAGCGCGTGGCGCCGGCTCGTTGGCGAGGCTCGCCGAGGGCATCGAGTGGCAATCGACCAGCACCACCACGCCGAAGGCGCGCTGCGAGCGCCCGAGCAGCCGGCGCAAGGCGCGATGATAGGGTTTGTACAGCAGTTCGATGCGCTCCAGCCCCTCGTCGACGCTGAGTTTGCTCGTGTAGATTTCCTGCGCCTCGCCGACGATGCGGGCGATGGTGCCGAGCCCGCCGGCGACGCGCATCGAGCGGGTATTGGCGAAATTCGGCAGGCCGCCATTGAACATTTTCGGATCGAGTTCGTAGGGCTCGCGGTTGACGTCGAGATAGGCGCGCGGGAAATGCGCCCGCATCAGCGGCGCGCCGAGCTTGACGACGCCCTCGAACAGCCGGTCGACCAGGGTATCCTCGGAGCGGCGCAGCGTCAGCGCGTCGAGCCGGGAGCTGGTCAGGAACGAGGCCGGATAAACCGTGCCGGAATGCGGCGAGTTGAAGACGAACGGCGTCACGAGCCGTTCCGGCTCGAGGATATCAAAGGGCGGGTCGATATCGTTCATGCCGGCATCACAGTCCCGTCAGTGTCTCCCGCGCAACGCGGCAACGCACCGCACGCCCATCGTGTGCGGTATTTTTGCGGTTGTCCATCGCCGGTGCTAGGAACCTTCATCGGTCTTTTGGCGATTGCGACGAAAGGCGGATGAGATGATCGAATCCAATATATTAGAGCATGCTCGCGCGCGAAAACCGTTGCCACTTTTTCGCGGCATGCTCTAGGAAGCTTCATCGCTTGTTTACCGTGCCGCTGGCATGTGACCCTGGAGCGATGCATATCGGGAATCCAGCCCTTGGACAGTTTGCCTAAGATCCTCCTCGCGGAAGACGACAACGACATGCGCCGCTTCCTGGTCAAGGCCCTGCAGAATGCGGGCTATGACGTCGCCTCGTTCGACAACGGCATGTCGGCCTATAACCGGCTGCGCGAAGAGCCGTTCGAGTTGCTGCTGACCGATATCGTCATGCCGGAGATGGACGGTATCGAACTGGCGCGCCGCGCCACCGAACTCGACCCCGAAATCAAGGTGATGTTCATCACCGGCTTTGCCGCCGTGGCGCTCAATCCGGATTCGGCCGCGCCCAAGGATGCCAAGGTGCTCTCGAAGCCCTTCCACCTGCGCGATCTGGTCAATGAGGTGAAGAAGCTGCTGGCGGCCTGAAAAGGCTTGCGTTAGCCGCTTGCACAGGGAAGCGCCGGCCGTTATAGGGAGCGCTCCCGATCAACCGCGCGGGGCCCCTCGGGTGCCCCTGCCGGTAACCGTCGTGAAGATGGGCGCTTAGCTCAGCGGGAGAGCACTTCCTTGACATGGAAGGGGTCAGAGGTTCGATCCCTCTAGCGCCCACCATCTTCACACTGATAAAACAAAGACTTATCAGGGGCGCCAGCCCACAAAATGCATCGCAATTCGTCGCTGTCACACCACGGTCACAGCGCGGGGCTTTGCAATGGCTACAATTCGCAAACGGAACGGGAAATATCAGGTTCAGGTCCGCCGTCAGGGCTGCAAGCCGATCTCGAAATCATTCCTGAGATTGGACGATGCGAAAATATGGGCGCGATTGACGGAAGTGGAAGCCGATCAAAACGGCTTACCCGTTGATCCCAAAGTGCTGGCGAAAACGACGGTCAGCGCGGTCCTTGCGCGCTATCGCGATGAGGTCGTCGCTAAGAAGCGCTGCCGTGAGAGCGAAACGACCCTCATCGATGCGATGTTGCGTCAACCTTGGTGCAAACGGTCGCTCGCACAGATCGACAGCGCGACATTTGCGGAATATCGGGACACGCGTCTGCGAACGGTCCAGCCTTGCACGATCAGACGCGAACTCAGCATGCTTCAACATGCCTTCGATATCGCCGCGCGGGAATGGTCATTGCCGTTGCGCGTCAATCCGCTCAAATCCGTTACGAAGCCTGCTGATCCGAACAGGCGGAACCGGCGCTTGCAAAAGGGCGAACTCGATAGCCTCTTGAAGGCGGCAGGAAAAACCAGAAACCCCTTCGTCCTTCCCGTGCTTCGCTTTGCATTGGAAACCGCAATGAGACGCGGCGAAATCCTTGGCCTGTGCGTTCGCGATGTGGACATTGAGCGCTGCACGGCAACGATCAGAGTTTCCAAGAACGGCCACTCAAGAACCGTCCCGCTATCGTCGCTGGCTGTCGCCATTCTTGAGACGGTTATCGCCGTGATGAGCGCCGATGCTAAAGCCGGAAATGAACGTATCTTTCCCATCACTCCGCTTGCGCTTCGTCTCGCATGGGTCAGGCTCACGAAGCGAGCAAAGATTGACGACCTGCATTTCCATGATCTGCGGCATGAGGCGATCAGCAGGTTTTTCGAGAAAGGTCTTACCGTGCCGGAGGTGGCGTCGATCAGCGGTCACAGGGATATCAGGATGCTGCTCCGCTACGCTCACGCCGATAAGAGCAAACTGTCCGAGAAGCTGGATAGCTGAGAATGGACGTGCGGCGTAGTGTGGGCGTTTGTGGTTCTTATGCTGAACTCGCTCGTATGTGTTCTTGACGCCTAGAAACGCTGTCCGGCCTGCGTGGGAAGGAGCGCGCAAGTGGATGGGTTGTAGTGGTCTACATTCTCATGATCTGAGGGATGAACTTCTTTTCAAGGTGTCACTCCCAAACGTAAGGAGGCGTGTCAGGTGCGTGAGCTATGCCAATCGTGGCGTTGACATCACCCCAACTACCTATCGCTTGCATATATATATATGATAGTAGGCATTGCTCTAAGGCCTGAGTTTTCAGACACTTGCGCGCGCAGTTCGTGCGAGTTCGACCAAAAGGCGCTATTTTTGGTTCGTTTTGACCAAGATTGAGGCTTGTGACACCTATGATGGAAGCGATTGAGTTTGATAAGGTAAAGAACAAGCCCATTGTTGAAATACCGACGCCTGTATTGATGCGCGATGTTAATGATAACCCTATGAGGAACTCAAGAGGAAGATTATTGTTTAATGTCAAGAATACGAAGATTGACTTCGGATTATCAAAATTATCTCCCATTATGGAGGCGTTCATCGACGATTATATAATTGGCGGCGGTGTAAAAATATCAAAATCGCATCTCTCGGTCTTCTTTTATCTAGCAAAGACAACGCAGTGGTCTACAGCATCTGTCCTAGTCGATGGTAAAGGAGAGCCTATAATGAAAACAAAAAGTACAGGGTCTGCGTGCATAACTCGGCACGGAAATAGAACTTCAACAAAATCACTCCTAGAAATTTCCGATGGAGCAGGGTGTTCATATGGTACGGTACAGAAATGCTTAGATAAATGGGAAAATCTAGGGGTAATTACTAAAATAGATCCCATCATTACGCATGCCATGGTGCCTAGATTTTCATCTGGCCGCCATCCTGAATATAGAAGATATGAGTTTGATCCTCGTTATGTGTGGAGAGGTGATCTTTTTCTATCGGTCGGGTATCAAGCGCTAACATATTCTGTAAAAGATGGTATGAGCCAGTCGCATTCGTAGTTATTTTCCCTGTTCGACTTCTATTATTTTTACTATCATGGTGTGTATCATCTTTATATATAATTTGGCATCTGGTGCCGATATGTTTTCATGTTTTCTCCATTCATTGAACCGAGCGCTGAATTTGATCTTCGAGTGATACTTGTTATAATCAGTTCCAAAGAGCTGAGTTCCGATGTAGTCGAAGCGTCTGCTAGCCACATCCATATAGAGACATTCAATCTTATAGCGGTCCATTTTATAGCAATCTTGCGTGGCAATAATGGTGCCAATAACGCCATGTTCTCGAAAAATATAAATTATTTTCCGAGTTGTGCGCAATACATCGGCCCTAACACGCTCGACCACATTATCTGGCGGATTGTCGATGTATGATATGCATCCCTCTGTAAAAGACCGACTATCGCTAACGCATCCTTTGTAGCTGAATGTCCCATTACGTTGAGCCCATTCGTATCCGGCGCGGTGTCCTGAGCAATCATCGGTGCAAAGATAGTCTCCGAATGATCTCCGTTCCGATGATGTAGGTTCCTTATGGGTTTGAGCCGGCTGGGTCGCACTTTCTTGTGCCTGACGCGTTATACTCCGATCTATTCCACGCGCTGCGCCGCGCGCCATGCTGTTCACCCAATCCGCATACGCGCTTTCGCCATGCCAGATCAGTATGGGCAACGAACATGCAACTGCGCCCAAAAATCTGGAAAGCATAGTCTTCCTCTTACTGTCGCGCATAATCGGATGCCCATGAGAATGGATTGCGCTGCCCGTTGATGTAGCGAGGTTGCCCTGAGCCATCGAGCGCATCGGCCATGCGTGACTGTGAACGAGCCATAGACATGAGGGCACTGTTTTGGTTCTGAGCGCTCATGTACTGCGCCACGACCTGCATCCGCCCAGCTACACGACGATCACGTTCCGCTGCTATTTGTGACGTGATGCGGGCGTCTTCGACGTTGGCTTGCGCGCGTGTAATTTTCTTCTTGTCTAGGCGCTCTCCGATATCGATCCGTTTTGCCATACGATAATAGATGAGATCGCTATCCCCGCCCCATGCGGCTGCTAGAACCTGATCAGCCTCATTGTAGCATCGGGATTTGTCTACGGCGCTTTTGAATTCACGCGCCTTGCATTCCGCCTCCTTCTGGGAGTGCAGTGTGGTCAATGCGCTTATGTTGCTTTGGCTTGAACTCACGCATCCGCCCATCGCCAACATGGCGACGCAGATTGCTGGCCATCTAATCATTTCCGCCCCCTCCTGTTCGCAACATCGTGGCGAACAGTTACTGATAACATATTATAGTTGATACGCTTAAAGTATGTGACCTGCAATCGATCGGCGCATGGATATGCGCAAGCTGGTCGGCCGGAATTTTGCGCGCTTGCGCCGAGAGAAGGGGCTGACGCAGGAGCAGGTGGAAGAACGTTCTGGCTTCAGTCAGCAGTATCTCAGTGACCTTGAGCGCGGCCGCCGTAATCCAACAGTCATCACTCTGTATGAGCTAGCGCAGGCGCTTGGCATCAGCCATGTCGCTCTTGTCGAACCAGATGACGCGGCTTCGGACGGGACGAAAAGTGGTCTACCTAACTGAGGCAAACCGTCTTTGCGCTTCGCATCCCATCGACTATGCGGGATCGGGCGTCATCTCTGCTTAGGTGTTACGGAGCAGATAGGCATAAAGTCCTACAATGACACCTTGGCCGATCTCTTGCGTAAGTAGCGATCTGGAAGTTCGTTAGGTGCCAACATGACCGCCGTACTCGGAATTGACGCAGCTTGGACAGCCACGCAGCCGAGCGGTGTTGCTCTGGTCGAGAGGCAGGGCACGGCTTGGCGATTGATTGCAGCGGCTTCGTCGTACTCGAATTTTATTCAGACCGGGATGCGTCCTGTTAGCGAGCATTGCAGGCCATCGTCTTCTATCATCGATTTGAGAGTTTTACTCGATGCGGCGTCGGTAATGACAAGCGGCAGCGTCGATCTGATTGCAGTTGATATGCCGTTGGCGAGAACGCCAATTATTGCTCGCCGTACTTCCGATAATGCGGTTTCACGTGCCTACGGAGCAAGGAAATGCAGCACGCACACACCAAGCGTAATTCGTCCGGGTCCGATTAGTGACGCAATGCGAGCGACGTGTGAGGCATCTGGCTATCCGCTTCTGACACAGAGCATTTCAACGCCGGGGCTGATCGAGGTCTATCCGCATCCGGCGCTGGTCGAGCTTACAGGTGCATTTGAACGTCTGCCCTATAAGATTTCAAAAATACGGAACTATTGGCGGGACGAAACGCCAGCGAACCGACGCAGCCGCTTGCTGGATCAATGGACCGCGATCGTGGCAGCGTTGGAGAATGAAATTGCAGGCGTCAGCGCCATGCTTCCTGTGCCGCAACAGACGGCTGCAACATGGGAGCTAAAAGCGTTCGAAGATGCGCTGGATGCCGTGGTCTGTGCCTGGGTAGGCATCTGTGCCCTTGAAGATCGCGCGATGCCGTACGGCGATGATGTGTCAGCGATATGGATACCTGTAGCGAAAAGGAATGGGGGATGATCCTGCTCACATACGCATTCCCTGCATTATATGAGCGTCGTGTTTGGATTTGCGGCGGGGACTGCCCCGGGGATATTTGAGAGGGCCGTCTATCTCACCGATGAAATGGCGAGCATTCCACGCCGTAGACGTACGCGATTGCAACGTGGTGGGTTTTGAATATCAGCGCCAACGTGTCACAGCACAGTCACAACAGGCCCCTGTTTTTTGTGACAATCCGCTTGTAACACCTTGGATGTGTAGCTATCGTTGGTGTGGTAAGCGTATGAATTTGCGGTGTAAATTTTGTAGGTGATGGCTTAGCTCAGCGGGAGAGCACTTCCTTGACATGGAAGGGGTCAGAGGTTCGATCCCTCTAGCGCCCACCATCTTCACCCTCGACATTGCTAAACTATTCTCCGGCTTCGCAGGCGATGCCCTGGTTCGGCGCGGCCTCGCTCAGGCATTCGGCGCGGGCGGTGGCTCCGGCGGCACCGGAAAGCCGGGCGGGACGGGCGGTGGCGTCGGGAGTTCTGGCTCCGGCAATTCCTGCGGCGGCGGGGTCGGAATCTCCTGCGGCGGCGCGTTGGGTGGCACCTCCCGTTCCGGTTCGGGCTCCTGGTCCGGCGCCGGCGGGGGCGGCATCGGCTTTTGCGCGGTCCCCGGCAAGGTCTTGCGTTCCGCTAAGCTGTTGGCTTTGGTCATTTCAGAGCCTCCTGAAACAGAAACCGCTGCCGGTGGGCACTGTTCCCTCCCGGGCGCGGACAAGCCTCGCCAAGAGCCGTGACGGGCGTATCGAAGCGCGCTAGAGATGGCCGCATGATTGCGATTTGGCGGCCGGAACTGGCCGCCCGGGTTCGGAGAGCGGGATGAGCGACGAGGTCTTCATTTGCGATGCGGTGCGCACGCCGATCGGCCGGTTTGGCGGCGCGTTGGCGCGGTTGCGCACCGACGATCTCGCGGCGGCGCCGATCAGGGCGCTGCTTGCGCGCCACCCGGCGCTGGCCGGCGCGGTCGAGGATGTCTTCCTCGGCTGTGCCAACCAGGCGGGCGAGGATAACCGCAACGTGGCGCGCATGGCGGCGCTGCTGGCCGGCCTGCCGGAGACGACGCCGGGCGTGACGCTGAACCGGCTGTGCGCGTCCGGGCTCGATGCCGTCGGCAGCGCGGCGCGCGCCATCAAATCCGGCGATATCGCGCTGGCGATCGCCGGCGGTGTCGAGAGCATGACGCGCGCGCCCTTGGTGATGGGCAAGGCCGAGAGCGCCTTTCAGCGCAAGGCCGAGATATTCGACACCACCATCGGCTGGCGTTTCGTCAATCCGGCGCTGAAGGCGCAATATGGCATCGATGCCATGCCCGAGACCGGCGAGAACGTCGCCGAGGAGCACCAGATTTCGCGCGCCGACCAGGACGCCTTCGCGCTGCGCTCGCAGCAGCGCGCGGGCCGGGCGATCGCCAACGGCTTCTTCGCGGACGAGATCGTGCCGGTTGCGGTGCCGGCGGGCAAGGCCGGCACCGTGAGCGTGGAGCATGACGAGCACCCGCGTCCGGACACGACGCTGGAGGCGCTTGCCAAGCTGCGACCGATCGTGCGCGGCGACGGCACGGTGACGGCCGGCAACGCGTCCGGCATCAATGACGGCGCGGCGGCGCTGGTGCTGGCTTCGCCCGAGGCGGCGGAGAAACACGGCCTGACGCCGCGAGCCCGCGTGCTTGGCATGGCGTCGGCCGGCGTCGCACCGCGCGTGATGGGCATCGGGCCGATCCCGGCGGTGCGCAAGCTTCTCGAGCGCACCGGCCTGACGATCGGCGCCATCGACGCCATCGAACTGAACGAAGCCTTTGCCAGCCAGGCGCTGGCGACGATGCGGGCGCTCGGCCTCGCCGACGACAGCGAGCATGTCAACGCCAATGGCGGCGCCATCGCGCTCGGCCATCCGCTCGGCATGTCGGGCGCGCGCATCGCCATGACGCTGGTGCATCAGCTCGCGGCGAGCGGCGGGCGCTACGGCATCGCGACGATGTGCGTCGGCGTCGGCCAGGGCGTGGCACTCGCCATCGAGCGCGTGCACTGAAGAGTGGCGGTTTGGGGCTTGATATTTCGAGACCCATCGGGCATAGAACCGGCTCGAATTCCGGCTGCTCTCGTGGCCGCACGTCGTTTTCGACGAAACGTCAGTGATTGACGACATCCCTTGGCGGGCAAAATGCTCGCCAGTTTGCTTTGTAGGGCCGTGCCATGAAGATCCGTAACTCGCTCAAGTCGCTGCTTAAGCGGCATCGCGACAACCAGTTGGTCCGCCGCAAGGGCCGCGTCTATATCATCAACAAGACGCAGAAGCGCTTCAAGGCGCGCCAGGGCTGAGCCCGGTATTCCGCCGTCAACGATCACGATTTGTCGTTTTGACATCCGGGCACGACGTCATACCCTGAACGGTATGGTGTTTCGTGCCTGTGCCGTTTCGCTGCTGCTGCTCCTCGCGCCTGTCGCCGGCCATGCCGAACAGGGCGCGCCGGATGCGTCGGTTCAAACGGGCCCTGAATCCCGGCTCAACCAGCTTTTCACCCAGCTCAAAGCCGCCAAGGATGAAGCGGAAGCGCAGTCGCTTGGCGCCGAGATCGAGCGCCTCTGGTCGCGCTCGGGCAGCGATACCGCCGACCTGCTGCTGCAGCGCGTCACCATCGCGGTCGCCGCCGGCCAGCAGGATGTCGCGCTCGACCTGCTCGATTCGATCCTGGCGCTGCAGCCGGGCTGGGCCGAGGCGCGCAACCGCCGGGCGACGCTGAACTTCATGCGCGGCGATCTCGATGCCTCGATGCGCGATCTCGCGCTGGTGCTGCGCGACGAGCCGCGCCAGTACGCCGCCTGGGTCGGGCTCGGCACGATCATGCTGAAAATCGACAACAAGAAGCGCGCGCTGGACGCGTTCGAACGCGCATTGGCGATCAATCCGCAACTCGACAGCGCCAAACAGGCGGCGGAGAAACTGCGCAAGGACCTCGACGGCACGCCGATCTGAGGCTTGTATGATCAGGTTCGGAGAAATCCTTCTCCCGCGTGCGGGAGAAGGTGTCTGCGCAGCAGACGGATGAGGGGTAAGTCGGTGGCCCTCGCCCTCATCCCCCTGCCGGGACCTTCTCCCGCTCGCGGGAGAAGGGAATGATCCTGCCCTCAGCTCACATAAGCGATGCGGATCATGTTGGTGGCGCCGGGCGTCCCGAACGGCACGCCGGCGACGACGATGATACGGTCGCCGACGGTGGCGAAGTCCTCGTGCTGGACGGCGCGGCTGGCGCGGTTGACCATGTCGCCGCTGTTGCGCGGATCGCTCTCGACGATGGCATGCGTGCCCCACACCAGCGCCATGCGCCGTGCCGTCTCGATGGCCGGGGTCAGCACGATGATCGGCGTGCGCGGCCGCTCGCGCGCGATGCGCAGCGCCGTTGCGCCGGAGGAGGTCCAGGCGACGATGGCGTGCGTGTCGATGGTCTCGGCGATCTGCCGCGCGGCGGCGGCGATCGCGTCGGCGCCGGTCGATTCGGGCGAGGCGCGCTGGCCGGCGAGCACCGGCTGGTAGTTGACGTCGGTTTCGACCTCCTCGGCGATGCGGTTCATCATCGTCACCGCCTCGATCGGATATTGCCCGGCGGCGCTCTCGGCCGAGAGCATGATGGCGTCGGCGCCCTCGAAGATCGCCGTCGAGACGTCGGAGACCTCGGCGCGGGTCGGCACCGGACTGGTGATCATGCTTTCCAGCATCTGCGTCGCCACGACGACCGGCTTGCCGAGGCGGCGGGCAAGCCGCGTGATGCGCTTCTGGATGCCCGGCACCTTCTCGAGCGGCATCTCGACGCCGAGGTCGCCGCGCGCCACCATCAGCGCGTCGGAGGCTTCCATGATCTCGTCGAGCCGTTCGATGGCTTGCGGCTTCTCGAGCTTCGCCATGACCAGCGCACGGCCGCGCGCCACCTTCTTGACCTCGGCGACATCGTCGGGGCGCTGCACGAAGGAGAGCGCGATCCAGTCGACGCCGGCATTGAGCGCGGCATCGAGATCGGAGCGGTCCTTCTCGGTCATGGCCGAGACCGGAATGATGGTGTCGGGCAGGCTGACGCCCTTGCGGTTCGACAGCTTGCCGCCGACCTCGACCACGGTTTCGGCGCTGGTCGCGGTTTCGGACACCACGCGCAGGCGGATCTTGCCGTCGTCGAGCAGCACCTGGTGGCCGACCTCGAGCGGCCGCAGGATTTCGGGATGCGGCAGGTAGACGCGCGCGACGGTGCCCGGCGTCTCATCGCTGTCGAAGGTGAAATGCGCGCCTTTCTCCAGCATGACCGCGCCCTCGGCAAAGGTGCCGACGCGCAGCTTCGGCCCCTGCAAATCGGCGAGGATGCCGATCGGCCGCTTGAACCTGTTCTCGAGCCGGCGAATCTGGGTGATGCGTTCGCGCAGCATGTCGTGCGTCGAATGGCTCATGTTGACGCGAAACACATCGGCGCCGGCCTCGAACAGCCGGGCGACGGTCTCGTCATCCTGCGAGGCGGGGCCGAGGGTGGCGATGATCCGGGTCCTGCGCAGCCGCCGCATCACCGTGTCCCCGTTGTCTGGCCGTTCTCGTTGATCTCGACGGTCCAGTTATGCTGGCGGCCGGTATTGATCTCGAAAAATCCGGTGCGGTCATAGCCGCGCGCCAGGCAGTTGCCGCTGCCACGGATGGTGAATTCGCGTTCGCGCGTGCACATGTAGGATTTCCCCCCCCATTCCCCGCCGTGGTCGTAATTGACCGCGTAGACATAGTAAAAACTGGCGCCAAGGTCGCCCTTCAACACGGCATCGCAGCGATTCGGCTTCAGGTTGAACCAGCCCTCCGTGACCCAGCCCCGGCCGTCATTATAGCCGATGGCGAGCCCGATGCGGGCCGCCGTATTGTTGCAGACGCGGAAATCGGCGCGCGCGGGCGGCGCGCCGAGCACGAAAACGGCGAGAACAAGCCCGAGCGGCACGATGGCGCGCAGGGCGAGACCTGACCACGACGCCCGCCGCATCAGGGCTCGATCACGATGGCGCGGAGATCATTGGCGTTGGTCAATGTCGGTCCAGGTTGCAGGAGGTCGCCAAGCTCGGCGAAGAACGCGGTCGAGTCGTTGTTCTTCAGGCAAAGCTGTGGCGAAACTCCGGCGGTGGCGGCGCGCGCCAGCGTGGTTTCATCGATGAGCGCGCCGGCCGGGTCGCTCGGCAGGCCGTGGCCGCCATCGGTGCCGTCGGTATCGCCGGCGAGCGCCGAGATGCCGGGTGCGCCGGCGAGCGCGATGGCGAGCGCCAGGGCATATTCCTGGTTCGGGCCGCCATTGCCCTCGCCCCGGATCGTCACGGTCAACTCGCCGCCCGAGAGCAGCACGGCGCGCTTGCCCTGCTGCCGGAGGGCAAGCGCCTGCGCGGCATGGGCGGCTGCGACCTCGCGCGCCTCGCCGACAATGTCGGCGCCAAGCGAGACGAGCGCGTAGCCGGCCGCGCCGACCTGGCGCTCGACGGCGGCGATGGCATCGGCCGGGCGGCTGACGATGGTGAAATCGCTGGCGGCGAAGGCGGCATCGCCCGGTTTCGGGCTTTCGTTGCCGGGGTCGGCGAGCAGGCGGCCGATCTCGCCGGCGAGCGGCACGCCGTATTTGGCGAGCACGGCGCGCGCATCGGCGAGCGTGGTGGCGTCGGGCACGGTCGGGCCGGAGGCGATGGTCGAGGGGTCGTCGCCCGGCACGTCGGAAATCGCGAAGGAGGCGATGCGGGCCGGCGCGAGCAGCGCCGCGAGCCGGCCGCCCTTGATGCGCGAGAGGTGCTTGCGCACCGTGTTGATCTCGCCGATATCGGCGCCCGATTTCAGCAGCGCCCGCGTCACGGCCTGTTTCCCGGCCAGGTCGAGCTGCCCGGCCGGGGCGATCCAGTTGGCGGAGCCGCCACCCGAAATCAGCACCACGGCGAGATCGTCGGCCGTGGCGCTGGCCGCGAGCGCCAGCGTGCGCTCCGTGGCGGCGATGCCGGCCTGGTCGGGCACGGGATGGCCGGCGCCGACCACCTCGATCAGGCTGGTATGGCCTTCATAGCCGTGGCGCGCCACGGCGAGCCCGTGCAGGCGGTCGGGACCGAGGCCGTATTGTTCGCGATAATGGCGCTCGGCCGCTTCCGTCATGCTGCCGGCGGCCTTGCCGCAGGCCAGGATCAGCACGCGCCCGGCCGGAGGCGGCGGCAGCAGGGCCGGCAGGGTCAGGCGCGGGTGGACAGCACGAACGGCGGTGTCGTACAGCGCTTGCAGAAATGCGCGGCGCGCGGCGATCGAGGCTGGGGCGTTCTGGACGGTCAGGGGCATGGCGACGAAGTCATGTCTTGCAAAAACGAAAGCTGCGGGAACCCGACAAGTCCTATGGCAGGCGCGCGGCGAAGTCACTTGAAACCGCCCGGCGCGGTGACGATTTCGATGGCGGGCGATGAAGGAGCAAGACGATGGCGATCGACGATCCATCCACGATGCGCGATCTGGAGGCGGCGGCGTTCCGGCGCCTCGTCGACCATCTCAGGCAGCGTCACGACGTGCAGAATATCGACCTGATGAATCTCGCCGGCTTCTGCCGCAACTGCCTGTCGAACTGGCTTCAGGACGCCGCCGACGCGCAGCGCGTGCCGCTCGAAAAGGAAGAGGCGCGCGAACTGGTCTACGGCATGCCCTATGCCGAATGGAAGCAGCGCTTCCAGGTTGAGCCGACGCCCGAACAGTTGCAGCGCTTCGCGGCCAATGCCGCGCGAGGGAAGAACTGAAGCAGGATAGCCGGGAAAAACACGCAAGCCGGTGGCATCTGGCGGTTCGCCGCCTTGACGCTGCCTGGATGAAACCGCACAGCAGGATCAGCAAAAGGAGTTTCGTGGATGTCGGATTCGGATGTCAGCGCCGAGATGAACCAGGCGACCGTTGGCCAGTTGAAGGCCATCGTCGAGCGGATCGAGCGCCTGGAAGAGGAAAAGAAGGCCCTGGCGGACGATATCAGGGAGGTCTACGCCGAGGCCAAGGCCAACGGTTTCGATGCCAAGGTGCTGCGCCGCATCGTCAGCCTGCGCAAGCAGGATGTCGACGAACGCAAGGAGCAGGAGGAAATCCTCGACCTGTATTTGTCGGCGCTCGGCATGATCGTCTGAGGCGACCGAGGCCGGTCAATCGTCCGCTTGCGCAGTCCTGCTGCCGAGCGGGCGGATCGTCGGGCCGCTGAAGCGGCCGGACGTTCCCAGGGACGCCCTGCCGATATCGAAGCGCCGGGCCGAGGCAACCGTGGCGGCAGGTGCCGGCGCGCGGGCGCGCAGCGGCTTGCCGTCGTTCAGGCTGCTGCGCGACATCAGCGCGGCGAGGCCCTCACGGTCGAGCTTGACGCCATAGGCGGCCGGGTCATGGCCGTTGAATGTCGGGCGCAGCGCCGGCGGTTCCACGGCACGCGCCGTCGCCACCGGCACGATCTGGGCGACGACCGGCGCATGGGCGGTCGTGATGCGCGTGCGCCCGGCCGAGGGCGGCATCGGCACGCCGGGGGCGGCGGCATAAGCGGTGACCGAGGCCGGCAGCGGCCGGCCGGTTCCGACAATCGCCGAGGGAAGCGCCGGCGGCGCGTCCACGGCCGATGCGAGGGCGAAGCTCCGTGACGGCAGGAGCGGCGGCAGCGGTATGGCGCTCAACGACGCCACCTCGGTCGACATATCCGCTGACGCCTCGGGCGCATCGCCGGCCGCGCGCGCCGGCGGGAGCGGAATATTGGCGAGCATGAAGCCCTGGTCGGTCGTGGCCTGCGGCTCAAGCGAGGCCACCAGAACCGGCTTGGTGGGGGGCAGCGGAATCGGCAGGCCGTCGGCCGGCCGCGACGCGGGCGGCTCAAGCTCCAACGGCTGGCCGGTCGGGCCGATCGCGGCCGCGACGGCTGCCGCCGCCGGTTCGGCCGGGGCGGGGGTTTGAGCAGCAGGAGGCGGCGCGCTGCGCGCCACAGGAGCAGCGGGTTGGGCGGCGGGCTGGGCCGCATTGCCCGAGGATTGCAGGATGAAGCTCAGGGCGCTGGAATTGTCGCCCGAGGGCTGCGGGTCGGCGGCGGCGACCACGACCTGGCCACGGCGGCCGCCACGGCTGCGCGGCGCTGCCTCTTCCTCATCATCCTCGCCGCCGAACAGCGAGGCCCAGAAGCTCTTGCCGCGCGGGGTGTTGACCTCGGCGAGCGCAATTGCCGAGCCGCCGCGCGCCGCAATCTCCGCTTCCGCCTCGGCATAATGCGCCAGAGGGCGGCCGTCGCTCGGGATATGGACTGTCTTGCCGTCCGGGAACAGGCGCTCAAGATAGGCGCGCGAGACGCGTGGCCAATGGCGCACGGTGCCGGTATCGAGATGGACGAAAGGCGAGTGCGCGGTCGGATAATAGCCGACGCCGCCGCGTTGCAGCCTCAGCCCGATCTCGCGCACCTTCGACATCGGCACATCGCTGAAATGCACGTCCATCGCCCGGCCGGCCATGTGCTGGCTGTGCTTGGCGACGGCGCGCGAGCGGCGGCGCAGCATGGCGTTGGTGCCCGGCGAACGGTAGCCCGACATAATGGTGATCGGCGCGCGCGAGCCGGTCTCGCGATAGACGGCCCAGACCAGATCGAACAGATGCGGGTCCATGTTGATCGGCTCGTCCCTGCGCCAGTCGCGCAGGATCCAGTTCAGCTTCTGCAACGCTTCGCTGTCATAGACGCCGTTGCGCATGAAGGTGATCTGCGCGCTTTCCTTGGTGTGGGCATGCACGAGGTTGAGCGTGCGCGTATCGCCATTGGCGACGGCATCCTGGCCATGGCGGGAACCGGCGACGCTGAGCAGCGTTACAAGAGCGGTGAAAGCCGCCGCGCGCCAGATGCGGCGGTGCCGATGTTGCTTGGGTGCGTTGAGGCGTCCTTGGAGCAACAGATACTTGCCTTCTTGATCGTTTCCAGGCCCGGCCGGTCGAGGTCCGGCGGCGCGGTTCTGTCGGGGCCCGGAGGCCGGAGCGGAACGCAAGCGAAAACCGATCGCCGCTTGTCGCGTTCCATGGCTGAGACGTGCTCGTCCCGGATGTGAACGAAAGACTGGTTAGCGAACTCTTCCCGAAGATCATTAACGGTAGGTTACGCTTGCCTGACCGGCAAGACATAAACCCCTTCCTTCCCCATGATCATGGCGGAAAAACGCCAAAGCCGCCAGTTTTCGCCAAAATCGACGGGGAGAATCTCAGGACAATCCGAGCGCCGCTTCTACCTTGCGGTTGTGGCCGTAGAGGTCCGCGCGCGTCTCAAGCGCCCCCGAATCGTCGACGAAGCTGGTGAAATACACCATATGCACCGGGATGGTGTGCTCGAGATTGACGTAGCGCTCCTTGGCGCCGAGCAGGCCCTTGATGCGCTTTTCCGACCAGCCGATGACCTGCGAGGCGAGTTCGAACGGGTCCTGCACGCGCACGCAGCCATGGCTGAAGGCGCGCGTCGTCTTGGCGAACAGCGTGCGCGAGGGCGTGTCGTGGATATAGACCGCGTAATCGTTGGGGAACATGAACTTGATGCGGCCGAGCGCGTTGCGCTCACCCGGCGGCTGCCGGACGCGGAAGCCGTTGCGCGTGCGCACGACCTCGTAGCCCTGGCGCGCGGCATAGCCGGGATCATTGGCCATATGCGGCAGGAAATCCTTCTTCAGGATCGAGGGCGGCACGTTCCAGTACGGGTTGACGACGAGGTATTTCATCGTGCCCGAGAAGACCGGCGTCTGGGTCTGCGGTTTGCCGACGACGACGCGGGCGCTGTGCACCACCTTGCCGTCCTCGACCAGGCGCAGCGTGAATTCGGGGATGTTGACCATGACATAGCGCTCGCCGAGATCGCGCGGCAGCCAGCGCCAGCGTTCCATGTTGGCGATGATGCCGGCTTCCGAAGCCGCGGCATGATGCTCGCCGGAGAGCGCGGCGGTGGTGGCGCGCCCCAATGCGCCGTCGGCGTGAAGGCCGTTCGCCTTCTGGAACGCGACGACCGCCTCAGTGAGCGCGCGGTCATAGACCTCGTCATCGGCCGGCGGCAGGCCGAGGCGCTGGCGCAGCAACGGCACGCGCGGATCGCTCATGCCGGTGCGCAAGATGCGTCCGGGCGGGATGCGCACCACCGGGGCCGGCTCCGCCTCGTGCCGGAAGGTGGCGAGCTTGGCGCGCAAGGCGCGGTAGCCGGCCTGCGGCGGATTATAGGCCTGCAAGGCGGCATCGGCATTGCCGGCGGCGGTGAGGTCGGCGAGCACAGCCGCCGTCTCGGGCAGGGTGCGCCTGGCGCCGATCAGCGCCGAAATGCGCGCCGGATCGACACGGGCGCCGCGTGCGTCGCGGGCATAGCGCACGGCGGCGATCGACAGCGAGACATCGGCGGCGGCGAAAGCGGCGCTGTCGCCATGGGCCGGCAGCGTGACGGCATAGTCGGCCGGGCGCAGGCCGTCCTCGGCGGCGAGGCCGAGACGGTGCACGCTCTGGCGCGCGGCCTCGCTCCAGTCGGCGCCGCCGAACCAGAGCGGCTTGCTGCCATGCGAGCGATAATATTCGGCGATTTCCGCCATATCACGCGCCGGCAGGCGCGATTTCGGCCCGAGCGCCGCGAGGGCGCCGGCGAGATCGTCCGGCCTGACCGGCTGGGTGTGGAGCGCTTCGGGCGGCAGCGAGGAGATGATCGGCGCAGCCGGCACGTAATCGGGCAGCGGCACGCTGATCGTGGCGGGGGCGGGGGGAGCGGGGTGGGTTTTGGGGGCGGGCTGGCTTGCGGGAACCGGTTGGCTTGCGGGAACGGGTGCGGCGGTCGGTGTTTGCGGCGCCGCGCCGATCGAGGCGGTGGCCTCGTGCCCGCCGTCAGGATGTTCCTCGACCAGCAGCGCGCTCGGCGTGGTGTCGGGCACCGGGATCAGGCTGCGGATATCCGGCGCCGTGTCGGGGCGCGTTCCAGCCTTGTCGTCATTGCCGATCGATGCGGTCGCGAGCGCGGCGTCGGCCGGGGCATTGACGGCCGGCGTTTCGGGCTGTGCGAGCGGTGCATGCGTCGCCGCGACGATGCCCTGATCCGCGGCGCTTGCCGGCGCCACCGCCAAAGCCGTTGCAAGAGCGGCCGTTGCAAGAGCGGCCGATGCCAGGAGGAAGGGCGCCTTCATCATCAGCCCCATGTCGGAACGGCCGGTCGCTTCAGAGCGGGAATTCATGCGTCTCTATCCGAGTTGCCGGGTTATGTGCACGTTGGCGGGGCGCAGGAGCTCACACGGCCGCCCGCTGGAACAGGCAGACGATATGCGCCTTGCCCGAGGTTTGATCGCCCCCGAATCGTTTAAGCCACCATAACGGAGCTTGGCCGAAATCCAGTTTTTCAAGTCCGGGTTTTTTATGCCCAGCTTCGATGATGGCCCGCGCCGCCTGCTTATGCGGCATGGCCCGGCCCATCGCTCAGCCAGGATTCGCCGGCGACCTCGCCGGTCACCTCGAGGATGTCATCCTCGGCCATGCCGAGATCCTTGAGCTTGCGGTAGAGGGTCGAGCGGCCAATGCCGAGTTTTCGGGCGACTTTCGACATCTGGCCACGATAATGATTGATGGCGAACTTGATGGTCTCGCCCTCGATCTCGTCGAGCTTGCGCACGTCGCCGGAGCCGTCGAGCAGCGTCATGGCGTTGGGATCGCTCACGGCAACGTGAACGATCTCCTGCTGCGGCTCGGGCGGCAGCGGCGCGGAGACGATCGGCGGGATGCGCACGTCGAAGCCTTCGACATGGGCGGCGATCTGCGGGAAATCGGCCACCGTCAGTTCCGGGCCGTCGCACAGCACCACGGCGCGGAACACGGCGTTCTCGAGCTGGCGTACGTTGCCGGGCCAGTCGAAGCTCTGCAGCAGCGCGACCGCCTCGGCGGCGATGGCGCGGATCGGCCGGCCCTCCTCGGCGGCAAAACGGGCGAGGAAACGGCGCGCGAGATCGGGGATATCCTCGCGGCGGCGGCGTAGCGGCGGGATGCCGATCGGGAACACGTTGAGCCGGTAGTACAGGTCCTCGCGGAAATTGCCCTGTTTGACGGCCTCGATCAGGTTCTTGTTGGTCGCCGAGATCAGCCGGATATCGACCTTGACCGATTTGCGGCCGCCGACGGGATCGACCTCGCCTTCCTGGATGGCGCGCAGCAGCTTGACCTGGGCATCGAGCGGCAATTCGCCGACCTCGTCGAGGAACAGCGTGCCGCCATGGGCCTCGACGAATTTGCCGATATGGCGCTCGGTCGCGCCGGTGAAGGCGCCCTTTTCATGGCCGAACAGGATGCTCTCGATCAGGTTGGGCGGGATGGCGCCGCAATTGACCGTGACGAAGGGCCGGCCGCGCCGCTCGCCGGCGCCCTGGATGGCGCGCGCGACGACCTCCTTGCCGACGCCGGATTCGCCTTCGAGCAGCACCGGGATCGCCGATTTGGCGACGCGCTCGCCGAGGCGGATGACGCGCTCCATGTCGGGGCTGCGCGTGGCGAGATCGCGGAAGGTGAGCGCGCCGCTGTTGCGCTTCGAGATATGGCGAATCTCGCCCGCCATGGCGCTGAGTTGCAGCGCGTTCTTGATCGAGACCTGCAAGCGCTCGAGCCCGACCGGCTTGACGACGAAATCGCCGGCGCCGGCACGCATCGCCGAGATCACCGTCTCGATCGAGCCGTTCGAGGTCTGCACGATGACCGGCACGGCGATGCCGTCCTTGGCGATGCGCTCGAGCACCGCCATGCCGTCGAGATCGGGCATGACGAGGTCGAGCACGAGCAGGTCGATCTTGGGCAGGCCGGGCGCGGTGAGCCGCTCGAGCGCGGCGGCGCCGCCCTCGACGGCTTCCGGCTGGTAGCCGCTGCGGCGAATCATCTCCGTGAGCAGGCGGCGCTGGATCGGGTCGTCGTCGGCAATCAGGATGTTGGCTGTCATGAAATCCTCGTCGCGCCGGCCCAAACGCAGTGCATGTGCCGTTTCGGAGCAATCTGTACGGCGAGCGTAAAGATGATGTTAAGCCAAGCGCAGAGTTGTCGCGGTTGAATGGTGCGGTATGCCGGCTCATATCAGGGGCTGGCAGCAGATGAGGACAAGGCATGGCGGATCGGAACGGGGCCAAGGGCGCGACACAGGGTGAAACGGCGGGGCTTGGCGCATTGCCGGCGTGGAATCTCGGCGATCTCTATGCGGCGCCGGATGCCCCGGCCTATGCGCATGATCTCGCGGATGCGGCCAAGCGTGCGCGCGAATTCGCCAGCCGTTATCGCGGCAAGCTCGCCGCGCTGGCGGCCGGGCCGAATGGCGCGGGCGAACTGCACGAAGCGATCGTCGCCTATGAGGGGCTCGACGACCTGCTCGGGCGTATCATCTCCTATGCCAGCCTGGTCTATGCCGGCGACACGTCCGATCCGGCCAATGGCAAGTTCTACGGCGACGCGCAGGAGCAGGTCACCACGATCTCGTCCGACCTGCTGTTCTTCACGCTGGAGCTGAACCGGCTCGACGACAAGCTCGTCGACAGGCTGGCGGCGACGGCGCCGCTCGAGCATTACAGGCCCTGGCTCGACGATATCCGCAAGGAAAAGCCGTACCAGCTCGACGACAAGCTCGAGCAACTGTTCCACGAGAAGGCGGTCACCGGGCGCGGCGCCTGGAACCGGCTGTTCGACGAGACCATGGCGGGCTTGCGCTTCGAGGTCGACGGCAAGACGCTCGCCATCGAGCCGACGCTGAGCCTGATGCAGGATGCTGATGCCGCCAAGCGCAAGGCGGCGGCGGAAGCGCTCGCCGCAACCTTCAAGCACAACCTGCGCGGCTTCACGCTGATCACCAACACGCTCGCCAAGGACAAGGAAATCTCCGACCGCTGGCGCGGCTTCACGGATGTTGCCGATTCACGCCACCTCGCCAACCGCGTCGAGCGCGAGGTCGTCGATGCGCTCGTCGAGGCGGTGCGGGCGGCTTATCCGCGCCTGTCGCATCGCTACTACAGGCTCAAGGCGAAATGGTTCGGCCGCGACACGCTCGACCATTGGGATCGCAACGCGCCGCTGCCGCAGGTGGCGCAGCGCACCATCGGCTGGGACGAGGCGCGCGACACGGTGCTGTCGGCCTATGGCGGCTTCGCGCCGCGCATGGCCGAGATCGCGCAAGGCTTCTTCGACAAGGGCTGGATTGATGCTCCCGTGCGCCCCGGCAAGGCGCCGGGCGCCTTCGCCCATCCGACCGTGCCCTCGGTGCATCCTTACGTGCTGCTCAACTATCAGGGCAAGCCGCGCGACGTGATGACGCTGGCGCACGAGCTCGGCCATGGCGTGCATCAGGTGCTGGCCGCCCATAACGGCGCGCTGATGGCGCCGACGCCGCTGACGCTCGCCGAAACCGCGAGCGTGTTCGGCGAAATGCTGACCTTCCGCAAGCTGCTCGCCGAGATCAAGGATCCCAAGGCGCGCAAGGCGCTCATCGCCGGCAAGGTCGAGGACATGATCAACACGGTGGTGCGCCAGATCGCCTTCTACAGTTTCGAGCGCAAGGTGCATCTGGCGCGCCGCAGGGGCGAGCTGACCGCCGAGCAGCTTGGCGAGGCCTGGATGTCGGTGCAGGCGGAGAGCCTCGGCCCGGCCATCGTGCTGCATCCCGGCTACGAGAATTTCTGGACCTATGTGCCGCATTTCATCCACTCGCCGTTCTACGTCTACGCCTATGCGTTCGGCGATTGCCTGGTGAACTCGCTGTATGGCGTGTACCAGAACGCCTCGGACGGTTTCGTCGAGCGCTATTTCGCCATGCTGTCGGCGGGGGGAACCAAGCACCATGCCGAGTTGCTGGCGCCGTTCGGGCTCGATGCCAGGGACCCGGCGTTCTGGAGCATCGGCCTCGGCATGATCGAGGGCCTGATCGACGAACTCGAGGGCCTCGAGGCATGAGCGCAAGCGGACGGCCCGGCGATGGCTGAGAACGACCGCGAGGCCAACCGGCTTTCGGCGCGTGCGGCACGTTATGCAAGGGTCGGGGCGCAGGCTGGCGGCGTCGCGGCGCGGGTGGCCGGCGGCAGGATTTCCGGCCGCGCCACGGCGGGCGGCACCGCCGGCGCGCTCGCCAGTGCGCTTGGCAATCTCAAGGGCCCGCTGATGAAGGTCGCCCAGCTTCTGGCGACGATCCCCGATGCGCTGCCGGCCGATTACGTCAGCGAATTGCAGAAGCTGCAAGCCGACGCGCCGCCAATGGGCTGGACCTTCGTCAGGCGCCGCATGATTTCCGAACTGGGCGTTGACTGGGAGAGCCGCTTCGCCAGTTTCGAGCGCGCCCCGGCCGCTGCCGCCTCGCTCGGCCAGGTGCACCGGGCGAGAGCGCTCGACGGCGCGGCGCTCGCCGTCAAGCTGCAATATCCGGAGATGCAGTCGGCGGTCGAAGCCGATCTCGTGCAGCTCAAGCTGCTCTTGGCGCTGCACCGGCGCTTCGAGCGCGCCATCGACACGCAGGAAATCTACCAAGAGATCAGCGCGCGCATCCGCGAGGAACTCGACTACAGGCGCGAGGCCGGCCACGCCCGGCTCTATGCCGGCATGCTGGCCGACATTCCAGCCGTCCGCGTGCCGGCGATCCGGCAGGACCTCTCGACGCGCCGCCTGATCAGCATGGACTGGCTCGAGGGCGAACGGCTGCTGACCTTCAAGCAGCACCCCCAGGAGGAGCGCAACCTGATCGCCAGCGCGATGTTCAAGGCGTGGTGGCACCCGTTCGGCCGCTATGGCGTCATCCATGGCGATCCGCATCTGGGCAATTACAGCGTTTTCTCGCAGGGTGACCAACCTGCCGGCATCAACCTGCTCGATTACGGCTGCATCCGGATTTTCCCGGCGAGTTTCGTCGGCGGCGTGGTCGATCTCTATCATGGCCTGCGCACCGGCGACGAAGCGCGCGTCGTGCATGCCTATGAAAGCTGGGGCTTTCGCGGGCTGTCGCGCGAGTTGATCGACATCCTCAACATCTGGGCGCGCTTCATCTACGGGCCGCTGCTGGAAGACCGGGTGCGCAACCTCGCCGACGGCACCAACCCGGCCGAATATGGCAGGCGCGAGGCCTATCGCGTGCATCGCGCGCTCAAGGAGAAAGGCCCGGTGACGGTGCCGCGCGAATTCGTCTTCATGGACCGGGCGGCGATCGGCCTCGGCTCGGTGTTCCTGCATTTGCGGGCGTCGCTGAACTTCTACCAGTTGTTCAACGCGGAGATCGAAGGTTTCGACGCCGCCGCTCTTGCCGCCCGCCAGCGCGATGCATGCGTGCGGGCCGGGCTTATCGGCGGATAAATCGGTCAGGCGATTGCCTGTCTTGCCCTCATTCGCTAAAGGCAACAGAGCTTCTGTTGGCAATTGGGGACAAACAATGGCGGATAACGGGAACACGGCTGCGGCCGCGATGGACTACCCTGAGCACGAGCGTACCTATCACGGTTTCGTGAAGCTCATAAAATGGGCGATCATCCTCTCCGTGATCACGCTCGTCGGCATGGCGATCTTCCTGCTCTGATAATGCCGCTCCTGCCCCGCGCCGCCTGATTCCGGGCGGCCTGTCTTCTCACCGGAACAGCGCATGCGTATTGCAATACTGGACGAATCGCCGGCCTCGGAGCCGCGTGTGGCCGCCACTCCGGAAACGGTGAAGAAATTCATCGTGCTCGGCGCCGAACTGGCGGTGCAGAAGGGGGCGGGGCTGGCTTCGGGCATTGTCGACGCCGATTACGAGGCGGCCGGGGCCACCGTCGCCAAGACGGCCAAGGAGGCGCTCAAGGGCGCCGATATCGTGCTGAAGGTGCGCCGGCCGGGCGAGGCCGAGATCAAGGCGCTGCCGGCCGGCGCGCTGGTCGCGGCGATGATGGACCCTTACGGCAACGAGGCCGCCGTGCAGGCGCTGGCCGAGGCCAAGGTCAACGCCTTCGCCATGGAATTCATGCCGCGCATCACGCGCGCCCAGGTGATGGACGTCTTGTCCTCGCAGGCCAACCTCGCCGGCTACCGCGCCGTGATCGACGGCGCCGGCGAATATGGCCGCGCGCTGCCGATGATGATGACCGCCGCCGGCACGGTACCGGCCGCCAAGATCTTCGTGATGGGCGTCGGCGTCGCCGGCTTGCAGGCGATCGCCACGGCGCGCCGGCTCGGCGCCATCGTCACCGCGACCGACGTGCGCCCCGCCACCAAGGAACAGGTCGAATCGCTCGGCGCCAAGTTCCTCGCCGTCGAGGACGAGGAGTTCCAGCAGGCCCAGACCGCCGGCGGCTACGCCAAGGAAATGTCGAAGGACTATCAGGCGAAACAGGCGGCGCTCGTCGCCAGCCATATCGCCAAGCAGGATATCGTCATCACCACGGCGCTGATCCCGGGCCGGTCGGCGCCGCGCCTGATCTCGAAGGAGATGGTCGAAAGCATGCGGGCGGGCTCGGTGATCGTCGATCTTGCCGTCGAGCGCGGCGGCAATTGCGAGATGGCCAGGCCCGGCGAGACGGTGGTGACGCCGAACGGCGTCAGGATCGTCGGCCACCTGAACGTCGCCGGCCGCATCCCGGCCACGGCCTCGAGCCTTTACGCCCGCAACCTGTACGCCTTCCTCGAGACGCTGATCGACAAGGACAACAAGGCGCTGGCGATCGACTGGGACGACGAGATCGTCAAGGCAACCTGCCTGACCCGCGACGGCGCGGTCGTCCATCCGAATTTCCAGGCCAAGGCCTGAGGAGACCATCATGGCGCAATCTCCCGCTGAAGTCCTCGAACAGGCCCGTCAGGCCGAAGCCGCCGCCCGGCATGCCGCCGACAAGGCGCAAGCCGCGCTCGACGCGCTGCAACAGGCGGTCGATGCCGGCAGCCATGCCGTCAGCGCCGCCACCGGCGGCCTGATCGACCCGTTCGTGTTCCGCTTCGCCATTTTCGTGATGGCGATCTTCGTCGGCTATTACGTCGTGTGGTCGGTGACGCCGGCGCTGCACACGCCGCTGATGTCGGTGACCAACGCGATTTCCTCGGTGATCATCGTCGGCGCGCTGCTCGCCGTCGGCGCCAAGGCGGTGGCGGGCGAGGCGACCGGCTGGGCCGAGGGCTTCGGCTTCATCAGCGTCGTGCTCGCCTCGGTGAACATCTTCGGCGGCTTCCTCGTCACCGAACGCATGCTCGCCATGTACAAGAAGAAGGGCTGAGCACGGCCATGCTGAACGCCAATATCGCCAATCTTCTCTACCTCGTCTCGGGCGTCCTGTTCATCCTGGCGTTGCGCGGGCTGTCGCATCCGACGACGAGCCGGCGTGGCAACATGCTCGGCGTCGCCGGCATGGCGCTGGCCGTGCTCACCACGCTGCTCCACGTGCCGCCGACCGGTTTCGGCTTCGTGCTGGCGCTGATCGGCATCGCCATCGGCGGCGCCTTCGGCGTCTGGCGCGCGCGCACCGTGCAGATGACGGCGATGCCGCAGTTGATCGCCTTCTTCCATGCGCTGGTCGGCCTGTCGGCGGTGTTTGTCGCAGCCGCCGCGCTTTATGCGCCGTTTGCCTTCGGCATCGGCGATGTCGGCCATATCCACAAGCAGGCGCTGGTCGAGATGTCGATCGGCGTGGCGATCGGCGCCATCACCTTCACCGGCTCGGTGATCGCCTTCCTCAAGCTCGACGGCCGCATGAGCGGCAAGCCGATCCTGCTGCCGCAGCGCCATGTCATCAACCTGGCACTGGCCGCGTTGCTGATCGTGCTGATCGTGGTGCTGGTCGCCACCGAAAGCGCGGTGGTGTTCTGGCTGATCGTGCTGCTGAGCTTCACGCTCGGCGTGCTGCTGATCGTGCCGATCGGCGGCGCCGACATGCCGGTCGTGATCTCGATGCTGAACTCGTATTCCGGCTGGGCCGCCGCCGGCATCGGCTTCACCCTCGGCAATCTGGCGCTAATCATCACCGGCGCGCTCGTCGGCTCCTCGGGCGCGATCCTGTCCTACATCATGTGCAAGGGCATGAACCGCAGCTTCATCTCGGTCATCCTCGGCGGCTTCGGCGGCGAGACGGCGGCCGGTGCCGCGGGCGAGAAGGAAGCCCGTCCCGTCAAGCAGGGCTCGGCGGAGGATGCCGCCTTCATCATGCAGAACGCCTCGACCGTCATCATCGTGCCGGGTTACGGCATGGCGGTGGCGCAGGCCCAGCACGCGCTGCGCGAGATGGCCGACATGCTCAAGAAGGAGGGTGTCGACGTCAAATACGCCATCCATCCGGTGGCGGGCCGCATGCCGGGCCACATGAACGTGCTGCTCGCCGAGGCCAACGTGCCCTATGACGAGGTGTTCGAACTCGAGGATATCAACTCGGAATTCGGCCAGGCCGACGTTGCCTTCGTCATCGGCGCCAATGACGTCACCAATCCGGCCGCCAAGACCGATCCGGCCTCGCCGATCTTCGGCATGCCGATCCTCGATGTCGAGAAGGCCAAGACCGTGCTGTTCATCAAGCGCGGCATGGGCTCGGGCTATGCCGGCGTCGAGAACGAGCTGTTCTTCAAGCCCAATACGATGATGCTGTTCGGCGATGCCAAGAAGGTCACCGACGCCATCGTCAAGGCGATGGGGCACTGAACCGGTCGGGTCAGGCTTTTCATCATCGGGTAAAACGCGAAAGGGCCGGAGCGATCCGGCCCTTTTTGCATATGCGTGGTGGAAAGCAGTTGGCTGCTACCGGAACAGGGAACCGCCGCCGCCGCTGACGCGGCCAAGCCCCTCGCGCGCCATCTGGTTCTTGTCGTTGACGCCGAGCGCGCTCTGGTAGCTTTCGAGCGCTTCCTTCTTCTTGCCCTGCTTCTCGAGGGCAAGGCCGCGCATCGCCCAGGCATCGGAGTTGTTGCGGTCGATGTTCAGGGCGGCGTTGAGATCCTCGACGGCGGTATCGTATTTGCCGACGGCGATCGAACTCTGGGCACGGGCCTGATAGGGCGGCGAGACGTAGGGGTCGCGGTCGATGGCCGCGTCGAAATCGGAGATCGCGAACTGCTGCTGGCCCTGCAACTGGTAGACCAGGCCGCGCGCGTGGTAGGCTTCGGCCGCCTGCGAGTTCAGGTCGATCGCCTTGGTGAGATCGGCGAGGGCGCCGGACAGGTTGCCGCGCGCACGGTAGAGATTGCCGCGCCCGATATAGGCTGGCGCGTATTGCGGATCGACGCTGATGGCGCGGTTGAAGTCCGGCAGCGCCTGGTCCGGCCGGTTGATCTGGCGGTAGGCGAGGCCGCGATTGGAGAAGGCCGAGGCGAGCGAGGGGTTGAGGCGGATCGCCTGCGAGAAATCGGCGATCGCGGCCTGATAGTTGCGCGCACGGGCATTTGCCGCGCCGCGCGTGTTATAGGCCTGGGCATCGCCCGGATTCTTCTCGATCACTTCCGAGAGCGAGGCGATGTTGTTGGCGCTGGCGCCCGCCATGGCCGGGTCCTCGACCTCGGCGATGCCGGCCGGGTTCAGCGTGCCGACCGAATCACAAGCCGCGAGGGTCAGCACCAGTGCCAGCGCCGACAGGCCGCCGAGCAGGCGGCGCGAAACGCGGGCCGAGGATGCCAGGGGGCGGGCCGAGGAGCGGGTCGAGATCAATGAGGGGGCCATGGTGATCCTGATTGGGCGATCCTGATGGGCTTTAAGATCAATCGGCAGTTCCGAACGATGCCGCCACCTGTAGCAGCCACGGCCATCATGCCCCAAAAGGCACAAGCCCGCAGCGGGGGTCAACCCGGCGGGCGCTTCGCCATAGGCCAAGAGCGCCGCGTCGGGCGCCGAAAGATCAGCGGGCGGGTTTCGGCTTCACGGCAATCAGGCCCTCGCGCTGCATGCGCTTGCGGGCGAGCTTGCGGGCGCGGCGCACGGCTTCGGCCTTCTCGCGCGCCTTCTTCTCGGAAGGCTTCTCGTAATGCCCGCGCAGCTTCATCTCGCGGAAGATGCCCTCGCGCTGCATCTTCTTCTTGAGCGCGCGGAGAGCCTGGTCGACGTTGTTGTCGCGAACGAGTACCTGCACCGGTGTTCCTGTCGTTTCGAATGGTCAAAAGAAATTCGGGCGGCGAGACAGATCGTCACCACCCGATGTTGGTGGTTCGCTAGCAGAATTCAGATGGGCTGTCCACCGCTCCGGCGCGAGAAAGGGTTTGCCCGGCGCGGCTATTTGGCGAGCAGCCGGGTGACGTGGCCCATCTTGCGGCCGGGGCGCGCTTCGAGCTTGCCGTAGAGATGCAGGTGGGCGCCGGGCTCGGCGAGCAGGGCGGGCACGCGGTCCATATCCTGCCCGAGCAGGTTCTCCATCTCGACCTTGTGGCGGCGCAGCGTCGCGCCGAGCGGCAGGTCCATCACGGCGCGGACATGTTGCAGGAATTGCGAGGTGTCGGCGCCCTCGATGGTCCAGTGCCCGGAATTATGCACGCGCGGCGCGATCTCGTTGATGACGAGGTCCTGCCGGCCGCCCTGTTCGGTGACGAACATTTCCACCGCCATCAGCCCGACATAGTCGAGCGCCTCGGCGAGCAGCGTGGCGGCGTCGCGGGCGAAAGCCTCCGAGGCGGGGCTCAGATTGGCCGGCAATACCGTGCGCGCCAGGATGTGGTTGCGGTGGCTGTTCTCGCAGACATCGTAGGTCGCGCTCTGGCCATTGGCGGTGCGCGCCACCAGCACCGAGACCTCGCGCACGAAGGGCACGAAACCCTCGAGGATGGCGGGCTGGCGCTCGAGCGCGTCCCAGGCCGCCTTGCCCTCCTGGGCCGAGGCGATCTTGATCTGGCCCTTGCCGTCATAGCCGAAGCGCCGCGTCTTCAGGATCGCCGGCGTGCCGATCGATTGCAGCGCGGCCTCGAGCGCCGCAGGCCGGGAAATATCGGCGAAGGGCGCGGTGGTCAGGCCCTGATCGGTGATGAAGGCCTTTTCGAGCAGGCGGTCCTGCGTGATCGAGAGCGCGCGCCGGCCCGGGCGCACCGGCACGTCGGGGGCCGTCTGCTGCAGGATGTCGAGCGTCTCGGTCGGCACGTTCTCGAATTCGTAGGTCACGACGTCGACGCTCGCCGCGAAGCGGGCGAGCGCCTCGGCGTCGGTGTAGCGCGCGGCGGTGCGGAAGGCCGCGACATCGAAGGCGGGGCTGTCCGATTCGGGCGCGAAGACATGGCAGCGGATACCGAGCGTCGCGGCGGCGAGCGCCAGCATGCGGCCAAGCTGGCCGCCGCCGAGGATGCCGAGAATCTGTTCGGGCTGGGTCATGCGTCGCTCGGGGTATCTGCGACGGCGCTGGTCTGGCGGGCGCGCCAGGCGTCGAGCCGGGCGCGCAGCGCCTCGTCGCCGAGCGCCAGCACGGCGGCGGCGAGCAGGGCGGCGTTGATGGCGCCGGCCTTGCCGATCGCCAACGTACCGACGGGCACGCCGGCCGGCATCTGCACGATCGAGAGCAGGCTGTCCTGGCCCGACAGCGCCTTGGATTCGACCGGCACGCCGAACACGGGCAGGGAGGTCAAGGCGGAGGTCATGCCGGGCAGGTGCGCCGCGCCGCCGGCGCCGGCGATGACGATGCGGAAGCCGGCATCGCGCGCGCCGCGCGCAAAATCATACAGCCTTTCCGGCGTGCGGTGCGCCGAGACGATGCGGGCGTCGTAGCCGATGGCGAGCGCGTCCAGCGTCTCGGCGGCGTGGCGCATCGTCGTCCAGTCGGACTGGCTGCCCATGATGATCGCAACCGGCGTCGTGCGGCCCTGCATGGCCTGTTCTCCCCCCAAAGCCGTTTCCCCCCGAGGGTTGCGGCCGAGCAAAGCGCGCTTCTAGAGCATGCAGCGAAAAACTGGCAACGATTTTTCGCGACCGGGCCTGTTTGCGATGATCCTGAAAGCCGCGGCGGCCTGAAGCGACATCCAAGCCTGTCAGGCGATGATATCCGGCGTCAGCCGGTCGGACAGCGCGGTGATCTCGTCCTTGAGCAGCAGTTTCTTCTTCTTCAGGCGCTGGATCTGTAGCTTGTCGGGGCTGCCGAGATGCTCGAGCGCCAGAATCGCATCGTCGAGATCGCGATGCTCCTGGCGCAGATGGGCGAGGTCGCGCTCGAGGCGGGCACGGTCGTCATTGCTGTTATCGGCTTGCATGCGATGCGGCTGCCCGAACGGTGCTGAAGGAATATGATCGTTTTTGTGCCCAAATTCGCGCGTCCACGCAATCGCCTTGCGGCGCGCGCATGATGTTACCGCAGCCCCCGATATTGTGAAGCGGTCACGCTTGGCGCGGCGCCCAAGTTGTGCTGTCATGAACCTGTTGCGAAACCGAACAGGAGGTTACTCATGTCGCTGGACTCGCACTTGGCGGAGCTTGAACGGAAGCACCGCGCGCTCGACGAGGCTATCGAGCAGGAACTGGCTCAGCCGGCAAGTAGCGATCTGAAACTCGCTGAATTGAAACGCAAGAAACTGCAACTGAAGGACGCGATCATCCGCCTGCGACAAGGCGGCGATGCCGTCGCGATGGTGCATTGAGGCTGCGGCGCATTTGGTTCCAACCGGCTGAATGCGCGCAGGCATAGCCGTCGCCATCCGCGTAAGCCGAGCCGGCTGACAGCATATGATGCTGTCAGGAAAGGCCGTTCTGGCGCTGCGCGACGCTTGAAGTGCGCTAGGGCTCGGCCTTGGCTCGGGTCAGATTTGGCTCAGGTCAGATTTTTCGCCCGCTCGCGCAGCGCGAATTTCTGGATTTTTCCGGTCGAGGTTTTTGGCAGCTCCTCGAACAGGATCGTGCGCGGCAGCTTGTAGCGCGCGAGGTGTTCGGCCGCGAAGGCGGCGAGCGCCTCGGCGGTGACGCTCGCGCCATCCTTCAACTCGACGAAGGCGCAAGGGTGTTCGCCCCAGCGCGCATCCGGGCGTGCCACCACGGCGACGAGCTTGACGGCCGGGTGCTTGTAGAGCGCGTCCTCGACCTCGATGGAAGAAATGTTCTCGCCGCCCGAGATGATGATGTCCTTCGAGCGGTCCTTGAGCTGGATATAGCCGTCGGCATGCATGACGCCGAGATCGCCGGAATGGAACCAGCCGCCGGCGAAGGCTTCCTCGGTCGCGGCCTGGTTCTTGAAATAGCCTTTCATCACCAGGTTGCCGCGAAACATCACCTCGCCGAGCGTGGCGCCGTCGGCCGGCACCGGCTTCATGCTGGCGGGGTCGAGCACGGCGAGGTCTTCCAGGCCCGGATAGCGCACGCCCTGGCGCGATTTCAGGCTGGCGCGCTCCGCCGCCGGCAGGCCGTCCCATGCCGCGTGCCAGGCATTGACCACGGCCGGGCCATAGACCTCGGTCAGCCCGTAGACATGCACGACCTCGAAACCGGCCTCGCCCATGCTGGCGAGCACGGCTTCCGGCGGCGGTGCGGCGGCGGTGACGAAACGCACACGATGCGGCAGCGGCTGCTTGTCGGCGTCCGGCGCGTTGAGCAGCGTCGCCATGACGATCGGCGCGCCGCAAAGATGCGTCACCTTCTCCGTGGCGATGACGCGGAAAATCTCGCCCGCCCTGACCCAGCGCAGGCAGACATGGGTGCCGGCGACCGCCGACAGCGTCCAGGGAAAGCACCAGCCGTTGCAATGGAACATCGGCAGCGTCCACAGATAGACCGGGTGCTGGCCAAGCTCGGCCGCGAGGCTGTTGGCGAAGCACATCAGATAGGCTCCGCGATGCGAATAGACCACGCCCTTGGGGTTGCCTGTGGTGCCCGAGGTGTAGTTGAGCGCGATCGCATCCCATTCGTCATCCGGCATCGCCCAGGCGAAATCCGCATCGCCCTCGGCCAGAAGCGCCTCGTAATCGATGCCTTCCAGAGGCGCGCCGAGGCCGGGAAATTCCGGATCGTCATAGCTGATCAGCACCGGCTTGACCTTGGCCTTCGCCAGCGCCTCGCGGGCCAGTTCGGCGAACTCGCTATCGACGATCAGGACCCTGGCCTCGGCATGGTCGAGGATGAAGGCGACGGTCGCGGCGTCGAGCCGGGTGTTGATGGTGTTTAGCACGGCGCCGAGCATCGGCACGCCGTAATGGCACTCGATCATCGGCGGCGTGTTCGCGAGCAGCGCCGAGACGGTATCGCCCTTGCCGATGCCGTGTCTGGCAAGCGCCGAGGCAAGCTGGCGCGCGCGGGCATAAAGCGCCGCGTAATCCATGCGCTGGCGGCCATGGATGACCGCGACGTGCCCGGGGAAGACCTGCGCCGCGCGAGCGAGAAAGCTGAGCGGCGTCAGCGGCTGGAAATTCGCCGGCCGCTTGTCCAGCCCGTGCGAATAGGCGGCGCGTGACATGATGTGTTTTCCCTTGAGCGTTGTCGTTTCGCTCCGTTGTGCCTGAGGCGCCGGCCAAAGAAAAGCCGGCGCAACGGCCGGAACAAGCGCGAATTTCAGCGGTCTCTTCGTTGACACCCCTCCGGGAGGTGCTAATCAGGCCGGAACCTCTCCTAAATCTGTGCAAGGAACCCGAAAATGGCGAATGCTGCCGAGCAGAACCGGATGGCTAATGCCGTGCGCGCGCTCGCCATGGATGCAGTCGAGAAGGCGAATTCCGGCCATCCCGGCCTGCCGATGGGCGCGGCCGATATCGTGACCGCGTTGTTCCGCGACCATCTCAAGTTCGATGCCGGCAATCCGCATTGGCCCGACCGCGACCGTTTCGTGCTGTCGGCCGGCCACGGTTCGGCGATGCTCTATGCGCTGCTCTATCTCAGCGGCTATCCCGACATCACGCTCGACGACGTCGGGAATTTCCGCCAGATCGATGCCAAGACCGCCGGCCACCCCGAGCATGGCGCGATCAGCGGCATCGAGACGACGACCGGGCCGCTCGGCCAGGGGCTCGGCAATGCGGTCGGCATGGCGCTCGCCGAGCGCATGCTGGCGGCGCGCCACGGCAAGGCGCTCGTCGATCACTTCACCTATGTGCTGGTCTCCGATGGCGACCTGATGGAAGGCATCAGCCAGGAATCCTCGGCGCTCGCCGGCCATCTCAAGCTCAACAAGCTGATCGCCTTCTGGGACAATAACGGCATCTCGATCGACGGGCCGCTGTCGCTGGCTGATTCCGTCGATCAGGTGAAGCGTTTCGAGGCCAATGGCTGGAACGCGGTGCATGTCGACGGCCATGACCAGGCGGCGATTTCCGCCGCCATCGCCGCCGCCAAGCGTTCCGACAAGCCGACGCTGATCGCCTGCCGCACCACGATCGGGTTCGGTGCGCCACACAAGGCCGGCACCTCCGGCGTGCACGGTTCGCCGCTCGGGCCTGAGGAACTCGCCGGCGCCAAGAAGGCGCTCGGCTGGAACCACGGTCCGTTCGAGATCCCCGACGACCTGCGCAAGGCGTGGGCCGCGATCGGCAAGCGTGGCGCCGAGGCGCGCGCGGCGTGGCAGGCCCGGCTCGACAAGACCAAGCCGAAGGCGAAGGCCGAATTCGAGCGCGTGATGGCCGGCATCCTGCCCAAGGGGCTCGACAAGGCGCTGCGCGGCTTCAAGCAGAAGGCGCTCGACGACACCAAGCCGGCCGGTTCGCGCAAGTTCTCGGAAGCGGTGATCACGCTTCTCGGCCAGGAACTGCCGGAATTCGTGTCCGGCTCGGCCGATCTCACGCCGTCGAACAACACGCTCGGCAAGGGCATGCGCGCCATCGCGCCGCATGATTACAGCGGCAGTTTCGTGCATTACGGCATCCGCGAGCACGGCATGGCGGCGGCGATGAACGGGCTCGCGCTGCATGGCGGGCTGATCCCGGCATCGGGCACCTTCCTGGTGTTTTCCGATTACTGCCGGCCCTCGATCCGCCTCGCGGCGCTGATGGAGCAGCGCGTGATCTACGTCATGACGCATGATTCGATCGGCGTCGGCGAGGATGGCCCGACGCACCAGCCGGTCGAGCATCTGGCGGCGTTGCGCGCCATCCCCAACCTGCGCGTGATGCGCCCGGCCGACCTGACCGAGACGGTCGAATGCTACGACAACGCGCTGAAGACCGCCAACCGGCCGAGCCTGTTCGCGCTGTCGCGGCAGAATTGCGCGCCGATGCGCAAGAGCTTCGTGGCCAGGAACCTGAGCGCGCTCGGCGCCTATGAGCTGTTCCCGGCCGATGGCAAGGCGGAAGCGAGCCTGTTCGCGTCGGGCTCCGAGGTCCAGATCGCGGCCGCGGCGCGCGACGCGTTGCAGGCGGCCGGCATCGGCACCAGGCTGGTTTCGGTGCCGTGCATGGACCTGTTCCTCGAGCAGCCCGAGAGCTACCGGCGCCGCATCATCGGCCGCGCCAAGGCGAAGGTCGCGGTCGAGGCCGGCATCCGCATGGGCTGGGACGGCATTATCGGGCTCGACGGCCTGTTCATTGGCATGCACGGTTTCGGCGCGTGCGGTCCGTTCCAGAAAGTCTATGACAAATTTGCCATCACCCCCGAGGCGATCGTCGCGGCGGTGAAGGGCAAGCTCGGCCGCTAGAGCGGTCAACGGCATACAGGGCCGTCAGCCCCGATGGCTGCGGCCGGCAAGGAGACGAGGATCATGGCGGTTCGGGTAGCAATCAACGGGTTCGGCCGTATCGGCCGCAATGTGCTGCGGGCGATCATCGAGAGCGGGCGCAAGGATATCGAGGTCGTGGCGATCAACGATCTCGGCCCGGTCGAGACCAATGCGCATCTCTTCCGCTTCGACAGCGTGCATGGCCGTTTCCCCGGCAAGGTCACGGTCGAGGGCGATACGATCAATGTCGGGCGCGGCCCGATCAAGGTCACCGCCGTGCGCAACCCGGCCGAGCTGCCGCACAAGGCGCTGAATGTCGATATCGCGCTCGAATGCACCGGCATCTTCACGGCGCGCGACAAGGCGGCGGCGCATTTGCAGGCCGGCGCCAAGCGCGTGCTGATCTCGGCGCCGGGCGCCGGCGCCGACATGACGGTCGTCTACGGCGTCAACCATCACGCGCTGACCAAGGATCACATCGTCGTCTCGAACGCCTCCTGCACCACCAACTGCCTCGCGCCGGTGGTGCGCGTGCTGCATGACGCGGTCGGCATCGACAAGGGCTACATGACCACGGTGCATGCCTATACCGGCGACCAGCCGACGCTCGACACCATGCACAAGGACCTGTACCGGGCGCGCGCCGCCGCGATGTCGATGATCCCGACCTCGACCGGCGCCGCCAAGGCGATCGGGCTGGTGATCCCGGAACTCGCCGGCCGCCTCGACGGCATCTCGATCCGCGTGCCGTGCCCGAACGTGTCGGTGGTCGATTTCAAGTTCGTCGCCAAGCGCAAGACGAGCGTCGAGAAGATCAATGCCGCCATCCTCAAGGCGTCGAAGCGTGGCCCGCTCAAGGGTATCCTCGCGGTGACCGACCAGCCGAATGTCTCGATCGATTTCAACCACGATCCGGCCTCGTCCACCTTCGCGCTTGAAGAGACCAAGGTGATGGACGACAAGTTCGTCTCGATCCTGAGCTGGTACGATAACGAATGGGGTTTCTCGAACCGCATGGGCGACACCGCCGTCGCGATGGGCGCGCTGCTTTAAGCCGTTGAGATCGACCACGTTCATGCGCCCGGGCTGAACCCGCCCGGGCGCATCGTGATCCAGGGCAAGTTGCGGACACTCGATCATGAGCGCACACGTGGAAGCCACCCCAGCGAAGCCGCTTCTCACCGTGGCGACGCTTCCGATCCTGTTCGCGCTCAGCGGCGCGCATCTGCTCAACGATCTGGTGCAGTCGCTGTTGCCGGCGATCTATCCGCTGCTCAAGGAGGAGTTGTCGCTCAACTTCTCGCAGATCGGGCTGATCACCTTTTCCTTCCAGGTCACGGCGAGCCTGTTGCAGCCGCTTGTCGGGCTGTACACGGACCGCAAGCCGCAGCCCTATTCGCTCGCGGTCGGCATGTTGTGCTCGCTGGCCGGGCTGCTGCTGTTATCCTACGCGATGAACTTCGGGCTGGTGCTGCTGGCGGCCGGGGTGATCGGCACCGGCTCGTCGATCTTCCACCCGGAAGCCTCGCGCGTCGCGCGCCTCGCCTCGGGCGGGCGCCATGGCTTCGCGCAATCGCTGTTCCAGGTCGGCGGCAATACCGGCCAGGCGATCGGCCCGCTGCTGGCGGCGCTGATCGTCATGCCGCGCGGCCAGAGCAGCCTGGCGTGGTTCTCGATCGCCACGCTGATCGGCTTCGTGGTGCTGTGGCAGGTCGGCTCGTGGTACAAGCCGCGCATCGTGCTGCGCAAGAAGGGCGCGGCGGCGGTCGTCGCGGCGGTGATGAGCCGGCAGAAGATCATCTGGTCGATCGTGATCCTGCTGATGCTGGTGTTCTCGAAGAATTTCTACTTCGCCAGCCTGACCTCGTATTACACGTTCTACCTGATCCATAAGTTCGGCGTTTCGGTCGAGACCTCGCAGCTTCTGCTGTTCCTGTTCCTGGCGGCGATCGCGTCGGGCACCTTCCTCGGCGGGCCGATCGGCGACCGCATCGGGCGCCGCCCGGTAATGTGGGTCTCGATCCTGGGCGCGCTGCCGTTCACGCTGGCCATGCCGCATGTCGGCCTGCCGGCGACGGTGGTGCTGTCGATGGCGGCAGGTTTCGTGATGGCGTCGGCCTTTCCGACCATCGTCGTCTACGCGCAGGAGCTGATGCCGGGCCGGGTTGGCATGGTCGCGGGGCTGTTCTTCGGCCTCGCCTTCGGCTTCTCCGGGGTCGCCGCCGCGCTGCTCGGCGCGCTCGCCGACTATACCAGCATCGAATATGTCTATCTGGTGTGCAGTTTCCTGCCGGCGATCGGCATCTTGCTGCTGTTCCTGCCGAGAATTCCGGCCGCCATGGCACGCTGAGCGTAAAATCGCGCGCTGAACGTAAAGAGGATAACCGATGCCAGCCTTCCGCACGCTTGACGATCTCGCCGCCAAGGGAAAACGCGTGCTGGTGCGCGTCGATCTCAACGTGCCGATGGAGAACGGCAAGGTCACCGATACGACCCGGCTGGCGCGCATCGTGCCGACGATCGACGAGTTGGCGGCCGCGGGCGCGCGCGTCATCCTGCTGGCGCATTTCGGACGCCCGAAGGGCCGCGACGCCAAGGACAGCCTCGAGCCGGTGGCGAAGGAACTGGCGCATGTGCTGAAGCGGCCGGTGGCCTTCGCTGCCGATTGCATCGGCGCGCCGGCCGAGGATGCCGTCGCCAGGCTACAGGACGGCCAGGTCCTGTGCCTGGAGAATACGCGCTTCCACGCCGGGGAAGAGAACAACGACGCGGGCTTCGTCGCGGCGCTCGCCAGGCTCGGCGACGCTTACGTCAACGATGCGTTTTCGGCCGCCCACCGTGCGCACGCTTCCACCGAGGGGCTGGCGCATAAGCTGCCGGCCTATGCCGGGCGCGCCATGCAGCGCGAGTTGGAGGCGCTCGACAAGGCGCTCGGCAATCCGGCGAAACCGGTCATCGCCATTGTCGGCGGCGCCAAGGTCTCGACCAAGCTCGATCTGCTCGGCAATCTCGTCGAGAAGGTCGACGGGCTGGTGATCGGCGGCGGCATGGCCAACACCTTCCTGCATGCGCAAGGCGTCGAAATCGGCAAGTCCTTATGCGAGAAGGACCTCGCCGACACGGCGCGCGCCATCCTCGCCAAGGCGGAAGCGGCGCGCTGCGCCATCATCCTGCCGGTCGATGCCACGGTCGCCTATCATTTCGCCGCCAACGCGCCGGCGCAGCATTTCGGGCTCGGCGCGGTACCGGCCGACGGCATGATCCTCGATGTCGGCCCGCAATCGGTCGAGCGCATCAAGGGCGCCATCCACGAGGCGGCGACGGTGGTGTGGAACGGGCCGCTCGGCGCGTTCGAACTGGCCGGTTTCGAGAAGGGCACGGTCGCCCTCGCGCGCGAGGTCGCCGCCCGCACCAGGGCCGGCCGCATGGTGTCGGTCGCCGGCGGCGGCGATACCGTCGCGGCGCTCAACCAGGCGCATGCGGCGAGCGATTTCACCTATGTCTCGACGGCCGGCGGCGCCTTCCTCGAATGGATGGAAGGCAAGGACCTGCCCGGCGTGAAGGCTCTGCAGGGCTGAGCGGCGTCTAGTTTGCGCGCGCGGCTTGTCGCGCGGCGAGCGCCGCCTGGCGGGCGCGGATGCGCTCGCGATGCGCGGTATAGACGCCGCTGCCGATGATCACGGCGGCGCCGACCGCCGTCCATAGGTCGGGCAGGTTGCTGAAGATCAGGAAGCCGTAGATCGTCGCCCACACAAGCTGCACATAGGAAAATGGCGCGAGCAGCGAGGCGGGCGCGCGGCTGAAGCCGACCAGCGTCAGGAACTGCCCGGCGCCCGACGCCGCCGCCATCACGACGGCGAGGCCGATCTCCTGCCAGCTCGGCATGACGAAAACCGGCACGACCATGACGCTCAGCACAGCGGCGCCGAACAGCGACATGTAGCTCATCGCCGTCCACGGCCCGTCTATGCCGGCAAGCTTGCGCGTGATGATGATGACCAGCGCCCAGCAGAAGGCCGAGGCGATCGGCAGCAGCGCCGTGAGGTCGAAGGTGCCGCTGCCCGGCCTGACGACGATCAGCACGCCGATTAGCCCGGCGACCACCGCCGCCCAGCGCCTGATGCCGACCGTCTCGCGCAAGAGCACGATCGACAGGCCGGTGACGATCAGCGGCGAGACGAAGTTGATCGTGGTGGCGCTGGCGAGCGGCAGGTAATGCAGGCCGAGGATGAACAGCACCGACGAGCCGATCGAGCACAGCGCGCGCAGGATATGCGCCGGCAGCACGGCGGTGCGCAGCACATGGCCCCGGCTGCGCAGCACGACCGGGGCGACGATGAACACGAAGCCGATCCAGCGCAGCCACGCGATCTCGATCGCCGGCAGCGTCAGCGCGAGATATTTCGAGACGACGTCCGAGGTCGAATAGAGCACGCCCGACAGCACGACCAGAACGATGCCGACGAGAGGGTCATCCACCTGCCGGGCCACCGGAATCCCCGGTGACATGGCGGGAGCCGGGCCGGTGATTGCCTTGCGCTTCAGCGATTTCATGCAAAGCCCGCTTTCCGCCTGCGTGCGCGCCGCACAATGGAACAAGTCGCCGAATCGCGCCGTTATTGCCCTTGCCGCGGCAAGGCGTGCCTTCTAGCAGGATACGCGCGCGCCGGCCAATGACCCCGTTCGCCCTCGGCTGAGACTTCTCCCTTTGCAAGCGATGGGTTGTCTGGCTAAACGAGGGGAGAAAACATAAGCACCGAGAGAGAGATAGATGGCCCGTATCACGCTTCGACAGCTTCTCGACCACGCCGCCGAGCATGGCTATGGCGTGCCCGCCTTCAATATCAACAACATGGAGCAGGCGCTCGCCATCGGCGAGGCGGCCAAGGCCGTCGATGCGCCGGTGATCATCCAGGCCTCGCGCGGCGCGCGCAGCTATGCCAACGACATCATGCTCAAGCACATGATGGATGCGCTCACCGAAATCTATCCCGAGATTCCGATCTGCGTGCATCTCGACCATGGCAACAACGCCGCCACCTGCATGACCGCGATCCAGGCCGGCTTCACCTCGGTGATGATGGACGGCTCGCTGAAGGAGGACGGCAAGACGCCGGCCGACTGGGACTACAATGTCGGCGTCACCCGCACGGTGACCGACATGGCCCATCTCGGCGGCATCTCGGTCGAGGGCGAGCTTGGCGTGCTGGGCTCGCTCGAGACCGGCATGGGCGACAAGGAGGACGGCCACGGCGCCGAGGGCAAGCTCAGCCACGACCAGTTGCTGACCAACCCGGACGAGGCGGTGAAATTCGTGCGCGAGACCAAGGTCGACGCGCTCGCCATCGCCATGGGCACCTCGCATGGCGCCTACAAGTTCTCGCGCAAGCCCGACGGCGCCATCCTCGCCATGCATGTCATCGAGGCGATCCACAAGAAGCTGCCCAACATGCATCTGGTGATGCACGGCTCGTCCTCGGTGCCGCAGGATTTGCAGGACATCATCAACCAGTTCGGCGGCAAGATGCCCCAGACCTGGGGCGTGCCGGTCGAGGAAATCCAGCGCGGCATCAAGCATGGCGTGCGCAAGATCAACATCGACACCGACAACCGCATGGCGCTGACCGGGCAGATCCGCAAGGTGCTGTCCGAGCAGCCGGGCGAGTTCGATCCGCGCAAATACCTGAAGCCGGCGATGGAGGCGATGACCAAGCTGTGCAAGCAGCGCCTCGAGGATTTCGGCACCGCCGGCAAGGCCTCGAAGATCGGCCGCATCATCCCGACCGCCGACATGGCCAAGCGCTACGCCTCCGGCAAGCTCGACCCGACCTTCCAGTAAGGTCGGGCAGAGGGGAGCGTGAAAAATCGTTGCGGGTTTTTTGCGCTCTGCTCTAAGCGGAAGCCATGACACGCGCCTCGCTCTATCTGATCACCCCGCCCGTCGCCGATCCGGCGGCGTTTCGGCCGCTGCTTGAGGCCGCTCTCGAGGCGACGGAGATCGCCTGCGTACTGCTCAGGCTCGCCACCAGCGACGAGACGCTGGTCAAGCGCCAGGTCAAGGCGCTGGCCAGCCCGGTGCAGCAGGCGGGCGCGGCGCTGCTGCTGGAATCTGCCCGCGACAGCCGGCTCGCGGCGCGCGCCGGGGCCGACGGCGTGCATGTCACCGGGCTGATCGGGCTCGATGCCGCGCTTGAGGACAAGAAGGCCGAGCGCATCGTCGGCGTCAGTGGCCTGAAGAGCCGGCATGACTGCATGGAGGCCGGCGAGGACGAGGTCGACTACCTGATGTTCGGCGAGCCGAAGCCCGATGGCTATGTGCCGCCGCTCGAGCAGACCGTCGAGCGCTGCCAGTGGTGGGCGGAGGTGTTCCAGATCCCCTGCGTCGGCTATGCCGACCGGCTCGATGATGTCGCGGCCATCGTGGCGACGGGAGCCGAATTCGTGGCGCTCGGCGCGGCGGTCTGGGACCATCCGGAGGGGCCGGCGGCGGCGCTGCGGGCGATCGAGACGGCGCTGGTGCGACCGGCGTGAGCGGCGGGGTGCCGGGGGCGTTTTCGGTGTCATTCCCGACGCGCGCGATCGGGAATCCAGAGGCCGGGCGCGCAAACGGCTCTGGATTCCCGCCTGCGCGGGAATGACACTGGTCCGAAACTGAGCACGAAGCCATGCCCGTCATCGCCATTGCCGACGCCGAAGACCCGCGCATCGCCGCCTACCGCGCCATCCGCGAGCGCGATCTGACCGGCCGCGAGGGCCGCTTCATGGCCGAGGGCGAGGTCGTGCTGCGCGTGCTGGCCGGCCAGGCACGCTTTGCCATCGACAGTGTGCTGCTGGCGGAAAACCGGCTTGCGCCACTCGGCGACTTGCTCGCAAAGCTGCCCTCTGACGTGCCGGTTTTTACCGCCGCGCAGTCGGTCATGAACGCGATCGCGGGTTTCGCCGTGCATCGCGGCGTGATGGCGATCGGCCGCAAGCCGGCCCCGCAAGCGCTGGACGGATTTCTCGACCGGCTGCCGGAGCGCGCGCTGGTCGTGGCGGCGATCGGCATTGCCAACCATGACAATATCGGCGGCATTTTCCGCAACGCCGCCGCCTTCGGGGCCGATGCGGTGTTGCTCGATGCGACGAGCTGCGATCCGCTCTACCGCAAGGCGATCCGCGTCTCGGTCGGCGCGGCGCTGCTCGTGCCGTTCCACAGGGGCGCCTGCGCCGACGCCCTGCTGCCGGCGCTCGCCGCGCGCGGCTTCGCGCTGGCGGCGCTGAGCCCGTCCGGCCGCGAGGACCTTGCGACCTATCGACCGGGGGCGCGCACGGCGATGATCCTCGGCGCCGAGGGGCCGGGCCTGCCGGAAGCGATCCTGGCTGCGGCCGAGACCTTGCGCATCCCGATGGCGGGCGGCTTCGATTCGCTCAATGTCGCGACGGCGAGCGGCATTGCGCTGCACCACCTCAGCCATGGCCGGGTTGACGCGAAGGCCGGCCGGGGGCAGTAACGCTGGCTCCGGCCCGGCCTCCGCCGCGCCCGCTGTTTCCAGATGAATCGGATGAAGGTGCATGGCCAAGATCAGCGGCAACGAAATCCGTCCCGGCCTGATGATCGAGTATGACGGCGGCCTGTGGGCCGTGGTCAAGACGGTGACCGTCAAGCCCGGCAAGGGGCCGGCCTATAACCAGGCGGAACTGAAGAACGTGCGCGACGGGCGCAAGCTCAACAACCGCTTCTCGACCGACGAGCGCGTCGAGGAGGTCAAGCTCGAGTTCCGCGACTTCCAGTATCTCTACCGCGACGGCGACGATCTCGTGTTCATGAACAGCGAGAGCTTCGAGCAGATGACGCTGGCCGCCGATTTCGTCGGCGAGCGCGCCGCCTTCCTGCAGGACAACATGCAGGTGACGCTGCGCATGCACGAGGAAACGCCGATCTCGATCAAGCTGCCCGATCAGGTCGTGCTCGAAATCGTCGAGGCCGACCCGGTCATCAAGGGGCAGAGCGCCTCGTCATCCTACAAACGCGCCAAGCTCGAGAACGGGCTCGATATCCTGGTGCCGCCTTTCATCACCGCCGGCGAACGTGTCGTCGTCGATACCAACGAAGTCACCTATCTCCGCCGGGCGGAATAGGCAGGAGGCTGTTCAAGACCATGATCCGCACCCCTCTCATGAACGTGATGACCGCTGCCGTGCTCAAGGCCGGGCGCGGGCTCAAGCGCGATTTCGGCGAAGTCGCCAATCTCCAGGTCTCGCGCAAGGGGCCGGGCGATTTCGTCAGCGCCGCCGACCGGAAATCGGAGGAGGTGCTGTTCGCCGAACTGTCGAAGGCGCGGCCGGGCTATGGTTTCGTGATGGAGGAGGGCGGCGTGGTCGCCGGCTCCGACGCGACGCATCGCTGGCATATCGACCCGCTCGACGGCACCACGAATTTCCTGCACGGCTTGCCGCAATTCGCGATTTCCGTGGCGCTGGAGCGCGAGGGCCAGCTTGTCGCCGGCGTGGTCTATAATCCGGTGCTCGACGAGATGTATGTCGCCGAGAAGGGGCAGGGCGCCTTCCTTAACAATCAGCGCCTGCGCGTCGCGGCGCGCACCTCGCTCGAGGAGGCGGTGGTGTGCTGCGGCATTCCCCATATCGGGCGCGGCGACCACCCGTTATTCCTGCGCGAGATCGCCCAGGTGATGGCGCGCGTTGCCGCCGTGCGCCGCCTTGGTGCTGCGGCGCTCGATCTTGCCTATGTCGCGGCCGGCCGGCTCGACGCCTATTGGGAGCGCGGCCTCAACAGCTGGGACGTCGCGGCCGGTATCGTGCTGGTGCGCGAGGCAGGCGGCTACGTGACCGACGTTTCCGGCGATGCCGCGACGAGCGCCACCGCCAATGTGCTGTGCGGCAATGAAACCATGCATGATACGCTGCTGCGCATCATCAAATCGCAGCAAGCGGCGGCGTAACCGCGCTCTGCGTCCGAAGGAGCGATTGCACCGGGCCGGCCCCTCCCTTACCGTGCCGCTCCGGGGTAACGGAAAAAGCGGCCTGAGGCATGCTGCGAAAATGCCTATGCCGTGTTGCGGGCGCGGCTTGCGCCGGTCTGGTGGAATCGATCACGCCATCTGCCTTTTGCCGATTCCGTCGAGAGGCAGCGTGATCTCGGGAGGGCCATGGATGTGACGCAGGACAACCAGACAGGGACCGTCCAGCGGCTGACGCCGCCGGGGCGCTATCTCCTGCACATGGCGATATTCCTGATCCTCGTCGGCTTCGTGGTGCTGATCCTCTACCGGCAGATCATGGTCGCCTTCATGGCGAACCCGGCGCTGAACGGGCTGATCGTCGGCGTGCTGCTGGTCGGCTGCCTGCTCGGCATCCGGCAGGTGGCGCGGCTGTTTCGCGAGGTGCGTTGGGTCAACGGGCTCAACCGGCCCGATGACCTGGCCAGCGTCACCACGCCGCGCCTGCTGGCACCGGTCGCCTCGATCCTCGGCGAGAAGGCGGGCCATGCCTCGTTCTCGACCGTCACGCTGCGCTCGCTGCTCGATTCGGTCGGCATGCGCCTCGATGAATCGCGCGACGTGCTGCGCTACCTCACCGGCCTGCTGGTGTTTCTCGGCCTGCTCGGCACGTTCTGGGGCCTGCTGGAGACGGTGGGCTCGGTCGGCAACGTCATCCAGGCGATGGGCGGCGGCAGCGGCGATGTCAGCGGGCTGTTCGACCAGTTGAAGAGCGGCCTGGCCGCGCCGCTGCACGGCATGTCGATCTCGTTCTCCTCCTCGCTGTTCGGCCTCGCCGGCTCGCTGGTGCTCGGCTTCCTCGATCTCCAGGCCGGCCAGGCGCAGAACCGCTTCTTCAACGAGTTCGAGGATTGGCTCTCGGCCAGGACCAACGTGCTCGACATCGGCGATAACGGGCTTGGCGGCGGCAAGGGCGCCGCCGATCTTCGCCCGCTGCTCGAGCGCCTGTCGCAGGCGGTCGGCGATGGCGCGCCGGCCAAGGCGGCGACCACGGCAACCGCGCATCTCGCCGAGGGCATCCAGGGGCTGGTGCAGCATATGCGCAACGAGCAGCAGATGATCCGCGACTGGGTCGAGGCCCAGGCCGAGCAGCAGCGCGAGGTCAAGGGCCTGCTCGAGCGCCTCGCCCGCAGCCTCGAACAGGACGGCCAGCAGCTCGAAAAAGAGCAGGAGCGCTAGCATCATGGCCAGCATGCGCGGCCGCAGACGCTATGTCGGCATCGATTACTGGCCGGGATATGTCGACGCGCTCTCGACGCTGCTGCTGATCATCGTCTTCCTGCTGTCGGTGTTCGCGCTCGGCCAGTTCTATCTGGCGCGCGACGTCTCGACCAAGGACGACACGCTGGCCAAGCTCAACCAGCAGATCGCGGAACTGACCGATCTCCTGTCGCTGGAACGCACCTCCAGCAAGGGGCTGAACGACAATATCGGCGCGCTCACGGCGACGCTCGATGCCACCAAGGCCGAGAATGCGCGGTTGCAGGACGCGGCGCGGCAGGGCGCTGCCGGGGCCGCCGCCGCCGGCGCGTTGCAGACCCAGGTCGACAAGGAGAAAGCGCTTTCGGCGCGTGCCGCCGCGCAGGTCGAGTTGCTCAACCAGCAGATCGCGGCGATGCGCCGCCAGCTCGCGGCGCTCGAGGAGGCGCTCAACGCCTCCGAATCGCGCGACAAGGAGAGCCAGAGCCGCATTTCCGATCTCAGCGGCCGGTTGAACGTGGCGCTCGCCCAGCGCGTGCAGGAACTCAACCGCTACCGCTCGGACTTTTTCGGCCGCCTGCGCCAGATCGTCGGCAATCGCCCCGGCATCCGCGTCGTCGGCGACCGTTTCGTGTTCCAGTCCGAGGTGCTGTTCGATGTCGGCCAGGCCGGCATCTCGGAAGGCGGCAAGCCCGAACTCGACCGCCTGGCGAGCGCGCTCGCCGATCTCGAGAAGGAAATCCCGCCGGATATCCCGTGGATCATCCGCGTCGACGGCCATACCGACAAGCGGCCGATCCAGTCGGCGCAATTCCCGTCGAACTGGGCGCTGTCGAGCGCGCGCGCCATCGCCGTGGTGCAATACCTGATCAGCAAGGGCATCGCGCCGAACCGGCTCGCCGCGACCGGCTTCGGCGAGTTCCAGCCGCTCGACACCGCCGATAATGACGAGGCCTATCGCCGCAACCGCCGCATCGAGATCAAGCTGACGGAGCGCTGAGCAAGCGATACGGCGCGTTTGCCGCCTTTACCGTTGGCTTCAGCCCGGGTGACGCACTTTTCCGGATCGGGACAGGCCGGTCGAGCCGGCCCATGACGGCACAGGACGCGAAATAAACCTTTCGGTCGTCATCGGCGGACTTGATCCGCCGACCCCGCTTCGGAAAGGCCTTGTCCGCGTCGGCATCCGCGTGCCGCGCGACACACCGGAGAGGTGAGGCGGGCCGCCGCCTACTCGCCGCCGTCCTCGTCCTTGGCGTTCATGCCCTTCAGCTTGGCGAAGACGGCGCGCACGTCGAGTTCGCCATCCTCCTTCGGTTTGAGCGAGCCGGGGCCGGTGGTGATCTCGGCCGGCAGTAGCGTCGCGCCGGTATCGGGCGGCCGGTCGCGGGCGGCGCGGTTGACCTCGAAATCGAGGTCGATCTGCGAGCACAGGCCAAGCGTGACCGGATCGAGCGCCGAAAGCTGCGAGGCGTTCCAATGCGTGCGCTCGCGCACCGAGGCGATGGTCGTCTTGGTGGTGCCGACGAGGCGCATGATCTGCGCGTCCTTCAGCTCGGGATGGTTCTTGAGCAACCAGAGAATGGCGTTCGGCCGGTCGTGGCGGCGCGAGAGCGGCGTGTAGCGCGGCCCCTTGCGGCGCTTCGGCTCGGGCAGGCGCACCTTCGGGTCCTGCAGCTTGATTCGGTGGGCCGGGTCCTTCTGGGCCTGTTCGAGTTCCTCGCGCGCGATCTGGCCGTTGATGACCGGGTCGAGGCCCTTGATGCCGGTGGCGGCTTCGCCATCGGCGATCGCCTTGACCTCGAGCGGGTGGATCTTGCAGAAATCGGCGATCTGCTCAAAGGTCAGCGCGGTATTCTCGACCAGCCACACGGCGGTTGCCTTGGGCATCAGAAGCTGCGTCGCCATATAAACCTTCTCCGTTCGTCCAGAGGCTGTCGGGCGGCCGCTGGCATCAGACCAATTGTTCGGGAATAACGCCGATATAGCGCGCCGGGCGCCGGATTGAAAGAAAAACCGCGCGCGCCCACACCGATTTGCGTGCGCCGCCGGTCAGGCCACGCTCAGCACGATCTTGCCGATATGGCGGCTCGATTCCATCAGGCGATGGCCCTCGGTCGCCTGCGCCAGCGGCAGTGCCTTGTAGATCACCGGCTTGCAGCGGCCTCCCGCCAGCAGCGGCCAGACCTTGTCCTCGAGCGCGCGGGCGAGCGCGGCCTTTTCCGCCACCGAGCGCGGCCTGAGCGTCGAGCCGGTATGGGTCAGGCGTTTCAGCATGAGACGGCGGAAATCGACCGTCGCGACATGGCCCTGCATGAAGGCGATCTGCACGATGCGCCCGTCGGGCGCGGCCGCCTCGTAATTGCGGCCGATATAATCGCCGCCGACCATGTCGAGGACCAGGTCGGCGCCGCGGCCCGACGCCTGTTTGGTCGCCTGCACGAAATCCTCCGTGCGGTAGTCGACCGCCATGTCGGCGCCGAGCGCCCGGCATGCCGCGACCTTTTCCGGCCCGCCGGCGGTGGCGATGACATGGGCGCCGAACGCCTTGGCGAGCATGATCGCGGTGGTGCCGATGCCGGAGGTGCCGCCATGCACCAGCAGCCATTCGCCGGCGCTGAGCCGGCCGCGCTCGAAGACGTTGTTCCACACCGTGAAGAACGTCTCGGGGATGGCGGCCGCCTCGACCAGCGAGAGCCCGCGCGGCACTGGCAGGGCGTTGCTCTCATGCACGACGCAGAATTCGGCGTAACCGCCGCCGGCGACGAGGGCGAGCGCCATGTCGCCGACGCGCCAGCGCGCGACACCGGCGCCGCAGGCGACGATCTCGCCGGCGATTTCCAGCCCCGGAATATCGACCGGCGCTCCGGGCGGCGGCGCATAATTGCCCTGGCGCTGCACGATGTCGGGCCGGTTGATGCCGGCATTCGCGACCTTGATCAGGATTTCGCCAGCGCCGGGCTGCGGCACCGGACGGCGCACCAGCGCCAGAACGTCGGGCTCTCCGGGCCTGGTGATCGCCACGGCGTTCATCTCGGTGGGCAGGGTCATGGTGGCTCCTTCATGTGGCGTGATCGTTCTCGTTGGGTAGCGCCGCGCGGCGGGGCTGGCAACGTTGCGAGGGTGACCCTACATTGTTTGCGAGCTGTCAGGATGAAGGAGGCGACCATGGTATTCGATTCCAGCGAGGAGGCGCGGCCGCCGCGCCTGGTCGGGCATGAGATCGGCCAGGACCTTTCGACCCTGTCGATCGACGAGATCGGCGAGCGCATCGAGCTGCTGAACGCGGAGATCGCCCGGCTCGAGAGCGCGCGCGGCGCCAAGAGCTCCTCGCTGAAAGCGGCGGATGCCTTCTTCAAACTGTAGGAATCGGCGCGAAATATAAAATTTTAAAGCCTAACGAATGATTCGATTAACCCTTTGGAAACCTTTCCGGGGTATTTCTGATGCTGTCCAGTTTCTTTGGACCTCGAGTGGTTCCTGTCCACTCTGTTTGACGCCTCCCAATCGACTTTCGGGCCGCTTTTAGCGGCCCTTTTTCTTGTTTCGATGCCGATCGCGGCGTGCGTGCCGCCCCCGAACCACCATCGTGCGGCGTTAACCCTGTCGCGGGCTTCCCCGGTACAACATCGTTAACGGCGTTATAATTGCGACGTTCGGGACCGAGCCCGCTTCTGTGCCAAGGCGGTACAGGCGAAGACGGGACGGAGAGCGACAATGCACGACCACAATAGCCAGATGCCGCAGCCCGGTCCCGCGACGATTTCGATTGCCGAGCGCATCGTCGCCTCGGAGGCGTTCAAGACGCTGTTCCGCCAGGGCATGACGCTGGTGGAGGATACCGCCGCCTATCTCGACGGGCCGGGGCGCCAGGAATCGCGCGCGCTCGAGCGCCATGCCGCGCTGAATTACGCCAGCGAGAGCATGCGCCTGACGACGCGGCTGATGCAACTGACCTCGTGGCTGCTGCTGCAGCGCGCCGTCAACGAGGGCGAGCTGACGCGCGAGGAGGCCGACCGCGAGCATCGCAAGGTGCGCATCACGCCGCCCGAGGCGACGCAGGCCAAAAGCGCGACGGCGCTGCCGGACGGCCTGACGGGGCTGATCGAGCGGGCATACAAGCTCGAGAACCGCATCGTGCGGCTCGACGACCAGTTGCGGCTCGATCCGCCGCCGGCGCCAGAGAGCAGCCCGGTCGCCGAACAGCTCAGCGCCCTGAAGCTGGCGCTCGGCCTGTAGGGACTGCGCGCTGCCGCTGTTTTCACCCTCGCCGGGATCGGCGGACTTGATCCGCCGATCCCGGTGCGAAAGGCGCCACGGCTGCCGTTGGATGCCGGGTCAAGCCCGGCAAAAGAGCGCGAGGGACCTTCGATGTCTTGTCCCGGCCTTGAGCCGGGACCCAACCGGTTGCACCTTTCCGGTCGAGATGGCCGGGTCAGGCCCGGCCATGACGGTGGAGGATGGGTGATGCGGTTGTTCTCACCCTCGCCGTCACCGGCGCGCGCGCAAAAACAAAAACCCCGGAGCGATGCTCCGGGGTTTTGATATCGTCCGGCTCTGCGCCGGGCTTACTTCTTGCCGAAGCTGAGCCCGCTGAAGCGCGAGTTGAACTTGGACAGGCGCCCGCCGCGATCCATGAGCTGCTGCGTGCCGCCGGTCCAGGCCGGATGCGTCGTCGGATCGACGTCGAGATTGAGGGTGTCGCCCTCCTTGCCCCAGGTCGAGCGCGTGGTGAACTCGGTGCCGTTGGTCATCACCACCTTGATGAAGTGGGACGCGGGATGAATATCGGCCTTCATGGTGATGTCTCCGCGGCGTGGCTCGGCAAGACGCTGCCGTTCGACCCTGCCGCTCTGCTGATCTGATCGGAAGGGCGCTCTATAGACGAGAACCCGGCCTGCGACAAGACGTGGATTTGCGTTATCCGGCGAGATACAGCACACAAATGCGCGAATGTTGCCAATGGAGATGCCAGTGAGCGCGAAAGCCGACGAGGACATGGCGCGTCGACGGCCGACGCTCAAGGCGCTCGCGCCACTACTGCCGCTGGTCAGGCGGCATCGCGTGCGCGCCGGCCTCGGCCTGGTGGCGCTGACGGCGGCGTCGGCCGCGACCCTGACCATTCCGCTGGCGCTACGCCGGGTGATCGATTTCGGCTTCGATAATGGCCATGTCGGCCTGATCGCGCAGTATTTCGTGGCGCTGATCGGTGTCGTCGCGCTGCTCGCGATGGCGAGCGCCGCGCGCTACTATCTGGTGATGTCGCTCGGCGAGCGCATCGTCGCCGACCTGCGCGCCAGCGTGTTCGATCACCTGACCCGGCTCGACGCCGCGTTTTTCGACCGGGTGCGCTCGGGCGAGATCGTGTCGCGCCTGACCGCCGACACGACGCAGCTCAAGGCGGCTTTCGGCGCCAGCGCCTCGATCGCGCTGCGCAACCTGATGCTGTTCTTCGGCGCGGTGGCGATGATGGTCGTCACCAGCCCCAAACTGTCGGCGCTGGTGCTGGCGGTGATCCCGATCATCGTGCTGCCGCTGGTTGGCGCCGGCCGGGCGGTGCGCGGGCGCTCGCGCATGGCGCAGGATGCGCTCGCCGAGGCCGCCGCCTACGCCACCGAGCAGGTCGGCGCGCAGCGCGTCATGCAGGCTTTCGGGGCGGAAGCGCGCACGCGCCAGCGTTTTACCCGTGCCACCGACGACGCCTATGAAGCGGCGCGCGTGTCGCTGGTGGCGCGCGCCTGGCTGACCGGCTTCGCCATCTTCCTGATCTTCTTCTCGATCGTCGCCATCCTGTGGCTCGGCGCGCATGATGTCGCCTCGGGCGCGATCAGCGCCGGGCGGCTGTCGCAATTCGTGCTCTATGCGGTGTTCGCGGCCGGCGCGCTGAGCCAGCTTTCCGATGTCTGGGGCGAGCTGGCGCAGGCGGCGGGCGCGGCCGGGCGCATCGGCGAGATCCTCGAGACCGAGCCGGAGGTCGCCGAGCCGGCGCAGCCGGTGGCGCTGCCGCAGCCGGCGCGCGGCGCCATTGCCTTCGAGGACGTGAGCTTCAGCTATGCGACCGGCGAGCGCGTGCTCGGGCCGGTGTCGCTCGCCATCGCCAGCGGCGAGCGCGTGGCGCTGGTCGGGCCGTCGGGCGCCGGCAAGACGACGATCATCCAGCTCATCCTGCGCTTCTACGATGTCAGCGCCGGCCGGCTGAGCGTCGATGGCGTCGATATCCGGGACGCGGCGCTGGCCGATCTGCGCGCGCGCATCGCGCTCGTGCCGCAGGACCCGGCGATCTTCGCCGGCACGGTCGCCGACAATATCCGCTATGCCCGGCCCGAGGCCGATGATGCGGCCGTCGAGCAGGCGGCGCGGCAGGCGGCGGCGCATGATTTCATCATGGCGATGCCGCAAGGCTATGCGACGCCGGTCGGCGAGCGCGGCGTCACCCTGTCGGGCGGCCAGCGCCAGCGCATCGCCATCGCGCGCGCCATCCTGAAGGATGCGCCGATCCTGCTGCTCGACGAGGCGACCTCGGCGCTCGATGCCGAGAGCGAGGCGGCGGTGCAGGCGGCGCTCGAACGGCTGATGGAGGGGCGCACCTCGATCGTGGTGGCGCATCGCCTCGCGACGATCCGCAAGGCCGACCGCATCGTCGTGCTCGACGGCGGCGAGATCGTCGAACAGGGCACGCATGACCGGCTCGTGCAGGAAAACGGCCTCTATGCCCGCCTCGCCGCGCTGCAATTCGACCAGCGCCAGGCGGCGGCTTAAATTCTGGCCGGTCCTTCTCCCGCGGGCGGGAGAAGGTGTCTGCGTAGCAGACGGATGAGGGGGGCCTTGCCCTCACCCGCCTACCGGCACCCTCTCCCGCAGGCGGGAGAGGGGAAATCGTTCTGCTACCTTTGCCGCACGTCATGGGCTGGCCCATGACGCTGGATGACCGGCGCGGCCGGCAGGCCCGTGACGCAGTTCCGGCCGCTTCAAAGCTCCTCGGCGCGGCCCTCGACGATGTCGTTGATGCGCTCGATGCGCTCGGCCAGGCCCGACAGGCTTTCGGCCAGCGTGCGGCTGCGCGCCGCCATGCCGGCGGCTTCCTCGCCGCGGCCGCGTTGCAGGCCGGCGATATCCTCCTGCATCTTGTCGAGGCGCCGGCTCGTTTCCGAGGCTTCGTCGGCGATGGCGATCGCGGCCATGACGGTCAGGCGCTGCTCGCCGATGTCGCCGAAGGCGGCGCGCAGGTCGTTGATCTTCTTGTCGACCGAGGCGGCAAGCGCCTGCAGATGCGGCTCCTGCCCGTCATCGCAGGCCATGCGGAACAGCTTGCCGGCGATGGTAACGGTGACCTGGCCCATGTCAGCTTTCCTCGCGGCCGGCGCGGGCCAGCAGGGTGCGGACCGAACCGATCGCCTGGTCGACGCGCCGTGACGCGCCCGAACAGGCTTCTTCCAGTTGCGAGACGCGCACCAGCGCGCGGTCGAGATCGGTGGCAAGCTGGGCGCGGTCCTGCCTGAGCAGGCCGGCGGCCTCCTCGGCGATGGCTGCGGTGCGCGCACCCTCGGCGCGTCTGAGGGCCGAGGCCTCGAGCCGGTCGAGCGCCTGGCCGAGCCGCTCTATCGCCTGGTCCAGAGACTTGTGTTCATGGGACTTGTGTTCATCAGGCCTGTGTTCATCGGTCGCCATTGCCGGACTCCGTCCCCCTCGACGTTACGCACACGCGGGAATCGCTTTGGCAACAATACCTTGCAAGTTGGAGCTTAAGCGCCCCTGTAAAGCCTCGTCAACTCGCGTGCCACGGCTATCCCCGCCGAAATGACGACACGCGCCATATTGAACTTCGGCGCCAAATGGCCGTAACTCGGTTGCAGGCGGGCCAGCATGCGACAGGAAACGGCCGCCACTTGGAGGAAACCAGCATGGCGGGGCCGACGAACAGCCGTTATCGCGAGATTTTTGCCGCATGGGGTGCGAATGCGGGCGCGTTCTGGGCCGAGGCGGCCAAGGCGATCGACTGGTTCAAGCCGCCGCGCAACATCTTCGACGCCGGGGCTGGCGTGTTCGGGCGCTGGTTTCCCGATGCGACCTGCAACACATGCTACAACGCCGTCGACCGGCATGTGCTGGCCGGCCATGGCGCGCGCACGGCGCTGATCTACGATTCGCCGCTCGCCGGCACCAAACGCAAGCTGAGCTACGCCACCCTGCTCGACGAGGTCGTGGCGCTCGCTGCCATCCTGCGGGATTTCGGCGTCGCCAAGGGCGACCGCGTGGTGATCTACATGCCGATGGTGCCCGAAGCCATCGTGGCGATGCTGGCCTGCGCGCGGCTCGGCGCCATCCATTCCGTGGTGTTCGGCGGGTTCGCGGCGCGCGAACTGGCGACCAGGCTCGACGATTGCCGGCCGAAGCTGGTGCTGGCCGCCTCGTGCGGCCTCGAGCCGAGCCGCATCGTCGCCTACAAGCCGCTGCTCGACGGCGCCATCGCCCTGGCGAAGCACAAGCCGGAAGCCTGCCTGATCCTGCAACGGCCCGAGCTTGCCGCCGAACTGGTGCCCGGCCGCGACCATGACTGGGGCGCCCTGCGCGACAAGGTGCTGGCCGCCGGGCGCATGGTCGATTGCGTCGAACTCGCCGCCACCGATCCGCTCTATATCCTCTACACTTCCGGCACGACCGGCGTGCCCAAGGGCGTGGTGCGCGACAATGGCGGCCATATGGTCGCGCTCGTGTGGTCGATGCGCTACCTGTACGACATCCAGCCGGGCGAGGTGTTCTGGGCCGCTTCCGATATCGGCTGGGTCGTCGGCCACAGCTATATCGTGTACGGGCCGCTGCTGCATGGCGCGACGACCATCGTCTATGAGGGCAAGCCGGTGGGGACGCCGGATGCCGGCGCGTTCTGGCGCGTCATCGCCGAGCATGGCGTGGCGGCGCTGTTCACCGCGCCGACCGCTTTCCGCGCCATCAAGAAAGAGGATCCGAAAGGCGCGCTGCTGGCGCAATACGACCTCAGCCGCTTCCGCATCCTGTTCCTGGCCGGCGAGCGCGCCGATCCCGACACGGTGCGCTGGGCCGAGAGCATTCTCGCCCGTCCGGTGATCGACCACTGGTGGCAGACCGAGACCGGCTGGTGCATCGTCGGCAATCCGATGGGGCTCGGCCCGCTGCCGGTGAAGCACGGCTCGCCGACGGTGGCGATGCCGGGCTACGACATCGCGGTGCTGGACGAGGCCGGCCAGCCGGCGGCGCCCGGCACGATGGGCTCGATCGCCATCAAGCTGCCGCTGCCTCCCGGCGCCCTGCCGACGCTGTGGGAGAACGACCAGCGCTTCCGCGACAGCTACCTGACGCAGTTTCCCGGCTATTACGCCACATCGGACGCCGGCCATGTCGATGAGGACGGCTATCTGTTCATCATGGGGCGCACCGACGACATCATCAACGTCGCCGGCCACCGGCTCTCGACCGGCGGCATGGAGGAGGTGCTCTCCAGCCATGGCGACGTCGCCGAATGCGCGGTGATCGGTATTGCCGACGCGCTCAAGGGCGAGGTGCCGTGCGGCTTCATCGTGCTGAAGAGCGGCGTCGAGCGGCCCGCGCGCGACATCGAGGCCGAGATCGTGCAGCTGGTGCGTGAGCATATCGGCCCGGTCGCCGCCTTCCGCCAGGTGTTCACCGTGCCGCGCCTGCCCAAGACGCGCTCCGGCAAGATCCTGCGCGGCACGATGAAGAAGATCGCCGATGGCGAAAGCTACGCCGCGCCGGCGACGATCGACGACCCGGCGGTGCTGGACGAGATCGGCGCCGTGCTGCGCGCCGCCAAGCCTGCCTGACCGGGAAGCTCCGGCCTGAGCGGAAAACGCCAGCCTGACTGCGGCAAAGCGGCCACAGCGCGGAACATTCGCCACGCTGCGGTGTTGCGACAGGCGAAGCCGGCACAGTCTCGCCCCAATAGGCCCCTCTGTTGCGGGCAATCTGATATCTCCACGGGAATTTTCATGTCTTCTGCAATGATCAGCCGCCGCCTTTTCGTGATCGGCGCGCCACTTAGCCTGTCGGCCTGTGTTTCCGGCCCCGAACTGCCGCCGGTTGCGCCGAAAACCGCCGATGAATTCGCCTTCGAGGCGATGTATGGCCCGATCCCCGACGAGAAATTCCCGATTCCGGCGCTCGAACCCGGTGTGGTCGATCCGCAATTCCTGCGCCAGCTCGTACCTTACGACACGCCCTATGCGCCCGGCACCATCGTCGTCGATCCGGGCGAGCGCCATCTCTATCTGGTGCGCGCCAATGGCGAGGCGCTGCGCTACGGCGTCGGCGTCGGCCGCGAGGGCTTCAACTGGAACGGGCGCGCGCGCGTGGCGCGCAAGGCGATGTGGCCGACCTGGACGCCGCCGGCCGACATGATCAAGCGCCAGCCGGAAGTGGCGAAATACGCCCGTGGCATGCCCGGCGGGCTCGACAATCCGCTTGGCGCGCGTGCGCTCTACCTGTTCCAGGGCAACAAGGACACGCTGTACCGCATTCACGGCACCAACGATCCGTCCTCGATCGGCCATGCCATGTCGAGCGGCTGCATCCGCCTGATCAACCAGGATATCATCGACCTCTACCGGCGCGCGCCGATCGAGACGCCGGTCGTCGTGCTGGCGAATCGCCGCCAGGAGGAGCCGGAGGATGACGATTTCAGCATGCCGGTCGCCAATGTCGGCGGCTCGATCATCCGGTAGCAGTTCGGCCGTTTCCCGCATGCAAGCCACTGGTGCAAGGCGCGGGAAAGCCCTACATTGATCAGGCGGAGCTGCGGGGCGCGTCAGGACACGCATTCCCCGGGGCCTTATCGATCCTACGGGAGCTGTTCCTGACCGGGGCCCTGGCCTCGGACACACGGCGCCCACCTACTTACGTAGGTTCCCGGGATCGACAGTCCAACGGTCTCGTGGCCCGCACCGATTTCCGTTACGCGGCATGTGTCGGTCGCGGCCGGTGGCCGGATACCGATCCGGCCTTTTCCCGAGGTTGCTGTTTCCGCCGTGACGGACAAGCCCGCGCTTCGTTCTGAGCTGATCGCCCGGCGTGCCGCCATGCCGGCGGATCAGCGCGCCGCGGCCTCGGCCAGCCTTCAATCCGCTTCGGGCATCATCGCGCAGGCCGCCGGCGCCGGGGTGGTGTCGGGCTTCTGGCCGATCCGCGAGGAGATCGATCCGCGCGGCCTGCTCGAGGCGCTGCACGGGTTGGGCGTGGCGCTCGCCCTGCCGGTGGTGACGCGCGCGGGGCTGGTGTTCCGCGCCTGGCGGCCGGGCGATGCGCTGGCGCCGGCGGGGTTCGGGCTGCTCGAGCCCGCCGCCGAGGCCGCCATCGTCGCGCCTGCGGTAATGCTGGTGCCGCTGCTCGGCTTCGACCGTGGCGGCGGCCGCATCGGCTACGGGCGCGGGTTCTACGATGGCGCCATTGCCGGGCTCGGGCCGCGCCTGACCATCGGGCTCGCTTTCGCAGCCCAGGAGGTCGCCGCCGTGCCGCGCGAAGACCACGACATGCTGCTCGATTGCGTTCTGACCGAGAACGGCATGATTGACTGCCGGCCCGCTTCGCGCGACTAGTCCGGCATGCGTTTGCTTTTTCTTGGCGATGTGGTTGGCCGCGCCGGCCGTGAGGCGGTCGCAGCCGAGCTTCCCCGGCTGCGCGACCGCTGGAAACTCGATTGCGTGGTGATCAATGGCGAGAACGCCGCCGGTGGCTTCGGCATCACCGAGGCGATCTGCGACGAGTTGATCGATGCCGGCGCCGATGCGGTGACGCTCGGCAACCATTCCTGGGACCAGCGCGAGGCGCTGGTGTTCATCGCGCGCCAGCCGCGTCTGGTGCGGCCGGCGAATTATCCGCCCGGCACGCCGGGGCGCGGTGCGACGCTGGTCGAGACCCAGAGCGGGCGTAGCGTGCTGGTGGTCAATGTGATGGGCCGCGTCGAGATGGAGCCACTCGACGATCCCTTTCGCGTCGCCAATGACGAGATCGATGCCTGCCCGCTCGGGCGCGGGTGCGACGCCATCGTGCTCGACATCCATGGCGAGGCGACCGCCGAGAAACAGGCGATCGGCTGGCATTTCGACGGGCGCGCCAGCCTCGCGGTCGGCACGCACACCCATGTGCCGACCGCCGATACGCGCATCCTGCCCGGCGGCACCGCCTTCCAGACCGATGCCGGCATGTGCGGCGACTATGTCTCGGTGATCGGCTTCGACCGCCATGAGCCGATCCGGCGCATGATGGAGAAGACGCCGCTGGCGCGCTGGGAAGCCGCAAGCGGCATCGGCTCGCTGTCGGGCGTCGCGGTCGAGACCGACGATGCCACCGGCCTCGCCGTCAAGGTCGGCCGCGTGCAGATCGGCCCGACCCTGCCGGAAGCGTGGCCGGATTTCTGGGGTTGACGGGGTTGATCCGTTCGCTTTTTGTTCGTACTATCGTCGGGGCTACAGCACGAGCAGCGGCGTGAGACGCGCCGCCAAGGGAGACCGATATGGCGGCTGAACCTGGCATCACCATGTTCCACGCGCCGCAGACGCGCTCGACCGGCACGATGATCCTGCTTGAGGAACTGGGCGCGCCCTACGATCTGCATCTGCTCGACATGAAGGCGGGCGCGCAGCGCAAGCCTGAGTTTCTCGCCGTCAACCCGATGGGCAAGGTGCCGGCGATCAGGCATGGCGCGGCGCTGGTGACCGAGCAGCCGGCGGTGTTCCTCTATCTGGCGGACCTGTTCCCGGAAGCCGGCCTCGCGCCCGCCATTGGCGACCCGTTGCGCGGGCCATATCTGCGCTGGATGGTGTTTTATGGTTCGAGCTTCGAGCCGGCCGTGGTCGACCATGCCATGAAGCGTGAGCCGGCGCCGCCTTCGACCTCGCCCTATGGCAGCTACGAGACCGTGCTGGATACGCTGTCGGAACAGCTCAGGCGCGGGCCGTATCTGCTCGGCGAACGGCTGACGGCGGCCGATATCCTGTGGGGCACGGCGCTCAACTGGACGACCGGCTTCAAGATCGTGCCGGAGCGGCCGGAATACATGGCTTACATCGCGCGCATCACCGGGCGGCCCTCTTACGCCAAGGTCAGCGCGCGCGATGCGGCCTGGGCGGCGGAGTTCGCCAAGGCGGCCGGGCGTAGCGCCTGAGGCGCCACTTTTCTTTTGCCGGTGCGGCGCTTATAAGCCGGCGATCCTGATTTTGCGCGCGGGATGCGCGCCAAAAATGTTGTGTGCCGAGCATGGAGGCTCCGGGTGGCCGGTCATTCCCAATTCAAGAACATCATGCACAAGAAGGGGAAGCAGGACGCGATCCGCTCCAAGATCTTCTCCAAGCTGGCGCGCGAGATCACGGTGGCCGCCAAGCTCGGCATGCCGGACCCGGCGATGAACCCGCGCCTCAGGGCGGCCGTACTGGCGGCGCGCGCGGAAAACATGCCGAAGGACAATATCGAGCGCGCCATCAAGAAGGCGGCCGGCGGCGATGCCGAGACCTATGACGAGATCCGCTACGAGGGCTATGGGCCGGGCGGCGTGGCGCTGATCGTCGAGGCGCTGACCGACAACCGCAACCGCACCGCCTCCGACGTGCGCTCGTATTTCACCAAGGCCGGCGGCAACCTTGCCGAGACCGGCGCGGTGTCGTTCATGTTCGACCGCGTCGGGCAGGTCGAATTCGAGGCTGAGGTCGCCGACGCCGATGCGATGCTGGATGCGGCGATCGAGGCCGGCGCCGATGATGTCTCCTCGAGCGAGAACGGCCACGAGATCATCTGCGCCCAGGGTGCCCTCGCGGAAGTGGCGACGGCGCTCGAGGCGAGGTTCGGCGCGCCGCGCGCCGCCAGGCTGGTCTGGCGGCCGCAGAACACCATCGCCGTCGATGACGAGACCGGCGAGAAGCTGCTGCGCCTCGTCGGCGTGCTCGACGACCATGACGACGTGCAGAACGTCTATGCCAATTTCGAGGTTTCCGACGCGCTGATGGCGAAAGTGGCCGGTTGATTGGCGCTCTTGCGCATTATCGGCATCGATCCGGGCTTGCGCCGCACCGGCTGGGGCGTGATCGACATTGAAGGCTCGCGGCTCGGCTTTGTTGCCTGCGGCACCGTGATGCCATCGGACAAGCTGGCGCTTGCCGCGCGGCTCGCCGAAATCCATGGCGGGTTGAGCGCGGTCGTGGCCGAATTCAAGCCGGACGAGGCGGCAGTCGAGGAAACCTTCGTCAACAAGGATGCGCGCGCCACGCTGAAACTCGGCCAGGCGCGCGGCATCGCCATGCTGGTGCCGGCATTGGCCGGGCTCGCGGTGGCGGAATACGCCCCCAACCAGGTCAAAAAGTCGGTGGTCGGCGCCGGCCACGCCGAAAAGGCGCAAATCCGCATGATGGTCAAGGTGCTGCTGCCCAAGGCCGACTTCAAGACCGATGACGCCGCCGACGCGCTCGCCATCGCCATCACCCATGCGCATGGCCGCACGCTGGCGGCGCGCTAAAACACCGGCGGCGCGAATAGGCCTATCGGCCTCATATGCGAATCCGCTACTGCTTGGGCCATGATCGGCAAGCTCAAAGGCGTCATCGACAGTTACGGCGAGGATTTCGTCATCCTCGACGTGCACGGCGTCGGCTATATCGTGCAATGCTCGGCGCGCACGTTGCAGGCCCTGCCGCAGCCGGGCGAGGCCGCGGCGCTGGCGATCGAGACGCAGGTGCGCGAGGACGCCATCCGGCTGTTCGGCTTCGCCTCCGATCTCGAGCGCGACTGGTTCAAGGTGCTGCTCGGCGTGCAGGGCGTCGGCGCCAAGGTGGCGCTCGCCATCCTGTCGACACTGAGGCCCGGCGAACTCGCCAGCGCCATCGCGCTGAAGGACAAGGCGAGCGTGGCGCGCTCGCCCGGCGTCGGGCCGAAGCTCGCCGAGCGCATCGTCAACGAACTCAAGGGCAAGGGGCCGAGCCTCGGCAGCGTCGATCCGGCGGTGATCCGGCTCTCCGATGCGCTCGAGGACCGGCGCGCGCCGCAGCCGGTCACCGATGCGATCTCGGCGCTGACCAATCTCGGCTATGGCCAGCCGCAGGCAAGCGCGGCGGTCGCCGCCGCGATGCGGGCGCTCGGCGAGGGCGCCGAGACGTCGACGCTGATCCGGCAGGGCCTCAAGGAACTGGCGCGGTGAGGACGATCGGCATCCAGCCCGCCATCCGGCCGATGCCGGACAAGGACGCGGTGCACCAGCTCCTGCTCAGGCGCTGGAACGACGATTGCATCATCTTCGGCGGGCGCGCCTACGATTCGCGCGATTTCCAGGCGCATGGCGCCTATGACGGCGAGGGCATGCTGCTGGCGCTGGCCCTGTGGCTGGTGCGCGGCAAGGTGGCGCTGCTCGGCGCGGTCGACAGCGTGGTGCCGGGCGCGGGCGCCTCGAGCGCCCTGATCGCGTTCGTGCGGCGCGAGGCGCGGGCGCAGGGCGCGACGCGGCTGCGCGCGGTGACGACCAACGACAACGCCGCCGCGCTGGTCTATTACCAGAAGCAGGGTTTTCGGCTCGATACGCTGTTCGTCGGCTCGGTCGATGCCTTCCGGGGCCGCGACAACCCGAATTTTCGCCGCGTCGGCTTCAACGGTCTGCCGGTGCGCGACACGCTCGAACTGGAGATGGAGCTTTGAACGCCTCCCGGCTGATTTCCGGCGAAAAGCGCGAGGATGATGCCGATCAGAACATCCGGCCGCTGGCGCTCGGCGAATTCATCGGCCAGGCGCAGGCGCAGGCCAATCTGCGCGTGTTCATCCAGGCCGCCAAGACGCGCGGCGATGCGCTCGACCATGTGCTGTTCGTCGGGCCGCCCGGCCTCGGCAAGACGACGCTCGCCCAGATCGTGGCGCGCGAACTCGGCGTCAACTTCCGTTCGACCTCGGGGCCGGTGATCGCCAAGGCCGGCGATCTCGCGGCGCAACTGACCAATCTCGAAGAACGCGACGTGCTGTTCATCGACGAGATCCACCGGCTCAACCCGGCGGTCGAAGAAATCCTCTATCCGGCGATGGAGGATTTCCAGCTCGACCTGATCATCGGCGAGGGGCCGGCGGCGCGCTCGGTGAAGATCGACCTGCCGAAATTCACGCTGGTCGGCGCCACGACCCGGCAGGGCCTGCTGACGACGCCGCTGCGCGACCGGTTCGGCATCCCGATCCGGCTCAGCTTCTACACGGTCGAGGAACTCGAGCAGATCGTGCGGCGTGGCGCGCGCGTGCTCGGCATCGGCATGAGCGAGGATGGCGCCAACGAGATCGCGCGCCGTTCGCGCGGCACGCCGCGCATTGCCGGGCGGCTGCTCCGGCGGGTGCGCGACTTCGCCATCGTCGATGACGCGGAAAAAGTCACCCGCGCGGTGGCCGACAAGGCGCTGCTGCTGCTCGATGTCGACGCTATCGGCCTCGACGTGATGGACCGGCGTTACCTGACCACGGTGGCCGAGAAATTCGGCGGCGGCCCGGTCGGCATCGAGACGATCGCCGCCTCGCTGTCGGAGCCGCGCGATGCCATCGAGGAGATCATCGAGCCGTTCCTGCTCCAGCAGGGTTTCATCCAGCGCACGCCGCGCGGCCGCATTCTCACAGGGCATGCGTTCAAGCATCTCGGCCTGCCGGAGCCGCGCCGCGATCCGGCGCAGTTCGGCCTGTTCGGCGGCGAAGACGAGGCATGATCACAATTGTCGCAGCCCTGGTCGTGCGTGCCGATGGACACGTCCTGCTGGTGCGAAAACGCGATACAGTGGCTTTCATGCAGCCAGGCGGCAAGATCGAACCAGGCGAGAGCGAGACGGCGGCGCTGCGGCGCGAACTGGCCGAGGAGCTTGGCTGCGCCATCGTGCCGGGCTCCCTCGATCGTATCGGCGTATTCGAGGCGGAGGCCGCCAACGAGCCCGGCGAGCGCCTGCATGCGACGCTGTATCGCGTCGCGCTGGCGGGCGAGGTTTCGCCTGCCGCTGAAATCGCCGAGATTGCCTGGCTCGATCCTGCCGCGCCGATCGTGCTGGCGCTGGCGCCGCTGACGCGCGACCATGTGCTGCCGCTGGCCGGGAGCGTCGCGTGATCGAGGGCGGCGTGCATGTTTTCCCAGTCCGGGTCTATTACGAGGACACGGATTTCTCGGGCTATGTCTACCACGCCAACTACCTGAAATTCCTCGAGCGCGCCCGCACCGAACTGATCCGCGAGCTTGGCATGGACCAGCGCGCCATGTTCGATGCCGAAGGCGGCACGACGCATTTCGTCGTCGCCGGCATGCGGATTTCGTGGAAGCGCCCGGCGCTGATGGACGACCTCATCACCGTCGAGACGCGGCTCGGCCAGTTGCGCGGCGCCTCGGTGACGCTGGAGCAGGTCATCCTGCGCGACGGCGATATCCTGCTCACCGCTTCGGTCGATATCGCGCATCTGGCGGCGGGCCGGCCAGTCAGGATGGCGCCGTGGATGCACGAGGCGTTCGAAAAAGCCGCAGGTCTTTGAGGCATCAGGGCTCTTGCCGCCAGAACTATGCGGCAGTAACGGGACGTTAACGCTGACGGCGGATTAACTGAACTGATGCAAGGCGCGCGACCGGCTTCCCGGTTTCGTGGTTTTTGCGCCCAAGTTTGGTCAGATTCACTTGTGAAATGCGGGGGCGCGCGGATTTCTCAAAATCCCGCAACACGGATTTCGCAAGAGGCCCTGGTTGCGGTCCGCACCAGTCAACTCCGGAAGGCCTGAACGCGATGCAACCCGAAGCCGCACTCGATATGTCCTACTGGGCGCTTATCCTACAGGCCCACTGGGTGGTCAAGCTCGTCATGCTCGGGCTGCTGGCGGCCTCCGTCGCGACCTGGGCGATCATCATCAACAAGGCGCTGCTGTTCCGGCGCGTCAAGGCGCAGATGGACCGGTTCGAGGATGTGTTCTGGTCGGGCCAGTCGCTCGAGGAACTGTATCGCACCCTGTCGCAGAAGCCGACCAGCGGCATGGCGGCGCTGTTCATCGCCGCGATGCGCGAATGGAAGCGCGCCTTCGAGGGCACCGGCCGCGGCTTCGCCTCGCTGCAGACGCGCATCGACAAGGTGCTCGACGTGACGATCCAGCGCGAGGTCGAGCGGCTGGAAGGCAAGCTGCTCGTGCTGGCGACGACCGCGTCCGCGAGCCCGTTCGTCGGCCTGTTCGGCACGGTCTGGGGCATCATGACGGCGTTCCAGCGCATCGCCGCCTCCAAGAACACCTCGCTTGCTTCCGTGGCGCCCGGCATCGCCGAGGCACTGATCGCCACGGCGATGGGACTGTTCGCGGCCATTCCGGCCTATATCGCCTATAACGTCTACCAGAACCACGCCGCCAAGCTGCGTGGCCGGCTCGAGGGTTTCGCCGACGAATTTTCCGCCATCCTGTCCCGCCAGATCGACGAACGCGCCGATCCGGCGCGGCACGCGGCCTGAGGCCCGGCCATGGGCATGGGTTCGGGCGGATCATCGGGCGGCGGCGGCCGGCGGCGCGGCCGGCAGGCAGCCCTGCTGGTCGAGATCAACATGACGCCGTTCATCGACGTCATGCTGGTGTTGCTGATCATCTTCATGGTGGCGGCGCCGCTGTTGACGGCCGGCGTGCCGCTCGACCTGCCGCAGACCAAGGCGGGCGCGCTCAATGTCGACCAGAAGCCGCTGACGGTGTCGATCGACGATCATGGCGGCGTGTTCCTGCAGGACAAGCCGGTGGCGGTGGCCGATCTCGTCGCGGCGCTGAACGGCAGCGCCAAGCAGGGCACCGACGAGCGCATCTATGTGCGCGGCGCCAAGCAGGCGCAATACGGCGCGGTGGCCGAGGTGATGGGCGTGCTGACCCAGGCCGGGTTCAAGAAGATCGCGCTGATCACGGAGCCGGAAAGGAAGTAACCGCCGGTGCTGAAACGGATCGACTGGAAGGAGCCGGGCTTCCCGCTCTCCATCGCGCTGCATCTGGTTGCGGTGCTGTGGGGGCTGTTTGCCTTTTCGTCTCCGCCGCCATTCGATGCGGCGAATGAGGCGATTCCGGTCGAGGTGGTCAGCGACGTGTCCGAGATGACGCGCGGCAGCAAGAAGGCCGAGAAGGTGCTGCCGAACACGCCCGAACAGGTCGACAAGGTGGCGGACCTGCGCAAGGAGAACGATCCGGGCCAGGAAAAGACCGACACCGCCTCGATCAAGCCGCCGACCAAGCAGGAAGAGACCGTCAAGGACGATCCGGCCGCGGCCGAGCCGCCGCAGGCCGCCCAGCCGCCGATCCCGACGCCGCCGGCGCGCCAGGAGGCAGCGAAGGAGCCTCCGAAGGAGGCCTCGCAGCCACCGATCCCGACGCCGCCTTCGAAGCCGGTCAAGGCCGCGAGCGCGGTTGCCGCCGCGCAGGACGAGCCCGACGACAAGCGCGAGGCCGAGATCATCCGCGAGCAGCAGAAGAAGGATCAGGCCAAGAAGGCCGAGGAGGCCCGCAAGCTCGCCGATCAGAAGAAGGCCGAGGAGGCGCAGAAGCTCGCCGACCAGAAGGCGGCCGAGCAGAAGAAGGCCGACGAGGCGCGCAAGGAAGAGGCGCGCAAGCTCGCCGAGCAGAAGAAGCAGCTCGCCGACAAGATCGCCGCCGCAGAGGCCAAGGCCGAGCATGAGGCGAAGCTGAAGGCCGAGAAGCTCGCCGAGCAGCGCAAGAAGGAGGCCGAAGCCAAGGCGAAGGCGGTTGCCGCCGCCAAGAAGGCGGCCGAGGACAAGAAGCGCCAGGAAGCGGCCGAGAAGGCGCCGGCCTTCGATCCGAACGCCATCCGCAACAAGCTGATGGCCTCGCATGAGCGGCCGACCTCGTCGGGCTCGACGGGAGCCCAGGTCAGCCGCACGCCGAGCCTCGGCACGCGCACCGCCACAGGCGCGAAGCTGTCGCCGTCGGATCGCGAGGCGCTGGTCGGCATGATCGGCGACCAGATCCGGCGCTGCTGGAACCTGACCGTGACCTCGGCGCCGAGCGTCAAGCCGGTGGTGCATATCGAACTGGCCGCCAATGGCGAACTGGTGGCGGCGCCGCGCCTGACCAACTCTTCCGGCGAGCCGAATTTCAGGGCGGTCGCCGAAAGCGGCATGCGCGCCATCAGGCAGTGCTCGCCCTATCGTATTCCTGCCAAATATGCCCAGTATTTCGATGACTGGAAGAACATCAACGTGCGCCTGGACCCGAGTGACCTTCTATGAATCATTTCAAGATGCCCGCTTTTCTTCAACAATATTCAGTCTCATCGGCGCTTGGCGCCATGCTGTTCGTGGCTCTCTCCACGGCCGCGCATGCCGAACTGAATATCAACCTCAGCGGCGGCAATTTCCAGCCGATGCCGATCGCGATCACCGATTGCGTCAACGAGGGGCAGGCGACGCCCGTCGCCAGCGTGATCACCAATAATCTCAGCCGCTCCGGCCTGTTCCAGCCGCTGCCGAAGGAGCAGTTTCCCGAGCGCATCAGCAATTTCGACGTGCCGCCGCAATTCGACGCCTGGAAGGCGCGCGGCGCGCAGGCGCTGGTCACGTGCCGGGTTTCCAATGATGGCGGCCGGCTCAAGGCCGAGTTCCGGCTGTTCGACGTGTTCGCCAACCAGCAGCTCGTCGGCCAGCAATATTCGACCGATCCGGCGAGCTGGCGCCGCGTGGCGCATCTGATCTCGGATGCGGTCTACAGCCGCATCACCGGCGAGAAGGGCTTCTTTGACAGCCGCGTGGTGTTCATCGACGAAAGCGGGCCGGCCAAGCATCGCCGCAAGCGCCTGGCGATCATGGATCAGGACGGCGCCAACTTCAAAGCGCTGTCGGGCTCCGACATGCTGGTGGTGACGCCGCGCTTCTCGCCCAACAGCCAGGAAATCACCTATATGGGCTTTCCGCTGAGCGGCGGCGACCCGAAGGTCTATCTGCTCGACGTGTCGCGCGGCTCGCGCGAGGTCGTCGGCAACTTCCCCAACATGAGCTTCTCGCCGCGCTTCTCGCCGGACGGACGCCGCATCATCATGAGCCTCGAGCAGAACGGCAACGCCAATCTCTACGCCATGGACCTGCAATCGCGCTCGATGACGCGGCTGACGACCACGGCGGCGATCGACACCTCGCCGAGCTATTCGCCCGATGGCAGCCAGATCGTGTTCGAGAGCGATCGCGGCGGCACGCAGCAGCTCTACCTCATGCCGGCGGGCGGTGGCAGCGCGCAGCGCATCTCGTTCGGCGAGGGGCGCTATTCGACGCCGGTGTGGTCGCCGAAGGGCGATTACATCGCCTTCACGCGCCAGAAGGGCGGCAGTTTCGGCATCGGCATCATGAAGCCGGACGGCTCGGGCGAGCGCATCCTGACCGAGGGCTTCCATAACGAAGGCCCGACCTGGGCGCCGAACGGGCGCTACCTGATGTTCTTCCGCGATCCCGGCGGCCAGGGCGGCCCGAAACTGTTCATGGTCGATATTACCGGCCGGGTGCAGGTCCAGGTGCCGACGCCGAATTACGCCAGCGATCCGGCCTGGGGCCCGCTGCTCAGCGAGACGCGCTGAGCGCATGTGGCTTGCGCGCCGCGCTGTGGCCGTAAGGTCACGGCGCGCCGGCGTCGCGTGGCCGAAACATGGCCGGGCGCGCCGGCAAGCATTTGTTCACCATCCGCCACAATGCCGCCATTCCGACAAGATTTGGCAAGGTTCTGTTTAGGTTGACAGCACATTCATGGCAGCCATGCGCGGTTAGTCGCGGTGGCGCCGCATGGTATATTCGAACGTCTGGAGTTCCCTCGCGATGATGCCTACCGTACTTTCCCCTCGTGTCGGCAAGCTTGCCCTGGCGGCGTTCCTGGCCCTCTCCGTCGGCGCCTGCGCCAGCAAGAATGGCGCCGATGACGGCAGCCTGGCCGGCGGCGCCGGCAGCGCCTCGACGCCCGGCAGCGTGCAGGATTTCGTGGTCAATGTCGGCGACCGCGTGTTCTTCGAGACCGACCAGACCGGCTTGACCGCGCAGGGCCAGGCCACGCTCGACAAGCAGGCCCAGTGGCTCAACCGCTACCCGCGCTACAGTTTCGTGATCGAAGGCAATGCCGACGAGCGCGGCACGCGCGAATATAACTTCGCGCTCGGCGCGCGCCGCGCCGAGACGGTGCGCAACTACCTGGCGGCGCGCGGCGTCGCCGGCAACCGCATGCGCACGATCTCTTACGGCAAGGAGCGGCCGGTCGCGGTGTGCAACGACATCTCGTGCTGGTCGCAGAACCGCCGCGCCGTCACCAATATCGGTGGCACGCCTGGCTCCTGAGACCGACCAAGCTTCCGCTCGTCCCTCTATGGCGCAGGAAATCCGCGACGCGGGTTTCCGGACAGGTTTCGCAATGCGTTTCATGGGGCGCGCGGCAGGACGGCCCGGCTGTGCCAGGCACGGCTCTGTGGCTGACAAAAGCCGGCGCCTCGGTTCCGCAATGCGCGGAAGACCAGGCGCCGGCTTCTCCTTTTGGCGGGGTTTCGCGCCAGTGCCGGTTTTTGCTTGCGAACCCGCCCAAGTTTGGCCGAAAGCTAGCGCCATGATAGATACCTCCCTGTCCCCGATCTTGCGATTATTGCCCATGTTGCTGCGCCTTCGTTCCCTCGTCCTGATTGCCGCGCTGGCCGTGCCCGCAGCGTTCGCCGCCGTGCCGGCGCAAGCCCAGGATGCGGGCGAGATCATGGTCCGGCTCGATCGGCTGGAAGCGGCCAATCGCCAGTTGACCGGGCAGATCGAGGAGGCGCGCAACCAGGTCAAGCGGCTCGAGGACCAGTTGCGCCGCATGCAGGCGGATGTCGATTTCCGCTTCCAGGACCTGCAGGGCGGCAAGGGCGGCGCCAAACCGGCGGCCGGCAGCAACAAGCGCAGCGATGCTTTCGACCCGAGCGCCCAGCCGCAGGCGCCGGGCGCGCCGCAGCAGCTTGGCGCGACCGGCACGTTGCCGCCGGCGGCGGAGCGCCGCGGCGAGCGCACGGTCGGCGACCTCATCGCCGACGATCCGGGCATGCATCAGCGCGGACCCGGCGAGCCGCTGCCGCTCGGCCAGGCGGCGCATGGCGCGGGCGTGCCGCAAATGGCCTCGCTGCCGGCCAGCGGCGTCGCCAGCCAACAGGACGAGTTGAGCCTCGCCAAGGGTTTCCTGCAGCGCGGCGACTATGAGCTGGCCGAGGGCCAGTATCGCGAATTCATGCGCACCTATCCGCGCGACCGGCTGGTGCCGGAGGCGCAATTCGGCCTTGCCGAGACGTTTTTCCTGCGCCAGCGCTATCAGGAAGCGGCCGAGCAATATCTGAACCTCTCGACGCAGCATCCGCAATCGGCGCTCGCGCCGGAAGGGCTGCTGAAACTCGCCATGTCGTTGCGCGCCATTGGCGAAAACAAGCAGGCTTGCGGCACGTTGGGCGAGATCAATCGCAAATATCCCAAATCGAGTGCGGCGCTGAAGAGCGCCGTCGAGCGGGAGCAGAAGCGGAGCCGGTGCTGAGCCCGAGCGCGGGGGCCACCACCACGCCTGATCCCGAGGCCGGGCCGCTTGCCGTGCTGCGGCCGTGGCTGGAGCGTGCCGCCGGCCGCCCCATCGTGCTCGCGGTTTCAGGCGGCCCGGATTCGATGGCCATGATGCATCTGGCGGCTTCCGCCGGCGTGACGGCGGCGATGCTGCATGTCGCGACGGTCGATCACGGCTTGCGCGACGAGGCGCGCGCCGAGGCCGAGGCGGTGGTCGAGCAGGCGCGCCTGCTCGGGCTTCCGGCGCATGTGCTGGCCTGGACCGGGCCGAAACCGGCGAGCCGCATCCAGGCGGCGGCGCGCGAGGCGCGCTACCGGCTGCTGTTCGCCGAGGCCGGGCGCCTTGGCGCGGGCTGCGTCATGAGCGCACATACGCTGGACGATCAGGCCGAAACCGTGTTGCAGCGCCTGGTGCATGGCAGCGGCCTGCGTGGCCTCGGCGCGATCCGGCCCGAGCGGCGTATCGGCGAGGTCGCCCTGGTGCGGCCGCTGCTCGATGTGCCCAAGGCCGTGCTGCTCGAACTGTGCCGCGCGCAAGGCTGGCCGTATTTCTCCGATCCGAGCAATCAGGATATCCGCTACGGTCGCGTGCGTGTGCGCGCGATCATGCGGGCGCTGGCCGGCGAGGGATTGACCGCCGACCGGCTTGCAACGGTGGCGCAGCGTCTGCAACGGGCGGAACAGGCGCTGGAGCATCAGGCCGAGGCGGCGGCGCGCCGGCTGATGCACAGCACTGGGCACGGCCTGATCGCCATCGATACGGTCGGCTTCCTGGCCGAACCGGAGGAAATCCGCATCCGCCTGCTGCTGCGCGCGGCCGGCGCGGTGACGGGCGAGGCGGCGGCCGAGCCGCGCCTTGAGCGCGCGGAAGCGGCCGAGCGCCGCATCGCCGCGCTGGCGCCCGGCGCCCGGCTGCGCGCGAGCTTCGGCGGCGCGCTGTTCACCGTCGCCAAGGGCGAGATCGTGTTCGGCCGGGAGCCCGAAAGACGGCGCGGCCGCGCGCCCGAAGCGGCGGAAAAATCGCCTTCGTGATAAACCTAAAATACCGATGCAACTTGGCATCCGGCCTCCGGCTCCCTAGATTGAGGATGAATGTCCGCATCACCTGCGGACAAATATCCGCAGGGTCTCGGTCCGGTGGATGGCAGCGGACACTTTGGATAGCGAGCGCATGAACCCGAACTTTCGGAATTTCGCCCTTTGGACGATCATTTTCCTGCTGGTCCTGGCGCTTGTCACGCTGTTCAACAACCAGGGCGCGCGCTCCAATGCCCGCGAGGTGCCCTACAGTCAGTTCCTGTCCGATGTCGAGAACAACCGCGTCACCTCGGTGCTGATCTCCGGGCACGACATTACCGGCACGCTGAATGACGGCCAGAGCTTCGCGACCTATGCGCCCTTCGACCAGAAACTGGTCGACCGGCTGCACGAGAAGCGCATCTCGATCACGGCGCGCTCGCCGACCTCGGACACGCCGTGGTTCATGACGCTGCTGCTCAACTGGTTCCCGATCATCCTGATCTTCGGCGCCTGGATCTTCATGTCGCGCCAGATGCAGAACGGGGCAGGGCGCGCCATGGGCTTCGGCAAGTCCAAGGCGAAGCTGCTGACGGAAGCGCATGGCCGGGTGACGTTCGAGGATGTCGCGGGCATCGACGAGGCCAAGGAAGATTTGCAGGAGATCGTCGAGTTCCTGCGCGACCCGCAGAAATTCCAGCGTCTCGGCGGGCGCATCCCGCGCGGCGTGCTGCTCGTCGGCCCGCCCGGCACCGGCAAGACCTTGACGGCGCGCGCCGTCGCGGGCGAGGCCAATGTGCCGTTCTTCACGATTTCCGGTTCTGATTTCGTCGAGATGTTCGTCGGCGTCGGCGCGAGCCGCGTGCGCGACATGTTCGAGCAGGCCAAGAAGAACGCGCCCTGCATCATCTTCATCGACGAGATCGACGCGGTCG
>ERZ778018.121-NODE-121-length-160675-cov-48.140350_pt1 | contig 160675 bp, 198 predicted proteins | sample MGYA00375748_ERZ778018 | MGnify/ENA primary metagenome ERZ778018 (study PRJEB29350, sample SAMN05509839) | bioreactor metagenome | biome: bioreactor; material: wastewater | place: South Africa: University of Cape Town | collected 2014-04-22 ... | reverse complement strand
GATAACGGTGGGCGACGGGGATGATGTACACCGCATCCTTGAGGCGCGCGGCGTCGTGGCGAGCAATTATGAGGGGCGCGACCTTTTCTAGCCCGTGTCGAAAATCTTGTCGCCAAGAGGTGTTGCCGTCGCTGTACTTTTCGACGGCCTGAACGAAAGCGTCTACGATCACAGAGTTGACAAGATGTACGTCTTTCGCCGCAGCTTCGATTGGGTCAGCCATTGTCGGTCTCCAGTTGTCCGAGGGTGGCGCGGCATCGCAGCCGCGCCCTAACCTCAATCCTTCTTATCTTCCGCAACTTTCAAAGCGCATAAGGCGTTCGCGGCGTTGCAGGCGGCTTGCGAAAACCGCAGAGCATCGTCTGACTTCTCCGCCTTGGCGGCCTTATCAATCAAATTCTCCACTTCGCTTCTCTTTGACATCGGGTTCTAACTCCAAATGTGGCTTGCGCTGATGGCATGAATGACGACGCAAGCCGGACCGTCATTCAAGAAAGCGTCTGTCTACGAAGTTTCGGGGGTCTCCAGTTGTGAGAGGGTGCGGTCGATAAGATGGGCAACGAAGCGTAATGCCGCGCGGTGGTCGCAGGAATCTGCTGCGTTGTCGGAACACACGAAGCCTATCTGCTGCAACGTATCCTGCATCTGGGCGTTCTCGGCTTCCAGCCGGTTGCGGTCTCTGGCAGCGGCGCAGAGGCGCTCTGTATTGTATACGGCCGGCGCTGCGTAGCGCCGGGCGCGCTGCTCAATCTTGGCGATTTCCGCGTCTGTGGGGTGGGTGGTCATCTGTGCCATCACTCCATCTCCTTCAGAATGGCGCGGTATTTGGAGGCTTTGACGCGATAGTCACATGCGCACGCTTCGTTGAAATGCATCCCGGTTTCGGGATCAGTAACGTCCTGCGCATCGAGAACGTCCGCACGCTTCTCCAAATCCTCGCACACGGCCTCCAGCATCTCTTTCGCTGTCTTTGCTGATTTGATGGGGGGGGTCATTTCAGCCCCAACACGACATAGCCAGGCTCAATCCCAAATTGCCCACCGGTGAGAATGTAAGTGATTTTCCGCTCAACACTGTCTATTGCGGAGTAGCTCCAGTTGGAGGTGGAAACCACACGGCCATCGTCATTCATGTAGCCATACGATGATCCGTTCGAGCGGCATTTGCCCCAGCGACACAAAATCAACCGGTCACCTTTTTGGAAGCCCCTATCATCGCGACGGACTTCGAACTTCTTCTCGCCGGACTTCAGCGCATCCATGTATTCGTGTTCGACCTTGAGAATATGAGTTCTCACTTCTTCCCCCTCTCCATCACCACGACAGGGACAGCGCGGTAGCCGATGCATCGTGCGTAGTCCCACGACACGCCGTATACTCGGCAGAATGAGTCACGGGCAGCTTGTGCCGTGTCGTATAGAGACGAGAGAAGTCCGCAATGGAGCCCGTCGCTATTCGCCACGACCCATCCCTTCACAGGCTTCAGAGGTTTGCGGGGGATGGTCATGCGACCACCGATAAAGACGGGTTGCCGAAGTCCGGGTGTTTCGACTTCATGTGCCGGGCCATATTCGTGAACGATCTTCGACAGCATGGGCAGGTGCCCGCCGATGCACGCTTTCTGAGCTTCGTGATCTGTCCCTTGGCCGCGATGATTTGTCGGTCCATCACCGCGATTTGATCATCGCGTTGGGCGACGCTCTGCATCAGGCGGTCGCGCTCACGGCGTAAAACGTCCGCTTCGCTTTCGCTGTAGACTTGGCCGTGTCCGTTCGGGCAGTAAAATGAATGCTTTTTGTCACCTCTGGCCGTGTTGTATAGAATTCTCGGCATCCAGAATTCAACGCCGCACTTATAGCAATGCTCCTGCACCATATCCTGCGTGAGCCGTTGGCCTATATTCGCCATTTCACCACCTCTCTACTGTTCCATTCATGCGCTTACGAATGCCTGATGCTTTCGACCCCGGCATAGGCCGCGATGATTTGCGGATACCAAGGTGCCGCTTTTTGATGTTGTCGGCCTTGGTCATCAGAGGCCGGTCGTGACGGTGCGTCTTTTCGCTGTGACATGCGCTGCAAAGCACTTGGCAGTTACCCAGTGTTGGCTCGCCGCCCAATCCGTCAGGTTGGATATGATCGTATTGGAATTTGCCCGGGAATAGCTTGGCCGTGCACTTCTCACAGCGGCCAGCGCACCGTTCCCATGCAGCCATCATCACGGAGGGACTGAATTCGCGGCGCTTGCTCATGCCGCATACTCCCCAAGCATGAGAAGATCGGAGACGGCAGACAGAATATCGTCCCTGCCGATGCCCCATTCCGTGTAGATCGTCTGCACACACCGTTCGAAAAAGTCATGGAATTGGGTTTGATCCATTTTCGCGAACGAGATTGAACGCGGCAGGTGAACCGTTCCAAGTGTCTTGGAATGCACGGTCATGCAATGACCAGTGGAGATTTTCAGCATGTCGGAAATGTTTTCCGGCTCAGCACCAACCGCACTGGCGATACGCTGCACCATCACCCAATAGAGCCTGTGGTGACCGATATTGCGCTGCTGACGAACCTCCACGCGGACAGGCTTGCCGAACGGTATCTTGGAAAATTCCGCAGAGCTTTCCACACCATCCGGCACGAGGCCTTGAGCCGTTCTGATTGCGTAGAAGATGGTCATCAGAACGGAATCTCATCGTCAAATTGATCCCGGACGGCATTTTCATTGTGCTGGCGGGGCGGGGTAGCCTTGGTGCCGGTGCCCCGGTCGCGCTGCGGCACGATGCAGAACTTCCCATCCGGCGGCAGCGCGTCCAGGTAGACGTTGAACCCGTTGTCGTCCCGACGTTTGGCCGAACCGATCTGGCGCGCGAACGTCTTGCCGTTTTTGGTCTCTTTGAAAATCACGCAATCGAAATATTCACTGGCCATAAATCACCTATGCTGCACGGGTCAGAGAAAACTTGGCGTTGCATTGCTCGATCACTTCGCAGAGGCGGGAATGAGCGTCCGGCGCAATGGTGCGGAGCTTGGCAACGGCGTTGGCTTGCTTCCTGTGCCATGCGCTGAAATCGGCCTGATCGGTCAGCTTTTCCAGAATGGCCGACTGTTCTTCCGCGTATGACCACGCTCTTTTGACCTGCTCCGGTGTAGGGACTGCCGGTTTCGGTTCAGACCGCTTGCCTTCAAGAAGGCTCTGAAGCCGCGTCATTTCACCGGGCTTGATGATGTAGGACCGTCCGCGCGGCTCGATCTCCACCCATGGACTATCAAGATCGTAGAGATAGCGACCAATGCCCCAACGCACAGCCGCGCGCTTGAAGGCATCGGAAAGGGCGCCCTTCTCTGCCTCTACATCGGTGTCACCGGCTCCGTCCGCCTTCCATATCCATTCGGTGTCGACCAACAGCCCGATCTCACAGACGGTCTTTTTATCGGTTGCGTGGCTGTACCGGCATTGCCAGTTCTGCGGGCCACAGACCATATCGAGCCGGTCCTGCACGTCGCGCGCGTCGATATAGGCGAGTGCCATGCCTTTGTTCTTATCCTTGTTGGTGGAACCGATCCGCCATGAAATACGATCAGCCGGGAAGGGCGCCCGGAGGGCCTCGAAGTCGATCATGCCGCCCTCCACAATTCATCTGCCTTGCCAAGCAGGGTTTCGTTCCAGCGAAAATCGCTGCGCTCTGGTGCGAAGAAATGCGCCGCGTCGTCTGCGTCGTCCGACTTCTTGAGAAGGTGACGGATCGCGCGCGCCAGCCGTTCGGTATCCCGCAAGTGGATTTCCGCATCCACGGGCGCCAGATCGTACAGAGCGTGCTTTTTCGCGGTGACGTAGAGGACCTTGAAGGGCCTGTTGCGGGCAGCGGAATAGGTAGCGACCTGCCGGCCGTGATCAGCCTTGATCGCTGATGGGCACGCCTTTGTCGTCTTCAGGTCTAGCCCGAAGTCTTCCCATAGATAATCGACAAACCCGATGAGGGGGACCTCTACGCCGTTGACGTAGTGCTCGACCCGAACCTGGCGAGCGACAGGCTTACCCATATCCTTGAGCGCAAGCGTTGCCTGCTGAAGCATTGGCGCGATGTTGGCGCGTTCCGCCTCATGCTCATCATCGGCCTGACCGCCAGTCAGTTCGGCAAAGGTCGCGAGCGCCTTCATTGTCGCGTTGGCAAGGTTACGCTCAAAAAGCCAGAGATCGAGCCCGGCCTCGATTGCGGTACCGCGAAAAGCCGCGGCGCCGAAATCATCCCGCCACTGGAATAGGTATCGGCCTACCCACAACGAAGGATTTGCCGCGTACAGATTGATGGACGATGGCGACAAATGCTTGATGTCGAATTTCTCAAACGGGTCCATTATGCGGCTTCCTTGAGTTTCAGGCGTGCAACGATGGATTCGGCGCAGCGTGCAATGGCTTCCAATTCGCCTTGTTCGGCACGAAGCTCATGGTTGGGAAGATCGTGCAGCCGTTCCAGTTCGGCGCGGATGCAGCGGATTTCAAAGGCGAGATCGCGTTTCATAGCGACATCCATGCAATGCACACCGCGAAAAACGCCGCTAGGCAGAACGCTTCCAGCCCGATCCTCAGCCATGATTTGAGGACTGGAAAACTGACGATTTCCGCCTCGCGCATCGAAATGGATTGCTGCCGCGCGAATTGGTAATCCTCCGGTCGATAGTCTGCGTGCGCCCCGATCACTGCCTGCGTATCGCAATCGGAAGGGCTGTAATCAGCGTGGGGGCGGAGATATGGGCTGATGTTGGTTATGTCGGCCATCACATCACTCCATCAAAAGCCGCGTTCAGTAGGAGTTCTCGGCAAATCGCCATCTTTCAGATGGCTCACTTGCATGGTTCGGCCTTCGCGGAGGACACGAAACATCGGTGGCGTTTTACGGACGCTCGCAACATTGATTTCATCAACGTCATCAAGTTCACAGCCAAATTGATCATCGTTCAGATATTCGTCCGCCTTGGTTTGGGCATCTTCGAGGCTCTCAGCCATAATCGTGAGACGAATGGTGCCGGATACGTCGAATCGAACTTCGTATTCATTCGGATGTTCATCGCATGAAAAATCTTGTTCATTGGCCATCACATCACTCCATAGTGAAAAGCGTTGATCAGGTGGGCGAGAACCAGCGTGCCAGCGATGCAGGCCGCAGCGGTGAGCAGGATGAATGTGAGTTCGGAGAGGCGTTTCATTCCGCCGCCTCCAAAAATTGTTCGGGCCAAGGTCCGCCATATGTGATGGAGCGCTTCGTGTATGGTGGACGCACCCGACAGAAGGGTCGCTTCCAGACCAGCGCTTCGATGAATGCACCCGCGTCCCAGTCAGGAGGCCGCGCGCATGTGCGTGACGATCCATAATCATCCAGATCACCGCAGGCGCCGTTGTCGCGGGCATAGGCGTCCTGATACCAGTCGCCCATCAGCCTTCTCCCGCGTTACGGTCGATCAGATGGCGATGCTGGCAGCCGGTGCAGACCTCTACTGTGCCGAAGTCCGTTTCGATCCGATGGATGCGGCCGGAGCACGTCTCGCTATGGCGTAGGCCCAGCGCGATCAGGATGCGGGTGAGGAAGCGGCGGATCATGCTGCGTTCGCTCCCGCCAGAGTGACAATTTCGAACGGGCCAAGCGCGGCCATGCCATTTGCAAGCTTCACAGCTTCATCGCCGTATTGTTCGATGTCCGCAGCGTCAAAATCTGCGCGAAGGGCCGCGTCGGTACATTGACCCTGTTCGGAGGTGATGCGGATCACTGCAAGCGCGAGCTTCTTGATCGTCTCTCTGCGCACACGGGACGACATCTTTTCCCATTGAGCGCTGGCGGTGGCGAGGCATTCGTCGAAGTTGCCACCACGCCCGAAGATGGCGGGCTGGCCGTCGCCATATCCTGCTGGGCGCGCGTAGATAAAAACCTCGTTCGGCTTGATGATGAGGTCTACTTCAGCACGACGTCCCATGTCTTTCGCGAGCACGGACAGTGCTGCCTGAATTCGATTGAGATCGCTCATTGCGCACCGCCTTCAGCCTTGGCGATGGCGGCCCAGTCGGAGATATGCTGAGGTGCCATATCGAACCGGGTTTCAATCGCATGTTTTGCGCCGTTCAATCCTGCGTACATGCCGATGCAAATACCGTCTTTGACGATATCGAAGCAGTCTTCGTGCCGCTTGTAGATTAAGAAGCCGCGATATCTGATCGGTTTGGCTTCAGTCTCAAAAAATTCCGGCCCATATTCCGTTCGATATCCAGGCTTGTGAAAGCTGTTCCGATAACGCGCACCCATCACGCCGCCACCTCTTCTGAAGGGTGGGAGGTGGGTTCGACCTCGACCGTGATCCGGTAGGAATTGCCGTCTACGTCATGGAGCCGGACCGCATAGCGATTGGCACCGATGGTCTGGATGTCGGTATCGACAGAGGCGATGATCCCGTCAGGATCGCCCTTGCGAAGTGCGTTCCTGACCAGCATCGCGATACGGGCCGGATAGACGTAGCGCAGCGGGCGCGGCCGGGCCGCGCTCAGCATCGCGTCCATGATGGAATGGGGCAGGGAGGCCATTTATGCAGCCTCCGCGTGATCGTCATCACGGGCCGCAATCATCCGTTCGACGAGCGCAATGGCGGACTGCTGCAGTTCGGTTTTGATCTGGAAGAACGCATCCCTCGCGGCATCTCTCGCGGCGGCAGCCCACGCGGCATCCCTCGCGGCAGTAGCCCATGCGGCAGCCCACGCGGCGGCAGCCCACGCGGCATCCCTCGCGGCAGTAGCCCATGCGGCAGCCCACGCGGCAGCAGCCCACGCGGCATCCCTCGCGGCAGTAGCCCATGCGGCAGCCCACGCGGCAGCAGCCCCCGCGGCAGCAGCCGCAGCAGCCCACGCGGCATTCCTCGCGGCATCCCTCGCGGCAGCAGCCGCAGCAGCCCACGCGGCAGCAGCCGCGGCATCCCTCGCGGCAGCAGCCCACGCGGCATCCCTCGCGGCAGCCACATCTGAGCGCACGGCTTCGAGTGTTGGCATCAAAGATGGACACTGCGAGAAATCGGTTATTTCTGGCAGGGATGCGAGAAGATCGGCCTGCTTGCTGAGCTTCGCCAAGCGAAGCCATGCGGGTGTGTGCACACGGATCAGCCAATCCGCGGCCATCGTAGCGCGGCGTTGCTCCAGAGCCTTTGAACCCCGCGTTCCGACAAGTTTGGGCACCAGTGGGAGAAGAAGCGCGGTGCGCTCACCGTCCGGCAGGCTGTCATTCCAGCTTCGCATGAACGCGGCGATGACCGGGCAGGCGCATTCTGGATATGCGGACCACGGTTCACGGGCGATGTGGCTGACCGCTTCCATCGCACACATGCCATGCCCGAAATCTTCGTGGCCGCCTTTGTCCAGCTTTGTGATCTGCGCCAGCAGGTTGGTGTCGATTTGGATCGCCATCTGTCCCTCGAAGTAGGTTCGAGGGGAATATACGAATGCGTATACGAATAGACAAGGGAAAAAATACGAAAACGAATATTTTTATGGAGGGGCCGGAACCGGCGTCTGCGGGTAGGGGTTATTCCTTTGGCTGGGCGGCAAGAATCCGGCTCACATCCCAGATGTTAGGCAGCTTGGGGTCCACTTCACCTTCATGGAAGAAGCGCACCGTGACGTTTTGGCCGGGCTGGGTATAAGGACTGGCGAATCCGGCAGATGATTCCGTCGCGGGCGAATAGACAATTCCGGTGCGTGTAGCATCCTGTGCGCCGAGAATGACGAAATATTGATAACCGCGCGCTTTGGCCTCCTGCGCCGCCGTGACGATTACCTTCTGGTGTACCTCGTCCATCGACGCGACCGTGCCGCCGAGGCCCGAAATGGAGGCCGTTCGATCATCCAGCATTGACACATGGGTTTGAACACACCCTGCGATGACTATCGCTGCAACAACTGAAACAATGATCCTTTTCATATCGCCCCCTGCTCATCATCCTTTGCGCACTGTTCGTCTATTTCTTTCATTGGTCTATTGACGTACGCCCACGCGAAAAATAGACCGCCGACAATAGCGCCTAACCACGCCCACGACGAAGGTCGCAGAATGATATAAATAAGGCCGCCAATCCCAAGGACCAGTAGGACGCTCACAGCGTGGCCGATCACGATGACGCGTTGTTCAAGGTAAGCCATTCGCTTTTCTGGATAATTTTCCACCGGATCGGCTCATAAATCGAAGATGCTGCGCCGGACGCGCCCGACAATCGCGAGCGAATTTCGCCTATCGATGAAAATCGGGTCGTTCACAGGATCAGTGGAGTAGGGCTGCAGACGGGGCGGCTTGGACTTCCACAATTTATAGGTAGCCTCGCCGCGGACCGCGAAGATATACGGTTTCCCATCCTGAAGTACCCGCTGTCTTTTATTCACAATGATGAGCGACCCTTCTGGCGAAATCCGATCCATCGAATTGCCAGAAACTCGGAGAGCAAAGAATTCCCCGTTCCCCAGACCTGCCACAGAAACCCGCGGCCAGTCGTCAGCAGGAATTTGCGTGTCGCTGTCCGCCAACTTTCCGGCACTGACCCAAGAAATGATAGGCACCGACACGAATTCCATCGGGCCTGCTTGCCGCCCAGCCCGACCGGAAGCGGGACCGGCAACGATCCCGTGCTTAACGGCCAAGGCATATATGCGATCGCGGTATACGCCTCGGGGTTCGGAGCCGGACTTCCACCGCGAGATTTGCGGCTGATCCGTATCCAGCAAGCGCGCCAAATCATCCTGCCTGCCGCCGACGGCCTGCAGGAGCTGCTCAATCAGGAGCTTAATGTCCATGGACGAATAGCCTTCCATGGAACCAAATATACGGGAGCGAATAGCAGCTAATCCAATACGCATTCGAATAAAAATCCTTGATCATTCGGATACGTATGCGTATATGTGCGCTATGACACCCTTGCTTCGCATTCGAAAAGAGGTCCTAGACCTCACCCAGCAGGAAATGGCTGACATCGCCGGAACCACACAGGCGACCGTATCCCGCTGGGAGCGAGGCGGAAGCCTAGAGCCGTCCAGAGACCAGATGGAACGCATTCGTGCCGAGGCAGCCCGGCAGGGCAAAGCTTGGAACGATGCCTGGTTTTTTGATGTGCCGGCCACCCCCAAGGAGGCTGCATGACGGCCGGGGGCAAACCAATCTCGATCACCATCGAGATCAGCGTGCCATATGAGCGCGTTGAAGGTGTGGAATGGCCGTTTCCGAATCGCGGCCTGATGCTCATCGGAGAATCGGCTGCGGACGCCGCAAAATCCATATTTGACGCACTTTCCTCGAAATTCCCGGACCAGCGCCGTTGGGATGCGGAACGCGCAACCTCTCAGGTGGCAATCACGGTTCGAGCTTGCGGAGTGCGAGACTAATGAGATTCGCGCGTCATAATCGAAAGCAGATGATCGGCATTGTCGCTGACCTGCCATTCTTGTCCGCAGGAATCGCATACGCCAATTGTTCTGATCGTGTCGTATCGCGTGTTTGCGATCACCCGCGTTCCAATGATCACTCGTCGGAAGTTTCCGACGCGACCGGCGGAGCACGATTTGCAAGCCAACCGCTTGTCGGCATCGCTCTCTTTGATCTCTGCAAGTCTTGCGATTCGCCCCGGCATCGCCGCGAAGTCGCGCAGCCAGCGCCACAGGCGCGCGACAACCCCAATCGAGACATCGTCCATGCGTAGCCCCCGCTCTCACATGGCCCATTCTAGCGAGTCGATCCATCGATTCCAGATATCCCTTTCCCCACTGGCCAGCCCCGCGGCCGGCCAATCCCGCGACGGTGGCGCTAACAGCTGGCACTGGTCCGCCGCTGTCGCGGGCCCCTATCAGGCTGGTGCTCAATGAGCGCTGCGCTGGCAAAATCACCCTCCGTCGTCACGTCACATGCAAAGGATGGCAGGCAGAAACCTCGCCGGACGATGGATTTGACGGGTGCAAAGATTGCACCGGGGGCAAGATTTTCACCCATCAATGACCGGGATGCGGCAGAAGAATTCGCCCTTCTGGTGGTGAATTTCAGTGCAGGACAGCTTGCCAAGGCGGCATACCGGTCAAAAGAGACCGCAAAATGCTGGAAGGCGGGTAGGGCGCTTCCGAACGGCGCCAGCCTGCTCAATCTCGCTGGCAATATCCCTCGGATTCACGATTGGGTCATTGGCAAGATCAGCCGCACGACACCCGTTCTCGGTTCAACCAACATTCTCACGACCTTGATTGCCTCGTTGCAGGTCGCCGCGCAGATGCCCGGCGCTGATGGCGCACAGGCGCGCGCTGTGCTCGCGGCTTTGTCGAATGTAGGCGCATCGTGATTGCCCGCGCTGACATCCGCTACGCCCGCCGCCTTCGCACGGCAAAACATATTGCATTCACGGTCGAAGCTTTTGCCGGGCTCATCGCCGATTGGCGTCGTGCACGCATGAATCGCTGGTGGATGGAGCGGGAGAAAGCAGCATGAAGGGGCTCGTCCTTTCCCTTTTCCCCGGCATAGGCCTGCTCGATATGGCTTTCGAGGAAGCGGGGTTCTGCGTTGTGCGCGGGCCTGATCTTCTGTGGGGCGGGGACGTTCGGAATTTTCACGCGCCGGCAGGACGATTTGACGGGGTAATAGGTGGGCCGCCGTGTCAATCCCATTCCGTCGCCATCGCGGCACGCGGAGGTGCGCAGGCCGCGACACATCCTGATCAGATTCCCGAATTCGAGCGCATTCTGGCCGAAGCTCGACCGTCATGGTTCTTGATGGAAAATGTACCCGGCGCGCCGCCGTGCCGTGGTTCGATATGGTCCGAAGTTCTCGACGCCTGGGCATTTGGCGCTGCACAGCATCGTCGGCGCCGCTTCAGCAGCAATATTTTTCTGTCACCAATCCCGATACGGGAGAGCGAACGGCATCCTGATCCTTGGCCGTGCATTACGGCCACGGAATACAAATGTTCGCCCGGTTCCAACGAGCGAACGATGCGCCAGCGTGCCGGACGGAAAGTCGGCCGCCGCCTGACCATTGCGGAAATCAACGAAGGTATGGGCCTGCCGCGAGATTTTGCGACACCCGGTCTCACCATGGCATGCAGCTATCAGGTCCGCGGCAATGGCGTCCCGCTTCCCATGGGCCGCGCTGTTGCTGCGGCTGTCATTCGCGCACTCGAAGCCAATGCACGGGAGGCAGCATGACCACACCATACGCAAACGACAATCCTCCGCGTGCTGATCTGAGCGCCACAGCAATCGTCAATGGATTGCTTGGTGGTGCGATCTGCTGGGCGATCATCATTTTTTTTGGGTTCTGCCAGTAAGGTTACTGAGGGGTTATGCGGTTCAGTCTCGATAAAATCAGGGTCGAACGGAAGCCGGTGGAAGATCACAAATTGGTCTTGACCCTGCCGCATCTGCCGCCGAGCACGAACCATCTGTATGCGAATGTTCCGGGCAAAGGTCGCGTAAATACATCAAACTATAACGACTGGATCAAACAGGCGGGATTTCTTCTCAACGTACAGAGACCGGGAAGAATGACCGGTCGCGTCGATGTTTTGATCACCGTCGAAGACAATCATCCCCAGCGCGATATCGACAACATTCTGAAACCTACGCTCGATTTGATCGTGAAGATCGGCGTTATCGCTGACGACAACGCGCGCCACATACGCAGCGTGTCGGCCCAATGGTCGGATCGTATTTCGGGCATGGAAATCCAGATTGAGAGGGCGGCATGAGCAAGACCTATCTGCCGTGGGATGATGAGAGTGTGAAGATGCTGGAATGGTGTGTCTCGGAAGGTATGTCCAGCGGCCAGATCGCTCGCAAAATGGGCATCAGTCGCAATACCGTCATCGGTAAAATATCGCGGTTGCGGTTAAAACTGCATCGCCCGCCCAACAGGCGCGGTATGCCTGCTGGGCCACTCGGTCCGCGTCTACGTACCCATCAGGTTCGCGAAGTCATTCCTGCCACCGATCCGGGCGCGATGCTGTTCGATGGTGCACATCGCACGATGTTGACTGTCGGCAGGCAGGAATGCCGCTGGCCTTATGGCGAGCCATCGGCATCTGACTTCCATTTCTGCGGCCGTCCGACAGGCGAGGGCAAATCTTACTGCCCATATCATACGGCCCGCGGAACGATACGGGTGGGGAAGAAAGACCTCAATACCAGAGAGTTTGAAGGCCGGTCGAAATTCGTCTTCGCCATGACGGAGAAGGCCGCATGAGCGACACAGCCACCCTCTATCTGATCCGTCGTGCCGTCTGCGCCCATTACAAGATCACCAATGCCGATCTGGTGGGACGGTCAGCGGTGCGTAGCATCGCATGGCCGAGACAGGTTGCCATGATGCTGGCGCGGGAGATGACCACATTATCCTATCCTCAAATCGCCCGTCGTTTTGGCAATCGTGATCACACGACGGTGATCCATGGCATCCGGGCTGTGCGTCAGCGCATGGCGAAAAATCCCCATTACGCGGAGCAGGTGGAGGAGATCAGAGCTTACGTAACGTCCACACAAGGCGAAGTCGGTTCCGAGGATATTATGACCGTCTTTGCCGCGCTTCGTGGCGTGGAGCGCTTCTGCCGCGCGCTCTCATGGCGTGTGCCGGTGATCCAGTATCGCTATGGGGCCGCGCGTCTGCCGCATGAAATGAGGGCTGGCTGATGGCACGCAGTCAGAGCGTCTTCGCGATCAGCCGTGGGATCTGGGATGATCCTGACTTCGCCGACGAACCTTTCACAGAGCGCGAAGCCTGGGCATGGCTTATTGGTGCGGCGGCCTGGGCTGACCACCGGACTCGCGGTGCGCATGGACGCGCGATCAATTTGAAGCGAGGCGAATTCTCATTCTCCGTGAGGTTTCTGGCCGAGAAATTCCAATGGAGTAAGTCACGAACACAACGCTTTCTAAAATCGGTACAGCAGCGGGACACAATCCGGGACACCAGCCGGGACGGTTGCCAAATCTATTTCATCACCAAATACAATCAGTTCCAGATTGTCGGTCTGCCAGAGCGGGACGTAGAGCGGGACAGCGTTGAACCAGAAATTGGGACAGAAGCGGGACAGCAGCGGGACAAAGTAGAAACAGGGAAAACAGGGAAATATACCAAAGATGCTAACGCATCTTTGGATGCGCCTTCCCGAAAGCGCGCTACTTCGCTTCCAAGCGATTTTCCCGGTCAATCTGAATTCGATTACGCAATCGAGAAATGGTCCGGGGTAGGTCGCCAGGATTTGATCGATGCAATTGCCGAACATGCACAAGCATTCCGCGATTACCACCTTGCGCGCGGCGACCCGTCGAAAGATTGGGCAGCATCATGGCGGACATGGGTTCGGAAAACACCGGGTTTTCAAAGGCAATTCAATGGCGAACGACGACAATCTCCACACGATAAGTTCCTCGCTGCCGGTCTCGAGGCAATCGAAGCGCGAGACCGTGCCAGATCGACAAATCTCTGACCTGGAGCGGGAACGCGACAAGCGTGTTGTTGCCTTATTGGGTAGGTTGGCGCTGCACTACTACAGGCCGGATTTCACGGAAAAACAGGCCATGCTGCTGATCGCGGATATGCTCGATGACCTTCGCGATTTCAGCATTCCCCAAATCGAGACCGCGTGTCGTGCATGGCGCAAAAAGCCTGAGGCAACTTATTTTCCGAAATCGGGCCAGTTGATCGGCCTGATGAAGGAATCGCTGGAGGCCAGCATAGCGCGACGACGGGCCCTTGCGCCGGCCTATCGCGCGGATCGCATGATCGAGCAACAGCGCAAGCCGCTGAAACCATGGCGTCAGGTACTGGCGGAAAATGGACGCTTGCCACCGGATGAACCTGATGACGCGGCCTGAGCCTGTGGATGAAATGTTGCACGGGAAACAATGACGATGGCGCAGAAACAGCCCGGCTATGACGGTAGCCCGCCGGTTGATTACGAGGTTCGCGACCCGGAAGGAGAGGGCAAGCGCAAGATCACGGTCACACGGCGAATCGACCGGCTGCTCTACATGCTGGAGCACGGCCGTATCGCGGAGCACCAGTTCGAGGCGGGGCGCCGGTTGCAGGCCGACTTCGAGCATATGACTGTCGGTGGTTACGCGGTTTGCATCGGTGTGGCAGGCTCACCATCGCCTGGCAGCAATTTGGCCGACACCAAATGCGATGCCATGGATCGCTATATGGCCGCGATAACCTCGGCGCCCCCTATCACACGCCATGTCATTCAGTCGCTGATCTGCGAGGATACCGACAAGAGCCTGGATCAATACGCCATCCGTGCCGGATCAGACCGGCGGCAAATCATGGGCCTGCTTATTGCCGGACTCGATGCGCTGGCCGTGCATTATGGCCTTGCCACGGCGGGCAGTCAGTGATACCCATCTAGGCACGATCAATTCTTGCGCCTCGCGCCCAACCGGGCAGCGGGGCGTTTTCGTATCCACCTCACATTCCAAGACAGGAGGCCCGGCCATGGCGACCGAGGGTCAATTTCTTTCGCGCGGCACCAGCGCCTATCACGCGTCCGGCGCCTATACCGCCGTTGCGGCCGATGCGACGGCGAACGCGGCCGTTATCGATACTGGCTTGAGCGCCATCACAGCGGTGCAGGTCATGATCCTCCGCGCGGGCAAGGTGGCAACCTCCGACGCGGCAGTTTCGGTCTCCGGCGGCAAGCTCACCGTGGGCGACGGCAGCACCTACAGCGTGACCGCGGCCGATGTGATTCACTGGGTTGCCTTTGGCAATTAATCAGGAGGGCAGTTGTCCGATTTGATCGGAAAGCTGAAGACATGAAAGGTGGTCAAGCCTATGGCAGCCACGAAACGCACGGGTGAAAAACTCTACTTTGTTTACGATCTCGTTGATCCCAGAACCGGTCATACGTTTTACGTAGGCAAAGGAAAGGGTGACCGGCCAGCACAGCATATGCGTGAAGCTGAGCGCGGCGTCGATAGCGACAAATGCGAGATGATCCGTGAGATCATTTCAGCGGGACATACGGTAAAGATTGAGATCGTGAAGTGGTTTCGTTCGGAAGATGCCGCTTATCGCTTTGAACGTAAACGCATTGCGACGATGGGATTGAAATCGCTCACGAACGTGGCCCCAGGAGGTCGCGGCGGTAAGTGGTTCGAAGATGGACCGGAGAGTGACATTAAGTTGATCGTTCTGTGTGCCAGAAGGACCGCTGGATTCACATTCTCTACCGATTTGTTGATGCCTGATGGATCAATCGTCAATCCATACGCAGCGCTAATCGAAGTCGGAAATGGTTTGATACAAAAGCTCGGGAATAGTCATGGGTTTCAATGGGTTGCGGACAAGCTGAAGGCGCACAATGTGCTTTTCCAGCCCATTGAAAACAATGGTGATATCAATGCCGTTTAAGCCCGGCGAGTCCGGGAACCCCGGAGGAAGGCCAAGAAACGACAACGAGGTCAAAAGGCTAGCCCGCAAGCATACAAAGGCTGCCATCGAACGCCTTGGTTTTTGGCTGAATTCCGACAATGCAAAGGCGTCCGTCTCAGCCGCACAGGCCCTGCTTGATCGCGGCTGGGGCAAGCCCACACAGATGATTGCGGGCGATCCTGACGGAGACGCGATCAAGCTGATGGTCACGCGCGTTGAGACCGTGATTGTCGACGCTCAGACGTGAGGTTGCGCGGGTCTATCGCCCGTTGCTCGATCAGTCACGCTATAAGGGTGCCTACGGTGGCCGCGGCTCCGGCAAGTCGCATTTTTTTGCCGAGCAGATCGTCGTCGAGAGCATCGCCAATCCGGGCCTGCGCAGCGTATGCATCCGCGAGGTGCAACGCACATTGGCGCAGTCGGCCAAGCGGCTGATCGAGGACAAGATCGCCGCGCTTGGTGTCGGGCATCTGTTTGGGATTTTTACAGATCGCATCGAGACGCCGGGCGGTGGCCTGATCACCTTTGCCGGGATGCAGGATCATACGGCGGAGTCGATCAAATCGCTTGAGGGTGTGGGCCGCGCGTGGATCGAAGAGGCACAGACATTATCGGCACGCAGTCTCGCGTTGCTGCGACCCACGATCCGTGCCGCGGATAGCGAGATTTGGGCGAGCTGGAATCCGACGCGCAAATCCGACGCCATTGACGTGTTTTTGCGCGGCTCCGATCTGCCGGGCGCAATTGTCGTCAAGGCCAATTGGCGTGATAACCCGTGGTTTCCGGCTGTGCTCGAAGACGAGCGCAAGCTCGATCTCGAGCGGTACCCTGATCGATACGATCACATCTGGGAGGGCGGCTACGCCAAGGCCCTGGAAGGCGCCTACTATGCGCGCCAGTTAAGCGAGGCGGCGGCGCAAGGCCGGATTGGCTCGGTATCGGCCGACCCGCTATTGCCGGTGCGTGCGTTTTTCGACCTCGGCGGCGCAGGCGCCAATGCCGACGCCATGGCAATCTGGATCGCGCAATGGGTTGGCCGCGAGATTCGCGTGCTCGACTATATCGAGGGCCGCGGTCAGGTCCTCGGCTATTACACGGCGTTGCTGCGCAAGCGGGGCTGGGCAGAGGCGATATGTGTGTTGCCGCACGATGGCGTCAACACCAACAATGTGACCGGGCTGCGCTACGAGGATCACCTGCGTCAGGCGGGATTCACGGTGCCGACGCCAATCAAAAATCAAGGGGCAGGCGCTGCGATGATGCGGATCGAAGCCGCACGCCGCCTGTTTCCGCGCATCTGGTTTAACGAGGCGACGACTGCCGCGGGCCGCGATGCACTCGGCTGGTATCACGCGCGCATGGACGACAAGCGCGATGTTGATCTGGGCCCAGAACATGATTGGGCCAGTCACTGTGCCGACGCGTTCGGCCTGATGTGCGTAGCCTACGAAGAGCCGCGCAAGACAACCCAGAAAATCAAGATGCCCAACATGGGCATCGTCTGAGAGGACAGCATGTATCTACCGCAAGGCGCCGCGGCCGTTACCGCGTCGGACACCGCCTTTGTCGATTATGTCGGCCTCTATGTCGGCGGGGCAGGCGATGTGGCCGTGGTGACCGCCAAGAATGACACCGTGACCTTCAAGGCCGTGCCGGTGGGGGTTGTGATCCGTCTGCATATCGTCAAGGTTCTTGCGACCGGGACCACGGCGACGAACATCGTGGGGCTGAAAGCCTGATGGCACTCCGCGCCGCGCCGGCCGAAACCGAAAAGACGGAAAGCCGGTTTGACGATGATGAATGGCGCGCCCTGTGTCAGCAGGAAGATGAGCGCTCCATCGGCTTCCGCCACGCCAACGAGCTTGCGGCGCAGCGCGAGAAGGCGCTGGACTATTACAAGGGCGAGATGTCCGACCTGGAGCCGCCGGAGAACCGCTCTGCCGCGGTTTCCACCGATGTGGCCGACGCGATCGAGACCGTCCTGCCGGACCTGATCGAGATTTTCACCGGCGGTGACGATGTGGCCTCGTTCACCCCGCACGATGAACAGGACGAAGAAGCGGCCAAGCAGGAAACCGACTTCATCACCCATGTGGTGTTCAGTCGGAACGATGGTTTCTTGCAGCTTTACACCGGCATCAAGGATTCCCTGCTGGAAAAGACCGGTCTGTTCTACTGGTATTGGCAGGAAGACGTGTACGCCGAGGAGCATTTCGAGGGCAAAAACGCTTTTGAAATCGAACTCGCGCGCAAGTCCGGCGAGATCGTTGACCTGGTGCCGGACCCGCCCGCCGAACAGCCGGACAGCCCTGATCCAAATAGTCCGCAGGGTTTGCCCACCTACAGTTACACCCTGAAGCGCCGTGTTTCGCCCGGCTGTGCCCGCATCCAGGCCGTGCCGCCGGATGATTTCTGCATCTCGGCCGATGCGCCGTCGATCCGGGAGGCCACCTATCACGCCTTCCGCTCCCGCCCGCGTGCACAGGAATTGATTGCCCAAGGTGTCGATCCCGACATCGTGGCCCAGCTTCATGCCACGGCTGAGCGCGAAGGCAATGACACCGGCGTGGCCCAGGCGCGGGATATGGCGGGCGAATCCGAGGCAGAGACCGCCGACAGCGGCGAGCTTCGCTCCGTGGAAGTGGTGACCAGCTTTCTGCGCATCGACGCGGACGGCGATGGCAAGCCGGAACTGTGGCAGATCAGGACCGGCAATGACTTCGGCGTGCTGATCGACAAGGAGCGGATCAGCGGCTCGCGCATGTCAGCCTTGACGCCGTACATCAACACCCATCGCTTTCACGGCCTGTCGGTTGCCGACAAGCTCTTGGAAATCCAGCGGATCAAAACCGCGCTGCTGCGCATGGGGTTGGATAGCGCCTATTTCGCCCTCAATCAGCGCGTGGTGGTGGCGGACCAGGGCGCCAACGACTTCACGATTGACGATCTGCTGCTCAACGAGCCCGGCCGGCCGATCCGTGTGAAGGATGTAAACGCCATCGAGCCGCTGGCCGCCGGCAGCCTGAATTATGACGTGTTCGGCGCCCTCGAATACGTCTCCACCATGGCTGAGCAGCGCACCGGCATTGTCCGCAATGCGCAAGGCCTGAACCCCGACACACTGCACGACACGGCCAAGGGCGCGCTGGCGTTGATGACCGCGGCGCAGAAGCGGGTGCGCCTGATCGCGCGCATCTTCGCAGAGACCGGCCTCAAGGACCTGTTCCTTGGTGTGCATGCGCTGATCCGTGAGAATGCGACGGCGCCTGCCAAATACCGGTTGCGCAACAAATGGGTGCCCATCGATCCCAGCCAGTGGGCCGAACGCAACGACATGACCATCGAGATCGGTCTGGGCGCGTCTGGCCGCGAGCAGGAACAGGCATCGCTGCAGGGCATCTTTGCCGTCATGACGCAGGTGGTCGGCCTGCAGCAGGGCGTCGGCGGCCCGTTCGTACTGCCGAACAATGTCTACAATCTCCTGACCAAGCTGACCGAGACGGCGGGCCTCAAGAACCCGGAACGCTATTGGACCGATCCCGGCAATCAGGTGCCACAGCAGCCGCAGGACCCGAACGCGGCCAAGGCTGCACAGGAACTGCAGATCGCCCAGATCAAGGCGCAGACCGATCTGGCGGCAAAGAAATATCAGGCCGATGTCGATTCACAGACGAAGGTTTTCCAGATTCAGCAGGAGATCGCGGCCAAGCTGCGCATCGCCGGGCTGGATAGCCTGACCGACATCGCCACCAAAACCCATTCTGCCCGGCTCCATGCCGCACAGCAGATCAATGTCGGAGGTGAGCCAGGATGACAGACATCGTTCAACGCGCCCATCAGGCCGCAACCGAACTGACCGAGACCGAAACGGCGTTCGACCGGATGCGCGCCAACGCCATCGAATTGCTGATCGGCACCACGTCCAGCGAACACGACAAGCGCGAGGAACTTTACCGGACGATCAGGACCATCGACGCGGTGCGCAAGGAACTGAAGTCGATCATCAACGCGGGCAAAATCGAGCAGGCCTCCCGCGACGGAAAGCTGGCCTGAACGCGGTCAAGCCATAGGGCAGCCGCAAACCAAGCGAGGACGATATGCCGAAAGCAGCGCAACCCGCAGATGCGGGCAGCGAAGCCCTTTCTATTGACGATGTGGTGGGCCAGTTGGATGCGGCCGATACCGATACCGTTGATGCTGATCTTGATCGCGGCGAACAGGATCGTGACGAACCCGAGGCCGCGGTCGAAGAAGATGCCGGCACGGAAGAAACCGATGAAGCCGGTGACGAGGAAGCAGAAGAAGGCGAAGCCGAGGCCTCCGAAGACGAGGGCGACGGCGAAGACGCCGAGGAAGATGAAGGCGAGCCGGAAGCCGCTGCCGTAGAGGCGCCGCACTGGTGGAGCGCCGACAAGAAAGCGCTGTTCGCCAAGGCGCCACCCGAAATTCAGGCCGCCGTTGCAGAGCAGGAAAAGCTTCGCGAAGCCGCGGTCACCAAGGCCCAGCAGGACGCCGCAGAGGCGCGCAAGAAGGCCGAGACCGATTCATCGCAGATGCAGCAGTACGTCACTGCGCTCAATGAAATTCTGCCCAAGGCCCAACAGACATTCGCATCCCGCTGGGATCGCGTCGATTGGAAAGCCTGGGCCGACACCGATCCTGAAGCAGCCATGCGTGGCCGCATTCAGATGGAAGAGGAAGGCAAGGAATTGCAGCGGCTCAACGTCGCCAAGCAATTCGCCGACCAGCAACAACGCGCGACGTTTGTGGCGCAAGAGGAAGAAAAGCTGAAGACGTTGGCGCCGGAATTGGCCCACCCGGAAACGGGCAAGGCGCTGAGGACGGAAGTCGGCAAGTTCCTGATGGAAAAGGGGGCAACGCCGGACGAACTTGCCAACATCGATGCCCGCATCCTCAGCATCGCATACGACGCATACCGCTACCGCCAGGCGCAGGCAAAAGCCCAAGCGCAGGCCAAGGCAAAACCAGCCGCGCAGTTAAAGCCGAAGACGCCGACAATTCGGCCCAGTTCGGCCCCACCGCTGCGCTCTCACAAACAGGCAACGATCGACAAGCTTCAGGCCCGGTTCGACCAGAACCCAAGCCTTGAGAACGCCGTCGCGTTGCAAAACGCAATGGAGCCTTGAAATGGCTGCGCCTACCAATACCGCGACAACCCTGACGACCAAGGGTATCCGCGAAGACCTCGAAAACATGATCTATCGTGTCGAACCGGAGGAGACGCCGTTTATCTCCAACATCGGCACCGTGAAATGCACCAACACCTTCCACGAATGGCAGACCGAAAGCCTCGATACGCCTTCGGCCACGAATGCCCATCTGGAAGGCGACGACGTTGGCACGCTCGATTCGCCCAACAACACGGATCGGATCGGCAACTATTGCCAAATCTTCCAGAAGACGACTGGCGGTTCTCGTACCAACGAGATCGTCAACAAGGCCGGTCGCAAATCCGACCTGAACCGGCAGAAGACGCTCAAGGGCATCGCACTTCGCCGCGACATGGAGATGCGTTTCCTCGGAAACTACGCCTCCAACGCGGAAAGCGGGGCCACGCCGCGCCACTCTGCAGGGCTCAACGCCTTCTGCACCACCAGCGTCAGCAATGGCGCGGGCGGCAGCAATGGCGGCTTCTCTGGTGGCACCGTCTCAGCCGCCACGGCCGGAACCACGCGCTCATTCACTGAACAACTGGTGAAAGACGTGATGGCGACGGCGTTTTCCAAGGGCGCCCGTCCGTCTCAGGTCTATCTGGGCGGTACGGACAAACAGACCTTCTCCACCTTCAACGGTATTGCTTCCAACCGGTCTGAAGTGAGTGGGCAGAAGCTGGCAACCATCATCGGCGGTGCCGACGTATACGTATCGGACTTTGGGCCCCTGCGCCTGATCCCGCATCCGTATGCGATCTCGGACTTCGCCGCCTTTGTCACGCCGTCCATGGTGGCGGTGGGCACTCTGGATGGTTACAAGGTCGCTCCACTCGGAAAATCCGGCGACAACACCAAGTTTCTGATGACCCGTGAATGCACGCTGGTTGTCAAGAACGAGCGTTCGCACGCGATGATCCGCGCGATCTAATCCCCTCCCTGAAGCCTGAAGGGGGCCGTTCCATTGTGGGGCGGCCCTCATCTTTTTGAAGGAATGAAACATGCCCAGAGTGCAGTCTGAACAGATTGATGCGGAAACGCAAAACGCAGTTGAGAGTCCGCCGTTCAACGGCGCCGTGAAGGTCCGTGTCGTCAAATTCGGAGCCGGGAAGGTTTCGAAGGGCATCCACGTTGCCGAGGAAGGCGACAAATACGCAGATCGTGACGAGGAATTGTGGGTGGACAGCGACACCGCTGGTGCGCTCGAAGAAAATGGCTTTGCCGAAAAGGTATGAGCTTTACACTTCCGTTCGAAACCTCGGTTCCAGATATTCGCAAAGAATGGGTGGACAATGAGGACGGCACCGTCAGCATCGTTTCCTCGCAAGACGTAGAACCCCATCTGGATTACGCCAAGCAGTTGGCGAACGATAGCGCGGGATGGAGCCCGGATAAGACGTTCCGCCGGGCTGCGCACATTCCAACCATCATTTGGATGAAGTGGCTTCGCGAAGAAGGTTGGGACGCTTACGCCCCGGAAAACTTCGACAAGCTCAAGCGCAAGCTCAATGATCCAGATTACCGCTACCTGCGCACTGCGCATTGGAGAATCTGAGCGATGGCCGCGTCAGTGACCGATTACGCCAGCCTTCAGGCCGCGATCAAAAGCTATCTCTGGGATCGACAGGACGTGGCCGATCAAGCCCCCGTGTTCATCAGCCTATGCGAAGCGCAGATGACACGCCGCCTCAAGGTTCGGCGCATGACGGGGCGGGCCACGGCGACCATCGAAAGCGATTTCGCCATGGTGCCGTCCGACTTCGCGGGTGTGCAATCCTTCTATCTGGCGGGAACACCGCCGATCCGGCTGCAATACGCCGCCGATCCACAAGTCATTGTGGAGATGAAGGCGGTCCGCTCCGCCGACACGGGCAAGCCGGAAGCCTTCACGGTGGTGGGCGATCAGTTTGAGTTCTGCCCGGCGCCGGCCGCTGGCGAGAGCTATACGGCCTACCTCACCTATTACAAGCGCATCCCCGCGCTATCCGACAGCAACACCAGCAATTGGCTGCTGACCGATCATCCCGACGCCTATCTCTATGGCTCGCTTCTGCAATCGGCCCCATGGCTCCGGGAGGATGACCGGATCGTCACCTGGGGCAATATCTACACCCAAATCATCGCGGATATTCAGGAGGCGGATCGCCGGGAAACCTCGGCGCATCACATCCGCATGCCTGACCGCTTCAACGTCGTATAGGAGGCAGCATGGCGGCGTTCAACAAATTCAATCAGTTCACCGAAGACGCGTTGCGTGGTGTGCACAATTTCGACAGCCACGTCTTCAAGGTGATGTTGACGAACACCGCGCCAACGTCCGCGAATGCCGTCAAAGGCGACCTGACCGAAATCAGCGCCGGGAACGGCTACACGGCGGGCGGGGCGGCTACAACGATCACACTTTCCACGTCCGGTGGCACGGCCAAAGCTGTTGGCACAGATGTGACGTTCACGGCGACGGGTGCGATTGGGCCTTTCCGCTACGCGGTGCTGTACAACGATACGCCGACATCACCCGCCGATCCGCTGATCGGGTTCTGGGATTATGGATCGTCAATTTCGCTCGCTTCTGGCGACACGTTCACGGTCGATTTTGATGCCACAAATGGCATTCTGACCGTAGCGTAAGAAATATGGCAAAGACTGAGTGGGCCTCAGGCAACATCTTCATCCGGCCCAATGTTCTGGAGAAGGCAGGCGATGTAACGCCTGACATATGTGGCGGATATGGCTGAACTTCTGATTAGGACAGTCAACGGCGAAAATGCCAAGCGCTACATGGAGGGCGATGTAGTGGCCGTGTGCCCGGATGGTCATGTTTTCGGGCGAATGGAAAGCCTTGAAGTGTGGCTGGCAGAAGGCCGTGACGCCGCAGCGTGGCCGGGTGGCTTCGCGATTGTCCGGCTCCCGGGCATGTCTGTGGAAGACGCGCGGCAATATCTTGAGGAAGTACCTGTTCTAGGACTTCCAGAAAACGGCATGGCGACACGGCGAGCCTATGTCATGGATTATGCCGCCCTGGAGAGGCGCGCAACAGGCAGCGGTCGTGACACGCTGCGCGCCAAGAAACAAATCACCCGTCACCCAAACGACCCAGATGTGAAGGCGGCGTTCAGCCGGAAAGGCTGAGATGGCTACTTACACTGTCAAGGCGACCGGTGGTGATTATTCGACACTGACCGCATGGGAAGCGGCTGCGCCAGCGACGTTGACAGAGCCGTATGAGGCCGAATGTTACGACTTCGCATGTGATGATGACGTTGCGATTGTCGGCATTACGACCTCTGCAACGAATTACATTCGCATTTATGCTGCCGCTTCAGCCGCACTTGATGGCCGGTCGCGAGACGTATCAGGAGTCGGGTTCCAGCTATTTAGATCATCCGGCGCTACCGCCGGAATTTTGCGTGTTGATGCCAACTATTTCCGGGTCGAAGGCATCGAATTCACCAACAAAGGGACGACTGGCTACACGCTGAGTATCGTAGCGACGCGCACGGCGGGTGCAAATGATGTGCGCGTTACCGGCTGCGTCATCCATGATGTTCGAACGGGCACGCAATATACTTGTTCGATTACTGCTCCGAACCTCAATCTCACGCTGACCAACAACATTATCTATGGCTATCAGCGCACATGGGACACGCGCGGGGCCGCCTCTGTCGTCTCGAACAATAACACAATCTGGCGTCATGCCGATCAGATTGGAGTCGTCTCGCAGACGGAGTTGGTCTGCAAGAACACCTACAGCGGCAGGGCTTCCGGGACTTCCGAGTGTTTCTGGACAGGTGGATCATCGCCGTCTGGAAACAATAATGCGTCGTCAGATAATTCGGCGGCGACTGATTATACAGCGTCGCTCACCAGCGTCGCTGGAGCAGCTATTTTCCGATCGATCACACCGGGCGCGGAAGATTTCCGGCTTGTCACTGGTGCGGCTCTGATCGATGCAGGTGTTACCCTCACCGTCGCTAACGATATCGCGGGCACCACACGACCTTCAGGTTCGGCTTGGGATATCGGCGCATGGGAGTTTGTCTCCAGCGGCGGTGGCACAGTCTACAGCCTCGTGGCCGGATCTGGTGTCTTCGCGCTGGCGGGCCAGCAGGCAGGCCTTACATCAGGCCGCCATCTTCCGTCTGACGCGGGCGCTTTCGCGCTTGCAGGTCAGAATGCGAACCTGTCGGTCCAGACGCCAGGTGGTTATTCGCTCACCGCGGATCATGGTGGTTTTGCTCTAGCAGGACAGGCAGCCGGATTTGCGGCCGCGCGAAAATTGGGCGCGGGTAGCGGATCGTTCGCGCTCACCGGCCGCGCCACAACGCTGCTAAAAGGCAAAAGGCTGACAGCAGCGGCAGGCAATTTTGCCGTGACAGGTATCGCCGCTGCGTTCAAAGCGACACGCCGTATGGCGGCCGGTGCAGGCGCATTCGTGCTGACAGGCATGGATGCCACGCTCACCGCGCTTGCGCCCCAGGCCTACACGCTGAGCGCGGACGCAGGCTTCTTCGTCCTCACCGGTAGTGACGTGACGATGAAGAAGGGGCGGTTCTGGACCGACATAGACCCGGTTGCGGCGTCGTGGGCTGACATCAGCGACACGCCGACGATTTGGACCATGCAGTAGGTGATCTGAAATGGCTGACGCATTTACCACCAACTACAACCTGACCAAGCCCGAAGTCGGCGCGTCTGCCGACACATGGGGCACCAAGGTCAACGCCAATTTCGACACCATCGATACCACGCTGAAGTCCGTTTCGGATGCGGGGTCGAATGCTTCCAGTTTGACGGCCGGCACACTGCCCGATGCGCGGCTGTCCGCGAATATTCCAAGGCTCAACGCAGCGACGAATTTTACCGGCCGATCCCTATACATTACAGGCGCCAGCTTCATTACCTTCGGCATCGGTTCTGTCTGGCAGCTGATCAACGATCCATCTGCTGACGCGTCACTCTATTTCAATAATGGATCAATATCTCCGCTATTGTTCAAAAACGATGGTAGCACACTTATCAACGAACTCACGTTGAGCACGCCACTGCCCGTGGCATCGGGTGGACTTGGCGCAAACACGGCCGCGGGGGGCCGCGCCAATCTCGGCCTTGGCTCTCTCGCAACGCTTTCCGCGATCAACAACGGCAATTGGTCCGGCACCAATCTGGCTGTCGCCAATGGTGGCACGGGCGCCAGCGATGCGGCGACGGCGCGCGGAAATCTCGGCTGTGGCACGGCCGCGGCGCGGAACATCGCCATTCAATCGACCGCGCCATCATCGCCTGCCGTCAACGATCTCTGGATTGATACGAGCGCGTAATGGCGACGTTGAAGCGGTGGACCGGATCGGCATGGCAGCCCATTCCGGGCCTTAAGCATTGGAACGGCTCTGCCTGGGTCATCCGTCAGATGAAGCGGTGGACCGGATCGACATGGGAAGTGATAGCCGGTGCGTTCTCGCCCGCCACGCACACTTATACATCCGGCAGCGGTTCTGAGCCGGTTCCTGCAGGCGCGGCCTCGGTCACGATCACCGTCGATGGCGGTGGCGGCGGCGCCAGTGTCGGTACAGCGGGCGGCGCGGGTGGCCGGGCAATCAGAACGATTGCGATTTCCCCGTCCGATTGGGGCACAACGCTGAGTTACGTCGTCGGGGCGGCCGGCTCTGGAAGTTCAGGCTCCGATTCCACCAGTGGTGGCCTCTCGACGGTAGACGCGACATTGGCGGCCGGGACATTTCATCTAGCTGGCAATGGCGGCCTCTCGGCTGCGCTGGGTGGCGGAAACGGAACGGCATCGGGCGGCACGACAAATACGACCGGCGGGGCTACGAATGGCGGTCAACCGTCCGGCACGCCGGGTATCCCCGGCGATAACGGCGGCCACGGCACCGTTCAATTCGCGTGGACATGATGACAGCATATTTCCCGCTCTCCCTTCCGCCCGGTGTTTACCGCAACGGCACGGAATTTGAGAGCAAAGGTCGCTACTACGACGCCAGCCTGATCCGGTGGATCGACCGCGATTTGCGGCCCATCGGCGGCTGGCAGAAACGATCTGTCAGTCAGGTCACGGGCGCGGCGCGCGCCATCCAGGCATGGCGGGACAATTCCGGTGCCACATGGCTGGGCATCGCCACGCACTCGCACCTCTACGCTTCCAACCGTGCTGGCGACATTTACGACATCACGCCCACCGGCTTCGTTGTGGGCCGTTCCGACGCTGTGACGGGCGGCGGCTATGGCATGGGTGACTTCGGCGTCGGCTTCTACGGCACGCCCCGGCCAGACAACACGCTTATCCAGGACGCCACGGTCTGCACCCTCGATACCTGGGGGCAGAATCTTCTGATGGTCAGCCCGGACGATGGCAAGATTTATGAGTGGGCGCTGAACACCGCTTCACCCGCCGCGGCCGTCGCCAACGCTCCATCGTGCAAAGCCCTGGTGGTGACGCCGGAACGGTTTGTTCTGGCCTTGGGTGCCGCCAACGATCAGCGCAACGTCGCGTGGTGCGATCAGGAAGACAATACGGACTGGACGCCCACCGACACCAATCAGGCGGGCAGCTTTCCGTTGCAGACGGCGGGAAGCCTGATGTGCGGCAAGGTCATTCAGGGCGGTACATTGCTGTTCACCGATGTGGACGCATGGCTGGCCGCCTATACCGCCGACACGCTGGTTTACCGCTTCACCCGTGTCGGTTCGGCCTGTGGCGTCGTTTCCCGGCAATGTGTGGCGGCACTTGATGCGCGCGCGGTGTGGATGGGCCGCAATTCGTTCTGGCTCTACAACGGCTATGTGCAGCCCTTGGCGTGCGAGGTGGCGGATTATGTCTTCTCCGACATCAACAGCCTGCAGCTTTCCAAAATCTACGCGGTGCGGAATTCGGCCTTTGACGAGATCGAATGGCACTATTGCTCGTCCGGCTCGAATGAGATCGACCGCTGTGTGATCTGGAATTACCGGGACAATTACTGGAACATCGGTCGGCCGTCGCGGCTCTGCGGCACGGATCGTGGCGTGTTCCAGCACCCCATCATGATCGATGCCGACGGTTACCTCTACGACCATGAAGTTGGCTTCAACTATGACGGCGACATCCCTTATGCGGAGAGCGGACCGGTGGAGATCGGTAACGGCGATCAGATGATCTATGCCGATCAATTGATCCCGGACGAGCGCACGGCTGGTCAGGTCACGATCACGCTCACGACGCGGCAATTTCCCAACGGCGCGGCCAGCGTCCATGGGCCTTATGCGCTGGCTTCACCCACCAATGTCCGCATCACCGGCAGGCAGGCCAAGATGCGCTACACGGCGGCGATGATGGCGGATTGGCGTGTCGGTAGTCCGCGGCTCGCCATGAGCGGAGGGGGAAGGCGATGATCCTGCCAAGACCGCCAGAGGAATACGACGCGAACGATCAATCGCAGACCCGCGCCATGCTGATCGCGGAAGATCACCGGAACCAGAAGAAGGGTGCACCGGTCCTGCTACAGGCGCCGGACGGCTCGTTTCACCGCCTTGTCGTCGCCAATGACGGGACGCTTTCAACCGCACCGGCATGACCGAAGCACAGAACGAGTGGAGCCGCTGCAAACCATGGATCGCGGCGGCGCTGGTTCATGCGCGCGGCACGCACACGATTGATGACATCGAGACAGGGATAGCAAAGGGCTTGTTTCAGTTCTGGCCCGGCGAACGTGCGGCCATTGTCACGGAGTTGATCACCTATCCGAGATTGATGGCTCTCAACTATTTCCTGATCGGCGGCGATCTTTCAGAGCTTAAAGAAATGGAGCCACGCATCACGGCATGGGCCAAGGGCGTGGGCTGCAAGCGTGTGATGGGCGTGGGCCGCAAAGGGTTTGAACGGGCATTCCGGGCAGCCGGATACGAACCATGGTGGACGTGCATCGCACGCGACCTCTGAGAAGGAGTATGTGTCATCTCTAAAGGTGGTGGGACTACAACTAGCACGACCAACAACACCCTCGATCCGCAGATCAAGGGTCTGTTGATGCAGAACTACAATAGCGCGGAAGGTGTCGCGAACGCTCCATTCCAGCCCTTCACGGGTGAGAGTGTGGCGGGTTTCACGCCGACGCAGTTGCAGGCTCAAGACCTTCTCAAGCAACTCGGCACCGGCACAGTGGGCGACAGCACCATGAATGCTGCCGTGGGCGCCGCGAGCAGCGCGGCTGGCTACAATCCCACCATGATCAGCGCCAACCCTGTCAACGCGCCGCTTCTCTCCGAAACCGATCTGTCGCCCTACATGAACCCGTACCAGCAGGACGTGATCGACGCGACCATGAAGCAGCTTGGGCAGGCGCGCGATGCTGGCATCATGAGCGATAATCAGCGAGCCACGGCGGCGGGCGCATTCGGTGGCACCCGGCAGGCCGTGCTGAATTCGCTGACCAACAAGGATTATCTCGATACGGCCGGTTCGACGCTGGCCGGGCTCAACAGCCAGAACTTCACCAATGCGCAGGACGCGGCGGAATCCGATCTGGCACGCCGTTTCGCGGCGGCTACCGGCAACCAGAATGCCGAACTTGCGGCGGCCACGGCCAATCAGAATGCGAGGCAAGGTGCGGCTGGCATCAATCTCAATGCGGCCAGCCTACTCGGTAACCTGTCAGGGCAAGAGCAGACATCTGCGCTGACAAAGGCCGGATTGATCGCCTCTGTTGGCGATGCCCAACAGCAGTTGCAGCAGCAGAAAGATGATGCGGCGTATCAAGAGTTCCTGCGTCAGATCAACTACCCGATCCAGGGACAGACGATCAAAAATCAGGCGCTTGGCCTCATTCCCAACGTCACCAATTCGTCCACGACTGGTAAGCAACCGGGGCAATCGGCACTGGGTGGCGTCGGCAGCCTTCTCAGCGGTGTTGCAGCGGTCGGCGGACTGTTCTCTGATCGCGACCTCAAGCATGACATCCACACGCACCACTATGACCGTTGTGGACGACGCTGGGTGACATTCCGTTACAACTGGGCGCCGGAAAAAACGCATCTCGGCGTCATTGCGCAAGAGGTTCGCGAGACCGATCCGCGTGCGGTTAATCCCACACTCTTTGGTCTCACCGTCGATTACGATCAGTTGAAGGGTGCAGCGTAATGGCCGGATTGTTTGGACTCGATCTGTTTCCGAATGCGCAAAAGCCGTCCGGCGGCTTGTTTGGTGGTACTGATCAGGAGCCGCCCAACAAATGGATACAGGCGCTCGGCCTTCTCGGTGCCACACTTCAAGATGTCGGCAACAATGGTCGCACAAACAATGTCGGCACGATGCAGGACAAGATGGAGGCCATGGCGCAACTTGCCCAGCGTAACGCCATTGCGCAGCGCCTCGGCAATGCGTTTACCCAGGTGAATCCGGTCGAAGTAACGCCTGCCATGAATGACATGAGTGCGCAGGCGCCGAAGCTGCGGACAGATGCGGAGACCGTGAACGCACAGCCATTCGCCATACCGACAACGCAAGAAATGGCGCCGCTCTACGCCAAGGCACTGGCGAACGGTGTTGATCCGTCGCCGTTTATGAATTTGCAAAAGACGGCTTCGATGCACCCTGACGGCATGATCTCGCCCACGGATGCGAAGGCGATGGGTTTGCCAAATGCGGATAACCAGCCATACGCATGGAAAAGTGGCGTGCCGACGGCGGTGGGACAAACAGATGTGATGTCGCCGCAGGCTTATCAGCAGAAAGTCGATTTTCAGAATTCAAACCCCGATCTGGCGTTGAGGCGCGCCGCACAGGCAGAGACAGCTCGGCATAACCGGGCCACGGAAGCCAACGCCAATCCGTTTGGCAATGCACCTGGTGCCACTCCAACCACTCCGAACGGGATCACGGGCAAAGATTATCTTGCCACGTTGCCGAATAATATCGCCCAACAAGTAAAGGCTCTTGCCGAAGGCCGGATGGCGTTTCCCTCCGGCTTTGCGCTCAAAAGCCCTTACTGGCAAACGATGCTTCAGGCTGTGAGCCAGTACGATCCGTCATTCGATGCCGTGAACTACAACGCGCGCTCGAAGACCCGTAATGATTTCACCTCCGGCAAGTCGGCGCAGAATATCACCGCTCTGAATACAGCTATTGGACATCTTGACTCTTTGGCGCATGCGGCTGACGCGTTGAACAACGGCGGTATTCCATTCTTCAACAAAGTGCAGAACTTCGCCATCTCGGAGACGGGCGATCCGCGCGTCAAGCAATTCGAGATCACGAAGAAGGCCGTTGTCGATGAAATGACCCGCGTCTTCCGTGGCACGGGCGGTTCCGAACAGGACATCAAGACATGGGCCGAAAATCTCAACGCTGCTGGATCGCCGGAGCAACTTCACGGCGCCATCCGACAGATGATTGACTTGCTGCATTCCCGCCTTCAGTCGATTGGCGATACATACAATCGCGGCATGGGTACGACAGCCGATCCTCTTACCCTCCTTTCTCCGAAGGCACAGGCGGCTTTCAACAGACTTGCTACGTTGGGCGAAGCCAATCAGTCGTCATCCATCCCAGACTCGGCCGCAGCATATTTGAGGGCGAACCCCGGTCTGGCGTCACAGTTTGATGCCAAATATGGGGCCGGTTCTGCGCGCAAAGTGTTGGGGCAATAATGGCAAATCCTTTTGATCAGTTCGATCAGCCTGCTGCGGCTCCTGTGCAGGCCGGTGGCAACCCTTTCGATCAGTTTGATGCGCCTGCGCAGGCTCAGCCAGAGACAAGCCAGATGCTGGGCGTCTATAAAGGCGCCACGCATCCGCTCGATAACGCGGCAATTGCTGCGAGGGATTTGGCGAATAATATCTTGCCGATCCCGTTCACCAATACATCAGAAAATCCGGCAGGAAAGACTGTCCCGCTTGGCGATTGGATTGATGCGGCCAGTAAGATGCTTGGCTTGTCGTCTCCAGAAGATATCAAGGCGGCGCACGAAAACTACATCGCAGGGCAGGAGGAAAAGGACGTCGTGCCCGGTGCTGCCGGTGAAATCGCGGGCAGCATCTTGGGAACCATTCCGGCGATTGCGGTCACCAAAAGTCCCTTCATAGGAGGTGCCTTGGCCGGCGCAATGGACACCACGCACGATACGGCAAGTGGCGTGGCCCAGGATGCGCTCCTCGGCGGGGTACTGGGTAAGGTGGGTGACACCGCCGTGCGCGGCGCGTCCCGGCTGATCGCGCCCAAGGTCTCCAATGCTGTTCGCACCCTTGTCGATGAAGGCATCCCGCTCACGCCCGGCCGCATTCTTGGTGGAATCCCGAAGCGTGTAGAAGACAGTCTGCAATCGATCCCGATTATGGGAGATCGTATCAACGCAGCCCAAAGAAACAGTCTTGGAGGATTTAGCCGCGCCGCTGTCAATCGCGTGCTAAAGCCCATCAATGAGAGCCTGCCAGACAATATTGCAACCGGACACGATGCCGTCGCCTATGCCGGTGACAGGCTTTCGAACGCCTATGACACGTTGTTGCCAAAGCTGACGTTGAAGGCTGATCCAACTTTCGCGAGGGAATTCAACAATCTGCGCCAGCTTTCGCAGAACATTCCTCAGTATGGCGTGAAACCGCTGGATGACTTCGTCCAGACCAACATCATGCCGCGCATTTCCAAAGCCGGGATGATGACGGGAGAATCCTATAAGGAAGTGGATTCGATGCTGCGCCGGGAGGCTGCAAGCTATGGCGCATCGCAAAACCCCAATGACCGGAAATTGGGCGGCGCCTTCCGGGAATTGCAGGCGCAGATGCGCCGAGCCTTGGAGCGCAGCAATCCTCAATATGCACCAAGTCTGAAACAGATTGACCGTGGCTGGGCCAATCTTACGCGCGTCGAACGTGCGTCAGCTTATGGTGCAAAGGACGGGGTATTCTCGCCGCCGCAACTCAATACGGCAGTTCGCACGACTGACGCGAGTGTGAGAAAGCGTGCGGTGTCGCGCGGCAAGGCCTTGATGCAGGATTTGTCCAGCGCGGGATCAAGCGTATTGCCTCAATCCGTGCCCGATAGCGGGACGGCAGGCCGTTATCTCATGACGAAAATGGCGCTTGGCGGAGGCCTGCTCTACGGCAACGAGAAGGGGTATATCCCGCCCGAAACGCTTGCACTTGGCCTCCTGACGCTCGGGGCCTACAGCAAGCCGGGGCAGAAAGCTCTAACGGGATTGCTTGCGAGAAACCCTTCGGTGGCCGAACAGAAACTCGCCGATCTTGTATCCCAACTTCGTGCCCCATCGTTGCTCTTGGGGCCTGCTCTCGTCGCTCAGCAGCGGACCAATGTAGACGCGCCATAGCGACACGATCATTGAGGCCAGCGTTATTCCAACGGCCGATTCCCAGCGCATTCCTGAGCCAATCCTCATCGCAACAGCCTGACATTAGCACAGGCTGGCGGCGGCGGAAGCCGTCTGCCGCCGATTAACCATCGTAGGCAGAGATGATCCCGCGCAGCGTTCGGAACCATAATCCCGGCAATATCCGCATCGGAAGTCCGTGGCAGGGTCTTGTTCCGCAGGACCGGATGACGCCGGAACAGCGGGCCGAGACCGCGTTCTGCGTCTTCGCCGCGCCGGAATATGGCTTCCGCGCCATGGCGATTCTGCTGCGCAATTATGGCCTTTTGTACCGGCTCAATACCGTGCGCGCGATTATCCGGCGATGGGCGCCGCGCGAAGAAAACGACACTGAATCTTACATCAGAGCGGTGGCGGAGCGGATGCACGTCGGGGCGGATGAGCCGCTGCGGCTCAACGAACGCGCCACCATGTTCGCCCTGATCAAAGCCATCACGATCCACGAAACCGGCTCATGGGAGCCTTGGTGGCGTGACGAAGACCTGTCGAAGGGATTGGACCTCGCAGGCATTTAGGAGAGCACACATGACCGTGCAGACCATCCAGAAGGGTTGGACCTTCTTTCATCGCTTCACCTGGGCCGTGTTTGCGGCCGGTTTCGTCATCGGCGTTGCCGTTGGCGCGTACATCTTCGGAGGCTGATATGACCATCGGAAAAGAACCGCGTTATCCCGACGACAAGCCGGGAACCGGCACCGGTCTAGGCAGCGCCGGCGTGGCGATCCTGGACAATTCGGCGCCCTGGTACACGACCGGGCCTTTCATCGCGGGCGTGTTTATCGCCGTCGTGATCGCGGTTGTCCTGCTGATTTCCTGAGGCAACCCATGAAGCTGGTGGATGAGGCCAAGAGCGCGTGGCGCTGGTTTTCGATGCAGGCCATGGCACTGGTCGTCGTTGTGCAAGCCGCGTGGGCGGGCATTCCTGACGATCTGAAACAGCACTTTCCAACCTGGATGGTGACGGCGCTCTCCATCGGCCTTCTGGTTTTCGGCATCGGTGGACGGCTGGTCCGGCAGGACAAGAAGACGAAAGACCCCAATGGCTGAAATCTGGGCTTTGGTCACGTCGAAGCTGACGGGGCCGCTGGCGCTTGCCGGATGTGCCGTGCTGGCGGTCATGCTGGCCGTGAAGTGGGGAGAGGTGGCAAGTCTCCGCGGGCGAATTGAAGACCCGAAGACCGGCTATATCACCCAGATCGCGGAAGCGCGCGCGGGCGGCGCGGTATGCCGGGCCGAACTGGCGGCACAGAACGCCTCGATCCAGCGACATGCCGATGAACAGGCCGCGAAGATGGAGGCGGCGGGCAAGGCCATAGACGAAGGCCTGAAGCGCCTTTCCGGCCTGACCGACAGGGCCAGCGTCATCCTGAAAGCGCCGGTCTCGGCCGATCTCTGCGCCTCTGCGGACCAATTCCTGATCGAAGGCGCGAAGCCATGAGGATCGCATACATCGCGGCAGGCCTGATCCTGTTGGCCGTCTTGCTGGCTGGCTGTGCGGGCACGCCGAAGCCTGCCGATCCGATCATCGTCAAGCAACCGGTGCCGGTCTCCTGCATCAAGCAAAAACCGGTGCGGCCGGATTTCCCGGATACCGATCAGGCCATTCTCAGCGCCCCAAATATCGCTGAGCGCGCCCGTCTCTATTCGGCGGGGCGCCTGATGCGCATCGGATACATCGACGTTCTGGAAGCCGCTGTAGCGGCGTGTGAGTAGCACAGGAGAGGGCTTGGGGCGGTGGCAATGGAGCAGGAAATGTCAGCACTGGCGCAGCGCATCGCCCGCCTTGAGCAGGCAGACAAAGATACCCGCAACGACATTATCGAGATCAAGGCTGACGTGAAATCCATCCTGCACACGCTGGCCGAAATGAGCGGCGGCAAGAAAGCCTTGTTCGCCCTGTTTTCCCTCCTTGGCGCCATCATCGGCACTATCGGTACATATCTGGGCCTGCATATCGCCCGCTGAGAGGCAAATCCATGAACTCCGACAATCTGAAATCGCTCGCCAAGACGGCGTGCGATGGCCTCCTTGCATTCTTTCTGGCCTTGATCGACGCGGTTGCCGCCGATGATGCGCCACCGTTGGTGACCGATCCGCCATCAGATCCCGCACCGCCAGTGGATCAGGGTGATGGCAGCGCCGACACGCCACCGGCGGAAGCCGAAGGACAGGGCGATGCGCCGGTCGATCTCGGCACCTTCACCATTGTCCGGATCACCGATCCGGCGCCGGAGAAAGACGGCTCGAACGCCAAGGTGATCACGGTCCCGGATGCATATTCGGTGATCGCGTGCTGGCCGATGAACAATCCGACACTGACGGAAATCGACGCCGGGCACATGCGATATGCCGATTTGCACGCGACCGGCCAGAGCTTCGTCTTCGCCAAGAGCGCCACCGTTTTCATGGGCAAGGGGCAGGTCTATCCGCCATTGCCCGCCGGAAGTACCTCCACACCGCCGCAGACAGGCACAGGCGGCACGACACAGCCGCCAGCCCCGCCCGCGCCGGTCGAACCCACACCCATGCCGCCGGTCGCCACCGGGCCTGCTGAACCGGGCCCGCCCAAAGACCCCGCCAAGCTCAAAGCCGTGATCACGTTCAAAGACGCGACCCAGATCACCTTTCTGGGCTCGGATGCGAAAGACCTTGGGGATTTTGTGGTTCCGTTTGCGGGTATTACTCAGCGCAATCTGGTGACCACCAGCGACGATGGCTTGTGGCGGGTCAATTTCCGTCCGGACCGTGACAATGCCCGTGTCGAAGCGATTCCGCTCTATGGCGATCCGTTCGCGCCAAATCCGGCGACCTTCGACCAGCCGTACACATTCGACCTATTCTATGACGGCGTGCAAATCGCGCATCAGGAAGTGCCGAAGCATTTCTGGCTGGCACGCTGGCGCTGGCAGTCCAGCCCGCGGCCCCGCATGCGCACGCCAGAACAGCTTGTGGCGGCAAAGCTGACGCCAAACTATGGTCGCACGCCGGTCACCACGTCACGTCTTCCGGCCGCCTCAATCCCATATGTCCCGATGGGCGCATCGAGCGTGACTCCGTTCATGGGTCAAACCGGCGAGCGGAACGATATCGGGATGAACACAGAGGTCGCATCGGCCTACATGGGCACCGAAGATGCCGTCGCCTATCAGTCGATGATGGATCAGGCCGAGGCCAGCGCAACGGGCCCGTGGCACATCAACGACAACGGCAAGATTCTGTGCTGGGACGATCATCCGCTCGCCAACACCTATTCCGCCGCTACATCGAATCCGGTGATAAACATCACCAAAACCGACAAGAAGTACCCGAAGGACTTTTTGCAGCCGGACGACGCGCATCACCCGTGCCTGTCCTATATCCCATTCCTCTCCACCGGCGATCCGTTCCATGCCGAGGAATTGCAGTACCAGATCAACTTCTACCTGGGCGGCGAGCATTACGACAGCGGCCCGCTCGATCCGATCCGCAAGGCGGCGGGCGGCAAGTCCTATGTCTTCGACATCGCACAGACCCGCGGCTATGCGTGGATGCTGCGCTCCGTGGTGTTCTGCTATCGCGCCTCAAGCCTGATTTCCTCGCCGACGCTGCTGCCGAAAGCATTCTGGAAGAAGGTTCTGGACGCGAACGCGAAATACTTCACGGACACCTATCTCAATTCGACCGATCCGCATGTGCAGCGTTTCTTCACCGCCACGTCATCAAAAGTGATCGGCTGGTGGCAAGAGGACTATCTGATCCCGCCGATTGCCGAGGCGGCGAAAGATGATCCGGCGAATTGGGGTCCGATCCTCGCGTGGAAAACCCAGTGCAACGAGGCCCGCATTGACGGCAAGTCCGGCTGGCCGGCCAATCACCCCACCTTCTATTACACCCAATGGTATCGGCAGAATTTTGGGACGGGGGCGGAAAATACCGGCAATGGCGCCATCGCTGTCACCGGCATTGTCGACTATCAGGAGCGCATCACCAAGGGTAGCTATCCGAAGCTGGGCATGTGGTCGGTCACCTTCACGTCGCCCACCACGTTCGACCTCACCACGCCAGATGGCAAGAAAGACGGTTCCGGAACCGTGGGGACGGCCTATGTCAGCGGCTATGGCCCGCATTTCGTGGTCACGGCGGGCGACAAGCCCTTCGCGGCCGGAGACAGTTTCGCGATCACGTTGAGCGTCTGCGCCGATTGGGCCGACATGGCCGATGTCAATCAGGTGGTGGCGAATGCTGATGGCTCGCTCGATCCCGGCCAGTCAGAAGCCTATCTCGGCTCGCTCTACGCCGCGCTGGCCGCAGCCAATAGCCCGTCGCTGGCCGGTTATGAGGTCAAGATGCAGGCCGCCAATTACCAGATCAGTTGGCGCAACAGCCTGGCGGCGTGACGGCGATGCGATTGTCAGAACTCAAACCCGTCTGGCTCGAACGGGATGGTAGACGCATTGGATTCACTTTCTTATGCCCGTGCTGTCTGAAAGATCGACTGACCTGTTTCGCGGAACCGACACCGTTCCGGGATCAGGTCAAGATCATGCACACGGCCTTGGACAGCACGCCGGAAGATGAAGACGATTGGCCGATAGATTGGGTGCCATCGAAGGCGACATTCGGATGGACGCTCAGCAATCTCGATAATTTCGAGACCATGACGGTCAAGCCTTCGATCGATGCCAGCGCGTCGGGCAATTGGCATGGATGGATCACGGATGGAGAGGTGAAATGAGCGAAGAACAGATCAAACACATGGTGGGCCGCTTCCTACGCTGGCGATTGCCTGAGCCATGGCATCCAGACCACGGGATCAGCTATGAGCGGCCGAATTACGCGCACGCTCCGGCAGATCATGATTGGCCCGTCGGCACCAACCTGTTCGATGCAGACCAAGCCACAGCCATGGTCCGTCACATGATCGAAGGTCTACCAGAAGCGTGATACACTGAATTGCTGCCGCGGCGTGGATATAGGGCCATGGGGTTTCCCAGGATGACGCACGTGACCACGCTTCAGTCGAAGTGGCGTCCGGCCCGCAGCAACTAGTGCAAAGATTGCACAAGTTCGACAGCAAGTTGACAGAGACCCGCTCACCTCACGGTGGGCGGGTTTTCTGCTATATGGGGCATCTTAAAGCGCATCCTTGGGCATATCCTGCCAGCCCTTCTGCATGTTCTCCCAGCTAGGGACGGTGAATGTGGGATTGCTCTTGCCGCATTGGCTGCACACCAGCGCGCGCTGAGCCCGGCTATAGGTCGCATCTGGACCTAGCTTGGTAATCAAGGTGGCGATCCGCACGGCGCGCGGAGAGCGACGACACTTGTTGCAATGGACCCACATCCACCGGCTGTTAAGAGCCATCTGGGCGAGGGTGATTTCGGGTTCGTCGTCGCGTCTTCGCATGAGAACGACAAGAGAACAAACGCGACATAGAGTCCAGCCACAACATATGGTGGTATGATAACCTGTGACTTGGGAAAACCTTGGGATTACGTTCTCCGATGTTCTAGAACGGTTCCGCAGATGTTCCCGGTCGATCAACAACGAAAAGGCAGTCTTCTGGCGTCTTCCCGCGAGATCGGCCCACGTTCGGGACGTGGGGGCCGGAGGTTCGAATCCTCTCTCTCCGACCATCACTGGGCCGCCCCGGTGGACACCCTCTCGAATTGAGACAGTGCTTTGGCGCGGCCCTCCGCCGCGCCTGCGCGCTCTGGCGTGTATGCACCCGCGGTGATTTAATCGCCACGCGATGTAAGTTTATAGGGTGTTATAATGTCTTTGTGGCGCTGGTTCGCGGCGCTTCTGGGCAGACGCTGCGGGGAATGCGGCGGCCGGCTTCATCGCCTGCAGCGGCAATTCGGCGATGCCTGGATCTGTGAAGATTGCGGCGCGATTGAGCGCTCATCCACCGGCTCTCAAGGGGCGAACAGTGGGCCGCCATCGCATCGCCACTCATAGATAATCGTATCACGATCAATAGAGAAAATACGCTGATTCATCGGCATTTTTGATATGCTGATTCTGTCGTTCTTTCCGGCACCTTATGTTTTAGCAATGTCATGGAACATGTTGTTCCGTTAATGCATCGTCTTATTAAAGCCCAATTCTGTGCGCATATGCGTGCCCACCAAAGAAAGTACAGGGTAATGTCAAGCGTACGGTGGAAAGTGCCGCTGGAATGTCGCCACTGCGGTTCATCGGGTGAGGTGGTGTTCTCGAAGCCGGTTTCGTCCGGCGCTCCGCCCGATGTCGTCTATCTGCCGGGTGGCTTCAAAGTTGTTCCGTCCAGGCGCGTAGACAAAACCCCCAACGTGCTCTGCCTCCGCTGCGGCAAATCGGTAATACCGCGCTCCCGGCCCTTTGCGCGATTTTTCCGCGATATTGTGACCGGATTGCCCCGCTTTCACTGACATCCGGCCCCTCTTCTGTATTTGTCGGCAATTCTCCCGGTTAACCCCTGTGAAGGTTAACGGCTTGGAAATGCTGTTTTGCCAGCATCGGGGCTCGAACTTGGGCAGGCGGGCTTTATTCATGAACAATGCCATTCTGACTGCGGGGTTTTCCCTCGCCGGCGCCATCGTCGCGGGCGGGCTCGCGCTTGCGTTGGGGGCGTCCATCCCGCTCGCCCTCGTTGCGGCCATGGTGATGCTGCTGGCTGCGGCCCAGATTCGCGGCGCGCTTGCGGGCGCGCGTGAGCGCCGCCAGACCGCGGAGGAACTCGCCGCCCTGAAAACGGCCAATCGCGCTTTCCTGCGCGCGGCGGAGGAAAGCAGCACCCGCCTCAACGATCTGAATGAACTGATCGAAACCCGCACCAGCGAACAGCGCCGCAAGGTCGTTTCGGAATTGCAGGTGCTGGAAAGCCTGATGCGCGATTTCGCCGCCAATCTGTCTGAAAAGGCGAAGGGCGATGATGCGGCCGCAGCGCCCGCTCCGGTGCCGGCGGCTGAGGCCACCTCCTATCTCGAAGGCGTCACCGATCCGGTGTTGCTGGAGATGATCCGCACTTCGCTCGAACAGAACCGGGTCGATCTCTATCTCCAGCCGATCGTCAGCCTGCCGCAGCGCAAATTGCGTTTTTATGAGGCGCTGTCGCGGCTCCGTGCCGAAGACGGCACGGTCATCATGCCCGAACAATATATGCGTGTGGCTGCACCCGCAGGCCTGATGAGCGTGGTGGACAATCTTCTATTGTTCCGCTGTGTCCAGGTGGTGCGCAAACTCACCCAGAAACAGCGCGATATGGCGGTATTCTGCAACATCGCGGGCGATACGCTGCGTGACGGTGAATTCTTCCCGCAGTTCCTCGATTATATGCACCACAACCGCGATCTGGCTGGTCACATTGTGTTCGAATTCGCGCAAGAGACAGTGTTGAACGCCGATGCGCAGGTCGAAGCCAATCTGGCTTATCTCGCCAATATGGGCTTCGCGCTCTCAATGGATCACGTCGCTACGCTGGCGATGGATTTCGAAAGGCTGCGCCGCCTCGGCTTCCGCCATATCAAGGTGCGGGCCGCAACCCTTACCAGCGGCATGGGCCGGGCCCAGGCTCACGTGGCGGCGGAAGATTTCAAAAGCCTGCTCGCCCGCTACAGCATCAATCTGATTGCCGAACGGGTGGAAACCGAAAAGACGGTGGTCGAACTGCTCGATTATGCGGTGGATTACGCACAGGGCTTTCTGTTCGGCGAACCGCGCGCGGTGCGCGACGATATGCAGAAACCGGCGGAACGGCCGGACAGCATGGCCGCGATCATTCCCCTCCGCCGCGCGGGCTGATGTGCTGGCACTCTTGTGAGAGTGTCAAAAAGCCTGTAGCGGCTGGGTTATAGATTCACCCTCCCTCGAGGGGAGGGTAGGTGAGCCATGCCCATTCAAATTCTCTCCGGTCTTCACGAAATCGCGCCCCGCTACGATGCGCTGATCTGCGATGTCTGGGGCGTGCTGCACAATGGCCGTGTGCCCGATCTGGCGGCGGCGGATGCGCTCTCCCGCTTCCGGCGCGATCATGGTCCGGTCGTGCTGCTGTCCAATGCGCCGCGTCCGCTTGAGGATATGGAGGTGCAGTTCCGTCACATCGGCGTGCCGCTCGATTGTTATGACGCGATCATGACCTCCGGCATGGCCGCGCGGGAGGAACTGGCCCGCCGCGCGCAGACCCGGCGCCTTGCCATGCTGCATATCGGGCCGGAGCGTGACCGCGGCGTCTTCGCCGGTCTCGATATCGAATGCGTGGGTGCGGACCGCGCCGAAATCGTGCTCTGCACCGGGCTGTGGGATGACGATCGCGAAACGCCGGCGGATTACACCAATCTGCTGGCGGCGCTTGTCGCACGCGGGCTCACCATGCTCTGCGCCAATCCGGATATCGTGGTGCAGCGGGGCGGGGTGCTTGTCTACTGCGCCGGCGCCATCGCCCGGGCGTATGAGGAACTGGGTGGCCGCGCGGTCTATTACGGCAAGCCCCACCGCCCGGTTTATGACGCCGCCATGGCCCGTGCCGCCGCCATCGCGGGGCACACGCCCCGCCGCCCCCTGGCGATCGGGGATGGGATGGAAACCGATCTCAAGGGCGCCCGGCAGATGGGGCTGGACGCCCTTTTCATCGCCAACGGAATCCACGCGGCCGAATTGGGCGATTTCACGGCCGAAACTGTTGCAAGCCTGCTTGCCCCGGCCGGAATCCCCGCCCTGGCGGCGATGCGCACGCTTGTCTGGTAACAGGCCTGCCGATATGACTTCCGGCGCCGAAAGGATCGACGCCATGTCTTATTATATCGAGGATATGAAGCCCGGAATGGCCGAAAGCCATTCACACACCGTGACGGAGCGTGACATCACGCTGTTCGGTGAGATCAGCGGCGACAGGAACCCCGCCCATTTTGACGAGGAATACGCGAAGACGACGCCGTTCAAGACCCGTATTGCCCACGGCATGCTGTCGGCCAGCTATATTTCCACCGTGCTGGGCATGAAGATGCCGGGCCCCGGTACGATTTTCATGAGCCTGTCGACGCGGTTCAAGGCGCCGGTGCGGATCGGCGATTCGGTCACCGCCACCTGCACGGTGCGCGAAATCGTGCCGGAAAAACGCCGGGTGATTTTCGATTGCGTCTGCAAGGTGGGCGATCTGGTGGTGATCGACGGTGAAGCGATGGTGATGGCACCCTCGCGTCCGAAATCTTAAGGGGCCCCCGCGCCCGGATGCCGAAGGGTTTGGCAAGGCATTGCGCATCTTCCGTCACTATCAGGATGTTCCCGCGGCGCTGAAGGGCGCCGTGGTGGCGCTTGGCAATTTCGATGGTGTGCATCGCGGCCACCAGGCCCTGATTGCGGAAGCCGCCCGCCATGCTGCGGCCCTTGATGTGCCGCTCGGCGTTATCGCGTTCGAGCCGCACCCCCAGGAATATTTCCACCCCGCCAATGCCGCCTTCCGGCTGACGCCATTTCGCATCAAGGCGCGGCTGATCGCGGGCCTCGGCGCCGATGTGATGTTCGCGCTGACCTTCGATGAAACCATGGCGAAGAAATCGGCACAGGATTTCGTGCTCGACGTGCTGGTGAACGGGCTGGGTGTTTCCTGCGTTGTGGTGGGCGCCGATTTTCGCTTCGGCCACGGCCGCGCCGGCGATATCACGCTTCTATCTTATATGGGGGAGATGGAGGGTTTCGGCGTGGTGCGGTTTCAACCGGTGCCGGCCGATGCCCATGCAAGCGGCAGCGGCAAGATTTCGTCTACCCGTATCCGTACCGCGTTGCAGGAGGGCAGGCCGGAGGTTGCCGCCGCGCTCCTCGGCCATTGGTGGGCGATCGAATCCCATGTCGAACATGGTGACAAGCGCGGCCGCGTCATCGGCTTTCCCACCATCAATATGCGCTGGGAAGGTTCGCTCGCACCCGCCTTCGGGGTCTATGCCGTCCGCGCCGTGCTGATGGATGGCGACAAGCCCGGCCCGCGTTATGACGGCGTGGCCAATTTCGGCATCCGCCCGATGTTTGAAATTTCCACGCCGCTGCTTGAGACCTATCTGTTCGATTTTTCCGGCGACCTTTACGGCAAGCATATGGCGGTGGAACTGGTGGCCTATCTCCGCCCCGAAGCGAAATTCGATTCGCTCGACGCGCTGAAAGATCAGATCACCCGCGATATGGAAGCGGCGCGCGCAGCCCTGGCCGCGGCCGGGCCGGATGCGCCCGCGCTGGACGCCCTGACACCCCGCTGATAGAACGGCCAACCCTATGTCCGACAAGCCAAAAACCCAATCCACCGCGCGCGATTACCGCGCCACGCTGTTTCTTCCGTCCACGGATTTTCCGATGAAGGCGGGCCTTCCGGCTGCGGAGCCCAATTGGCTCGCGCGCTGGGAGGGGATGGACCTCTACGGAAAAATCCGCGCCCGTGCCAAAGGCCGTCCGTTGTTCGTGCTGCATGACGGGCCGATCTACGCCAATGGCGACATTCATTCCGGCACCGGCCTCAATCACATCCTGAAGGACTTCGTCGTCCGCTCGCAGGCCATGCTGGGCAAGGATGCGCCTTACGTGCCGGGCTGGGATTGTCACGGCCTGCCGATCGAATGGAAGGTGGAAGAGAAATACCGCGCCGAGGGCAAGGCGAAGGAAGACGTGCCTACCGATCAGCTTCGCCGCGATTGCCGTGCTTTCGCCACCCATTGGCTGGGCGTTCAGCGCGAACAGATCAAGCGGCTGGGTTGCAGCGGGGAATGGAACACGCCCTACACCACGATGGATTTCCGGGCCGAGGCGGTGATCGTCGGCGAATTGCACAAATTCGCCGCCAACGGTCTTCTTTATCGCGGCTTCCGCCCGGTGATGTGGTCACCGGTGGAGAAGACCGCTCTGGCCGAAGCCGAAGTCGAGTATCACGAGAAAACGTCGCCCACGATCTATGTGAAGTTTCCTGTTGCGGGTGCGGAAAATCTTTCCGTGGTGATCTGGACCACCACGCCGTGGACCATTCCGGGCAATCGCGCCATCGCCTATTCCGAAATGCTCGCCTATGGCATTTACGAAATCGCCGAAGCGGGGGAAGGTGCGCTAGGCCAGAAAGGCGAACGCATCGCACTCGCCGATGTGCTGGCCGATCAAACCGCCAAACATGCGAAGATCACGCTGACGCGTGTGGGCGACTTTCAGCCCAAGGGGCTGAAGGCCGCACACCCCTTCGCTGCGCAGGGTTATACGTTCGATGTGCCGCTTCTTCCCGGCGATCACGTTACTGCCGATACCGGCACCGGCTTCGTGCACACCGCGCCCGGTCATGGCGAAGAAGACTTCGAACTGATGACCACGTTGTTCGCGGGCTACGCCGCGGACAATCCGGATGCCTTCGGTATTGTGGCGGAGGATGGGGCGTTCACCGCGGCCGCGCGTCTGCCGTCGCTGATCGGCAAGCGCATTCTGACGCCGGAGGGCAAGGACGGCGATGCCAATGGCGCTGTCATCAAGGAATTGATTGCCGCCGGTGCGCTGCTCGCGAAGGGCACGCTGCGCCATTCCTATCCGCATAGCTGGCGCTCGAAAGCGCCGGTGATTTTCCGCGCCACGCCGCAATGGTTTGCCCATATGGACAAGCCGTTTTCCGGCTCGAACGGCAAAACCTTGCGTGAACTCGCGGTCACCGCACTCGCCGAAACGCAATTCTATCCGCCGCAGGGGCGCAACCGCATCGGCTCGATGGTCGAAGGTCGCCCCGATTGGGTGCTATCACGCCAGCGTGCCTGGGGCGTGCCGATTGCGATCTTCGTGGAAAAGAAATCGCAAACCGTTCTGACCGACGAAGCGGTCAATACCCGCATCTGCACCATCTTCGCGAAAGAGGGGGCGGACGCCTGGTTCACCCGCCCGGCTGCCGATTTCCTTGGCGAAAAATACAATCCGGCCGATTACGAACAGGTGTTCGACATTCTCGATGTCTGGTTCGATTCCGGCTCGACGCATGCGTTCGTGGTCGAAAACCCGATTGAGAAAAGCTGGCCCAAAAAAGACCGCGCCGATCTCTACCTCGAAGGTTCCGATCAGCATCGCGGCTGGTTTCAGTCGTCGCTGCTGGAATCCTGCGGCACCCGCGGCCGCGCGCCTTATGACGGTGTGCTGACGCACGGCTTCGTGCTGGACGATCAGGGCCGCAAGATGTCGAAGTCGCTGGGCAACACGCTCGCGCCCCAGGTGATTTCCGACAAGAACGGTGCCGAAATCCTGCGTCTGTGGGCGGCCAGTTCCGATTTCACAGAAGATCTTCGCATCGGGCAGGACATCATCAAGGCGAATGTCGATGCCTATCGCCGCCTGCGCAACACCATTCGCTTCATGCTGGCCAATCTCGCGGGCTTCGATGAGACGGAACGTCTGCCGGCCAACCAGATGCCGGAGCTGGAGCGTTATATCCTCGCCCGTCTGGCCGAACTCGATGGTCTGGTGCGCGAAGGTTATGCCGCGTTCGATTTCAATCGCGTCTTCTCGACCTTGTTCGCGTTTCTCACCAACGAGCTGTCGGCGTTTTATTTCGATATCCGCAAGGATGTCCTTTATTGCGATCCGGTGTCGTCCATCCGTCGCCGTGCCGCGCGCACCGCGACCGATGAAGTCTTCCGCCGCGTCGTGATCTGGCTGGCACCGATCCTGTGTTTCACGATGGAGGAGGCGTGGCTCACCCGTTTCGGCGGCGATGACGAAAGTGTCCATCTTCACATCGGGCCGGAAACCCCTGCGGGCTGGGCCGATGAAGCGCTGATCGCGAAATGGCATCGCATCCGCGATCTGCGCCGCGTCATCACCGGCGCGCTGGAGGTTGCCCGCCGCGACAAGGTGATTGGCGCCAGCCTCGAAGCCGCGCCGACACTTTATCTATCCGATGCGGCGGATGCCCGCCTGTTCGATGGCCTCGATCTCGCGGAAATCGCCATCACCTCGGCAGCCGCGGTTTCGTCCGCGCCCGCGCCGGATACCGCCTTCCGTCTGGCCGATGTGCCGGGCGCCGCTGTGGCCTTCCATGCTGCGGACGGGCATAAATGCGCCCGCTGTTGGATGATCCTGCCTGACGTGGGTACCATCCCGGCGCATGACGATCTCTGCCGGCGCTGTGCCGGCGCGGTCGATGCCTTGGAGAATGCCGCGACATGACGCCGCGTGACCGTGGTCTGCTGGCCGCTGCCGCCGCTCTGGTGCTGGACCAGGGTTCCAAGCTCTGCCTGCTGCACCTGTTCGGCTTTGCCCAGATGCGGCCCGGCGAATCGGTGGTGATCGCGCCCTTTTTCGATCTGGTCATGGTGTGGAACCCGGGCATTTCCTATGGCCTGTTCCCGGCCGATGGCATGGCCGGTGCGCTGGTTCGCGGCCTGTTTTCACTGGTGGCCATTGTCGGGCTGGGCTGGTGGATGTGGACGGCCAAACGCACCGCCCTTGTGGTCGGGCTTGGGCTTGTGATCGGCGGCGCGGTGGGCAATCTGATCGACCGCCTCATTTACGGCGCAGTTGCCGATTTTTTTCACTTTTACGCCTTCGGCTACGATTGGTATGTGTTCAACGTGGCTGATGTCGCGATCACCTTCGGGGTGATTGCTATTCTGTACGATGCCCTCTTGGGGCAGGAGCCGCACGCGGAAGAGCCTTTGAGCAGGAGCCGGGAATGAAACGCGCACGCTTTCTGCAACTCGCCGTTCTGGCGGGTGCCAGCCTCGCGCTGATCGGCTGCGACAGCATCCGGGAAGCCGCCGGTGTCACCAAACAGCCGCCGGATGAGTTCGCCGTCGTCACCAAGGCGCCTTTGATCATCCCGCCGGATTACAATCTCCGGCCGCCGAAGCCGGGCGCCCCGCCGCTCAATCAGGTGTCGCCGACGCAGACTGCGCGCTCGGCCCTTTTCAACACCGATCCGGCCAGCGTTGCCGCCTCGATCCAGGGCAATTACAGCCCCGGTGAACGCATGCTGCTCGCCACCGCCGGTGCCGCCGAATCCAGCAACGCCATCCGTCAGCTGATCGCCGCCGACAACGCCAAGCTTCAGGCCGCCGATCCCAGCTTCACCGATCGCCTTCTGTTCGGCGACGAGAAGAAGGACAGCAGCGCCCCTATCGATGCCGATGCGGAAGCCAAGCGCATTGTGCAGAGCAAGGAAGCGGGCTCCGTCCCCGGCGGCACGAAAGCCGAGCGCAAGGCGAACGATTCCGCCACCATCCAGAAAGGCGAGAGCGACGATGACGGCGGCTGGTTCAGCAATATTTTCTGACGGCTGAAAATCGGACGTGAAAACTTCTGCAGGCCCATGTTCCGGGCAGATTGAGACATATTGGTGATGATGGGGGCTTCCCTCGCGGGCTCACGGCGTATCGTGGCCGCTTTCGCGGTTGCTGCCGCGCTCGTCTGCGGCGCGCTGTCCACGCCGGTTACCGCCGCGCCGGACGACGACGCCCCCAGGACATTCCAGTTCGCGTTGCAGAACGGCATGCAGGTACTGGTGGTGCCCGATCACCGCGCGCCGGTGGTGACGCAGATGTTGTGGTTCCGTGTCGGTTCCGATGACGATCCGCCGGGCTATTCCGGCCTTGCCCATTTCTTCGAGCATATGATGTTCCGCGGCACCAAAACCGTGCCGGGTTCGCAATTCTCCCAGATCATCGCGCGCAATGGCGGGCAGGATAATGCCTTCACCACGCACGATTACACCGCGTTCTACGAACAGATCGCCAAGGACCATCTCCGCCTTGCCATGCGGCTGGAGGCGGATCGCATGGTCAATCTCGATCTCTCCGACGCCAATGTGCGCACCGAACGCAATGTGGTGCTGGAAGAACGCCGCATGCGGGTGGACAACAATCCCCAAAGCCTGATGGCGGAACAGATGGCCGCGGCCCTGTTCCTCTCCCATCCTTACGGGCGGCCGGTGATCGGCTGGCCGGAGGAAATCCGCCGCATCGGCACGGTGGAGGCGCGCGATTTCTATCTCCATCATTACGCCCCCAACAACGCGACCCTGGTGGTGGCGGGCGACGTCACCCCGGAAGAGGTGCGTGCCGCCGCCGAGGCCGAATTCGGTAAGGTGCCGCCGCGCGAACTGGTGCCGCGTTATGAATTCGCCCAGCCCGAACGCCTCGGGCCGACGCGGCTCACCGTCAGCCGCGCGGATGTGAAAGTGCCGGTGTTTCAGCGCCTTTACCGGGTGCCGAGCTATGCCGAAGCCCAGCCGGGGGAGGCTGAGGCGCTCGACACCTTCGCGCAATTGCTGGGCGGCGATACCACCGCCGCGCTCTATCGGGAACTGGTGGTGAAACGAAAAATCGCTATCGATGCGGGCGCGTCTTACGACGGCTTCAACCGCGATGACGGCACCTTCGGCATTTATGCCGTTCCGCGCCCCGGCGTATCGCTGGCCGCGGTGGAAAAGGCGGCCGATGCCGTGCTCGCCCACTATCTTGCCAATGCGCCTGCGGCGGATGAATTCAATCGCGCCAAAACCCAGCTTGTCGCCAGTGCGCTTTACCGGCGCGACAGCCAGTTCGCGATGGCCAGCACCTATGGCCAGGCGCTTTCGATCGGACTCACGATCAACGATGTCGATGCCTGGCCCACGCGCATCAAGGCGGTCACGGCCGACAATCTGCGCAAGGTGGCGGCGCGCGACCTGATCCTGAAGGAATCCGTCACCGGCTATCTGAGGCCCGGCAAATGACGGCGCGCAAATCTTTTCTGTTCCTGTTTCTGCTGCTGTTCGTGGCGGCGGCGCCGCAAGCCTCATTCGCGGTCGATGTGAAAGTGCTGGCCGCGCCGCGCGGTGAAACTGTCTGGTATGTGAAGGATACGACGCTGCCGATCGTCGCGATGGCGGCGGCGCTGCCGGCCGGTTCGGCTTACGATCCGAACGGCAAATCCGGTCTCGCCGCCTTTACCGCGGCCCTGCTTGATGAGGGCGCGGGCACCATGAACGGGCAGGCGTTTCAGGCAGCACTCGCCGATCGCGCAATCAATCTGTCGGTTTCGCCGGGGCGCGATTACACGGTCGTTACCCTTCTCACCTTGCGCGAAAACGCGGACGAGGCTTTCCGCCTCCTGGGCCTCGCATTGTCCGCGCCGCGTTTCGATGCCGATGCGGTGGCGCGCGTGCGCGCCCAGATGCTGGAATCCCTCAAGCAGGATCAGGAGCAGCCGGGAAGCGTCGCGGGCAAGGCTTTCAACCGCCTGTTCTTCGCCGGGCATCCTTACGCCCATTCCGTCGATGGCGATGCCGGGTCGCTGAAGGCCATCAACGAGGCTGATCTGAAAGCCTTTGCCAAAACCCATTGGGTGCGCGCAGGCCTGAAAATCTCTGTCTCCGGCGATGTGGACGAGGCTCAACTCAAAACCTGGCTCGATACCGCGTTCGGCAAACTCTCTGCCGCGGCACCGGCACCCATTCCGGCTGTTCGCCGCGAAGGGGCGCCGGGCACGCACATCATCCCGATGGCGGTGCCGCAACCTTCCATCGTCTTCGGCCTGCCGGGTATCCTGCGCAGCGACAAGGATTTCCTCGCCGGTTACGTCGCCAATTATGTTCTTGGCGGCGGCGGCTTTTCCTCGCGCCTGATGAATCAGGTGCGCGAAAAGCGCGGCCTGACCTATGGCATCGGCACCGATCTTTCGACCTACCGCAAGGCGGGGTTGTTTGCAGGCCAGGTTGCCACCAAACGCGAAAGCGTGGGCCAGACCATCGAGGTGGTGCGTGAGGTGATGCGCGATTACGCCGAAAACGGCCCGACGGAAAAAGAACTGGCGGATGCGAAGACCTATCTCACCGGCTCCTATCCGCTGGCTTTCGATTCCAACACCGGCATCGCAGCGCAGTTGAATGCCTTCATGCGCTCCGGCCTGCCGGTCGATTACGTGGCCAAGCGCAATGCGTTGATCAATGCGATCTCGCTGGAGGATGCGCGCCATGCCGCCAAACGCCTGTTCAATCCGGCGAAGCTGACCATCGTGGTCGCCGGAACGCCTGCGGATTCCAAGCCCGCCGCGAAACAACCGGCTTCCGCGAAATAGCGATCCCCTTTTCTTTCATCTCCCCCTCGCGGGGAGAGCCTGCCCCGCACTTGTTGCGGGGTCGAAATGTGCAAAGCACATTTCGGGCGGGGGTGCTAAAATTGCCCCATGCCCGAATCGCAATCCAAAATCCGCCGTCTGGCCGAAGGCACCGTGAACCGCATCGCCGCGGGCGAGGTGGTGGAACGTCCGGCCAGCGCGGTGAAGGAACTGGTGGAAAACGCGCTCGATGCCGGTGCGCGCCGCATCGCGGTCGCCACCACACGCGGCGGCGCGGATCTGATTCTGGTCGAGGACGACGGGGAGGGGATGGGTGCAGACGATCTCCGCCTCGCGGTGGAGCGCCACGCCACCTCCAAGCTTCCCCATGCGCGTGGGGAGGATGATCTCACCGCCATCGCCACCCTCGGCTTCCGGGGGGAGGCGTTGCCCTCCATCGGCGCGGTGGCGCGGCTTTCGATCGCCAGCCGCACGCGCGACGGCAGCGCGCATGAAATAAGGGTGCAGGGCGGCGCGCTTGATGGGCCCGCGCCCGCCGGTTTTCTCGGCAGCGGGCAATCGGGCACGCGCGTCGATGTGCGCGATCTGTTTTACGCCACACCGGCGCGGCTCAAATTTCTCAAATCGGTGCGCTCGGAAGACATCGCCACTGCCGACATCCTCAAGCGTCTGGCGATGGCCCGGCCCGATGTCGCGTTCTCGCTTTCGCTCGATGGCCGCACCACGCTCGATCTCGCCCCTCAGGCCGATGACGCGCAGGGCCGCCTCAACCGGCTGTCGGCCATTATGGGCCGCGAATTTGCCGAGAATGCGCAGGCCGTTCACGTCGCGCGCGAAACCTTGCGAATTTCCGGTTATGCCGGGCTTCCCACCTACAATCGCGCCAACGCGCAGATGCAGTTTCTGTTCGTCAATGGCCGCCCGGTGCGCGACAAATTGCTGATGGGGGCTGTGCGCGGTGCCTATGCCGATTTCCTCGCCCGTGACCGCCATCCGGCACTCGCGCTGTTCCTTGAATGCGATCCCGCCTTTGTCGATGTCAATGTGCATCCGGCCAAGACCGAAGTGCGCTTTCGCGATGCCGGTCTGGTGCGCGGGCTGATCGTGTCGTCGCTGAAGGCGGCATTGGCGGAAGCGGGCCACCGCGCCGCCACAACCGTTGCCGGGGCAGCCCTTTCCGCCTTCCGCCCGCAACAGACGCCCTATTATGCCCAGCCGCCGCAACATTATCCGTCATCGGCGCTTGGCGATGACGCGCGCGCCTATCACGCGCCACTGTTCCCGCAAGGGGCGGGGCCGTCGCTGCCCGCGCCCGCCGCCATTGATCCGCAGACGGATAATCCGCCTGCGAACGATCTGCCACTGGGCCTTGCCCGCGCGCAGCTGCATGAAACCTATATCGTGGCTCAGACCGCCGATGGTGTGGTGATCGTGGATCAGCATGCCGCCCATGAACGTCTGGTTTATGAGCGGATGAAGCGCGCGCTGGAAAACGGTGGCATCGCCCGTCAGGCGCTTCTGATTCCGGAGGTGGTGGAGCTTGATCCGGCCGAGGTGGAGCGTGTCGCCGCCCGCAGCGGCGAACTGGCCGAACTTGGGCTTGTGATCGAGGCGTTCGGCCCCGATGCGATCCTGGTGCGCGAAATTCCCGCCATGCTGGGCAAGGCCGATACGCGCGCGCTGATCCGCGATCTGGCGGACGATATTGCCGAAACCGGGCACGCGCTCTCGCTGAAGGAGCGGATGGAGGAGATTGCGGGCACGCTTGCCTGTCACACCTCGGTCCGCGCTGGCCGCCGCCTCAATGCGGAGGAGATGAACGCGCTGTTGCGCGAGATGGAGGCGACACCCCATTCCGGCCAGTGCAATCACGGCCGCCCCACTTACGTCGAACTGAAACTCGCCGACATCGAACGCCTGTTCGGCCGGCGGTAGAGCTCTTTTGTTTTGCGAAAGACGGTCATACCTCTTCCTCCTCCCCCGCAAGCGGGGGAGGTGTCGAGGATGCCCAGGCGTCCGAGACGGAGGGGGTGACCTACACTGCCCCCGCAGTCAGCTTCGCTGACAGCTCCCCCGTTCACGGGGGATTTGAACCGGTGCCCAAACCCAATTCCGTGTCCGCGTCATTTGCGCTAGATTGGCACCCGGCTTTCCCATCGGAATTATGGGGCGATTGATGTTGCGCTTCCTGGCAGCGCGCCTGCGCAAGGCGCTTTAGGCTCCGCCAACGCGGGGCTTCTTCCCGCGGGCCCGGTCGCGGCCCGCTTCCCGTTCTCATGCCCGGAAAGCTCCGCCCATGGCCTATTTCCGCAACAGCATCGTCAATCTGCTCAACCTCCATTATGGCATTCACGCGCTGGCGATGACCGGCGGCGGGGCGTTCTATGCCGTCTATCTGCTGAAATCCGGTGTGCCGTTACCCGGCGTACTGGTGGCGATGGCGGCCATCCTGCTCGGCCGCTTCATCATCCGCCCCGCCATCATTCCACTCACGATCCGCTTCGGTCTGCGCCCGCTTCTGATCGCGGGCACGCTGATCGGTGCGATGCAATATCCCGTGCTGGCGCATGTCCATGGCGTGGGCTGGACCTTGCTCGGCCTTTGCGCGTTGTCGTCGCTGGGCGACACGGTTTACTGGTCCACCTATCACGCCTATTTCGCCGCTCTGGGCGATGCGGATCATCGCGGCCAACAGGTCAGTGTGCGCGAAGCCATCACGGCCGTTGTCGGCATCATCAGCCCGCTCACCACCGGCTGGGTTCTGGTGCGTTATGGCGCCAATGCTGCCTTCGGGGCCACGGCCTTTGCGCAAACCCTCGCGGCGCTGCCGCTTTTGAAAACGCCCAATGTTGCGGTCATGCCCCACGTTCCGGGCGTGCTGAAAGTGGCGTTGCCCGCCGTGTTGTTGTTCGTGGGCGATGGCTGGATCGGTGCGGGCCTCGTCTTTGTCTGGCAGCTTGCGCTGTTCGGCGTGCTGCATGACAGCTATCTGGGCTTCGGCGGCGCCATGGCGATTGCAGCCCTTGCCGGTGCCGTGGGCGGGCTTGTGCTCGGCCGCCATATCGATGCCGGGCGCGGCGGGCGCATGGTGTGGATCGCGCTCACCGGTCTTGCCGGCATTATCGTGCTTCGTGCCGCATCGCTCGGCCATCCCGCTCTTGCGGTTTTCGCGCACGCGCTCGCCTCCGTCGGCACCTGTCTCTACATCCCGGTCCTGATGACGGCGGTTTACAATCAGGCCAAGAAATCCGCCTGCACCTTGCGTTTTCATGTGGGGACTGAAGGCGGCTGGGATGTCGGTGGCGGGGCCGCGTGCCTTGTCGCTGCCGCCATGCTGGCACTCGGTGCGCCGCTGTGGCTGACACTGCTGCTGCCGCTTGGCGGAATCCTGCTCAACCTCATTTTATTGCAGCGCTATTACGCGCGCCTCGCGGCACCACTGGCAACATCGCGTGCGGAACATCCCGCCGCCGTCTCGCGCATTGACTAGGCTGCGCTTTGCTGACAATGTGAATATAAATTCCGGTTACACGCAGGCGAATCCGGCATGCCGCGTGTCAAAAAGACGATAGGGGAACGTTCGGCCATGACATCACCACGGCATTTTCTTGCAGTGGCGCGCACGACGCTTTCGCTTTTCGGGTTTGCGGCCATCGCCTTCGGCATGGCGGCACCGGCCGCGGCGGCGCAGACCAGAAAACCCAACATCATCGTCATCGTGGCGGACGATCTCGGCTATAACGATGTTTCGCTGAACGGCAATCCGCTGGTCCGCACCCCCAATATCGATTCCATCGCGAAAGACGGCGCCCGCTTCACCGATCCTTATACGGGCGATGCGGTGTGCGCGCCCTCGCGCGCGGCGCTTCTGACCGGCCGCTATCCACAGCGCTATGGCTTTGAATATCTGCCGCACCTGCCGGGCTTCATCAACGCGATGAACGGCAAATATGTAAAGCCGGAATACGATGCCACCATCTTCCCGCCGCAGGATCCGCCGGTGGCGCCGGAAAAGAACGGCCTGCCTGAGAGTGAGATCACCATTGCCCAGATGCTGAAGGGAGAGGGCTATACCACCGCCATCTTCGGCAAATGGCATATGGGGCTTGCGCCCAATCAGGCGCCGGGCAAGCGCGGTTTTGATGAGCATGTTTATTATCCGGGTGGTGCCATGTTTCATGCCCAGCCGGATGACCCCAATGTGGTGTCCTACAAACTGCCGTGGGACGGTATCGACCACTGGCTGTGGGATCAGTTGAAGCCGCAGATCATCCGCGGTGACGTGAAGGGACCGGTCAAGGGCTGGCTGGGCGATGAACTGGCCGCTTCCGCGGGCGATTTCATGACCCGCAACAAGGACAAGCCGTTCTTCATCTACCTGGCGTTCTCCGAAGCGCACACACCTTTGATGGCGCCGAAGGATATTTACGACAGGAACAGCTACATCAAGGACGAGAAGACCCGCATCTACTACTCGATGATCGAGGCGATGGATCGCAATGTCGGCCGCGTGCTCGAGAAGGTGAAAAGCCTCGGCCTCGACGAAAACACCATCATCATCTTCGCAAGCGACAATGGCGGCGCGGCCTACACCCGCATCCCGATGGAGAACCTGCCCTATCGCGGCTGGAAGGTGACCTTCTTCCGTGGCGGTGTGACGGTGCCCTATTTCATGCGCTGGAAGGGCCATATCGCGCCGGATCAGACGGTGCCGGGTATTGCCTCCACGCTCGACATTTTCCCGACTGCGGCGGCCGCTTCGGGCGCAACCCTCGCGACGGATCGCAAATATGACGGCCGCAATCTGCTGCCGGTGCTGACAGGGACTGCGCCCAACGATCTCGCTGACCGCACGCTCTATTGGCGCAATCAGGATTACTATCTGCTGCGCGAAGGCCATTACACGCTGCAGGTCTCCAAATATCCCGACAAGGTCTGGCTGTTCGATCTCGATACCGACCCGGCGGAGCGGATCAATCTCGCGCCCTTCATGCCGGCGAAGGTGAAAGAGATGAAAGCCGCCCTTGGTGCGATCGACAAGGAAATGGTGCCGCCGGCCTGGTCGCCTGCCCAGCGTAATCGCATCGATGTCGATGGATATTCCGCCCCGACCAAGGGCGATCAGGAATGGGTCAGTTGGGCGAACTGACGGCGGAACGGTTACATCCGAAAGGGGAAGTGGGCAGATGAAGCTACGCGGCAGGACATACGCAATCTTCGGGATTCTGGCGGTGGTGCTGATCGGCGGATGGGTGCTGTTCCAGAACTACTGGTACTACATCCCCGGCTATATCGCCGATTTCAAAGACCCGATCGCGGCGCCGCATGCCGTCACCTGGGGGGCCGGTCCTGAAACCGCATCCGTGCCGGTGTCCGAACGCCCGCCGAATATCGTGCTCATCCTGGCCGACGATATGGGCTTCAACGACATCACCGCCAATGGCGGCGGCGTGGCGGGCGGCCTGGTGCCGACACCCAATATCGATTCCATCGCCAAATCGGGCGTGCGTTTCGTCAACGGCTATGCCGGCAATGCCACTTGCGCACCATCGCGCGCGGCGATCATGACCGGGCGCTATGCCACGCGTTTCGGGTTTGAGTTCACGCCGACGCCCAAGGGCTTCATGAAACTGGTCAGCACCTTTGACACCGGCCGGCACAAGCCGATCTACCGCGCCGATCTCGAAGATCAGATTCCGCCCGTGGCGGTTCAGGCCGTGCCGCGCAGCGAAATCATGCTGCCCGAAGCACTGAAGAAACAGGGCTATCGCACCTTGTTTTTCGGCAAATGGCATCTGGGCGAGGCGAAACAGTTCCGCATGGAATCGCGCGGCTTTGACGACGCGCTGGGCTTTTCCCGTGGCGCTTCGCTTTATCTGCCCAAGGGCGATCCCCGCGGTGTCGAATCGCATCAGGAATTCGATCCGATCGACCGTTTCCTCTGGGCCAATCTGCGTTTCGCGGTCACCTTCAACAACAGTCAGCGTTTCCAGCCGCCGGAATACATGACCGATTATCTCGGCAAGGAAGCGGTGAAGGCCATTCACGCCAACCGCAACCGGCCGTTCTTCATGTATTTCGCGTCCAATGCGCCGCACACCCCGCTTCAGGCATTGAAGTCGGATTACGATGCGCTGCCGCAGATCAAGAATCATACCCTGCGCGTTTATGGGGCCATGATCCGCGCGCTGGACCGCAATGTGGGCCGCATTCTTCAGGCCCTGAAGGATGAGGGGCTGGACCAGAACACGCTCGTCATCTTCACCAGCGACAATGGCGGTGCGGACTACCTCGGCCTGCCGGACATCAACAAACCTTATCGCGGCTGGAAGCTTACCTTCTTCGAAGGCGGCATCCATGTTCCCTTCTTCATGAAATGGCCGGGCAAGATTCCGGCGGGGGAGGTCTATCCGAACGCCGTCGCCCATGTGGACATTTTCTCGACCGCGCTTGCAGCGGCCGGTGGGCAGATACCGACGGACCGTGTGATGGATGGCGTCAATCTTCTGCCTTACGTGGAACCGGCGGCGGAAGGGGCTGCACCGGAAGGAACACCGCACAAGACGCTGTTCTGGCGCTCCCGCACCTATCGCGCGATGATCGAAGGCGATTGGAAGATCCAGTCATCGGAAATTCCGAAAAAGATCTGGCTGTACGATCTGAAGACGGACCCGACAGAGCATCACAATCTGGCCGACAGCGATCCCGGCAAGGTGAAGGAACTGCTCGCCACAATGATGCAGATCGATCGCAAGCAGGCGAAACCGCTGTGGCCGTCGCTGGGCGATGGGCCGGTGGATATCGATCATCCGCTGTCGGTTCCGGAAAAGCCGGGTGACGAATATATCTACTGGTCGAACTGAGGCGCGGGTTTGAATGAAACGGGCGTGGTGGCTGACGGCGTTCGGTGTGGCGGCACTTGTTGTGGGCGGTGCCGCCGTGGGGCTCGGCTGGCTGCCGGCACCGTCGCTCGCCGCCAGGGCACCCGCCACGGAAGCCGCCGCCACGGCACCGGACGCCAAAGCACCGACCGTCTGCCTGAAGGATAAGGCCACCGGCCCCCATCCTGGCATGGTGTGGGTTCCGGGCGGCACGTTTCAAATGGGCGACACCGTTTATGGTGAGGAAGGGCCCATCGTCACCGCCAGCGTCAACGGCTTCTGGATGGATACGCATGAGGTGACGAACGCCGAATTCGCCGCCTTCGTGAAAGCCACCGGCTATGTCACGCAGGCCGAAAAGCCGGTCGACACCAAACTTCATCCCGGTCTGCCGCCGGATATGCAACAGCCGGGCGCGATGGTCTTCGTGATGCCGGAGAAGATCGACAATCTGCAGAACATCGCCCAGTGGTGGCAATACCGGCCCGGTGCGGACTGGCGTCATCCCGGCGGGCCCGGCACGTCCATCGCGGGGCACGAGCATTATCCGGTGGTCGCGATCACCCATGAAGACGCGCTGGCCTATGCCCGTTGGAAAGGGCGCAGCCTGCCGACGGAGCGTGAATGGGAATGGGCGGCGCGCGCCGGCCAGACCAAAGCGGGGCAGGATCACGATCAGCCGAAAAACGCCAACACCTGGCAGGGTATCTTCCCGGTGGTGAACAGCGAGGATGACGGTTATCTCGGCCTGGCACCCGCCGGCTGTTACGCGCCGAACGCCTATGGCCTTTACGACATGTTCGGCAATGTCTGGGAATGGACGGCCGATGTCTTCACCGCCCGCCACACCACGGCGGAACCATCACAGATGGGCGAAATGCGTGCCCCCGAAACGGGCAAGAGTTACGTCATCAAAGGCGGCTCGTTTCTGTGCGCGCGCAATTACTGCATGCGCTACCGCTCCGGCGCGCGCGAACCGCAGGAAGCGGATCTGGCCGCCAGCCATCTTGGTTTCCGCACCGTGCTGCGCGCGCCCGGCCCAGCAGATGCGAAGCGCTGACCTGCAAACAGTTTGAAATCCTGAGAGTACCGGAACCGACCATGACGATTGAAAGCCCCATCCTCGCGGAATGGACAACGCTTCAGGCCCGCATCCGCCCGCACGCCGTTGCCGTTCAGTTTGAAGACCGTCAACTCACCTATGCCGAGCTTGAGGCGCGCGCCAATTGCGTGGCACAGGGGTTGATCGCGGCGGGTTGCCGCCCCGGCGCCCGTATCGGCATCGTGGCGCGCAATTCCGATACTTTCGTGGAAATTCTGATGGGCGCGTTGAAGGCGCGCGCGGTTCTTCTGGCGGTGAACTGGCGGCTGGCCGCGCCCGAAATCCGCTACATCCTCGATCACGGCGAAGCCGAATTCCTGTTCGTGGAAGACGAATTTCTCCCCACTGTGCGTGCGGCGGCGGGATCGCGCCCCGTGGTGGTGATGGGCAAGGGCGGGTATGCCGCCTGGCGCGATGCGAATGCGGCAGAGGTGCCGAACCTCGCCTACGATCCGGCCGATGTCATCGTGCAGATGTATACCAGCGGCACCACCGGCCTGCCCAAGGGCGTACAGCTCACCAATCACAACTACACTTCGTATATCAACATCTTCACCCATGTGCCGTGGCAGAACTCCGCGCCGGAAGACACCATGTTCGCGCCTGCGCCGTTCTTTCACGTCAACGGCATCAATGCGGTGCTGCGCAGCATCCATTCCGGCTCCCGCCTCATCACCATCGATCAGTTCCGCCCGGCGGATGCGGTGGCGACCTTTGCGCGGGAAAAGGTCACCCGCGCCACACTGGCACCGGCCATGATCCAGATGTGTCTGGAGGTGCCGGGAATCGAAAAGCTCGATTTCTCGCATCTGAAACTCATTACCTATGGCGGTTCGCCGATTGCGGAACGGGTGATGGTCGAAGCGGGCCGCGTTTTCGGTTGCCGCTTTGCGCAAGGCTACGGCATGACCGAAGCGACCAGCGCCATTGTCATGCTGGCGCCGGACGATCATGTGGCCGCGCGCGGCAAACTCAAATCCTGCGGCCGTCCGCTGCCGGGGGTGGAGGTGCGCGTCGTCGATGCCGATGGCAAGCCCTGTCCGCCCCGCGGCATCGGGGAGGTTGTGGTGCGCGGGCCGGTGGTGACCAAGGGCTATTGGCGCGATGATCGCGCCACCTCGTCCACCATCATCGATGGCTGGCTGCACACCGGCGACGCGGCTTATTTCGATGAGGAAGGCTATCTCTACATCCACGACCGGGTGAAGGAGATGATCGTCAGCGGCGGCGAGAATATTTATCCGGCGGAAGTCGAAAACGCGCTCTTTCATCACCCCGATGTCGCGGATGCCGCGGTGATCGGCGTGCCGCATGAGAAGTGGGGGGAGGCGGTCAAGGCGCTGGTGGTTGTGAAGCCGGGCGTCACGCTTTCGGAATCCGCGCTGATCGAACACGCGCGTGGCCACATCGCGGGTTACAAGGTGCCGAAATCGGTGGAATTCGTCAGCACCATTCCACGCAATGCGGCGGGCAAGATCCTGCGCCGCGAATTGCGCAAGCCTTATTGGGAAAATCGCGAGCGCAACGTGAACTGAGTTCCGTTACCCGAGAGGGGCGGGGCCCACCCTTGCGCGCGTCTTGCGGGAGGCGCGTCCTGTGAAGGATGCGCGCAAGGGGCCGTGGCCTGATCGCGGCCGGCCGCGAAGCCTTCCTGTTGCAGCTTTGCTGCACTCTTTCATTTCCGTATCCGAAGCCGGCCCGCACGGCCGGGAATGGCGCTTGTCCGGGTTGACGGCGGAAAGGTTCCAATCCATATGTGAATAGTAACTCTGGTTCACATTGCAAAATGTGCCGGGGGGCGTATGGCGCTCCCGGCCATTCCGATTGAGGGGATTTATGCCGGAATTGAAGAAGAATGTGCGGGGTCTGTCGCGTCTGTGTGCCGGGGCATCTGCGCCGGTGCTGTTGCTTGCGCTGTCCATGGGCGGTGCCCAGGCGCAACCATCGTCCGCGCCTGCCGCGGCGCAATCGTCCGACGCAATCGAAACCGTGGTCGTGACGGCCGAAAAGCGTGCCCAGAACGTGCAGGAGGTCGGGCTGTCGATCACCGCATTCTCGGGCGACCAGCTTGAAAACCGCGGCATCGCCAGCATGACCGATCTGGCTGCCTTTGTGCCCAACCTTTCCATCGTGCAGAGCAGCACCAACCGCACCTCGCAAGTGCAGATTCGCGGCATCGGCAGCAGCGGCAACAACCCCGGCATCGAACCCAGCGTCGGCATTTTCATGGACGGCGTTTACGTTCCGGCCTCCGGCTCCATCCAGCAGAGCCTGCTCGACGTTGCGACGGTCGAAGTGCTGCGCGGGCCGCAAGGCACGCTCTATGGCCGCAACACGGCGGTCGGTGCGGTCAACATCAACACCCGCAAGCCCACCGATGCGTTCGAGGCCATGATCCAGGCCGGTTTCGGCAATTATGGCCAGCGCAAATTCGCGGGCTATATCGGCGGCGGCCTGATCGACGATGTGGCCGGGCGGCTTTCGGTCTGGTCCGAAAATCTCGACGGCTACGAAAAAAGCACCTTCCTCAACACCTCGATCAACGGCACGGATCAGTTCGGCGGCCGTGGCCGTCTGTTGTGGACACCGACGGAAAAATTCTCCGTCGATGTGATCGGCTATTATTCACAGCTCGATCGCGCCTGCTGTACGCCGGAACAGATCGATCCCACGGGCATCGGCGGCATCGCCACGCCGGGCTTCCTGGCGGCGATGCAGGCCGCCGGCCATCCCTTCACCAATTACAACGATCGCGATCACAAGATCGATGAGGAGACGATCGCCAACGACACCACGACGTCATGGGGTTTCTCCGCCACGGCCAATTATGAATTGCCGTGGAACGATACCGTGTCACTGATCTCGGCCTACAATTCGTTCTTCGACAATGCCAAGCAATTGGCGCCCGATGGCCTGCCGATCTATGTCGGCATGTTCACGCAGGCGCTGAAGCGCAACAATGTCAGTGAAGAGTTGCGCATCGTCTCCGATACCGGCCGCTTCCTCGAATATGTCGGCGGCCTCTACTATTTCCACGAGGACATGCTCTACAACAGCCGCGTAATTCTGGGCGAAGGTGCAAACCGTGCCTTCCCCGTGGCCGGCGGCGTCGTCCTCAATCCGGGCGATACCACCAACGGCTATTTCAGCCAGAAGACCGACAGCTACGCCATCTATGGCCAGGCCAAGGCCAATCTGACGGAGTCGCTGCGCCTGATCGGCGGCTTGCGCTACAGCTCGGATTCCAAGCGCGGCTGGCTGCGGTACGACAACACCACCTCCGGCACACCGATCCAGACGGCGATCTTCAACAACTCGTTGTTCCCGCAGGTTTCGATCCCGGATTTCCGCCGCACCGATCAGAACATCACCTGGCTTGCCAGCGCGCAGTACGATCTGGCCGAAGGCGTGATGGGCTACGTTACCGTCAGCACCGGTTACAAGGATGGCGGCTTTAATCAGGCGACCAAAAGCATCTCCGCCAGCAACGAGTTCGACCCGGAAAATTCCTTCAACTATGAACTCGGCATCAAATCCAGCCTGTTCGACAACCGGGTGATCTTCAATGCCGACATCTACCGCATGGTGCTGAAGGATTTTCAGGAGGCGACGCTTGATCCGCGCACCGGCACCGGCTTTGTCGTCGGCAATGCCGGCAGCCGTCAGGTTCAGGGCGTGGAAGTCGAACTTCAGGCCCGCCCCCTGCCGCCGCTCAGCATCACCGCCGCACTCGCTTATACCGATGCGAAGTACACGGATTATCCCAACGGCCAGTGCCCGCTTTATCCCGGCGCGTTCGGGCCGGTGCCCAATCCGTTGCTCCCTGGCAATTGCGACTTCTCGGGCCTGACACCGGCCTTCAATCCGAAATGGCGCTGGAGCCTGACGGCCCAGTATGAACGGCCGCTGGAAATTGCGCCGTCCATCAACTGGTTCGTGGCGGGCGATGTGGCCTATTCGGGTTCGCAATATCTCGACATCACGCTCGATCCGCGTGCCTTGCAGCGGGACTACACGCTGTTCGGCGCCCGTATCGGCCTGGAGTCGGAGGAGGGCTGGCGGGTCATGCTGTGGGCACGCAACCTGACCGACAAGAGCTATTTCGTTTACGCGACACCGCAACCGCTGAACGGTTTGATCAGCGGCGGCGGTACCGCGGGCGCCAGCGGCTTCGGCGGCTGGTATGGCGCACCGCGCACCTTCGGGATCGAGGGCACGTTCCGTTTCTAAGGCGAACGCTGTCTTGGGAAAGGGCGGCCCTCACGGCCGCCCTTTTTGCTTTGGCGGAACGCAATCCTTGTCCCGGTGCGGTCTTTTTGCATCGGTGATGCAATTGCCCTGTCATTACTTCTTTGCTAATATGTGAACCGAAACTCCGGTTCGGATCATGTTCCGATGGAGCTGTCTGGCCCGTTTCGGGCGAAGAAGGGGAGTATAATGTCAGGACTTTTCAATGATATGCGGTGCCGGTCCCGCTTTGCGCATCTGGCCACGGGGGCATCGGCCGCGGCGCTTCTGACGGCATTGTCGTTCGGGCCTGCCGGCGCTCAGGAAACCGCGCCGGGGGTGGCCAGCAGCGGCGGCATCGAAACCGTGGTCGTCACGGCGGAAAAACGCGCCCAGAACGTGCAGGAAGTCGCGATGTCGATTTCCGCCTTCTCCGGCGATCAGCTTGAAAACCGCGGCATCAGCAGCATGACGGAGCTGGCGCATTTCGTCCCCAGCCTGAACATCCTGCAGACCAACAACAACCGTAACTCGGTGGTGCAGATTCGCGGTATCGGTACCTCTGGCGCCAATCCGGGTATTGAGCCCGATGTCGGCGTCTTCGTCGATGGCGTTTATATCGCCGCCGCCGGTGCCATTCAGCAGAACCTGCTCGACATCAGCACCATTGAAGTGCTGCGCGGGCCGCAGGGCACGCTTTACGGCCGCAACACGCCGGTCGGCGCGGTGAACATCAACACCCGCCAGCCGACGGATGCGCCGGAAGCGATGATCAATGTCTCGCTCGGCAATTACAGCGATCGCCGGGTTGCCGGTTATGTCGGCGGCGGCATTGCGGAAGATCTCGCCGGCCGCCTCTCTCTGTGGACGTCTTCGCGCGATGGCTACGAGCACAACATCTTCACCAACAGCAATATCAACGGCACCGATCAGTATGGCGGCCGTGCCCGTTTGACCTGGACGCCGCGTGACGATCTTACGGTCAACTTCATCGGCTTCTATTCCAAGATCAATCAGGAATGCTGCACGGCGGATCAGGTCGATCCAACCGGCATTGGCGGCATTGCAACGCCGGGCTTCCTCGCGGCTTCGGCTGCGGCGGGCCATCCCTTCCGCAATTTCAATGGTCCTGACCGGAAGGTGGATGAAGATCCGGCGGGTATTGGCGATGACGGCACCGATATCTGGGGCGCTTCGGTCCAGGTGGACTATACGCTGCCCTGGAACGACACGCTGACCTCGATCACCGCCTATAACCGCTTCCAGGATCATATCCGCAATCTGGCGGCCGATGGTTTGCCGCTCGATGTCGCGCATGGTCAGCAAACGCTCAATCGCGGCGCCTTCAGCCAGGAACTGCGCATCGCCTCCGGCAAGCAATTCCTGCAATATATCGCGGGCGTCTATCTGTACCATGAAGATCTGACCTATCTGAACAGCATCACCATCCATGAAGGCGCCAATCGCGTGTTCCCGGTGGCGGGTGGCACGCTGCTGCATCCGGGCGATTTCACGGATTTCTCGTTCGATGAAAGCGTCTTCAGCATGGCGGGCTTCGGTCAGGTGACCGTCAATGTCACCGACCAACTGCGTGCAACGGGCGGTCTGCGTTACAATTACGATCACAAGGATGCGACCATCGTCGGTGTCGACACCACGTCGGGTTCACCGGTGCAGTCGGCGATCTTCCGCAACTCGCTGTTCCAGGAACTGGAGCTGAATAATCTGAAGCGGACGGAGCATCGGCTGACTTGGCAGTTGGGCGCGCAATACGACATCACCGAGGGCGTGATGGCGTATGTCACGGCCAGCACCGGCTACAAGACCGGCGGCTACAATGCGCGGGCGCAGAACCCGAACACGCAGATCACCTTCGATGCCGAAAGTGCGATGAACTACGAAATCGGCGTCAAATCCTCGCTGTTCGGAAACCGGCTGGTCCTGAACGTCGACCTGTTCCGCATGCTGCTGCATGATTTCCAGGACGCGACGCTTAATCCGGTGACCAAGATCGGCTTCATTGTGTCGAACGCCGGTAACCGCCAGGTTCAGGGTCTTGAAATGGATCTGCAGGCCCGCCCGATCGACGAATTGTCGCTCACCGCTGGCCTCACCTATTCGGATGCGAGCTTCACCGATTATCCGTCCGGTCAGTGCCCAACCTATCCGGGCCCGGTCCTGCCGGTGAATGTCGGCGGAAGCTGCAACTTCACAGGCCTGACACCGGCCTACAATCCGAAGTGGCGGGTCAACGGCACGGCACAATGGGAACAGCCCATGGTGAAATGGCCGTCGGTCTACTGGTTCCTGGCGGGCGATCTCTCCTATGTCAGCTCGCAATACCTCGACTCGACGCTCGATCCGCGCGGGTTCCAGGAAGCGTACACCCTGCTGGGCGCGCGCCTCGGTCTGGAATCGGAAACGGGAAGCTGGCGGGTTTCGATCTTCGGCCGCAACCTGACCGACAAGACCTACTACGTCTACAAGGTGCCGCAGCCGCTTGGTGCCTTCGTCAGCGGCGGTGGTTTTGCGGGTGCCGATGGCTTCAATGGCTGGTACGGCGCGCCGCGCACCTTCGGGATCGAAGGCACGGTTCGCTTCTAAGCACCATGTCCTTGCATACGGAAAAGGGCGGCCCGAAAGGCCGCCCTTTTTTATTCTTCGCTGATGTGCGCGGTTCAGGTGTTTTTCGTTTCAGGTGAACAGACGCTCGCATCCCGTGCCGCGCAAAATTCCGTCCACTGCGCTGCGGTCCGCGGGTGACAGCGCGCGATAACTCTCGCGCAACCATTTCAGGCATTTGGCCTGATAGGGGAACGGCTTCTGCACCCAGATTTTGCCTTCCACCTCGGTTTTCACTTCGGCCGCGCCATCGGCCAGCGCCTTTTCATTGGCCAGCATCACCGGCACGTAACCGCGGCCCACTTCGCCCAGCAGGTCATGCAGGCTTTGCGGGATTGCATCGCGGCGGGTCCATTCGGTTTCCTGCGGCTCCAGCCCGGAAAGGTCGTCCACCCGGTCCACCCAGGCGTTCACCCGCGGCGCCTCGCGCCAGGTCACCGCCATCGGCGTCGGGTCCACCTTGGTCAATTGCGTCAATTGCCCATAGGCCGCGAAGTCGGCGGAGGAGGGGCGCTCCCCCAGCACATAGCGCTGATGGCGGAAAAGTTCTTCCATGATGGCAAGGTAGCGGCGATAGCTGTCTTCGATCACGCTTGCGGTGGTGTCGTTCGATCCCACCACGTAAAGCCGGCTGACCTGGCGTTCGATGATATCCTGCTTGGCCTTGGCGAAATCGGCGTCGCTCAGAAGCTCGCTGGACCACAACGGCAGAACGTCGCCGGCATGATCGATATCCGGCTTGTAGTACCAGCGGTAATGGAACATCGCCTTGGTCAGCCACTCATCGCCGTAGTCTTCCAGCAGGTCGTTGATGAACGCCATCGCCGGATCGGTCGGAATCACGCTGCGGCCGGAGAACTCGCGCTCGAACAGGCGGATGATCGGCGTCGAATCCGTCACCGCTTCCAGTGCGCCCGATGGGCCCGGCAGATAGAATGTCGGCAGCAACGGTACTTTTGCGCGCGGCAACCCGCCCGGCGGTGCGCGGTGCGAGGCGAGGATCAGCCGGTAGGCGATGTGGCGGTAGCGCAGCACGGCCAGCATCTTTCGCGTATAAGGCGACCCCGGCACACCCAGAAGCGTGATGGGCGTTGTAAGGCTCATGGTCGGAATTCCTCCCGGTATGATGGTGAAATGATTTGCGGGATCGGGGTTTACAGAACCGGAATTCCCGTTCATCATTGTTACCATGACCGATTGGGCCGGTCGCCGCAACGAAAAAGCGGGCTGTCGCGCCCGGCTGCCGGCAAGGCCCTCAGGATGTTTACGGGTATGGCTGCAAAGCGCGTTCGTTTTTGCGCCGTGCCATTGGGGGCGTGATGATGTTTCTTTGGCCTGTCCTGTCGCTGGCGCTCTATCTTCTGTTTCTCGCCTGGTATGACGGCTGGCCGCGCCGCCCCCTTTCCGCGAAAGAATACGAACCGCTTCTGGAAAAGATGAAGCAGCAGCGTGCCGCGCAGGGGGAGGCGGGGGCGCTCGCCCTCGAACGCTTCCGCGCTTTTGCGGAGAGCGATGACGGCGGCGAATTTCACATGGTCAATCTGCTGCGCATCAACCGGGATGCCGGCAATGCCGGAAGCCGCTATATGCGCGCCTGGGCGCGTGCCGCGGTGCCGCGCGGCTCCCATCCCTCCTATCGCGGTCTGGTCACGGGCAAGATTCAGGGTGCGCGCGAAGATACGATCTGGGACCAGGTTGTGCTGATGCGTTACCGCAGCCGCCGTGATCTCTTGCGCATTGCAACCGACGATGGCTTCATGCGTGACGCCGCGCAGAAAGGTGTCGCACTTTCCTATACCGATGCTTATCCCGCTTCGCCGGCGCTTTTCCCCGGCTCGCCGCGCGTGCTTCTGTTTCTGGCGCTCGTCATCCTCAATCTGATCGTTGTGGCGTGGGGTTGAGCGCGATGGCGGGTCAGGAAAATCCTTACGTCCTTTATGGCGCCTACGCCTCCTATTACACGGGCAAAACCCGTTCCTATCTGCGCAAGAAGGGCATTCCGTTCATAGAGCGTGTGGTCAGCCATCCGCGTTTTCGCAATGTGATCCGCCCCACGGCGCAGTCGAAGCGTGTTCCGATTCTGGAAGCGCCGGACGGCACCATCATTCAGGATACGACTGCGATCTTCGAATATCTCGAAGCCCGTTTCCCCACGCCACCGGCACTTCCCCCCGGCCCGCGGCAGCGGCTGGCGGCCTATCTGTTCGATCTGTTCTGCAGCGAGAACATGAAGATCGCCTGGCATTACCGCTGGAACTTCCCGGAACAGAACCAGCGTTTCGTCACGATGGATTTCGGCCGTTCGTTCCGGCCGCAGGGCAGCGATGACGAACTCGCCCGTTATGGCGATCTGATCGCGGCGCAGATGGATGGTCATCGCGCCAATATCGGCATCACGCCCGATATGTTCGGCGTGATGGACGAGATTTATTTCGATCTGCTGGATACGCTGGAACGGCACTTCACCCATCATCCGTTCCTGCTTGGCGGCCTGCCCAGCGTCGGCGATTTCGGTCTGATGGGGCCGCTCTTTGCCCATCTCGCCCGCGATCCCTATCCGCTGCATATCATGCAGATGCGCAGCCCCCGCGTTTTCCGCTGGGTGGAACATATGAACACGCCGGAAATCCGCGCCCCGGAGTTTTTCGACTATCCGCTCGAATATCTGGCTGACGATGCGGTGCCGGAAACCATCGTCACCCTGCTCAGGCAGTTCACGCAGGATTACACCCCGGTCTACCGGGAAGGGGTTGCGCTCTACAATGACTGGGTCGCCCACCACGCCAGTCTGCCGCCGGGCTCGATCATTTCGCCGGACGGTCAGGATCAGCCGAGCCTCGGCCGCATCACGGTCACATTGCGCGGCCATACCATGACACCGGCGTCTCAGGCCCATTCGCTCTGGGTTTTGCAGCGCACCTTGAACTGGCTGAAGCATCTCGATGCACCGGCGCGCACCGCCTGCCGGGACTTTGCTGCCGAATGCGGCGCGGAAGAATTGTTGTCGCTCGATCTGGTGCGGCCGTTGTCGCGCACCCGTAACCGTCTCTCTCTGGGGTAAACATGGACGCGCAGGCAAATCGGGCCGTATCGCCGCCACAGGCCGCGGGCATTTCGATGCACGCCCGCTACACGGTGGCGTTCCTGTTCGTGCTCTATTCGCTCAACCATCTCGATCGCCATCTGCTCGCGATCCTGATGGAGCCGATCCGGAGGGAACTGCTTTTAAGCGATACACAGCTCGGCGTCCTCTCCGGTCTTGCCTTTGCGCTGTTCTACGCCACGCTGGGCATCCCGATTGCGCGCCTGGCGGATTTCTATTCACGCCGCAACATCATCGCGGCCGCCGTCGCGGTGTGGAGCCTGATGACCGCGCTGTGCGGCATGGCCACTGGCTTCATCTCGCTGCTGATTGCGCGCATCGGCGTCGGCGTGGGCGAGGCGGGTGGCAGCCCGCCCGCCCATTCGATGATTTCGGATTATTATCCGCCGTCGCGCCGCGGTGCCGCGCTTGCGATTTATTCCGCCGGTGCACCGGTCGGCATTCTTTTGGGCCTGGCGGGCGGTGGCTGGCTCAACCACGTCATCGGCTGGCGCATGGCGTTCCTTCTGATCGGTGTGCCGGGCATCCTGCTTGCGCTGCTGTTCTTCTTCACGGTGCGTGAGCCCAAACGCGGCGCGCTGGATGGCGATGCGGCGGAAGAACAGACCGGCGGCATGGCGGCGGCGCTGCGCCAGATCTGGAATCTGAAAACCTTCCGCTGGATCACATTCGGCTCGGCCGTGCACGCGATCTGCGCTTACGGCGTCGTGCAATGGTATCCGTCCTACATCATCCGGGTCTTCGGTCTCAGCACGAATGAGGTCGGGCTCACGCTCGGCCTTCTGATCGGCACCACCGGTTTCATCGGCACCTTGGCAGGCGGGTATCTTTCCGATTTCCTCGGCAAGCGCGATCCGCGCTGGTATCAGTTCGTACCCGCGCTCGCCATCGGCATCTGCATTCCGTTTTATGCCATCAGCTTTCACGCCCCCAGCGTCGTGCTGGCGTTGACGTTCTTTCTCGTGCCGATGACGCTGGCCAACGTCTTCACCGGGCCGTCCTTCGCCACCATCCAGTCGATCTCGCCGGTGCATTCGCGTGCCATCGCGTGCTCGTTCTATCTCTTCATCCTCAACCTGATCGGGCTCGGCGCCGGGCCATCGCTGGTCGGCGTCGCCAGCGATATGCTGCAGCCGGCTTATGGCAATGATGCGCTGCGCTGGGCGCTCAGCCTGCTTATCGTGGCGGAATTCGTTGCCGTCTATTGCTTCATCCGTGCGGCCCGCAGCATGGCCGCGGAATACAGGGGTTGATCATGCAACCAATCGATCTTCATTTCTGGCCCACGCCCAATGGCTGGAAAATCACCATCATGCTGGAAGAATGCGCGCTGCCTTATCGCATCGTGCCGGTCGATCTCAGCAAGGGTGAACAGTTGCATGCGGACTTTCTGAAAATCTCGCCCAACGGGCGCATGCCTGCGATCGTCGATCCGGATGGGCCGGGCGGCACGCCGCTGTCGATTTTTGAAAGCGGTGCCATCCTGCAATATCTGGGCGACAAGGCGGGCAAATTCTATCCCGCCGAACGGCGCGCGCGTTCAAAGGTGGAGCAATGGCTGTTCTGGCAGGTCGGCGGCCTCGGCCCCATGGCGGGGCAGGCGGCCCACTTCCATTACCAGAAGGAAAAAATCGAATATGCCATCACCCGCTATACCAATGAATCGAAGCGGCTCTATGGCGTGCTCGACCGTCATCTGAAAGACAGCGAATATCTCGGCGATGATTATTCGATTGCCGACATGGCGACCTGGCCCTGGGTCCGCGGCTACAAGGCGCTGGGCATCGACCTTGCGGAACTTCCCAATCTGCAACGCTGGTTCAAGCTGGTCGGCGCGCGCGAAGCGGTAAAAACCGGCAGCAGCATCGGCAAGGACGATTTCGCCCGCCGCCAGAAGGAAATGCGCGGCGAACCGAAGGCCTGATCGCTTTGCTTCTTTTTGCCTGTCATGGCCCGCACGGGGTTTATGCTTCGGCCGCGCCCGCGCGCGGACTGGGGTGGCGGGCCATGACATTGATATGGGTCTGTCTTCGACGCGGGTCCGTCATTTTCCGGTTGCACCACCACTTGTAACCACACATTTTCAACCCCCAGATGCATTTTCGGTCCGTTTCTGTGGGCGCGTGCCATTGCGCGCGCGTGAAGCGTGCAAAAGCCGGAATATCGGTTAGGCTCAAAATTTCACGAAACCAGAACAATAAAATTCAGGGAAACGCCGATGGATGCCCGGGCCCCAGGCCGCGAAGCCGCTGCCCCGCAGTTAGCTGCCCCGCAGTTAGACGATGATCTTGAAGTCAGCGCCGCGCCGAAAATCTCCGCCCATGCCTATTACGTGCTGGGCTTTTTGTTTGTGCTTTCGACCTTCAATTTCCTCGACCGGCAGCTCCTTTCCATTTTGATGGAGCCGATCCGCGCCGAACTGGGCCTCAGCGATACGGTGCTGGGTCTTCTCTCCGGTTTTGCGTTCGCGTTGTTCTACGCCACGCTGGGCATTCCGATCGCGCGCCTGGCCGATCAATATTCGCGCCGCAACATCATCGCCATTGCGGCGGCACTGTGGAGTGTGATGACCGCGATCAGCGGTTTCGCGCAAGGTCTTGTCTCGCTGCTTCTGCCGCGCATCGGTGTCGGCGTGGGGCAGGCGGGGTTCAGTCCCGCAGCCTATTCGCTGATCGCCGATTATTTTCATCCCGCGCGCCGGGCAACGGCCCTTGCCATCTATGCCGCCGGCGTTTCGGTCGGGCTGCTGCTCGGGCTTGCGGGCGGCGGCTGGATCAATCACGCCTTCGGCTGGCGCATGGCGTTCATCGTCATCGGCCTGCCGGGTGTGCTGCTGGCGTTCATTTTCTATCTGACGGCACGCGAACCCATTCGCGGCCTTCTGGATGGCAAGGTGGCACCGGCCGCGGCGACGCCGGTCATGGTTTCGCTGCGCCATCTCTGGGGGCTGAAGACATTCCGCTGGCTCGCCATCGGCTCCGGCGTCCATGCGATCTGCATCTACGGCATCCTGCAATGGACGCCGTCCTACCTGATCCGGTCCTTCGCGCTCGACACGCGCGAAGTCGGCCTCTGGCTCGGCATCATCGTCGGCATTTCCGGTCTCGCCGGCACGCTGATCGGCGGCTTCACATCCGACTGGCTGACAAGGCGTGACCGGCGCTGGTATCTGTTGATGCCGACGTTTGCGATTGCGGTGTCGATTCCGTTTTATCTCGGCAGTTTTCTCGCTATCGCACCGGTGATGGCCTTCTTCCTGTTCTTTGTGCCGTGGTTCTGCGGCAACCTTCTGTCGGGCCCGTGTCTCGCCGTGATTCAGGTGCTGGCGCCGGTTCATATGCGCGCGATGGCGGGGGCGTTCTATCTTCTGGTGCTCAATCTGGTCGGGCTTGGTGCAGGGCCGCTGGTGGTCGGCGCGGCAAGTGACCTGCTGCATCCCTTCTTCGGCAAGGATGCGCTGCGCTGGGCGCTCAGCGGTGTCACGATGCTCGAATTCTTCGTGGTTTACGCCTTCCTGCGCGCCTCACGCACCGTGCGCGATGAGACGCCAGCTTAATTAGGGGTGTAAAGCAGAAACGCCGTGCGCGTCTGGCCATAGGCGCGCACATCGTGCCGGGTAAAACCGTCCGTAGACGGAATATTCTCGTCGCCCGCGCATTCGCACACCACCACCGCACCGGGTGAAAGCCAGCCGCCATCGCGAAGGGCTGCCAGCGCCGGTGCGATCAATCCCTTGTGATAGGGCGGGTCGAGGAAGGCGAGCGTGAACGGCCCGCCCGCGCCCGCCGCCATCGACCCCAGCTTCGTCGCGTCCCGCCGCCAGATCTTGGTGGCACCGGTGAGGCCGAACATCTCCACATTCTCGCGGATCAGGGCGCGGCTTTCCGCGGCGTCCTCCACAAACAGACAGAACGCGGCGCCGTGCGAAATCGCCTCGATGCCGAGCGCCCCGGTGCCCGCAAACAGATCGATCGCGCGCGCGCCTTCCAGCCGGAAACCGCTGCCGAAATCGTGATGGCGCAGAATGTTGAACAGCGCCTGGCGCACCTTGTCCGCGGTCGGGCGCACGCGTGCATCCGCCGGCGCGGCCAATGTACGCCCGCGCAAATCACCGCCGGTGATGCGCAAATTACGGTTCCTCGGAAAGCTGCAGCAGAAGTTTGCCGGTGTTGCCGCCGGTGAACAGAAGGTTCAGCGCCGAAAGCGCGTTCTCGATTCCCTTCACCACATGCACGTCGTGCTTTACCTTGCCTTCGGCCACCCATTTCGCCATCTCGGCCTGGAATTCCCCGAAGCGCGGGAAGAAGTCGATCACGATGAAGCCTTCCACCGTCACCCGCTTCATCAGGATGTTGGCGAAATTGTAGGGCCCCGGCACCGGGCCCTTGGCGTTGTAGGTGGAGATCAATCCGCACAGCGCGATGCGCGCCTTCAGGTTCACGTTCTCCAGCACCGCATCCAGGATCGTTCCGCCCGCGTTCTCGAAATCCACGTCGATGCCGTTGGGGCATTCGCGTTTCAGCGCGGCGGAAACGTCTTCCGTCTTGTAGTTGATGCAGGCGTCGAAACCGAAATCCTTCACCACGTGGCGGCATTTCTCATCCGATCCGGCCAGGCCCACCACACGGCAGCCTTTCAGCTTCGCGATCTGCCCGACGATGGAGCCGACCGCGCCCGCCGCCGCTGAAACCACCACGGTTTCGCCCGCCTTCGGCTTGCCGATATCCAACAAGCCGAAATAGGCGGTCGCCCCCGTTGCACCCAGCACGCTCATATAGGCCGACAGCGGCACCTGACCGCGCGGCAATTTCTGGCCACCGTTCTCGACGGAATATTCCTGCCAGCCCGCAATGCCGGACACGATGTCGCCCGGCTTGAAATCGGGATGGTTCGATTCCTCAACCACCGAAAGCGTGCCGCCGCGCATCACCGCGCCCAGCTCCACCGGCGGCATGTACTGCGTCATGTCGCTCATCCAGATCCGGTTGGTGGGATCGAGCGACAGATAAACCGTCCGCGCCAGAAACTGGTTCGGGCCCAGCGCCGGGATAGGTGTTTCCACCAGCGCCAGATCGCCGCTGCCGATCTCGCCCACGGGCCGCTTCTTCAAAATCCATTGCCGGTTGACCTTCGCCATACCCGTTCTCCTGTTTTGCTGCTGCCGCACCCTAACCACCGTTTCACGATGGCGCGAGGGGAACTGGTGGTTGGCCCCGCACAGGGCTATAGCCAGAGCCTATGCGTGCCCTTCGCCTCGCCCTTCTGGCCCTCGCGGCTCTGGTTTTCGGCCCCTTGTCGGCCTCGGCCCAGATCGACCGGCTGCCCAAGGTTCATGCCCGTCTGGTGGGCGAAGGTGGCGAAATCGCCCCCGGCGGCAGGCTGGCGATCGCGTTCGAACAGAAAATCCGCCCCGGCTGGCACACCTATTGGCAAAACCCGGGGGAGGCTGGCGCCCCCACCACACTTGGCTGGAAACTCCCGCCGGGCTGGTCCGCCGATGCGATTGCATGGCCTTACCCGAAACATCTGCCGGTCGGCCCGTTGATGGATTACGGCTATGAGGGGCAGGTCTGGCTTCTCACCGCCGTGCATGCGCCTGCCGATGCGGTGCCCGGCACGCGCGTCACCTTGCGCGCCACCGGCTCCTGGCTTGTCTGCAAAGAGGTGTGTGTGCCCGAAGATGGCGCGGTCGAATTGCCGCTGACCGTCGCCGCCAATCCCACACCGCCTTCGCCCGCGATCAAAGCGGCCTTCGCCGCCGCGCGCGCCAAGCTTCCGCAGGCCTCACCCTGGCCGATGGTTTATGCCGCCACAACGGACCGGCTCGATCTTTATCTGCGCGCGCGCGCGCTTGCCGCCGCCCGGCCTGCGAAGGCCGATTTCTTCCCGCTGACGGAGGGGCAGATTCGCGGTGCCGAACCGCAAACCCTCGGCCTCGCGAAAGATGGCATCGTGCTGCGCATGGCACCGGCGGCGAAATTCGCCGCCAATGCCGCGCACCCGCCGCTCTCCGGTGTGCTGGTGCTGACCTCGAAAGACGGTTCGGTTCAGGCCCTCGATGTGAAAGCATCCCCCGGCGCGGTGCCGCCCGCCCGGTTTGAAGACACCGCCACCCGCGCCGGTTTCGGCCTGCTGCTCGCGCTCCTTTTCGCGTTCGTGGGCGGCCTCATCCTCAATCTGATGCCCTGCGTGCTGCCCATTCTCGCGATGAAAGCGGTGGCGCTGTCCTCGGCCGCCGGTGCCCACCCGCGGCAGACGGCGCGCGAAGGTTTCGCCTACAGCATCGGCGCCGTGCTCAGCATGGTGGCGTTGGGCGGTTTGCTCGTCGCCTTGCGCGCGGGCGGGGAGGCGATTGGCTGGGGCTTTCAGTTGCAACAGCCGGTGGTGGTCGCGGGCTTCGCGCTTCTGATATTCGCGGTCGGGCTCAACCTCTCCGGCGTGTTCGAGATTGCGGGCCTCGCGGCGGGGGAGGGGCTGACGCGCAAGGGCGGCACCGCGGGCGCCTTCTTCACCGGCGTGCTGGCGGTGGCGGTCGCCGCACCCTGCACCGCGCCGTTCATGGCCGCGGCCCTCGGCTTTGCGCTGACACAGCCCGCCGCAACCGCACTCGCCGTTTTCCTCGCGCTCGGCCTCGGCTTTGCCGCGCCCTTTGCGCTGATCGGCATCAGCCCGCGCCTGCTGCGCGTTCTGCCGAAACCCGGCGCCTGGATGCTGCGCCTGCGTCAGCTTCTCGCCTTCCCGATGTATGGCGCCGCGGTGTGGCTGGTCTGGGTGCTGGCACAGCAGGCCGGTGCCAATGCCGTGCTCGCGGTGCTGGCGGCAATGGTTGCACTCGCACTCGCCGCCTGGCTGTGGAATGCGGGCCGCAACGCCTCGTCACGCTGGCGCACCGCTACCACGGTGCTGGCGCTCGCGGCTTTTGTGTTGACGCTTCTCGGCCTCGGCGCGGTGCAAAAGCTTGGCACCGTGACACAGGCTGCACAGGCCGCCACGCAAACCGCGCATCTGCCGTCGGAGCCTTATACCGCCGCCCGTCTTGCCGCCCTGCGCGAACAGAACCGCGCCATCTTCGTCAATGCGACGGCGGCATGGTGCATTACCTGCCTCGTCAACGAACAGGTCGCGTTTTCGGATAGCGCGGTTGAGGCCGCCTTCGCACGGCACAAGGTCGCTTATCTGGTGGCGGACTGGACCAACCGCAATCCGGAAATCACCCGCCTGCTCGAAACCTATCAGCGTTCCGGCGTGCCGCTTTATCTCTACTTCGCTCCCGGTGCGGCGAATGCGAAAATCCTGCCGCAGATCCTGACACCGGGCGAACTCACCGCCGCCATTACATCCGCGCATTGAGCTGTTTTCGGCACAATTGTCATGGCCCGCTACCCCGGTCCGCGTGGGCGCGGCCGGAGCATAGACTCCGTGCGGGCCATCCAGTTGAAACTACGCCCCCTCCGTCTCCCCCGGATCAAGTCCGGGGTCGCCACCCCGCAACACGTGCGGGGCGGGCTCTCCCCGGTGCCCGCGGGGGAGGATGCACAACCCTCATTTATCCTCCCCCGTTTTTACGGGGAGGTGCGTCGCATAGCGGCGCGGAGGGGGCATCACCCCCTCAGTCAGCTTCGCTGACAGCTCCCCCGTAAAGACGGGGGCGCAGAAAAATAGCGAAATCGCCCCACGACATTTTTGCTTTTTCGTTATCCACCACCCCCGGAACAGGCCCCATATTGGGCGGCATGAACAGTCTCGAACCTCTTGCCGCTCTCCTGTGGGCCGATCTGCAATCGCTGGCACGCCTGTCGCGGGCCTGTGCCGCCTATGCGCGTGCGGCCTCTGCGCCGGGCGAAAAACGTGCCTTTTTCCGTGCCATTGCGCGCATCGCGCCCCTGCTGGCAGAGGGCGCCGCCCTCCACGCCACCGCTTTGCCTGCCGCGGCCACGCCTGTCATCGCACTCTCCCCGCCGCCCCGCTTGGTCTGGCCCGAAAAGGACGGGGGCCAGAAAGTTGGGGGCCGGAAAGTTGGGGGCCAGAAAGACGGGGGGAGGGGGGAGGTAAAATCCCCCAAAACAACCGGACCGGCTTTCTCCCGCCGCACCAAGGGCTTGCGGCTCAAATCGAAGGGCGGTGCGCCTCTCGGCAACCGCAACGCCTGCCGCCATGGCGCCCACACCGCCGCCCAGCGCGCGTTCCAGAAGGCGCTCAGCACCTATCTGAAGGCGATGCGTCTCCGCCTCGCCTGGTTCCGTGCCCATCTACCGCACCGGGCCGTGCCGTTCCTCGTCGCCATCATCCGGCAAACCCGCGTCTGCGTGCGCATCCGGCGCAAGGGCAAATCCGTTATGCCGCCTTCGGTGCGGCCAGAGCATCGCTCGCCAGCACCTCGCCCGGCCGGTAAGTCGGCCCCGCCTGAAGCGTGCGGTAAAGGGCGGCAAAATCCTTGTAGGTCTCGTCGAACAGGCGGTCGAATGACGGGATCACGAAATAGGATTCCTGAAAATCATCGATGCGGTATTCGGTGCGCATCACCCGCTCCAGCTCGAAGCGGATGCGATTGGGTTTCGGATTTTCGAGGGCATAAAGCGTCTCGGCATGGCTCGACACGATGCCGGAACCATAGATGCGCAAGCCCTTCGCGGTCTCGATCAGGCCGAATTCCACCGTATACCAGTAGAGCCGCGCCAGATTTTTCAAGGCGTGAAATTCGGTCAGCGCCCGCATTCCCCCTTTGCCATAGGCTTCCATGTAATCGGCGAAGACGGGGTGGGCCAGCATCGGCGCATGGCCGAACACATCGTGAAAAACATCCGGCTCTTCGATGTAATCCAGTTGTTCGGGTTTGCGGATGAAGCGGCCCGCGGGAAAACGGCGGTGCGCCAGATGATCGAAAAAGACCTCATCCGGCACCAGCGACGGCACCGCCACGATGCGCCATCCGGTCAGCCTTTGCAGATCGTCGCTCAGCCGGGCGAAATTCGGAATCCGTTCCGCCACCAGTTTCAGCTTTTTCAGACCGTCCAGAAATTCATCCGCCGCCCGGCCCGGCAGAATCTGCATCTGCCGTTCGTACAGCGTGCGCCAGATGCCGTGTTCGGCTTGTGTATAGCGTTCCCAATGCTGTTCGATGGTGAAATCGGCACGGATTTCCGGATGCAAGGCTTTCAGCGCGGTAAGCGTCTGCATGGTGCGTCCTCTCTCCCGATTAGACGTCCGCCGCCACGGCTCTGTAAAGCCGTGAAGAAAAGTTGCCCGCCGCGCGTGCGCTCTGTTCGGCCATTGCTGACACATGCGCAAATTGGCAAGCCCATTGCTGCCGCTGCCGTATATGGTCGCGGCAAAGCGCGTGACTCAAGAAACACGCGAATCCTTTGCCTGTGCGCCATAGTTGGAGTCTTCCGGACATGAATGTGTTCAACGCCCCTGATTTTGATCGCCATGAACAGGTTTCCTTCTTCTCCGACCCGAAATCCGGCCTTCGCGCCATTATCGCCATTCATTCCACCGCGCTTGGGCCCGCCTGCGGCGGCACGCGCATGTATCCTTACGCCAGTGCCGATGACGCGCTGACCGATGCACTGCGCCTCTCCCGCGGCATGAGTTACAAGAACGCGATGGCCGGTCTGCCGCTCGGCGGCGGCAAGGCGGTGATCATCGGCAATCCCGCAAAGGAGAAAACGCACAACCTCCTGCTCGCCTATGCCAATGCGGTGAATGCGCTGTCAGGGCGTTACATCACCGCCATGGATGTGGGCATGACCCCGCAGGACATCGCGGTGATCGCCAGCGGCACGCCCCATGCCGCGGGTTATGATGCGCCCGGCAAGCGCAGCGGCGATTCCGCGCCTGCCACGTCGCTGGGTGTGTTTGAAGGTTTGAAGGCAGCCGTCCGTCACCGCCTGAAGACGGGCGAACTCAAAGGATTGACGGTCGCGGTTCAGGGCCTCGGCAAGGTCGGAATGGGCGTGGCCGAACGGCTGCACGCTGCCGGTGCAAAGCTGATCGTGGCGGACGTCAATCCGGCTGCAGTGCGCCGCGCGGTGGATCGCTTGGGCGCTGAAGCGGTGCCGGTGGATGAAATCGCGGCGGTCCGGTGCGAGGTGTTTTCGCCCAATGCGCTCGGCGCGGTGCTGAACGATCGCTCGATTGCGGCGCTTCAGGCCGTCGTGGTGGCCGGTGCGGCCAACAACCAGTTGGAGCGTGACCGTCACGGCCAGATGCTGCGCGATCATGGTGTGCTGTACGCGCCCGATTACGTCATCAACAGCGGTGGCGTGATCCACGTCGCCGGGCAGATTTTCGGCTGGGGCGATACGGAACTTGCCACCCGCGTCCATGCCATCGCCGGCACGCTGAAGGAAATTTTCCGCCGCGCGGATATGGAAGGCCGGCCGACCAGCCGGATCGCCGACATGATCGCGGAAGACCGCATGGGTGCGGCGGCAAAGGCTGCCGCACGCTGTGCCGCGGAATAATCAGGGCCGCGTGGTCTTGGCCGGTGCGCGGGGCTTGCGGGGCGTTTTCCGATTAACGGGTGCGCCCACCATGTCGCCCCCCATATAGGATGGCGGATCGCTGGCGGGAAACGAATCCTTACCGGCCTGATCGACCTCTCGGCTTTCGGCGCGCCGTTTCTTTTCCTTTGCGCGGGCTTTCTTTTTCGCAGTCACGGGGTAGCTCCGGGTTATGGGTGGAAACGGGCGCTGCCCGCGAAGGTTCCCGTCAGATGCTGCCTTGCATCAATTGCGGCCACAGCCCGGCGATCCCGATCAGGATCAGATAAAAGGCGACCAGATAATTCAGCAGCCGCGGTGCCAGCAGAATGAGGAATCCGAAAACGAGGGCGATCAGTGGCTGAAGGATGACGAAATCGAGATTGGGCATGTTGTGTGCTCCGTTGCAGTTGACCGGTGATAACGCTTTGCGGGCGACTGCGGGCGCAACCGGTGTTGCCAGTCGAAGCCCATCAGTCGAAACCCGTCAGTGCCGGCGGCTTCGGCCCGCCGGTGGCCCAGTCCAGAAGCTCTATCGTATGCACGACCGTCAGATTGGTGTCGCCGCCCGCGATCTGCATGGCACAGCCGATATTCCCGGCTGCCACCACATCGGGCGCAACGCCCACGATATTGGCCCGCTTGCGTGCCTGCAATTGCCGGGCGATCTCCGGCTGCAGGATGTTGTAAGTCCCGGCGGAGCCGCAGCACATATGCCCTTCCGGAATATCGCTGACCGTGAACCCTGCCTGTGCCAGCAATTCCTTTGGCAGCGTGGTGATCTTCTGGCCGTGCTGGAGCGAGCACGCGGCATGATAGGCGACCTTGGGATTGCGCCGCACCACCGGCGGCTGAAGCCCCAGTTCGGCCATCACCTCGACCGGGTCGCGCACCAGGGCTGCAATCTGCGCAGCCTTCTCCGCGTAAGCCGGATCGTCCCGGAACACATGGCCGTAATCCTTCATCACCGTGCCGCAGCCCGATGCGGTGACGATGATGGCGTCGAGGCCGCGGCGTTCGATCTCTTTCGCCCAGGCGTCGATATTCCGCCGCGCCCAGGCTTTGGCCTCCGCCGTCTTGCCCATGTGGTGCGGCAGCGCCCCGCAACAGCCGGTGCCGCCGGTGATGATCACTTCGCAGCCATGCCGGGTCAAAAGCCGGATCGCGGCATCGTTGGCGCGCGGCCCCAATACGCTCTGCACGCACCCGGTCAGCAGCGCCACCCGCATCCGCGTTACGCCGTGGGCTGCATGGTGGGCGCTGGTGGTCAGGGTTGATGATGGCGGTGTCCGTGCCGGCAGCAGCCGCAGCATCGTGGCCAGCGGCTTCGGCAGCCATTGCGCGAACGGGTGCGCCAGCCGCCCCAGCGTCAATGCCGCCCGGAACAGGCCCGGCCGCGGCAGCACGAAGGCCAGCGTGGCCCGCAGCAGCCGCTCCCGCCACGGCCGCCTGTAGGTTTCCTCGATCCATTCCCGGGCGTGATCGACCAGATGCGCGTAATGCACGCCCGACGGGCATGCTGTCATACAGCCCAGGCACGACAGGCAGCGGTCGATATGGCGGACCTCATGCTCACCTGCGGCCCGTCCGGCTTCCAGCATGTTCTTGATCAGGTAGATGCGCCCGCGCGGACTATCAAGTTCGTCCCCCAGCAGTGCGTAGGTCGGGCAGGTGGCCGAGCACAGCCCGCAATGAACGCAGGTGCGTAGAATCTGCTCACTCTCCCGCATCGCGGGCGTGGCAAGCTGATCGGGTGTGAAATGGGTCTGCATGGGGCTCAGAAATCCGGATACATGCGTCCGGGATTCAGGATGTGCAGGGGATCGAAGCTCTCCTTCACCCGGCGGGTCAATGCGGCCAGCGGCCCTTCCAGCGGCTGGAATACCGGAATCGTGCGGCGCGTCTCCGCATGCGCCCGGAACAGGGTGGCGTGTCCGCCCACCTTTGCCACGGCGGCGCGAATGCGCTCTGCCGCGCAATCTCCCGTCTCGGGCACCAGCAGCCATACCAGACCGCCGCCCCAGTCCAGAAAGCCCGTGGCGCCCGGCACCGCCTCCAGAATATCGGGCCCGGACATGGGCGGCACCGAGATACGCCACACCGCGCCTGCCATATCCGCCAGTCCCTCGACCTCGACCTCGCCCACGCTTCGCCACAACGCGCAGGACTCATCATGGTCCAGCGTGCCGGAGAAGGCGCTCAGTGCCGTGCGCAGGGCCAGCCCGCGCGCCGCCACGGATTCCGCCGTCCCTTCGAGGCGGATCGCCGCAAGACTGTCCCCGTTCCCGATAAGCTGTGGGGGAAGCCATGCCGCCCCGCTGGCCACAAATGGCCCGCCCAGCGCGCGCGAAAGGAGGCTGACGCCCTCACGGGCCCCCACGCCTTGCGCCACCAGCGTTTGAACCCGCGCGGGCCTCGGCAAAACCTTCAAAGTTATCTCTGAGAGGACTGCCAATGTACCGAACGATCCGGCCATCGGCTTGGAAAGATCGTAGCCGGTGACGTTCTTGACCACGCGTCCGCCGGCCTTGATCAGCTCACCGCGTCCATTGACGGCCTGAAATCCCAGTACATGGTCGCGGACGGCCCCGGCAGTCATCCGCCTCGGTCCCGAAAGGCCCGTTGCGACAACGCCGCCAATACTGGTTGGGCCCTCTGTCCCCAGTAAGCGGTGAAACCGCGGTGGCTCGAACGCAAGGTGTTGATCGCGCTGCGCGAGGGCCGCTTCGATCTCTCCAAGCGGCGTTCCCGAATATACCGTCAGGACCAGTTCTTCAGGCTCATAAAGTTTGATGCCGCGAATGGCCGCAGTGCTCAGAACATCCGCAATTGCGCAAGTGCGGCCAATGTTTCGCTTGGTCTCGCTGCCGCAAACGGCAAGCGGTGATTGTTCATCGGCTGCGGCCGCTACGATCTCGGCGAGTTCGGCAACGCACTGAGGAAGAAATCTGGCCATATTTTGGTTAGAAACGAGGGAGATCGGCAAACCGCATCTTGCCGTGATGAATGTGAACGCGGCCAAGTTCTGCGCAACGCTTCAAATTGGGGAATACCTTGTCGGGGTTCAGAAGGTGCTGCGCGTCGAATGCGCATTTCAGACGCATCTGCTGATCAAGATCGACCTGATTGAACATCAGCGGCATCAGATCCCGTTTTTCAACACCCACGCCATGCTCGCCGGTCAACACGCCGCCAACATCTACACATAGCCGAAGAATGTCTTCACCGAACCTTTCGGCTTTTGCCAGTTCACCGGGTTTATTGGCATCGAACAGGATGAGCGGATGCAGATTTCCGTCTCCGGCATGGAAAACATTGACAACCGCCAACCCGCATTGCGCAGACATCTCCTCAATGCGGCGAAGGACATTGGCGAGCCTGTGGCGAGGGATCGTACCGTCCATGCAGTAATAGTCCGGTGCGAGGCTGGCAACCGCTGGAAAAGCTGCCTTCCGTCCCGCCCAGAATTTCATCCGCTCGTTATCGTCCCGGCTTTCCAGGCAGCTTACGGCATGGGCCGATTCCGCGATTGCGCGGATGGTGGCAAAGCATTGATCGATATCCGCGATGGGGCCGTCCAACTCCACGATCAGAAGTGCCGCAACGTCCAATGGATAACCCGCTTTCACGAAATTCTCCGCCGCGCGCACGGCGGCCTGATCCATCATTTCCATTCCGGCCGGAATGATGCCCGCGCCAATAATGCGGGCCACACAATCGCCGGCATCTTCGATTGTGGGGAAGCCGATCAGCATTGCGCGAACGTGCGGCGGCTTCGGGAGGATGCGCACCGTCACTTCCGTTACGACGCCCAGAAGACCCTCGGAACCGACAAGGACGCCCAGAAGATCGTAGCCACCGGAGTCAAGATGTGGGCCGCCAATCCGAACCACGTCGCCGGTCATCAGGACCAGTTCAAGGCCGAGAATATTGTTGGTGGTGAGGCCGTACTTCAAACAATGCACGCCGCCGGAATTCTCTGCCACGTTCCCGCCGATCGTGCAGGCCAACTGGCTTGACGGGTCCGGCGCATAATAAAAACCGGCCCCGTCGACCGCATTGGAAATACCCAGATTGGTCACCCCCGGCTGGACCACGGCGCAGCGGTTTTCGTAATCGATTTTCAGTACCCGGTTGAGTTTGGCGAGGCCCAGTGTAATTCCATCGGCAAGCCCGTGTGATCCGCCGGAAAGGGATGTTCCCGCGCCACGCGGCACCACCTTGATGGCATGCTCGTGGCAATATTTGAGAACGGCGGATACTTCCGCCGTGGAAGCGGGAAGGACCGCCAGCATTGGGGCCTGCCGGCGTGTCGTAAACGCGTCTGCCTCATAAGGCGCCAGCGCTATTGGATCGTCGATCACCGCGTCCTGGGCCAGCATGGAACGCAGAGCGGCCGCGACTTGTGCGCGATCGGCCGTTGCGAAACCTTCTACTGCGCCGATGCCCATGCCCTGCTTTCCGTGGTACCTGCCGGTTTGGCCCATGAAAGCAGGATGGTTGGGCGCGATGCAAGCCGGGCCTAGGGTTCGCGGAATTTCGCGACGGCGGCGGAATCAAAATATTCATCCAGCCGGGTGATGCGCCCGTTTTCGACCTTGCAAACGATGCAAGCCTCGAGTTCGACGCGCTTGCCGTCTTTGCGGGTGCCGACCAAACGATGCTGCTGCACAAACCCGCCCGGAAAGACCTGAAGCCGGCGATTGGTGTATTCCCGCTTCGGAATCCGTTGCGCGAACCCCTGAAGCGTCTGAACATTGTCTTCGAGAGACTGAACCAGCTCGTCGGTGTTGTGCCAGATCTCCACATTCGGTGCGTAGACTTCGCGCAGAACGGATATGTCTCCCTGCTCGATCCGGTCGAAGAATTTCTTGGCCAAAGCTGCGATATCGCTCATAGGGTTGGTATCCTCCAAGTATATAGCCGTGTCACGCCGAGCGTTGCAGATTGCAGGGTCAGTTGCAATTATCGGAAAGTGGACGGGGTGGCTGTAGACCGCCACGTTCATGAGCGATAATATTACTTCGAATTCGAAGTGTCTATGGAGCGGCGGGGTTTCCCGCAGCCGGTATTATGCAGCAAGACATGGATATCCGGGACTGCCTCATTCGTGCCGGGCTGATCGATCCGGCCGATCCCGTTCGGATTGAAGCGCTGCCGGGCGGGGTTTCGGGGGACGTGTTCCGCGTCGTTTTGAAGGACCAGACGGTGTGCGTTAAACGTGCGCTTCCGCGACTTCGTGTCGCCAAGGAATGGTCGGCGCCTGTGGAGCGGGTACAGAACGAGGCGGCGTGGATTCGCTATGCCGCACGGATCGCGCCGCATTGCGTGCCCAAGGTCTTGGCGGAGGATAAGGCGAATAATCTGTTCGTGATGAATTATTTTCCGCCGGAGGACTTTCCGGGGTGGAAGGCGGAGCTTCGTGCCGGAAAGGTCGATGCGGTCTTAGCTGCCGATGTCGGGCGGGTACTTGCGAATATCCACGCGGCCAGCGCGAAGGATGAATCGGCGCCCGCAATGTTCCGCAATGACGAAATCTTCTTTGCGTTGCGGATAGAGCCTTATCTGCTCAACACGGCGGTTGCCCACCCGGATATGGGGCGGCACTTGCACGGGCTGGCGGAACGGCTGGCAAGCACGAAGATCGCGCTGATGCATGGGGATGTCAGCCCGAAAAATATCCTGCACGGCAAAATCGGCCCGGTCTTTCTTGATGCGGAAACGGCATCTTTTGGGGACCCCGCATTCGATCTGGCGTTCTGCCTTAACCACCTGCTGTTGAAATGCATCTGGGTTCCGGCTTCGACGAAGGAATTCTGCCGTTCCTTCTCGGCGTTGCAGTCCGCCTATTTTTCGCGCCTCGATTGGGAACCTGCGGGGACGTTTGAGGCGCGCGCGGCACAGTTGCTGTCGGCCTTTCTTCTCGCGCGTATCGACGGCAAATCGCCGGTGGAATATATCGTGGATGATCGCGACAAAGCCTTCGTTCGTATATTCGCGAGAGAATTTTTAAGCAGGAACAGCCAGTCGCTGGACGAAATTCGGACCAATTGGGAAACGCGGGTACTTGCGCGATGAATGCAAAAATTAAAGCGGTTGTTGGCCGGCAGATTTGGGATTCCCGCGGGCGGCCGACGGTGGAGGTGGATATTCACCTCGATGGCGGCTTTGTCGGCCGCGCGGCGGCTCCGGCCGGTGCGTCTCGCGGCATTTACGAGGCGATCGACCTGCGTGACGGCGGCGGCCGTTTCGGCGGCTACGGCGTGCAGAAAGCGCTTGCCAATGTAAAGGACATTATCGCGCCTGCGCTGATCGGTATGGATGCGGAACAGTCCGCCGTCGATAGCAGGCTGAACGCGCTTGATGGTACGGAAAATTTTTCAAAGCTGGGCGGAAATGCGTCCGTCGCCGTTTCTCTTGCATTGACCCATGCTTGCGCGGCGGCCGCGGGTGTTCCCCTATGGCGCTATCTGGCAGGCGGAAAGAAAGTGCGTTTGCCTGTTCCGGAAATCCAGATTTTCGGCGGGGGCGCGCATGCCGGCCGCCGCACCGATATTCAGGATTTCATGGTGATGGTGCCCGGCGCGGAAAGTCTGGCCCAGGTGTTTGAAACGATCGGCGATGTCTATCGTGCGGCCGGCAGGCTGATGGAGGAGAAGGGGCGTCTCAGCGGCACGGCGGACGAAGGGGGCTGGTGGCCGAATTTCTCCTCTAATGAAGAGGGGCTGGAAACCCTGGTACAGGCCATCGAGAAAGCCGGGCATCGGCCCGGGCAGGATGTATTCATCTCGCTCGACATTGCGGCGAGCGAATTCTACGGGGATGGAAAATACCGCCTTGCGCTTGATGAGCGCGCGATTGGAACGCCGGAGATGATTGATCTCGTTTCGGGGTGGGTGGCGCGATACCCCATCCTGTCGGTTGAAGATCCGGTCTCTCAGGAGGATACGGAAGGTATGGTGGAATTCACGCGGCGGCTTGGCGGAAAGATTCAGATTATCGGCGACGATTTTCTGGTGACTGACGCTTCCCGCGTCCGCGCTGCGCAGGCGGCTGGGGCCTGCAACGCGGTGCTGGTGAAGGTCAACCAGGCGGGAACGGTCAGCCGGGCCAAGGCCGCGCTCGATGCCGCGAAAGAACGCAAATGGGCCGCGATTGTTTCTGCACGCTCCGGCGAAACGGAAGATGTCAGCATTTCCCATCTTTCGGTTGGATGGGATTCCGGGCACCTCAAGGTGGGTTCTTTTGCCCGCTCTGAGCGTATGGCCAAGTGGAATGAATTGTTGCGTATCGAGGAGGCATTGGGCGCCGATGCCGTATATGCCGGCTGGTCCGCGTTACCCGAACAGGTGATGCGGTGAAAATAGTCCTCCACTATCGTGCCAGCCCGGGCTTTCGCCGTATTGCCGCGGAAATGTGTCCGCCGGATTTTCAGCTTTCAACGATTGATGAGACCGATGATGAACAGTTTTCATCGGCTTTGCGCGATGTCGATGTGATTTTCCATGTCCTGCGCCCGCTTGCGGCGCGCGACATTGAAGCCGCACCAAAGCTGAAATTGATTCAGAAGATAGGCGTGGGTGTTAACACCATCGATCTTCAGGCCGCGAAGGGGCGTGGTGTCGCCGTTTGCAACATGCCTGGCACCAACACACAAGCTGTCGCGGAAATGACGTTGACGTTGATGTTGTCTGCCTTGCGGCGCGCTGTTTATTTCGATGGCTTGACGAGGGCGGGGGAAGGTTGGCGCCCGGATGTCGATCAGTTCGACAGGCTTGGTGAAATTTCGGGCCGAACGGTTGGGTTGATTGGATATGGCGCGGTGCCGTCGCGATTGGCCCCCGTGCTGACGGCGCTTGGCGCCGATGTCGTCTATACCGCGCGTTCGCAGAAGCCGGATGCCGCCGGCCGTTTCTTGCCGTTGGATGAGCTTTTGCAGGTATCGGATATCGTTTCGCTGCATTGCCCGGCGACGGATGAGACGCGCGGCATGCTTTCTCGGGACGCTCTTCAAATGATGAAAAAGGGTGCCGTGCTGGTGAATACGGCACGCGGTGAATTGGTCGACGAGGCGGCACTGACCGACCTGCTGTCGAACGGCCATCTTGCCGCCGCGGGGCTGGATGTCTTTGCGCGGGAGCCGGTTAATGAAGACATCCCGCTATTTCATCTGCGTAACGTCGTGCTGGCACCGCATATCGCTTGGCTTACGCCGGAAACGCTGCGGCGTAGCATGAATGTGGCTATGGAAAATTGCCGCCGGCTGCAAAGCGGGCGTGAATTGCTTCATCGGGTGGTTTGATGTCGAACGAAAAATTGCCGCTTGCTTTCCTTCCGGGGCAGCTCTGCACGGAATCGCTTTGGGGCTCACAGCTCAGCGCTTTTCCGGATCAGTCTCAGATCATTGTGCAGCGGGATCACGACACAGTCGAAAAGATGGCTGTGGCGACCCTGAATGCCATGCCGGAACGGGTAAATCTCGTCTGCCACGCGATGGGTGGGTTTGTGGCGTTCGAGATCATGCGGCGTGCACCGCAAAGAATTGCGAACCTTGTTCTCATCAGTACGCTGGCGCCAGCGGATACGCCAAAGCAAACCGTTCGCCGCGAAGGCTATTTGCGCCTTGTGGAGGAGGGGAAGTTCGACGCCATTATCGAAGAACGCCTGCCGATTCTCGTTCATCCAGACAGGATGGGCGATGCGACGCTGACCGGCGTCTTGCGCCAGATGGCGTATGATACCGGCGCCGAAACTTTTCTGAAGCAGCAGCGCGCAATCATGGCGCGGCCCGATAGCCGTCCGTCATTAAGCGCGATCCCGTGCCCGACGCTACTGATATACGGCCGGTCTGACGGCATCACCACGATGGAGCACCAGCAGCAAATGCTGGATGCCATCCCCAATGTCCGGCTGGAGATTGTGGAGGGCAGCGGTCACATGGTGACCTTGGAGAAACCGCAAGTCGTGAACGGCCTTCTGTCCCAGTTCCTGGGGCGCTAGGCCTTGAGTTCTTTGCGGACGATCTCGGTGCCTTTCACCATCGCCTGAAGCTTTCCGAACGCCACCTCGCGGGAGAGGTATTTCATTCCGCAATCGGGTGCGATCATCAGCCGGTCCGCTGCGGCGTGTTTCAGCGCCGCGCGGATACGTTGTGCAACGATCTCCGGCGTTTCAACGGTCAGGTCGTTCAGATCGATAACGCCCAGCATGATCGTCTTGTTCGGTAGCAACTTGACGATTGAACCATCGAGGCGGGGCTGCGCCGCTTCGATCGAAACGATATCGACCGCACAATCGTTCAATTCTTCCAGGAATGAGTAGCCGTCCGGCTTGATCGCGCCCTTGTGAACGTGGGCATAGCCGAAGCAGACATGCAGTGCGGTTTTCCCCTTTACGCCATCAAGCGCCCGGTTGATCGCTTTTACGGCGTATCGGCGTGCTTCCTCCGGCCGGGCCTGAACATAGGGCTCGTCAAGCTGCACGATATCGACACCGGCGGCAAACAGATCGCGGATTTCGCTATTCACCGCATCGGCATAATCGAGCGCGAGCGCTTCCCCGTCCGGGTAATGGTCGTTTTGCGCTTGCTGCGTCATCGTGAACGGGCCGGGGATGGTGATCTTGATCGGCTTTTGCGTGACCCGTTTCATCAAGGGCACATCGCCGGCCTCAATCGGAGCGATGCGCCGGATTGGACCGGCAACACGTGGGGCGGGGTTCTGCTTTCCTGTTCGGTCTGTCGCGGTTCCCGGATGATCGATGTCGATGCCGCTCAACGCATTCGCAAGGCGGTTGGAATAACTTTCCCGGCGCATCTCGCCATCGCCCAGAATATCCAGGCCGGCCCGCTCCTGATCGAAGATCGCAATGATGGTTGCATCGTCCTGTGCCGCCGCCAGCAGAGGTTCAGGAATGCGCCAGAGTTCATTGGCGCGAACGCGTGGGGGAAGGCGGTCCTTCAACCGCTCGCGGTCGATCAGCCAGTCGGGCTGCGGATAGCTGCCGACAATCGTCGTCGGCAAAAGCGGCATGGATTTCACGAGTGTATCCCGGCTAGAATGCTTAGCATTCTATCTATCAGGGAGGCGGCGCCCAGCGCAACCGTTCTGTCGTCTTCATTGCCTTTTCCCGGCGCCCGCCCTATCCCTGTCAAGGTGGAATGGGGCGAACTCAGCAAATGACGGCCAAAACAAAAGACGTTTTGCCAATCCAGTTTTATGCAGATCCCATGAACAGTATTGGGTATTTGACCCGAATCACATTCCGAACGTTTTCGCGCAACTTGGAACGCCGCACACTCGTACATGGCGTGACGGCCGGCCAATGGCGTTTCTTGCGGGTGCTCTGGATAGAGGAGGGGCTAACCCAGCGCGAGCTTTCCAACCGGGTTGGCATGCGTGAGCCGACCACGGTGACCGCCTTGAACGGTATGGAGAAAAGCGGACTGGTGCGCCGGGTGCCGAGCAAGAATGATCGCCGGAAGGTTCACATCTACCTGACGCCGCGCGCGAGAAAGCTCAAAGACAGGTTGATGCCCATGGTGGCAGAAGTGAACGTCGTTGCCGCCAAGGGCATTGATCCGAATGATATCGCGGTTCTACGCCGCGTGCTCCTCAAGATGAGCGAAAACCTGACGACGGAGGAGCAGGCATATCTGAGTGCCCATACTGGGGCAAAACTTCCCGTAGGTTCTTTCGTCCCCTGACGGAATCAGAGAGGGTAAACGAGCGAATTGCGGATCAGTGCACCGTCGCAAATGGAGAGCTTTTCGCGGAAACGAAGCGAACCATTTGTGTCGCGCGCCACGACATCATGGTACCGGCCGGCGGCGAAACAGACTGTCTGCTGCCCTTCGACTGTCTCAAACATCGCGAAATTCGCGCTCACTTTCCATGCATCGCGTTCCGGCTCGACAATGAATCCGGAGATGACGTGCCGAATCCGCCGCGGAATCGTCATCGATAGATTGGCGATGGCATACACGCGGTCTTCAATGGCGGCACGGCTCTCGCACAGGATCAGCGCCAGCGCCCAACCCCGCTTGACGTTCTCGGCGGTCACGGCCCGATAGCTGCCGCTCTCGAAGTAAAGCGATGGCCATTGATCCAGCGGCCCTTCGTCGAGAAGGGCTGCGTACCGCGCATAAAGGTCTTCGATTTCCAGCCGCAATTTGGGCGATACATTCGTCACAGCCCCATAACCTCGCGATAATAGCCATAGAATGCGCGGATGGCGGTCTCCGTTACGATGTGGTTGTGGTCCGCACGATCGCGGCCCCCCATCTCCACGACCGCCGCGGCGTCTTCATCACAATGTATGCCGCGCTGTGCCAGCTCCATCACTTCACTGTCGTCCAGGGAAACAAAACCGGCCGGTCCCATCAGGTTTGCGTGCCGCAAGCGCCGTGCGCGCATCGCGTCATCGTCATCCTCGTAGCCGAAAAAGGTCCAGTTGAGGTCGAATGCTTCTGGTCCGACCGGCACGATCTGCCGTGTGGCCAGCGTATTGGCTTGCTGCTGGACGATCAGGTTGGGCCAGATCGTCTGCATCACAACGGTTGCCGTATCAGGAAATTCTTTCACGATGTCCAGGAGTTTTGGGTCATGCAACTCCAGTTTCTCCTGGAAGGACGCCATCTCCTGTGTAGCCGTATTGGCGTTACGCTCCCCGCGGCGGGAAATCAGGGCGCTGTGCCTGCCGGTGCTGTCCATCTCCGTGCGCGATGGATTGTCGGCCCGGAACAGACTGAAGGTCACAAGGAAAACGTGCAGCAGGCTGGCGTGATACGGGTCCTTGATGTTTTCGAACATCAGCTTCCAGTTACCCGGAATCCTTTGCCGCGATACGCCGAGGATGCGAAGCGGTCTGCCCGTAAACACACGGTCGAAAAGCTTCAGCATCTTTTCGCCGAGAAATTGTTCAAGCGGCTCTACGTCCGGTGAGAAGGTGGCGAATATCACCCCGTTGCGGGTGGCGACCTTCAATTTGGTCAAGCCGTGATCCGCCCGGTCGAAATCTTCGGGCATACCGCCCTGACCACCAACACCGCGAATGAACGGAACCCCGGAAAGGTCGCCATTCAGGCGGTAAGTCCATTGATGATAGGGGCATTGGAAGGTGCGGTTGGACCCATAATCCTGTTTGCAAACCTCGAGGCCGCGATGCGCGCACTGGTTTTTCAGGACGTGAATTTCCTGATCCTTGCCGCGCACCACGATAACGGAGGTCTCACCGATTTTGGTGCGCTTGAAATCGCCCTCGTGGGGAATTTCCGCCTCGAGCCCGACATAACTCCACGCGGGGCCGCCGAAGATGCGCTGAAGTTCACGCTGATAGATGCCGTCATCGGTATAGACCCAATAAGGAACGCGATGCGTTCCTTCACCTTTCCAAATTCTTTCTCTTACCGGCATGTTCATGGTCTTCAACCTCGGCATACTCTTAGATCAGTCCACAGCCCTTCAGCACCTCGTCAAGGCGCCGTTCCATCTGTTCAGTCGGCGGGGCCATCGGCGGGCGATGCTCGTTATTCGGAATCACGCCGCAGCGTTTCATCATGTATTTCAGCGGAATGGGGTTGGTCTCGAAAAAGATCGCTCGCGACACTTCAAAGAGTTCGAAGTGCAGGGTCCGTGCGCGCGTCAGATCACCTGCCTCGATGGCGGTATGCAATGCTGAAACCCGCTGCGGGTCGAGGTTGCCGACCGCGTTCATCATGCCGGCAGCACCAATCGCCATCATCGGAAAGCAAAGTTCTTCCAGGCCGGCGAAAATGCGGAAATCGCTGCCGAGCGTGGCCAGCAATTCGGTTACAAAGGCCAGATCCGTGGAGGCATGTTTGACGCCGACGAGATTGGCACAGCGCGACTTGACCGCGCGAAAGGTTGCAACATCCATGGAAACACCGGCACGGCCGGGAATGTGATAAACCATGGCCGGCGTCTTCAGCTTTGAAAACACCTCCGTGAAATAACGCTCCAATCCCCGTTGTGGTGGCTTGATATAGTAGGGCGTCACAACCAGTTGTGCGTCGGCACCCGCCTTCTCGGCAAACTGCGAGAGCTGCAATGTTTCGGCGAGGGATTGCGAGCCTGTCGCCGCAACGACAGGGACACGTCCTTTTACCGCTTTTACGGCCAATGCGACGAGTTCGTTGCGCTCGGCAACGCTCAATGCACTCGGCTCTGCCGTTGTCCCGTTGACCAGGATGCCATGGCTGCCGCCTTCGATCTGGCGTTCGATCAGCTTCGCATAGACATCGAAGTCGATTTCACCGTCGCGAAAGGGTGTTATCAGCGGGGGAATTGAACCCTTTAGCCACGATATATCGGTCGTCACGATGCAAACACCTCTTCACGGTTGGTTTCAAAGCCTGCTTGTGTGCCCAGGAGTGATGGCGGTGCCGCAAGGCTCTCCTGCCACAAGAGGGATTCCTGCCAGATATGGAATGGCTGATCCTGAATGGTCAGTTCGTAAACTGGCCCATTGTCATGGGACGCATGGTTGTGGATCGCCCAGCCCGGCGCCGAAAGCATCAGGTCGCCGGCTGTCCATTCATAGTGTTTTCCGGCGACACGGCTATAGCCGGAGCCGCTGAAATAATAGTTGATCGCGGCGGACGCATGGCGGTGCGGGCGATCGATGATGTTGGGCGGCCGAACCGTCATGGTTGCGAAGAAGCTTGGCGTGGTGCCGTTGGTACGCCCGGTTAGCGGGTTGTAAAGCAGATAAAGCCTGCGTCCGCGATATTTCGCCCCGAGTGCGGTCAGCTTGTCCAGTTCGCCCCTAACATCCTGCCACGGCCAGAGATGGGGATCGGATTGAACCGCCGGAGGGTTGATCAGCCGTTCATACGACATCAGCCAGTTATCGCTTCCGGGCAGCACAAACACGTCCTTGATCTTTACGCTGTCGGATACGGACGCTTTGTGATCGTGCGCCTTTTCGTCCGGGGTTATGCCCGTGACTTTCTTGTCTTCAACCAGATGCACATTCAAAAGCCGGAGCAGGGCTGCATTGGAGTATGTCAACCGGATGTGCGGCTTGCGCGTATTGTTCTCGTACCAGGTCGAGGACCAGGAGGGGGTATTCCAGACGTCGTAAGTCTCGAAAGAAAACGCTTTGCCGCCGATATGAACGGCACCCCCACCGTCAATGCAAAACCCGACTTCGGTCGCATTGTGGCGGAACGGTCTTGTCCGCTCACCGGGCTTCAGCACGGAAAGCCGAACCTCGATGCCCGGGGCCATCCCCTGTCCACGCTCACAGGCCATGGGATGCACAATTCGCACTTGCCGCTCAATGGGGTCGTTGACGTCGAGCGACAGCAATCTTTCTGCCTGCTCCGCAATCTGCTTCTTGTTGACGATAATCGGTTCCCAGAAGGCGTTTGCACTGGGATGGGAAGGGTCAGTGGCGATAAATCTGGCGTCTGGTTGTGTCACGGCGTGATCCTCACGACTGTCGAAACGAAAGCGGCGCCGGTGCCGGCACTGGCAATTCGCGCCCCGCGTTGTTGGCCCGTGCCACCCGGTAAATTTCCTCGGCCAGCGCGAGGTCGGCAATACCGATTCCGACGGATTTGAAAAGCGTCAAGTCTGCATCCATTGGCCGGGCTTCATGACGGGAGACAAGATCGCTGACGGAAATGGGTTCCGGCCAAGCGAATTTTGCGTCCGTGGCGGCAATCAGTTCGGAGGATACGGCCTTCGCCTGGGCAACACTGTCGACTGCCACAATTGCACAGCGGGCAAGCAGTTCAGGGGTAAATTCCTGCCGTTCCGGCGTAATCGCCCCCATGGCATTGATGTGCGCGCCGCGTGCCGGCATGTCTTCCATCAGAAACGGTTCCTTGGCCCGGGTTACGAGCGTAACGATGGGGCTGTTTCGAACGGCGGATGCAACGTCGGAAAATTCTTCCGTCTTCAGATTGAGTTCGGTTTGAATGCGGGTACAGAAACCGGCCCGGCGATCCGCGTTTCGCCCGAATACGCGCACGGTGTGCAAGGGGCGAACGGCGGCTACTGCCGCGACCTGGGCCAGCGCCTGTTTTCCCGTACCGCAGATGGTGAGCAGGTCGGCATCCCGTGCTGCGAGACAATCGGTTACCAGGCCCGCCATGCCCGCGGTTCGGAACTGGCCCATGGCGAAGGCCTCGATTATCGCGAGCAGTTTCCCGGTCTCGGCATCCCAAAGAATCTCGAGTGGCGTTGCGCCTTTCGGCGTGTGCGCCCAGGTCTTCACGCCCAGCAGGGCCGCATCGGCAAAGGCGGCGCCAATGGCGTGCATCGAACCGCCGGGAAACGGAACATGGGTCTTTTCCATGTTAAGTGCCTGGCCGCCCGCCTGCCGTTTCATGGCGTTGCGCAACAATGCGATAGATTTCGGCATATCCAGCCGGATGTCGCTTTCACTGATCCAGATCGGTCCCATCAGGCGCCTTCTTCCAATGGCGATGTCACCGGGGCTGCAAGCTGCATTGTGTTTGCGATGGCTGCATGGGCAAGGTAACGGCCAACCGTCATCAAAATACCGATCAGCGTTTGCGCGTCGCTCAATTGCAGCAACTGCTTCGCGGGTTCGTGCGCATCGCGGCCCTGCGTCTTTACCATGGCGAGTGCAACGCGCTGCGCCGCTTTCTCCAGTTCCGGCAGATGGGCTGTATCAGGCGCGAGCTTCTGCACTTCGCGAATCCATTCGGCCGGCAGCCCCAGCTTCAGCGACAGGCGCTCATGCTGCACCCGCTCATAGGCATTGCCGCTCCATGTCGAGACGGTCAACGCGATAAGCTCAACCAGATTGACCGGAAGTGCGGTCTTCAGGGTTTCGGTGAAGCGGTTGAAGTGGAAAAGCGCGTCAGGCTGGTGCGCACAGACCTGGAAAAATTCGCCCAGATAACCAAGGCGCTTGAATTTGGAGTCGAGTTCACGCTGCAACTGCTCCGGCAGCGAGGCGAATTCTATGCGTGGAACATCAATCAAGTCACTGGACCTGTTATAATAGTACGAATAATATTCATTCGAATTCGAAGTGTCTAGTATAGGGCGCAACCGCTGCGGTGCGGAATGCCGCACTTTTTCCGGAGGAATCATGACTGCTGACGTCTCTTCGAGCGATATCGAAAACCAATTTGTCGGATTGGTATCGCCGACGATGCCGCGCCTCGGGCACGGCACCCATCCTTGCCAGGGATTGTACTGGACGCCGAAAGGCAAGAAGCCGCGGGTTGCGCTCATCGCCACCCACTACAATGTGGACTTTATGGAGCATTACCTTGCTCCTTACATGGCCCAACGTGGATATGGCTTCCTCGGCTGGAACACCCGTTTCCGCGGGGCTGAAGACCAGTTTCTGCTTGAGCATGCGCTGATCGATATCGGCGTCGGCATGAAATGGTTGCGGGAAAAGGCGGGTGTGGAAAAGGTCGTCATTCTCGGCAATTCCGGTGGTGGTTCGCTTATGGCGGCGTATCAGGGTGAAGCACAGTCGCTGGCCCTTGCGGGAACCATGAAGGGGCCTGTGAAGGAAGCGCTAGAGGGGCTGCCCAAAGCCGACCTCTACATCTCCCTGAACGCCCATCTGGGCAGGCCCGAGGTGTTGACGGCGTGGATGGACGGTTCGGTGACCGATGAAACCGATCCCACCAAAACAGACGAAAGTCTCAATCCGTTCAATCCCGATAACGGCCCGCCGTTCTCACAGGCGTTCATCACCCGCTACCGGGCGGCGCAGCGGGCGCGCAATCAGCGGATCACGGATTGGGCCAAGGCGGAGTTGGTGCGCCTCAACAAGGCCGGGATTCCCGATCGCATATTCCCGCTGTTCCGGACATGGGCCGATTTGCGTTTTATCGATCCGGCCATCGATCCATCCACCCGGCCATGCCCGGGCTGCTACAGGGGCGATCCGGCGGTCGCCAACCGCGCCCCAAGCGGCATCGGCCGTGCCAACACATTGAAGACCTGGCTTTCGATGTGGAGTCTGGAAACGTCGCAATGCCGCGGCGAAGTGCATCTTGGCAATATCAAAATGCCTTCGCTGGTGATCCAGAGCACCGGTGACATGGGGGTGTTCCCGAGTGATGCCAAACAGATTCTTGAATCGCTTGGGGCCAAGGACAAAACCCTTCAAACCCCGCCCGGTGCGCATTATTTCGAAGATGCTCCGCAATATCGCGGCCAGGTCGCGGATATGATCGCGGCCTGGATCGGAAAGCGGGCCTGAAGTTTATCAGAGCCTGGAAAGCAGAACGGGCGCACCTTGATAAAAGGTGCGCCCGTTTTTTTTGCCTGATCGTTTGCGCTCAGATTGCAAGCGGCCAGGTCACGAATGACCAGATCACGAATGAAATGTGAGCGTGATCCCGAACGTCCGCGGCGGCGTGTAGGTGTTCAACTGCTGGTGATAGGCATCAAACGCCACGATGTAGTCCTTTACCAGTTCATCGGTCAGGTTCTTACCCCACAGGGCTGCTTCCCAACGCCCGTCTTCAGAGGTTAGCGACAGCCTGGCGTCGAAGGTGGAGTAGCCATCCTGCAACGTCGTCGGGTTGTTGCTCGGGTCGAAGAAGATGCTGGACTGGTGGCTCCAGTCGCCACGGATCATGCCAATCCCGTATCCCCATGCGGGGAAGCTGTATTGGGCGCCGATGTTGATCTTGTTCTGCGGTGCGCGTGGCAGGCGCTTGCCGGTATTGTCGCTCGTGGCGCCCGTCGCGAAGCTTGTATATTTCGCATCCAAGTAGCCATAGCTTGCATTGATCTGCAGGCCGGGCAGGGGAACGGCGACCATCTCCACTTCGACGCCTTGTTCACGGGCGCGGGCTGCGTTTCCGATCACGATGCAGCAAAGCGGCACAAGCTGCGAAACCTGAAGGTCCTTATGCAGGGTTTTGAAGGCATCGAGGTTCAGCCGCAGCCGGTTGTCGAGCCATTGTGTCTTCGCGCCGATTTCGTATGACCATGCGTATTCCGGATTGTAGGCTGTTGCCGCACTGGCACCGTCACTTGCGCTGCCTTGGTATCCGCCGCTCTTGAAACCGCGCGATGCGGTGACGTAAAGCATGGCATCCTCGGTCGCCCGCCATTCGATGCCGAAATGCGGTGTCATCGCGGTCCAACTCTTGCCGGCTTTCACGTCATAGGGGGTGGAGAGCGGGGGGCCGAAGCCGGGTCCGGCAAGCACCTCGCCCTGCAGCCGGGCGGTTTTTGACTCCCACGTGGCGCGCAGGCCGGCTGTAAGCGTGATCTCGTCAATAATCTTGTAATTGACCTGACCGAACACCGCGGTGCTTTGCGAATTCACGACTTGCGGAAACTGCACTTTTCCGGTCACCGCGGGCACCGGGAATATCTGGTTCAGCCAATAATTCCGGTCCACGCGTTCGTTGAAATAATAGACGCCGGTTTGGCCGGTCAGCCTGTCGTCAAACGCACTGAAGGCCAGCCGGAATTCCTGGCTGAAATCCTTGGAATGCTCCGTCACCCGGTTGATTGATTCGATCTGGTTGGGCGGGTTGATCGGATTGCTGAAGAACGTGTCCAGATGATCGTATTTGGAATCGCGATAGGCGGTAACGGAGGTGAAGGTGCCGAACTCCGTCTTCCAGTCCAGGCTCGAATTGATGCCCCACACATCGCGATGCAGAAATCCATCGTCGGTGGAGTTCGTCACCCGCGGGCTTGGGTTGATGCCGACACAGTGTATGCCGCCCCGGAACGAGGCGTCACAATTGTTGTGACGGGTGTTTCCGTTGGCGTGCACATTGGTCATATCGGCGGTGACAACCCAGTCGATATCGTCATTCGGCCGGTAGCGCAGCGAAACGCGTCCACCCAGGGTGTTGTCATCGTTGTCGTGATGGCCGGTCGTCTCGTTAAAAGTGTAGCCGTTGTGCCGCGTGATGGCGAGAGAGGCGGTGCCGCTGACCGTATCCGAGATCGGCCCGTTCACGAGTGCGCGGCCATCGGTGCGGTTGTAATTCCCGTAGGTGCCGCTGAATTCGTAAAAGAACTCGTCGGTTGGCTTGCGCGTGACGATCTGCATCACACCGCCGAGTGCGTTTTTGCCGAACAGCGTCCCTTGCGGCCCGCGAAGAACTTCAATCCGTTCCAGATCGTAGAGATCCAGATTGGCACCGCCACGGGCGAGATAGGCGCCATCCAGCATCAGGATAACGGACGGATCGCCGCCTGCGTTTCCGGCCACCCCGACGGATGTTCCAATGCCGCGGATGTAGTATTCCGGTTCGGCCTGGTTATAGGCCGTGGTTGTGAAATTTGGGGTGCGTTGGGCAACGTCTGCGATACGGTTGATCGAATTCACCCGCAATTGCTCTGACGTGAAAGCGGATACGGCAACAGGCACCTGCTGCAGGTTCTGTTCTACGCGCTGTGCCGTGACCGTAACGGTCTCAACACCGGTTTCCTGTGCATACGCGACGCTGCCCGCCGCAAGCGCCACCGAGACGCCGAACCCGGCCGCCAGGGCCGTGGCGGACGCGTATGTTCTGAACTTCAGTCGAGACATATTTTCCCCCTGCATCGCAACACAAAATCATTAGGATGCTAAGGGTGCGAAATAGCGTCCCCATGCGCACCGTTCAATGGCACGCATGGGATTTTTTTTCTGATATGGCGTTTGTGTAACAGTCGCTACAGGAACTTACCCTTCCTGCTTAGCCCAGGCCGCACCGGCCCAATCGGCTGTCAGCTTTCCGTCCTTCGGAACAGGGAGTTCACGAATCCGCTCCGGCACATCGTCAAATTCCAGTTTGAGCGCCTTACACATCACCGCGTGCAGGTTGTAGGCCATGACGTGGTAGCTCAATTCGAGGATATCTTCTTCCGATATCAGGCTGTGCAGGGCGTTAAACGTCCCATCCGGTACGCGACCATGCTGCAGAACGAGGCAGTCCGTATAGGCCAGGACGGCCCTTTCAAGTGGAGAGAAAACGTCGGAGACGCCCCAGTCGGGGATGGCGGCAATCTTTTCCTCTGAAAGGCCGTTCCGCCGTCCCGCTTTGCAATGCTGGGAGAAGACAAATTGGCTACCGACGGCGAATCCGGTCCGGAGCAGGGCGATTTCCCGAACCTTGGGGTCCAGCTTGCTGACGCTGCGATCGGAAAACATGCCGAACATGCCGAACTGGGCTGTCGCGTGATCGAAGATCGCCGGAACCAATGCGAACACTGTCCACCAATTGCCGGGGGTCCCGGTCGCGGTTCCCGGCTCCGCCACCGGGTCCCTGTCGCCAAAAAGCTGCTTGTAAAATTTTCTTACATTTTCAGTTGCCTCGGAAAGAGGGACCTGTCGCAGTCTGGGCATTGATATTCCTCCTTTTGAACCTGGTCTGTTTTAGACGGATTGCTTAGAATTCTATATAGTCCGCGGTTGCAAAAAGTGTTATGAAGAAGTCCGGCTCTCCAGGGAGAAACATCACATGGCCAATCTGCAGAACAAGGTTTTCGACATTCAAGGCGTCAACCACCTCGCCCTCGTGTGCAAGGATATGGCGCGCACTGTTGACTTCTATTCCAACGTCCTGGGCATGCCGCTGATCAAGACGATCGACCTTCCCAACGGGATGGGGCAACATTTCTTCTTCGATATCGGGAATGGCGACTCACTTGCATTCTTCTGGTTTCCGAATGCGCCCGAAGCGGCACCCGGCGTCTCGTCTGCGGCCAACCTGCCCGGTGAGGGGTCCATCGCCTCGGGGCACGGTTCGATGAATCACGTCGCGCTCAACGTGCCGGCGGAGAAGATCGATGAATATTATCAGAAGCTGGTCGCCCGCGGCATCAAAGCAACGAAGATCATGAACCACGACGATTCGGAGCGTCAGGTGAGCCCCGAAATTTCGCCGTCAACATTCGTGCGTTCGATCTATTTCTCTGATCCGGACGGTATTTGTCTGGAATTCGCAGCATGGACGCGCGTGCTCGATCCGAAGGTCGATGTTCGCCACGAACCGGTGGACGCGCAGGGCAAAAAGAAAACACTGGTCATGGAACCTGCGGAGTAAGCGCCGCAATTCACGAGGTTGGATAGGGGCGCGGCTGCCTGACATGGGCGGCCGCGCCCTTGTTATTTGAGTACCTATTTGAACGCGTATGTTGCGGGCCGACGGCCACTTCGGAATCGGCGGCGTAGCCCGCGGCTCTGTTTCCCACAGCCAATTCCCGGTGTAGCCATTGCCGGAATTTTTCGACGACCGGCGCCGCCCGCATTCCCAGCCTGCAGATCAGCCAGTAAGTCGCCTTGCTGAGGATTTAGAGGCCGAAGGGCGCGACCAACAGGCCGTCGGCGAGGGTGCTATCGATCAGTGGCCAGCGCCCCATCGCGACCCCCAATCCCTCAATCGTGGGCGATGTTGCCGTTTGGATCGTGTCGAATTTCAGCCCCGCTGTCGGGTCCATTCCGGTGATATTTGCGCCGTTCCGGGCTGCACCCTGAAGCCATTCGGGCCACCCTTCCGGACGCCGGGTGACGATCAATATCGATCGGTTGCCCTGGACTGCCGACAATATTGATCTCGAGCTAAATTCCAGGGTGCTCTCGGTAAAAGGCGGGCAATCGCGGCAGAAGCCAGCAAGTGGCAAAGCTCGGCACACTGTTGACAGTAAGTGTACACTTCTCGTTGGCCCGCCGCATCTTGCGCGCTGCGTGGGCAAACTGCGCCACGCAGGCCATCTCCAGGGCGATGCGGATATTCTCTTCCGACGAATTGGTGCTTGCGGGTTGTCCGGCGAATGCTCTTCACAAGCCGCCTGGACGACGTTTCTTCAGTTCCGGATTTCTGACTTATCTCCAGTCCCTGGTGGTTAAATGGGCCAGAAATTCTTCGCTCATCAAGCCTCTAAGTCTGTCTCACAAGCGTTGATGCCGGACACTCGATATCTTCTTCCGTTCGGCGCTGATCAAAAAAAGGGGGGCGTCAGACGAGCTGCGCCCCCCAAAAATCTGCTGACCGTCAGGTCACATCTTGAAGGTCAAATCCATGCCATAGGTCGCCGGGTTGGCGAAATAAAGCTGGGTGAAATAACCCGAGCTCGGCACCGCGGAGAGACGATATAGGGCATTGTTCAGGTTCTTGCCCCACAGCGCGACCTGCCAGCGGCCCTGGGGTTCACTGTAGACGAGGCTGGCGTCGACCGTCGCATAGGTAGGCTGGAAACCGACCGGATTGTTTGTCAGGTTCGTGAAATGCGACGTTTCAATCTGCACCGAAGCAGACGGCGTCAAGACGCCGTGTCCATTGAGGTCGAAGTCGTAGGACGCGGAATAATTCATCGTCCACTTTGGCGCAAAGCCCGGGCGCAAGAAGGAATAGTCTGCCGTTCCTGTCCCAAACACGTTCGCGTTGAAGCTCGTATAGTTGGCGTCAAGCAGGCCGACGCTTGCCTTCAGAGTCAGATGCTCGACCGGGATTGCAGTTATCTCGAGCTCCACCCCCTGCGCCCGTTCATAGGCGTTATTGACAATGGCCTGCTGTAGACCGCCGCCAGGGATGAATGCGCCGACCTGCATGTTGGAATATTTGTTCAGGAAGGCAGCGGCATTGACCCGCAGACGGTGATCATACCAGTCCGATTTCAGGCCGATTTCCCATGCCTGCGCAGTCTCAGGCGAATAGGGCGTTCCTGTCAGGAATTCGGAGTCTACGCGCGTGTTGAATCCACCGGCCACGAAACCGGTGGAGAAGCTCGCATAGAGCATCTTGTCCGGGTCGATCTGATAGTTTGCACCAATGTGGTATGTCGCGTTGCCCCACGATTTCTTGAAATTGTAGGTACACGCCATGTTCGGAACGACACTGGCCGGGTTGATGGTCGTAAAATTCGGGATTGACGGATCGCAAGGCGTCAGCGGCAGCGAGTTGAGGTGCGAATTGACCCGCTCGATATCTTTGCGCTCGTTCGTGTAGCGAACGCCTGCCGTCAACTGCAGGGCTGACGTTACATTATAGTCTGCCTGAAAGAAGCCCGCGACTGAATCATCGTTCTGCTTGGCATAATCGATGTAGTTGTCGAGTGTCGGAAAGGTCGAGGTGAACAACTGAGTTCCGCTCCAGGTCTTCGCGACATAGATCGCGCCGGCCACCCACTTCAGAGGTGAATCGCCGTTCGATTCGAGGCGGAATTCCTGACTCCACTGCCGGTTATCGAGACCGAAGGTCGATTCGAAGAAATCCAGCTCGGTGTTGTCATAGTCGCTGTAGCTCAAATTGCCATTGCGAACGAAACCCGTCACCGACACCACATCGAACATATCCGTATGGTAGCGCGCATTCAGCGAGACGCTGGTCGTATCCTGATAGTCCCCGCTCGGGAAATTGCGGTACACTGTGTAAGGCGCATTGGGGCCGAGTGGATACGGCTGACCGGGCGTACGGTAGTCGAAACCGGGGTGGCCAAAATATGTGGCGAGGGCGTCGCAATAGCCATGATAGGCCGGGTCCGTCGCGTAAGAACAGGGGATCGAACCGTTCTGACCGCCGACCGACGTGCTGCGATCTTTCGAGTATGAGCCCACCAGGGTTGCCGTAAAGTTGGAAACCGGATTCCACAACAGCGTGCCACGGATTGTTTTGATGTCATCGCCACCCAGATGCTTGGCAATGGTCGGGGTACTGGTCGTCGGGGTATAGGCGTTCTTGAATGGGCCGCCAGAGGTCTGGCTTTGAAGTGTGATGCGCGCCGCCAGCGTGTCATCGATCGGAATGTCCGCGGCGCCGAAGAAGTCGAGCCGTCCGAAATTTCCGACACGAACCATAGCTTCTACGCTATAGACATCGCCCGGCAGCTTGGTCGTGATGTTGACGACGCCACCGACGGTATTTTTGCCGAACAGCGTGCCCTGAGGGCCGCGCAATATCTGGATATTGTCGACGTCGAGCGTATTGCTCAGCATGCCGATGTTGCTCGGCATGAACACGCCGTTCACCGACACGCCCACTGCGGGATCCTGCCCCATGTCAACACCGGCGTATCCGATGCCGCGGGAGAAGACGACCGCCGCATTGCGGTGAATGGCGCCCACCCCCTGGATGGTGAAGTTTGGTGCCTGGTGATTGACGTCGGCAAGATTCTGGACAAACAGGCCTTCAAGGTCGTTTGCGCTGAGTGCTGTTACCGACAATGGCGCAGTTTGGATCGATTCCGAATATTGGCGCGCCGAGACTGTGACTGTTTCTATTCCGCCAGTGTCCGTGCTTTGGGCCAGCGCGACCCCGCTCATCGACATAACAACGCCAGACACTGCGCCCATCATCAGGGCAGACCGGATATTCATGATGTATCCCTCTAACAATCTTCTCACGGCGTACCCTTCTCACGGCGTACCCTTCTCAAGGCCCCGTGATCGGAGATCCGCTTGATTCTCTGCGTGGGATTGATAAGTATTCTAAGGAAATTGGGCAACGGGGAAAGCGTCCGCGCGAGCCGGTTCGACCGTCCGACGTTCATTCGGTTGCAACATGTTGCACAACGAACACACAGGCCTGAATCGTATTTACAGGCCATTAATGTATTAATAACGAAGTGCAACACGGCGAGGCTCTATTGGGTTGGCGTCATGACGTCCGGATGCCTCAAGCGTGCAGACACCTTCTTCCTTCTCAGCCATCTGCCTCGTCGGAGTTCTCGGATGGCGGATCAATTCGGATGGTGGATCAATTGAGTGAGTTGGTCCCGGTCTCCGATATGGGCACCCAGTCGGCTCATACGATGCTTGACGGCGGTTTGACCTATACCGACCCGATCGGGCACTATGGTATTTCGCTGTGGGCGAAGATCATCACCGGCAATATTCACCTGCTGTCGGCCGTTCCGAGCCCCAACCACTTCACGCAGCTCTACTTCGTCGATCCGCGCACGTTCGGGATCAATCTGAACGTGAAGTTCGATGCGCCGGCGGAATAGGGGGTAAACGCAATGGCGAAAACGCCGGCGGTGGAGGAATGAACGAAAGGGAGTGTAGAAGATGACCAACGCTGAGGGGCCCCACGGCGAAGAAGCGTTTGAGTTCCGTGGCGTCAATCATGTCGCCCTCGTTTGCAGGGACATGGCTGAAACGGTCGACTTCTACACCCGCGTTTTGGAGATGAAGCTGGTCAAGACCCTCGATCTTCCGAACGGTCGTGGTCAGCACTTCTTCTTCGATTGTGGAAACGGCGACACGGTTGCATTCTTCTGGTTTCCAAACGCGCCCAAAGCTGCGCCGGGCATTGCATCGATGCATCCCGACTACGCGACCGTCGGATCGCAAACCGCGCATGCCTCGATGAACCATCTGGCCATCAGCATTCCGCTTGAAAAATTCGACGCTTATGCGGAACGCCTTCGGGGCAAGGGCGTAAAGATCAAGGTTTTGAATCACGAGGATACTGACCGGCACGGATCGGCTGAAATGAGTGATGCAACCTGGATCCGGTCGATCTATTTTCGTGATCCCAATGGCATACATCTGGAATTCGCGGCGTTGACGCGTGCCTTTGACGATACCGATGTCCGCCATGATCCCGTCAACGAATCCGGCGAACGTGTCGCCTTGAAGCGGGATGTTTCTGTTGCGCGGCCCGGATAAGACGAACTCTTCATGACCACTTCACCGGAAGCCGTGCAGGATGTGGCGGAAGTGCGGCTGCACAATGGTGCGGGCGTTCCGGTACAGGAATATCCAAGCGCAATTTACGCCTGGTTCGTCGTTTCGGCGTTGGCGCTCACCAATATGGTGTCGTATGTCGAACGGCTTATCCCGACACTCCTTTTTGCGCCGATAAAGAAAGACTTCGGTCTCAGCGATACACAGGTCAGCCTGCTGGCCGGGTTTGCCTTCGTTCTTTTTTATGTCGTGTTTGGTCTCGTTATCGGGCGGCTGGCGGATCGCTCCAATCGCAAGCGCATCATTATGATCGGCGTCGTGTTTTGGAGCTTTGCGACGATGAGCTGCGGCCTCACGCGCAATTTTCTCCAGTTGTTTCTCGCCCGTGTATCCGTGGGTGTGGGGGAAGCGACGCTTGGCCCTTCGGCCACATCGATGATCAGCGATTATTTCTCGCGGGGTCGTCTGGCCCGCGCGCTTAGCGTTTATTCCGGTGCGCAATATGTCGGGGCCGGGCTTGCGCTTGTGGTCGGTGGGTTGGTGATCGAGCTGATTGCGCAGATGCCGCCGCCGGTCCTGCCGTTTTTCGGACAGATCGCCCCTTGGCAGACAACTTTCCTGGCCGTCGGCGCGATCGGGATACTCGTCTTGATACCGCTCAGTTTTGTGCGGGAGCCTGTCCGCCGCGGCCTGATGGATGGCAAATCCGGCCCGGCCGCCAAGGGTGCAACGCTGTCGGAGCTGTGGGCATTCCTGCGTCTGAACAAAGGTGCCTTCGGCGCGCACTATACTGCGTTCTCAATCCACTCGATCCTGGGTTTTGGAACGGTGGCCTGGATGCCCTCTTACTTTATCCGTGTCCATGGCTGGGAAGCGCATGACATCGGATATGTCTATGGTCTGATGGTGGGAACGCTTGGCGCCGCCGGTGTTGTTCTGGGCGCCCGGTTTGCGGAGCGGCTGCTGGCAAAGGGTTATGTGGACGCTTATTTTCGCGTGCCGTTGATCGTCTGCATAGTCATCGCGATCCCGCAATTCCTTTGTACGCTGATGCCGACGGCGGAATTGTCGCTGGCGCTCCTTGCTGTCTGCACGTTGTTGAGCAGCTTTCCTGTTGCTGTCGGCGTTGCGGCGCTTCAGGTCATTACGCCGAACCAGATGCGCGCGCAGGTGCTGGCCATCTATCTGTTTGCGGCAAACATCATGGGGCTTGGGTTGGGGCCGACTTTCGTGGCCCTGATCACGGACTATGTGTATGGCTCCGAAGGCGCTGTCGGCTATTCGCTATCGATTGCCGTAACACTGATATTGCCGATCGTGATCGTTATTCTGTGGCTTGGGTTGAAGCCGTTCCGCGAAAGCCTCGCACGTGCCGAAGCCTGGGCGGAAGATGACGCCGGCACCGCTTCGGCGGCAAGGGCATAGGAGGTCCTCGATGCCCAGAATAAAGGGGCTTCCATTTGACGCTATGCCGGCGGAGCTGGCTCAGCGTTTGAACGAGATATTCGGGCCTGACCGCACGAAGGGAACCGTGACCGGCACGCCAGGCAATTGGTGGACGGTGTGGGCCCGTGTTCCGGGCATATTGGGCGCCTTTAGCGCATATCCTCTTCGTGATGCCCCTTTGAACGCCAAACTGCGGGAGATTGCGCTGGTCCGCACGGGCTATCTGCGCGCCAGTCAGTTTGTGTTTTCGCAGCACAGCAAAAGTGCCCGCAAAGCAGGCGTAGTGGAAGAGAAGATCAAGGCGATTCCGTACTGGACGGTGTCGGACGTGTTCGACAAGCAGGAGCGCGCAGTTCTTGCCTATACCGACGGTCTTATCCTAGAAAACGGCCGTATCCATGATGCAGTTTTTGCGAGCCTTCGCGCTCACCTCTCCGACGATGAAATTCTGATACTGACTTATGCCGTCAACATGTACAGCCTGCATGCAACGGCAACCAGGGCGTTGCGGCTGGAATATGATGACGTGCCCGAGCGGGTGGTCGAAATTCCCGCGCCGGTTTCTCCGGGTGTACAGGATTGGCTTCGTACATCGTGGGCCCGAAGCGAGGCGGATGAGGGTACGGGATAAGCGTCTCTCGCAATCGAATGGGTTGAGAAATATGTTGTATGCCCGGTTCTGCGAAACACCGGAAAGGCGTTCCGGTGCCGGGCTGTTTAAAGGATGTGTCAAATGCGTGCGCTTGAAGATGTCGTTGTTCTGGATCTGACCCATATGCTCTCGGGGCCCTATGGCACCATGCTGTTGGCGGATCTCGGCGCGCGCACGATCAAAATCGAACCACCGGTGAAGGGGGAAGGTACCAGGCGGCTTCTCGAAACCTCGAAAGAGTTTTCGAAGGAGGGGATGGGCGCCTATTTCCTCACGCTCGGCCGTAACAAGGAAAGCGTCGCGATCGATCTGAAAACGGAAAAGGGCCTGAACCTTTTTTACGATCTGGTGCGCAAGGCCGATATCGTGATGAGCAATTTCGGTGCCGGCGTCACGCGGCGGCTGAAGATCGATTATCAAAGCCTTTCGGCAATCAATCCTCGCATCATCACCTGCACGATTTCCGGCTTTGGCGAGACAGGGCCGGACCCCAATCGTCCGGCATTTGATCTGGTTGCTCAGGGTATGGGCGGCGGCATGTCATTGACGGGATACCCGGATGGTGAGCCACTTCGCGCGGGCATTCCGATTGGCGATCTTGCCGGTGGTATGTTTGGTGCATTGGGCGTTTTGGCCGCGCTGCAGGCGCGCCATGTCACCGGCCGCGGGCAGAACGTGGATATCTCCATGTTCGATAGTCAGTTGTCGCTCCTGAATTACATGGCGACCATGTATCTGATGTCCGGTATATCGCCTGGCCGTTCCGGGAATGGGCATTTTGTGCACGTGCCCTACAATACGTTTCGCACCAAGACGCGCTATCTCATCATTGCCGTCATCACCGATAATTTCTGGGTCAATCTGGTTGATCTTCTGGGCGATGATGCGCTGCGGCGTGAGGAATTTCTCAAGCAGCCCGGCCGCCTTGCCAACAAGGCGTTTATTGAGGAGCGGGTGCAGGCCGCTTTCGAGAAAGAGACCTGTGAGCATTGGCTGGAGGCCTTGGCGCGCTACCGCATCCCCGCCGCCCCGGTGAACGAGTTGAAACACGCTTTCTCCGATCCGCAGGCGCTGGCCCGCAATATGAAGGTCGATGTGCCGCTGACCGGCGGTGCCACGGTGGCGCAACCGGGAAATCCGATAAAATTGTCGGAGACGTATGCGGATATTTATACCGCCCCGCCGGCGGTTGGGCAGGATACCGCGCGGATTCTGGGAGAGTTCCTGAATCTCGATGCCGATGCACTCGCGGCACTGGCGAAAGATGCTATCATCGATCTTGGTTCGCGGACGTAAGCCATGTCTGAGCAGGTTGAAATCATCGAAGTCGGCCCGCGCGACGGGCTGCAGAATCAGGATGCGATCCTGTCAACGGAAGACAAGGTCTCGCTCATCATGCGCCTGCTCGATGCCGGTGCGCGCCGTATTGAAGTGGCCAGCTTCGTGAATCCCAAGCGCGTGCCGCAGATGGCGGATGGTGAAGCAGTGTTGAACGCGCTGCCGTCGCGGGCAGATGCAACCTATATCGGACTGGTCCTGAATGAGCGCGGCCTGGAACGCGCGCTGGCGACAAAGGTTGATGAGATCGGCATGGTCGCGGTTGCTTCCGATACGTTCGGCCTTCGCAACCAAAAACAGACATCTGCGGAATCCGTGGATGTGGCATGCCGCGTTCTGCGCGATGCCAAACGTGCTGGCCGCCGTGCGCAGGTGACGATTGCTGTGGCGTTCGGTTGCCCGTTTGAGGGCGAAGTGCCTGAAAGCCGCGTCGTGGGAATGGCACAGAAACTGGCTGAGGCGGAACCGGTCGAGATCGCAATTGCCGATACGGTCGGTGTTGGCGTGCCGTTACAGGCGAAATCACTTCTGACGGCGTTGCGTAAGGCGCTGCCGGATATGCCGTTGCGCTGCCATTTCCACAATACGCGCAACACCGGTATTGCGAATGCGTTCGCTGCCCTGGAATGCGGCGTCCGCAGGCTGGATTCCAGTGTCGGTGGCATCGGCGGCTGCCCTTTCGCACCGGCCGCGACCGGCAACATCGCGACGGAAGATCTGCTCTATATGCTGAACCGGTCCGGGTTCAGTACGGGCTACGACCTCGCGAAAATCTCGGGCATGGTGCCGTGGCTCGCACCACGCCTCAATCTGGCGGAGCTTCCCGCCATGGTCAGCAGGGCAGGGCCGTTCCCGCCCGTTGCCGCCTGAACGGTCAGCGGCCCTTGAATTTGGGCGCGCGCTTTTCGAGGAAGCTCGCCACGCCTTCCTTGTGATCTTCGGTCTGCATCAGCCGCCGGATCCGGTCGATCGCCCAACTGCCGATCTCTTTCGGATCGCCATAGGCGGTGCGGCGCAAGCCTTCTTTCAATGAACGCACCGCGAGTGGTGGGTTCTCGGCAATGCTGGCGGCCAGCGCGCGTGCGCGCTCCAGTAGTTGCTCGTGGGGTACAACGTCGGTGACAAGACCGATCCGCTTCGCCTCGTCGGCGTCGATTACGGCGCCTGTAAACAGAAGCTCCGCTGCCTTGGCCGGTCCCACGATGGCGGGCAGCCGGTAAAAACCGCCAATATCGCTGACCAGGCCGCGCTTCACGAACAGCTCCGCAAATTTCGCCTTCTGGGATGCAATGCGGATGTCGGCGAACAGTGCCAGTTCCATGCCCCATCCGACGGCCGCGCCGTTCACCGCCGCAATGACCGGGCATTCGCAATCCAGCGCCGCCATTGCGGCCGGGGTCGGTCTCGGGCGCACGATCGGTGGCTGTGATGTTTGCGATACGGCTTTCGGCCCGGCCATGATCTCCTGCACATCGTCGCCAGAGCAAAAGGCCGGGTCCGCCCCGGTCACGATCACGCAGCGTATCTCCGGATCGGCGGAGGCGATGCGAAATGCGGATTCGAGTTCGTCATACGCCCGGAAATTGAGGGCGTTGCGACGCTGCGGCCGGTTCAGCGTGATTGTTGCGACATGATCGACAACGTCAAAACCTGTGCAGTTGAAATCTTGTGAGGCGATTGCTGTATTCTGCGCCACCTGTTTGCCCTCCTCATGTCTGTCGTTGGTGCGGGTGCAATGTGCGCACCCCATGTATCCGCATAATGTATCCGCATATATCTTTGGCTTATTTCACCACAATCGGGTTCACGGGTGCGCCCGTTCCGCCAACGATCTTTAACGGCGCGGCGGCATAAAGGAAGGTCCATTGCCCGTCCGCTGCGCAATCGTCCGCCAGTTCATCCAGTTGCGTGATTTCGGTGAAGGTTACGCCAAGATTGCGCATCAGCGCATTGTGAAGCGGCAAGGCGACACCGGTAACGGGATCGATCGTCACCTCATTCGCCATCGTATCGGTCACCAGATTGGGAATCTCGCTGTCGTGAAACCAGTCGACCAAGGCCGGGCTGTAGGTCAGCCCGGGTTCGAGATAGTCGCGGAAGAACTCCTCCCGCGGGCGTTTGTAGAATGAGCCGATCCATCCCGTGCGGATGACGAGGATGTCGTGTTTTTCGATCTTGACATGCTGCGCTTCCGCGGCCGCCAGCACATCTTCATGGGTGAAGGTTTCCCCGCGGTCGAGAAAGGGTTTGCCGCGGTGGCGCGCCATATCGATGAGGATACCGCGGCCGACGACGCCACGCTCCGCAATGGGCAGCACGCTTGCCTTGTCCATCCGCCCCGCTGTCGAGCGTGCGTCAAAGCCGTTCCACAATTCATCACCGCACCAGGCATGGCCTAAGGCATCGTATTGGGTCGATCCCTGCAGCGACATGATCAGCATATCGTCGGAAAATTCCGGATCGCCCGGAAAGTGCGCGGCTTTTCCGCAGAGATAATGGCCTTTGTCCAGAAGGTTTACCCGCGTCGGCTGGGTGCGCCCCGGCCATAGTGGATCGCCCGCCGGGTCGCCCATTTTCACCTGCAGTGTGAACACCTTGCCTTTGCGCACCGCCGCGATCCCGCGCAGCACCTCGGCCGAGGTCAGGTAGTTCAGGCTGCCGACCTCATCGTCCGGCCCCCATTTTCCCCAGTTCTTGGGTGAATCTTTCAGAAGGTCCGCAATCTTCGGGATATCCTTCACGGTTTCCGGCATGGCATTCCTCCCTGGCACGGTATGACCGGTGCCTGTTGCCGTGTTCTTTTTTGTATTTTTAGTCTTCGTTATAAATTGTGGTCAAGCCACCGCCACGAAATCCCGGGCACTATGTGCCACCATATGCGGCGGTCAGGCGTTCCCGGCAATTTGCTGCCTTGGAGGCGTGCTCGCCATGATCCGCTCCTGGCTGTCAAGCAGGCGCGCCTGAAGTGGTGTGCGCCAGCCGGGTGTCGATGCCGCTTTCAGGATCAGCGCAAAGCCGCAAAAGACTGTCGGTGCCAGCCTGTCATTGTCCAGATCGCCGACCACCCAGTCCAGCATCGCGGACCGCAGAATGAAGTCGAGCTGTCTCGCCAGCATATCCGCATCGAATTCTTTGGAAATGGCGCCTGCTTTCGAGGCGTCGATGATCAATCCCTGCCAGAAGGCATAGCGTTGCGGGTTGAGAATTTCGGCGCGCACCTGATCGGATGTGTCGAACACCGCCGACCACAGCGTTTTGTAGAACGACGAATCGTTCTTGTAATACTCGAGCGCCAGATCGACGGCGGCGAATATTCGTTCCACCGGATCGGCAGATCTCAGGGTCGCGAAGCGTTCACGGAATTCCCGTACGTCTTCCAGCACGGCAAGAACGATCGCGCGCTTGGATCCGAACAGGTTATAAGGTGTTGCCAGGCTGACGCCGGCACGCGCGGCCAGCGCCCGCATCGAAAGGCCGGTGCTTCCGGTCTCGCGGATCAGTGTTCGGGCGGCCTCGATAATCCGGCGGCGGCGCTCCCGTTTGCCGGCCTCCCGCCGCCCCATCGGCGCTGGCTGCCTCTTATTCACCGTCACTCGCCATGGTCCATCGATTGCCCCCGCCATATTCTGGCGTTCCACACTTAGTGGGCTGTGGCTCCGCTGACAAGTTGAGCGTGCACCCCGTATGAAACCGTTGGCCGCAAGCATGCCCTGTCCGTCGTGCGGATAGGAAGAACGGAGCCCGCAAATGTCGGGTCCTGGTGCGAATATCGAATAATATATTGAAATAAAATACAAAACTGGTGCCGGAGGTGAGAATTGAACTCACGACCTACCCCTTACCAAGGGGTTGCGCTACCACTACGCTACTCCGGCATCCGAACACAAAATTGCTGCGGGGCAATCTTGGGCGCGGACGCTATAACCTATGCTTTGCGGCAGGGAAAGGGCGCGTGACAAGCAAATACGGAAACAGGAAAGAACGGCTGGCCGCCGCCCTGCGAGAGAATCTCCGCCGCCGCAAGCAGGCGCATTCTGGTGCCGATCGGAATGACAAGGCTGGGGATCGTTCGACTGCTGCCGCCGCGCCCGAAGCATGCCCTAAAGGCGCCGTGAAACAGCATTAGAACAATTCTGTTCGCGCGGGGAATCACAGGCTACAAGGGGCGCTGAGCGAGCGGCGCTCTCGCGACGCGAGGGGTTATGGACAAGATCCGGGTCATAGGCGGCTCCCGCCTGAAGGGGGAGATTCCCATCAGCGGGGCCAAAAACGCCGCGCTGAAGCTGATGGCGGCGACTCTCTTGACCGATCAACCCATGACCCTGACCAATATGCCGAATCTGGCAGACGTCGCCTTCATGGCGGATTTGCTGCGCGGTTTGGGCGTGTCGGTCCAGTCCGAAGGCGGAAACAGGTTGGGTGAGGGCGCCCGCTATAGGCTCCATGCCGGTACAGCGGTTCACACCACGGCTGAATACGATGTGGTGCGCAAAATGCGCGCGAGCTTCCAGGTTCTGGGCCCGCTTCTGGCCCGCCACGGCAAGGCCAAAATTTCCCTTCCCGGCGGCTGCGCCATCGGCGCCCGGCCGGTCGATTTCCACATCAAGGGGTTCGAGGCGATGGGCGCCCGGATCGATCTGGCGGATGGTTATGTGATTGCCAGCGCGCCCGCGGGGCTCAAAGGCACCACGTTTGAATTTCCCTTCGCCTCCGTTGGCGCGACAGAGAACCTGATGACCGGCGCGGTGCTCGCGAAGGGACGCACTGTTCTGAAGAATGCCGCGCGCGAGCCGGAGACGCAGGATCTGGGCCATTGCCTGATCGAAATGGGGGCGAAAATTTCCGGTCTCGGCACCAGTGAAATCGTGATCGATGGTGTGGAAGCCCTGAATGGCGTCACTTATGCGGTCATGCCCGACCGGATCGAGGCGGGGACCTATGCCATTGCCACGGCCATTGCTGGCGGCGAGGTTGAACTGGTCGGGGCACAGGCTTCGGCCATCGGTGCGCTGATCGCCCTGCTGCGTCAGGCCGGGACCGAGGTTCAGGAAACCAATCGTGGGCTTTCCGTGCATCGCAATGGGGTCTGCCCCACGGCCGTCGATGTGAACACCGGCGTGTTCCCGGCGTTTCCCACCGATCTTCAGGCTCAATTCATGGCGCTTATGGCAACTGCCGATGGTACCTCCCATATACGGGAAACTGTGTTTGAAAATCGCTTCATGCATGTGCCGGAGTTGTTGCGGATGGGTGCCGACATCAAGGTCGAAGGCGATCTGGCGACGGTGCGGGGTGTACCCCGCCTGAAGGGTGCACCGGTGATGGCGACGGACTTGCGTGCATCGGTCAGTCTGGTGCTGGCGGCGCTTGCGGCAGAGGGCGAAACCATCGTCAATCGCGTTTATCATCTGGATCGCGGCTTCGAGCGGCTGGAGGAGAAGTTCTCCGCCGTCGGGGCGCAGGTTGAACGGATTCAGTGATGAAGGCCGGTCCGATCATTGCGGCCATTGATGCTGACGATCTGGCGGTGATCTCGGCCCAGTTGCAGGACGCGATTGCCCGCGTGCACGATCTTGCCTATCTGCCGAAGACGCGCCGCTTCGCGGGTGTGTTCAACCGCTTCAAATGGGAAGAGGGCGGGCGGCGCAATTTGCGTGTGCGGTCCGGCTTGCATTTCGAGAATGTGTTGGGTGTGAAAGCGTTAAATCTGCGGCAGGACAATCCGTTCGCGGTGGTGTCTCTTCTCGCAATCCGCTTTACCGCCAACGATCCGGCCGATTGCACCGGGCGCGTCGATCTTCTCTTCGCTGGCGGTGGTGAACTGCGCCTTGACGTGGAATGCCTTGATGCAACGCTCACGGATCTGAGCGATGCCTGGGCTGCACGCGGCCGCCCCGCGCACGATACGGATGAGCAGTGATATGGCCCGCCGCCTGAACGCGAACGCACCGGATTTTGAGGTTGCGTTTACCGCCCTGATTTCGGGCAAGCGCGAAACCGAAGAAGATGTCGCCGCCGCGGTAGCGACCATTCTCGCCGATGTGCGGGCTTCGGGTGACGATGCCCTGATTGCGCTGTCGCAGAAATTTGATCGCGTCACGCTGACAGCGCAAACCCTGCGCCTTGATCCGTCGGAAATTGCCGCGGCGGAAAAGGCGTGTTCGCCGGAGATGCTGGAGGCGCTTGACCTCGCGGCCAATCGCATCGCCGCCTATCACGGACGGCAAATTCCGCAGGATTGCTTTTTTACAGACGAAGCCGGAATTCAGCTCGGCTGGCGCTGGACATCACTGGATAGTGTCGGGCTCTACGTTCCGGGTGGCACGGCGAGCTATCCCAGTTCCGTTCTGATGAATGCCATTCCTGCCCGTGTCGCGGGCGTGCGGCGCATCGCAATGGTCACGCCTGCCAGCGGCGGGCAGATCAATCCGCTTGTGCTGGCGGCGGCAAAGCGCGCTGGTGTGAACGAGATTTATCGCATCGGCGGGGCACAGGCGGTCGCAGCACTTGCTTATGGCACGCGAACCGTCGCTCCCGTCGATAAGATCGTGGGCCCCGGAAACGCTTATGTCGCGGCGGCAAAGCGCGCGGTGTTCGGTCTGGTGGGGATCGATTCCATCGCCGGGCCATCGGAAATTCTCATCATCGCCGATGGTATGAATGACCCCGAATGGATTGCGGCGGATCTGTTGAGCCAGGCCGAGCATGACGCATCATCGCAGAGCATCCTGGTGACCGATGATGCGGATTTTGCCGATCGCGTTGTGGCCTCGGTCGGCAGCCAGCTGGAAAAACTTCCCCGCAAGGCGATCGCGGCGGAAAGCTGGCGGGCCCATGGTGCTGTGATTGTCGTGCCCGATCTTAATGCTGCATGCGAACTGGCAAATCGTATTGCGCCCGAACATCTGGAAATCGCAACCAGCGATCCCGCCGGTCTGCTCGATCGCATTCGCCATGCGGGTGCGATCTTTCTGGGCCGCTCCACCCCCGAGGCGATGGGGGATTATATTGCCGGCCCCAATCACGTTCTTCCAACGGCACGCACGGCCCGGTTTTCATCCGGCCTTTCCGTTCTGGATTTCATGAAACGGACGACTCTGCTTTCCTGTGGTACCGAAGCGCTCGATGCGATTGGCCCAAAGGCGGTCACTTTGGCCGATGCGGAGGGTCTTGGTGCGCACGCGCGGTCCATTGCCGTGCGGCTTTCCCGCAAATGAGTGCATCGTCGCCCTTTCGGCTTATTGCCGTCACGCTTGATGAGCGGTCCGTCGTTCGCCGTACACGGGAGATCGAGCAGGAACGCGAAATCGCGATCTACGATTTGCTGGAAGGCAATGATTTTCATCCGGCCGGTTCGGCGGGTGGTCCCTATCATCTCCACCTCGGCGTGGAAGAGAACCGGCTCGTTTTTGATATCCGGCTGGAGGATGAAAGCGAGCATGGCCGTATCATGCTGTCGCTTACGCCGTTTCGCCGCATGATCAAGGACTACTTCCTGGTTTGCGAGAGCTACTTCAAGGCCATCCGCAATGCGCCACCCTCGCAGATCGAAGCGTTGGATATGGGCCGGCGTGGTTTGCACAATGATGGCTCGCAACTCCTGCAGACACGCCTCGCCGGGAAGATCGACGTTGATTTCGATACGGCGCGGCGCCTGTTCACGCTGATCTGCGTGCTGCATCTGAAGGCTTGACACGATGCGTGGGCCGAATGGGGAGGAGCTGCCGGGCGCGGTGCTCTTCGCGTGTACGCTCAATGCGGTCCGGAGCCCGATGGCGGCCGCGATCATGCGCCACCTCTACGGCAAATTCGTCCATATCGATTCCGCGGGCGCCCGGGCAGGCGAACTGGACCCGATGGCGGCCGAAGTCATGGAAGAAATCGGGATCGAAATCGGCAAGCACAAACCCAAGCAATTCGAGGATCTGGAGGATTCATCTTTCGATCTGGTCATTACCCTGTCGCCGGAGGCACAGCACAAGGCCGTTGAATTGACGCGGACCTCTGCTGTGGAGATCGAATATTGGCCAACGGTTGACCCCACGGCGGTTGAGGGCTCGCGAAACCAGCAGCTTGACGCCTACCGGGCGGTGCGGGACCAGTTGATGGCGCGTATCCGGCAACGCTTTTCGGGGACATCGTGATCGCTTGCGGAATTGCCTGCCTCCGCTTGATTTTCGCGGATTTCGGTGCATTCTCGCGGGCCGCTGAAGACCGCCAGAGGAATAATGGCAAAAGAAGAACTATTAGAGTTTGAAGGCACGGTCAGCGAACTGCTGCCCAATGCAACATTCCGCGTAAAACTCCAGAACGGCCACGAGATTATCGCTCATACGGCCGGGAAGATGCGCAAGAACCGTATCCGCGTCCTGACGGGTGACAAGGTCATGGTCGAGATGACGCCTTATGATCTGACCAAGGGACGTATCACCTATCGCTTCAAGTAGACGCGATTCCGGGGTTATGCCCGCTCTCACCCTTGCCAGTGAAAGCCCCCGCCGGCTGGCCCTTCTGGCCCAGGCGGGTATCGTGCCCGACCGTGTCTGCGCGGCCGGCATCGACGAGACGCCGCGCCCGGGTGAGTTGCCGCGGGACTACGCACTCCGGCTGGCCGCTGAGAAAGCAGAATTTGTTATAAATTCCTTCGGTATTTCCGGCGGTCTGGTTCTGGCCGCGGATACGGTTGTCGCCTGCGGGCGGCGAATTCTACCGAAAGCTGTGGACAAAATCGCGGTCGAGGCCTGCCTGAACATGCTCTCCGGCCGCCGTCATATGGTTTTGACGGCCGTCGCTGTTGCCGCGCCGGGCGGTTTTACGCGCCGCCGTGTCGTGGCCACATGGGTCTCTTTCCGGCGGCTTAATGCCGAAGAAATTGCGGTTTATATCGCCAGCGGCGAAGGGGTGGGGAAGGCCGGCGGCTACGCGATTCAGGGCCGTGCCGAGTGCTTTGTGCAGGCGCTCAACGGACCCTATTCCAATGTTGTCGGGCTGCCACTATCGGCAACCGTCACTCTACTTCGCGGGTGCGGATATTCCTTTCCATGCTAAGGTCTCGCTTGCCACCTCAGAATAGTCGTGCATGAACAAGGAAGTCTTGATCAATGTGGGAGCGGGGGAAACACGCGTCGCAATCGTCGAAGATGGCTGTCTGGAGGAAATCCTCCTTGAACGGACCATCGGCCTCGACGACGGCCATGTCCGCAAACGCAATGGTGGCCGCCACGGTCACAGTCTGATCGGCAACGTCATTCTTGGCCGGGTTCAGCGGGTGCTGCCCGGCATGCAGGCCGCCTTTGTGGACATCGGCCTCGATCGCGCCGGGTTTCTCGGCGCACGGGAGGCGCGCTGCCTGGCGGATTTGCCGGGGTTCGATGAGGAACGCGCCCCCAAGATCAGCGATTGCGTGCATGAGGGCGAGGAAGTTCTGGTTCAGGTCGTGAAGGACCCGATCGGTGAAAAGGGCGCGCGCCTTTCTGCCAACATCACCATCCCCGGCCGGCTCGCGGTTCTGGTGCCCAATCAGCCCGGTATTGCGCTCTCCCGCCGTATCGAGGGGGATGAGGAACGTGCCCGCCTGATGAGCCTTGGCGATCAGATGATCACAGAGGCCAATGAAAATCTGATTCCGGGTGCCGGCTATATTCTGCGCACTGCCGCGATTGGTGCGGACCTGCATGATCTGCGCGAGGATGCGGAGCGGTTGGCCGAAACCTGGCGCCCGGTGCTGGCCCGCCGCCAGGCTTCAACGGCGCCGGCGACGCTTTATCATGATCTCGATCCGGTTGAGCGTACGATGCGCGATGAGGTGGACGCACAGACCATCCGTGTCCTGATCGATGATCGCGAGGCGGAACGGGCCGCGCGCGAATATTGCCGCCGCACCATGCCGGATGCCGAATCGAAGATCGAATTCTTTTCGGGGCCGGGGGCGCTGTTCGATCTCTACGATCTTGAGGGCGAGGTCGAATTGCTGTGCGAGCCGCGTGTGCCCCTGAAGTCCGGTGGCTGGATCACTATCGAGGGCACCGAGGCGCTCACCGCCATCGACGTGAATTCCGGCAGCTACACCGCGGCGACCGGCCTTGAAGAAACCAGTGTCGAGGTCAATCTGGAGGCGGCTCACGAGATCGGGCGGCAATTGCGCCTGCGCGGCACCGGCGGATTGATCGTGATCGATTTTATCCACCTGAACGATCCGGAGAACATCCGCAAAGTGCTGGATGTGCTGGCGGCCAGCCTTGCGAAAGACCGCACCCCGACCCAGATCTCGTCCATGTCGGAATTTGGCCTGGTTGAGATCACCAGAAAGCGCGTGCGCGATCCCCTGCTGAAGTTGATGACGGAGGGGTGCCGTACCTGCAGCGGCAGCGGGCGCAAGCGTACGCGGGAAAGTGTGGCGCTGGAGGTTCTTCGCCGGGTTGAGCGGGAGGCCGCCGCCGCCCCCGGCCGGGCCATTCATGTCCGGGCCTCGCCGGAGATTGTCGAATGGCTGGAACAGCGTGAGGACGAGGTGCGCCAATCGCTGGCCCGCCGTGGCGCGACACAGGTCGTTTTTGAGGCGCGGGATGCTTTTGCCCGCGAAGGCTTCGATGTTGGCACGCCGGCCTAGCGGTCCGCTCTGTGTGATCTGCGGCAAGCCGCAAGACCATGCCTTCCGTCCCTTCTGCTCGCGGCGCTGTGCAGATGTCGACCTTTCGCGCTGGCTGAACGGGCGGTACGCGATTCCGGCTCGGGACACGGACGAGGGCGATGGGGACGATTCCCGCTCGACGGATTCAGAGGTGGATTAGAAGCAGGGCAGGACGCCGAAGCGGCCGGGCCGGCGCTCCATAACAGTGCTGGACAGTGCCTGCAGCCTCTTCTAAAAGCAGCGCTTTCCGGCGGCACGGTAAGCCCAGGTAGCTCAGTCGGTAGAGCAGCGGACTGAAAATCCGCGTGTCGGTGGTTCGATTCCGCCCCTGGGCACCACCAAGCGTTTGAAACTGCTTGAGAATATTTCGCTGAACATTTGCGGAATTATTTTTTTCCACCTTTGTCCGCGGGGTTTTCCAAAATTCTGTGCCAATTCGTTCACGTCTCGCCGCGTTTCTTGCGCCGTAGCCGTGCGCGCTCGACCCGTTCCAGCTTCAACATGGTGGCCGTGACCAACTGCTTCTTCTCGTGTTCGCGGCTGTAAAAGGCCGCCATCGATTCGGAGCGGTCACCGAGCAGGATTCCAACATCCTCTTTCGTTCCGCCCGCCTCGATCACCAGCTTGCCCACCGTGTGGCGCAGGCCGTGAAAGGTGAGGTCTGGGCCCACCTTCTTCTCCCGCTCCAATCGACCAACCAGCTTGAAAAAACTGGCGCGGAAGCCGCTCTCCGTCCAGGACGTGCCATAGCTCGATACCACGAGTGTCGGCGGGTCAATCGGCAGCACCTTGCGCCGCTTCGCCCGGCGGTGGAGGGTGGCGCGGCGTTCCTCTGCCGCCATGGCAAGGATCTTGCGCAAGCGATAATGCGCCGGAATCCATAATGGTTCGGCGTTTTTCGATGCCACGGCATCAATCCGCTGGCCATCGAATGCGGATAACGGAATGCGGCAGGCATCGCCCTCCCGCAAGCCCGCGAACATGCCAAGCGCGATCATCGCGCGCAGCTCGATCGACGCTTCGGCCATCACCACTTCACGCTCGTCGTCCGACCAGGGGCGGTTGGCGCGCTTCATGTTCTTCGGCCGGCTGATGGTTTTAACGCCAGCGGCCGGGTTCGCCCCTTCCAGGAAGCCACGCGGGCGGCCCCATTCGAGCAGCAGGCGAATCACCTGCACCACGTAGTTGGCGAATCGGCGTTTGCGTTGTGCCAGCGCCTTGTCGCGCAAATCGTAGACGAACGCGGTGTCGATCTCGATGACACCAATATCCGCAATCGGCTTCAGCCAATCGAATACCTTGTTGTAATCCGCCTGGGTCCGGGGCGCGAGGTCGGTGAATTCCTGCTTTTTTTTGTAGGACTTTATCAGCGCATCCAGCGATCCATCGCGCGGCGCGCGCTCTTCGGCCTGCTTGTCCAGCTCCGCCACCTCGGCGGCAAAGGCATTGCTGCCAGGCTCAGCTTTCAGTTTCGCGCCAGTGGCGCGATGGTAATAGTAGATATAGGTTTTGCCGCCAGCACGGACGGTGACCCGCTTAAGCCCTTTGAGACGCATGAGCATCGTCCAGCCGGTCCAGCCATTTTTTCCGCGAACGGGATTTCGGATCATCGCCGCCCAGCGTGTCAACCCAGGCATCCAGCCCCCGGCGGTCAAACAGCACGCGGGTGCGGATGCGAATCGGGGTAATCGGGCATTCCGCGCGGAATGTGGTGACGCTCATGCCGCAATAGGCCGCTGCTTCCTCGCTCGAAAGCAGGCGTGGTTCAATACGGATGTGAGCGCGCCGGGTCATGGTCGTTCGCCTCCGCCCCATTTGGCGCGGAACGCGTTCATTTCGGCTTCCGTGCTGAAGCCAAACCAATTCCAGCCATTGATTGTCGCGCGACCGCGCTGCCACCGGCCCGGCCGGCCGTGGATCGGCCATGCTTCATTGCCAAACTGTTCGTGACACCAATCCACGATCTTCCGGCAGTGATCGCTATTCGGTGAACCGATTTCTATGTCGATCATCCAGGGTGTGCCTGACCACACCTTTTGCATGAGTTCATTACGCTCGCGATCGCCATAGTCGAAGGCGATGACGCGATGGTAGAGTGGTGTTCCAGTCATCATCCGGCCACCCCTGCGTTCGGGTCCCATGCCGGGTGCTGATTGCTGCGGCGCCAGAACATCGGTTCATCACCGCGCATCAGCATCAGATGCGCGATCACGTCGTCGGTCGGCGCCATTGCGCCTGCCCATGTGTCTTCATAATAGCCGATCGGGTGCATGCAGAGCGTGGTGCGGATGGAAAGTGAATTCGGCCTCTTTCGGCAAGGTCCGAGCACCACCGTTGGCCGCAGACGTCGGAAGATATAGTGCAGTCCCGTGCGGCGACTGGTCTCAAGAAATGCGCCGGTCAGCATGTACATCTTGAACTGCACATGTCGAAGCAGCGTGTCCAAAGTCTGGACAGCATTCGCTTCCTGCTCGATACCCCATGCGTATGAACAGTCCATCATAGAGATCAGCCGATCTATCGGGTTTGGCCGATAGAGATAATGTCGGACCTTGCCATCGTGCCCGCGATACAGAACCACGGTGCAGCGCAGGACGATCGACTGAAATGTTCCCACGATCTCCATGTCCGCACTGTCCGGCAGATCGCGTGACATCTCCGGCTCGCCAATCTTCATCAGTCCTTCCGCGCGCGGAAACTTCGGTTCGATGACGAGGCGATGCCCGTCGATCGGCATCGGTATGCCTGCCCACGACCCGTCGACCATCGCGATGGCACGCAGCGCGTTGCGCAAGCCGGCATAGCCGTCGAGCGAATTGACGAGTGCGAAGGACGGGTCTTCAACCGCCCGCCGTGCGGCCCACAGCAATTCCTCGCGCCCCTGCGGCCGGGACGGATCTGGACGATGCTTTTCGACGTCCGCCGTTCTTGCGCGCTGGCTGAGACGCTGAAGTCTCTTCTGCTTCCGCGCCGCGCGCGCTTTCCGTTTTGCGATCCTGCTCGTCATGCTTCGCCTCGTCATGATCCGCCGCTTCGACGGGGTCGAAATCGGCAATGATGTACTCGTATTTGCTTTCGTCGAAATCTCGCGCCCGCTGGTAGATCGGGCGGCCTTCGGTATCCTTGTCGATCTCGATCAGAAGTGCGTAACCGCGGCGGATCATGTCCTTCACGATGCGCGCGGCGCGGATCATTCCGGCCGGATCGCTTGGATCAAACACCAGCTTATTATCGCCCGCGCCCACGTTGAGAATTCCCAGTTCACCCATTCTCTATCTCTTTCTGTGTCCGATTTCTTCAATTCTCATTCCTCCCTTGGCCGATAACCCGCGGCAGTCAGCGCGCGGATGACCAGGTTCCAGACATGCAGTTTCAGACGCGGATAGTTTTGAACTTTGCCAGTGCGTTGCACCCGGTTCTGGTTCAGCGCGTCCCGGTCGCGGCCGCGCAGGACGCGCACGTCATAATTACCGTTGTTGCGGGTGCCGCCGATGTTGCTGATATACATTCTGGCCAGCTCCGTGATCTGACCCGTGATAGCGCTGTGCAATTCGACACGGACCACGATCATTGCCCTGGCATCCCGTTGTGTTCGACGCCATCGAGCAGACGACCGGCGCGCTTCTTGCCGACTCGCCTCACAGATGCGCCGTCCGCAAATTTATAAATCGGGCCGGGGCCGCCGACTTCCGACACGGATACCCATTCCCCGTTCTGTTTGTGGAAGAAGGGCACTTCCGCGCGGGCGCATTGATCGCGCAGGGAGCGTGCCCAATCGGGATGCATCGGCCGGGGGTTGGGGCCGCTCTCGCCGCCGACGATGACCCAGTCAATTTTGGGGCATTCTTCGGTCGCCGCGAGAACATCCTCGGGCGCGTCGTGATACTTCACGCCCCGCAGGCAATCCACGAAGTGCCAGCCGGTGCAGAGCGATGTCAGATCAATCGAACCCAGCAACGGCTCGCAGGACAGGAAGCGAATGGCCGCCGGTGTGGCGAGCAGATGCGGGATGCGCTCGTTGGCGGCGGGCTGATCTTCGCAGCTCGTACCGAGCCAGACGTTACGCAATGGCCACCAGTCCGAACCATCTTGCGGCTGGACGAAGGGCAGGCCATGTTTTCCGCGGGTTTCTTTGACGGTGGGCAATTTGTAAAGCTCGCGCAGGAACATCATTTCCAGCACCACGCGATCAAAGGCGTTGTCGATGTAAGCGCGCAGCCGCTCCGAGCGCTTTGTCAGTACCATGAAGGTATGTTGGGGGGAGTACGCCATCACCGCGAAAATGCGGTCGAGCATGCCGTCGGTAACAAAAGACGCGCCGATATCGGTCATCGAGCACACGAATATGCGGCGCGGCTTCTTCCACCGCAGCGGCGCCAGCAGCATCTTTTCGTCCAGGAGGATTTCAATATCCGGTTCTGACTTTAGGCGATGACCGGGCTTAAAGTTCAGGCCGGTACCAAGGCGGCGATTCATGACTTCCGCATAACAATTGCGGCAACCCTCGCTGACATGTTCGCAATGCCAGCCGATTGGCGTTGGCTTTGGATACCGATTCCATGGATCGACAATCGGATTTGTTATCCGCGCCCGGATCGGATTCCACGTATAGTCGGTCCACTCGATTGCTGTCTTGGCCATTGCGTTAGTCCCTCAGCGCGCGCATGGCGCAATAGATGAGAAGCCAGCCGGTGCCGAAACCAATTAGAAGTTCGGCCACCATATGCCAGACTGTCATCATCGGCATTGCTCCGCGGCGATGGCCTGACAGAGATCGTCACCGATCATGATTTCGCCAAGCGTAAAGAGGAATGCGGCGGAGAACACGATCAGCAACGTGCAGAAGATGAGGCGCAGGCAGAATATCTGCCGCGCGCGTGTGCGAGCATTCGTCATGGCCGTTCTCCGTTAGCCTGATCGTCCGCGAACAGATCGTAGCTGGCCGCCTTGGCGTCCCGGCCGCCATGCAAGCCCTTCTTGATCGCCATCGCGCGGGCGATGCGCAGAATGATCGTGCCGCCCAGCGGCAGGACACCGCCGAGATGATTGGCATCGGGGCCGTAAATGGATGCGCGCGGAATGTTCACATCGCGCTCGCCATGGCCGGCGCGCACCGCGATCCAGACGGATTCCGCGCGAATGGTTTTCAGACGGCATTCGACGCCGATATAGGCTTCGCCACCATTCATTCGCGCACCGCGGCGGTCAGAATGGTGGCTTCAAGATCGCTGACGTCGAACAGGCCCTGCCGGCCGCGGTAGGGAACGGGTTCGGCCAGGACGCGATAATCGCCGCGCCGAAAGCCGAAACGACCCGTATCGAAGTTGCCGCAAACCTTGTCCCAATAGGGCGTGCGGATCGTCTCGGTTGGATAGCAACCGGTTACGTGACATGCACCGATGATCGCGCCGCGTGGCAATGTGCGGGACCAGTCTGCCCCGAACATACGAACCACAATGGCGCATAGATCGGGCTCGAGATCGGTTTCGACGCGCTTGGCCGCGTGGACGGCCAGCCAGAAGCCATCGTTCGGTATCGCTAGCCGCCAGTGCCGGGTCTCGTGAATCTTTGCGGGTGACAGCCAGAGGCTGGCCCATGGTTGCCAGAGCGATAGCGCCTTCATGCCGCGTCCCTTCCATCGAGTGGAAAGGGAAGGCCCATGCGCTCGCCCTCGGTCGCGAAAATCGCGTGGCCGCAGGTGTTGCAGATATAGCGTTCGGTGCCCGCCATATGGGTGCCGGCAATGCCGTGCGCGGCGTCATGCACATGGCTGTGCTCTGTCGGCCGTTCGCAATGCGGGCAATGCACGCTGGTGCCCGTGGTCATGCCGCCGCCCTCCATGTGCGCACGCGCTGGTGCTCGCGCGACAGATTGCGCAGAAAGCGTGTGATGGCGATCAGGGCCGGGCGGTATTGAAGGGCCATCTGCCGCTGGAGCCCGTCCGCGCTCTGGCATTGCAACAGAAAGATGTTGGCCCGCACCAATTGCAGCGTGGCCGCGAAGTCGGGATTGGCATCGACCAGCCATGCCACCGCTCTTTGCGCATGCATCACGGTGGTGTGGTGACGGCCACCGAAAAAGCGGCCGATGGCGGGAAACGACATGGCGGTCATTTCGCGCACCAGTGCCATGGCCATCTGGCGCGGGCGCGCCACGGCTCGGCATCGGTCTTGCCCGCGCAGCGCGGCATAGCTGAGCTTCGGGTGTGCAATCAGCACCGCGGCCATGATCTCTGCAATGGTGGGACGCCAGACTTCCGCCGCGTCTGTCTCTGGCGTGGGGAATGCGAGGGTCATTGCGCGCACCCCCGGCCGATTGTGGCGCCGCCGTCTTCAGGGTTCGTGAATTTGCGCCAATGCACCCAGCCGGCATCCGGGCAGTGGAAGCCCCATTCCCGCCAGACCGGTCCCGTGACGAACAGCGTCCAGCAATCATCGGGTTCGTCGATCTCGACACGGTGGGCCGCGCGGGGACCGCGCACCACGATGTCGCCCGCGTGACGCTCGACGCGATGGTTTATGCCGCCCGCGGCGATGGTGTGTTCAATGTAGAAACCGCTCAGCAGAAGAGAGCAGTTGAACCAGGGATGGTCGTGCAATGCGCGATCATCGTCGCTGCGTAGAAACTGATGCAGATAGAGGTTCGGCAGAATGGACTTCAGTGCGCGCTGCCACCATGTGGGTTGATCGCGCCACCAGCCGCTCCATGGCGTCAGATACCAGCGGCGGAGGTATGGTTGATCCGCCCCGCCGATCACGACGTCGGGCGCGCGCTCCAGTGCAACGCGGCTATATAGAGCGATGCGAAGCGGCCAGATCAGCTTGCGGGCGTAAAGACTGTGCCACATTGTCATGCCACGGCCCTCCATGTGCGGCTTTCGCGCAGGCCTGCGCGCGCGGCATAGAGCCACCAGCCGTCGAAGAATTTTTCGTAAGCCTTGTCCGCGGCGAGCGGTGCGATGCGGCGCACCAGCGGGCGAACCCCGCGCAATTGATATTCGCGGATTTCGCGGTCGACACCCGCGCCCAGCGAGATCAGTTCGGAAAGATGCAGCCGATCGACCGCCAGCATCAGCGGCGCTGCAATCGCTTCGGGCACCGGCCAATCGAGATCGAAGGCTTCATGCACCGCTTCCGCCGTGCGCACCCACATGGTTGCGAACGCGGTCATCGCCCCGTTGCCGGCGGCGTTGACGAATTGCGCATCGGGCCAGCCGCCGAAGGCGAGCGGGGCAAAATGCATCAGTCCGTAACAGCCCCATAGTGGCTCTTCCCGGCCCAGCGCATCGGCCAGCATCACCGCGCGCTGCGCTACCGAATAGGAAAGTCCATGCCGCACCGCCATCGCCTTGCGGGTGGCCAGCGCCATCGCAATGTCACCCAGTGCAATGGTCGCCGGGTCCGGTGCGGTGCCGAGGTCAAAGCGCGCGCCGGATGGCATCACCGCCGCGCGGGAATTGGTTTCGCAGGTGGCAAACGGCGCCCACATCATACCAGCCACCCGGACTGCGAAGCCCAGAGGACGAAGCCCGCTTCCGCCGCCGCCAGTGCCGTAATCCACCAGCCGATGGGGGAAAGCTGCAGGACCAGCCGCTGCATCATGCTGCCGCCGGTGGCCGCGCGTGCCGCGAACACCGCGCCGAACAGCACCATGGCGACAAAGCCGCTGAGCAAGAGGCCCGCCAGAAGCGCGAGGTTGGCGATCATGCCGCCACCTCGCGGGAGTCGGTGTGGCGAGCCGTAAGAAAGTGACTGGTCGCGGCATCGCAGATTGATGCCGCCAGATTCAGCGCGTTCACCCAGCCGATGGGTTCAAGGCGAATGATCGCGCCGTTCGCGTCCACGAACGAAATCTGCAAGCCGTCTTCGCCCTGCGGTGCGGTGCCGCGCCAGATCACGCCCGGCTTCGAAGTGCGCTGGCCGGATGCTGGTCCGGCCGCCGCGGCGATGATGCCCGTCATGCCGCCACCTCGCACGGCTGTTCGGCGGCGAGAGCGGATGCCGGCAGCCACAGGACGCCGCGGCCGCCCGTCAGCAGGATTTCGTAAGCCTGCACCTCCGCGCGGTCATAACGGAATTCCCGCCGCCGCACGGTGCCGCTGCGGCCGTCTGAGAGGCGGACGGCATCGCCCAGTTTCAGTTGCTTATGTTCGAGTTTTGGCATCATCCGCTCCCCAAGGATCGCTGGACGATAATCGCAATAAAACGCGACTGTCAACTTAAAGACGCAATATAACGCGTTTCGTTATAGTGGCCTAGAATGGTTAAATCGCCCCCAGTTGGGGGCTACGAACATGATTGTAAATGGAATTCGGGTGCGAATCGTACTTTTGGGGGTTCTTTCGTTACTGGTTTGCCCATGGGTCACACACGCGTATGCGAGTGGCGGTATCGACGATCAATACATCGAGAATTATTCGCGTGAACTTGATGCCAAGGTCGCGGCTGCTAAGCAAAGCGAAATAGCGCGCGTCGAAAAGGCTATCGTTGACAATCGACATCCCGCATCGTTGGCAGCAGGGGAGCGGTCGATCAAGGAATTGATGAAGGATCCTTCGTCGGTTCAATTCCGGCGTCTGAAGCAAAAGAAGATGGATCAGTCGCAGTTCGTTTGCGGAGAATTCAACGCAAAAAATAGCTATGGGGGCTATGTGGGTTTCAAGCGCTTCATCGCGAACGCAGGCGGGGTCATCGCCTTTGACGGCGACGATACGGGGCCGTTTGCATGGGCATTAGCCGAAGCCGGCATGGGCAGCTATCTCGGATCGACGCCGAACCCAGCTATCACCCAATTTTGCGAGTCATAGATCAAATCTTCCCAGCGCGCCAAACAACGCGACCAATTATGAAAATGGCCTCCGCGTCAACTGGATACGGCGGATAATGCTCTTTGTCATCACTCAGCACGCGATACTGCGTCGTCGGACTGGGCAATATTTGTAGACGTTTCACCATTGTGCTTCGGCCGGACCAAAAACAGAAAATTCCGTGATCATTTAACGGTATATTGTCCGTCGAATTCACCAGGGCCGTGTCGCCTTCTCGAAGTGTGGGACGCATAGAATCGTCCGGCACCGTGATGGCGAGCAGGTGCCCGACTACGTCGTCTGCCAAATCGGCCAGCAAGGCGCGGGGCAAATGAAGCGGCGGCCGGGCCATATCCGGACCGGCCTCAATTCCGTGATCTTCGACCGAAATAGCCAATTGTCTTATCGCGGTGGCGTCCCGGCTTATCTTGGTCTCGCGTGGGTATTCGCCTAGCAGTTCTGGTAGCGACACGTTTGCGGTTTCGGCCAGTTTCCGAACCGTGCTCAAGGTCATGCTGTTGCTGCGATTGGAGAGATAACCGCGGAGAGTGCTCTCGCGAATCCCCGCCGCTTTCGTCCATGGCGCGACTTTCAACCCTCGCTTTCGCATGAAAGCGCGGATGGCTTCTCGATCATCAATCTTCATCCGCGGAACGTCGCCGACGCCGCGATATAACGCGAACGCGGTATTTTGCGTTTCACGTGAAACATTCTTTGACAATCGCGTTTTAATGCGATTAATGTCGAACCATGGATGCGACCATGACGCCCGAAGAAACCGAGATTTCCGGTCTTTTTACCGATAGCGCTCTGCGTCGGGTGACCGATGCGGTCTCGCGCCATGGCAAATCGCGTGTGGCGGCAGTGGCGGGCATCGGGGAATCCAGCATTCGTCAGGCCGGGCGGCCTGGCTGGAACCCTACCAGCGGTGTCTTGCGCGCACTGGAAAACGCGGCGCTCGCGCTTTCGGAAAGGGCGAGCGGCACGGCGAGCGATGAGGGCGGCCAAGATCATGCCGCCCAACCTGCTCCCGCCCGCACCGCTCCGCATCCGGAATCGGCCCCGCAAATTCCGCACGGGAGCGAAGCATGAACGAGGTTATCCCGACAAAATGTCTTCCGACATCCGGCGGATGGTTTCAGCGGGAGATAGCGCTGATTCTCCGTGATCTTCCGTTTCTCGAAGAGCGTCTGCAAACACGTCCTGAATCTGCGCCTCTGTCAAAATCCCACGCCGATGGAGTGTCCGAATGAGCGCGCGGGTCAGCAATGCGTCGGCCAATCCATATCGCAGGGCTTCGAATCCCAGGCGAGCGTTGTCTTCCGGTGTTATGGCGTCCATTGGCTGTGCTCCTTCGGTTGTCTTTGGCGATTCAACCGTAGCCCGGCCGGAGGGTGGCGTCACGCCATCCTCCGGCGTCGGGGGCGGATCATGAGCGTTGCGGTTTACACCTTCTTCTTCGCCGCAGCGGCAGTCGCATTTGCTGTCGGAATGTGGGCGGCGCGGTTGGCTGCGGTCCGCTATCGCGGGTGCGAATGGTCAGAATTTGACCGGCTCGCCACCTGCATGGCCGCGCAAAGGCGGGCTGAAATGATGTCTCGTCCGTCTCACATCCGGTTTGTGCCGGGAGATGGCTTCGATCTGCTTCGGGAGTCCGCGAAAAGCATTGGAAAGCTGAAAGCCGATGCGGCCCTAATCAAAGCCGCGAAGGATGTCTTCCTTCGCCTCCTGGATGGCATCGGGGATCGGATTGTCCTGGGTGACATTGTTACCGCACCCGGCGCAGATGAAGTCGAATACGCGATTCACCTCCAGTTCAGCGCCGACGAAAAACTTTTCCTGACCGCATTGCGGGCAGGGGACACCAAATCTCTTCACCATGTGATTGGCCTTTTGTCTGTTGGTCTCGCAGCCGCAGACGAACAGGGCGCGGTGTTATCCGTCAAGGGTTGCGCCGCGCCCGCCGGTCAACAGGCGGGGTGCGCATGACGCGGTCGTTCTACAAGCGCCGCACGCGCGGCACGATCAAGGAAGCGGAAGCCGGTCTGGTGGCGGCCTGTGGCGGGCTGAAGCAAGCCGCGACCGCCTCGCGTCTGGCCAAGACGGTGTTGGCACAATGCACCGATGACGATCATGCCACCCGTCACCTGCCGGTGGACGTGGTGGCGGATCTGGAACGGGCATCGGGTGATCCTGTCGTTACCCGTTATCTCGCCGCGCTCAGCGGTCATCTTCTGGTGCCCGTGCGCGGCGTATCGCGTGAACCCTATCCGTTGGTTCTCGCCAGCGTCACCAAGGAAACGGGTGAACTGCTGGGGGCGGCCGGTGCCGCGCTGCGCGAAGGACGGCTGAGCCCCGCCCAGGCGCACGTCGTCAAGCGCGAAGCGCTGGATGTGGCGGCGGCGCTGGCGGAAATGCTGGCGGATTGCGATGCGATCATCGCGGCCGGGGATGGTGAGCCATGACCGCCATCACCAATCCCGCCGACGCCAAAAAGGCTGGCGAAGAGGCTTTGAACAGGGCGGCGCTGATCCTGGCCAAACACGCGATCGCGGCGTGTGGTGCGGCGGCAAAGGAAGACAAGCTTTCGTTTAACGGACATCTGCGCTGTCAGGCGGAAGCTTTTCGCCGGGCGGCAGTGAAGCTGGATGAGGCGGCCCTGATCGCCGTTGTCACGCCGCCGAAGTCGGGCACCGTTAAGTCGGACTCCGCCCAATCTGATGAGGCGGCGCCATGAAGCGTGGCCGCATGTCCCCCCGCACGATGCTGATTGTCGAATTGCGCAGCGCGGCGCAGCAGATCGCCAGTCCGCAATTCCGGCAGGCCGCGGCGATGAGTGCCGCGAAAATCCCCATCACGCGGGCCGAACGGTTCAACCGCGGCGCCTATGGCCGGCTTGCCCGCGCGGCGCGGGCCACACTGGTGGGGCTTCATACCCTTGATCCGGCGGAACATGCCGCAACCGCGCAATTGCTACGGGATTTTGCCGATGCGTTGGCCACACCGCGACATCAGGTGCGGATTTCGGAATCGGTTCTGGGTGGCCGCGAATTTCCGCGTGGCAGCAAACGGGTAGGGGCAGCATGACGAACGTGCCGGTATCGATCTGGACCGATCAAATGGTCGAGAAGGTCAGAACATTATGGATATCCGGTGTCAGCGCCGCGCGCATTGCGCAGACAGTGGGCCACGGTCTCACGCGCAACGCGGTCATCAGCAAAATGCACCGCATGCACACGCTGGGTGCGATTCCCGAGCGGGACTACAAGCGTGCCGCGCGGTCCAGCATGCTCGCGCTCCGCGGTCGGGTCGTACAGTTTCATGAGACAGGCGGCTGGACGGACGCGCGGCTGGCGCGGCTGAAAAAACTTTGGATATCCGGTTGTGCCATCCCTGACATCGCGGTCGAGATTGGTGGCGGTTTGTCCGAAGTTGCCTGTTCAAAGAGAATAACCAGGCTGCGCGCTGCGGGTGAATTGACGTCGGAAGATATGCATGCGCGCGAACATGCGCGCGCGGCGCGCAGAGCGTTCGCCAGGGCACAGAAGCCAGTGGCGGACATGGCGCGTGCATCGACCGCAGCGAAGTCGGCAATGACCATTGCGGTTGCGCCAGTGCTTCGGGAACCCGAACCCGCGCGCATCAACGATCATTTTGTGCGCCCGGTGGATCTGGAACGCGGGCAATGCAAATGGCCGATCGGGGAGGTGGGCGATCCCGATTTCCACCATTGCGCCAACCCGATTCATAGGGACGGCAAGCCGTATTGTGAGTTTCACACGCACATGGCGTTCACCACCGGTGCCGGCAAAGAGCGTGTCGATGCCGTCAATGCCGCGGCCCTGCGCACCTTTGCGCGCGTGGGCATGTAATGGGCGATATCACCGTGCTCAACGCCGATTGCCGCGAAGCGATAAAAGACATCGCGGACAACAGTGTCGACGCATGCGTGACCGATCCGCCTTACGCACTCGTCTCCATCGGCAAGCGTTTCGGAAAAGATGGTGCCGCACCGGCCAAGGATCGCGACGGGCTCTATAAGCGTGCCTCCGCGGGGTTCATGGGCCAGAAATGGGATACCGGCGAAACCGCCTTCGATCCGGCGTTCTGGCGCGAGGTTTATCGCGTGCTGAAACCCGGTGCGCATGTGGTGGCGTTTTCCGGCACCCGCACCTATCACCGAATGGCGTGTGCGATCGAGGATGCGGGCTTTGAAATCCGCGATGCGCTGGTCGATCTGGTGCAAGGCGACACGGCGGTGGTGCAGTTCATGGCCACGCTGTGCGATGTGCAGGCGGAAGCCTGGGCGCGCTGTCTCGAAGAAAGCGGCTTCGGCGGCATGCTGGCGTGGATTTACGGCAGCGGTTTTCCGAAGTCGCACGACATCAGCAAGGCGCTCGACAAGATGGCAGGCGCAGAACGTCGTGTGGTTGCGGAAGGTGCGCCGGTCAAACGGATGATTCCGGGTGCCGATCAGCACAAGGGTGGCTGGGAAAAGAACGACGGTCGCGTCTTCGTGCCAACGGAAACCGCGCCAGCAACGGATGAAGCGGTTTATTGGGATGGGTGGGGCACGGCTCTCAAGCCTGCGCTGGAGCCGATTTGTTTCGCGCGCAAGCCGATCACGGAATCCTCGATAGCGCGCAATGTATTGAAACATGGCACGGGTGCGCTGAATATCGATGGGTGCCGGATCGAATCCGAATGCGAAACCGGCTGGAGCGGTGCCGCTGCCGGTGGGCATAGCTGGGATGACTCCAATAGCGGGCTTTGCAAAGATGGCGCCGCTCGCCCGGTTGACGGCCGCTGGCCTGCCAATGTTGTTCATGACGGCAGTGATGAAGTGTTGGCAGCGTTTCCGGCGGTCGGGAATTCTCATCCACCCGACAATGCGGGCGGTATGCGTTCGAACCATGTCTTCGGCGCCGACCGTAATCCGCGCAGCTTTCATCCAGGCTTTGGTGATTCCGGCTCCGCCGCCCGTTTCTTCTATTCCGCCAAGGCCGATGCGGAAGATCGGCTGGGCTCGAAACATCCCACGGTCAAACCCATCCAATTGATGCGCTGGCTGGTGCGGCTGATCACACCGCCGGGCGGTCTGGTGCTCGATCCCTTCGCGGGCAGCGGCACCACTGGCGTGGCCGCGCTGGCCGAAGGCATGCGCGCGGTTCTGATCGAGCGTGATCCCACCTTTGCCGAAGACATCCGCATTCGCGCGCGCCACGCAAGCGGGCAAGCCGGTCATTCGGCCCAGATCAAACAACGCAATCGCGAGGCGCGCGGTGACATGCCGCTGTTCGCAAATCAGGAGGCAGGAGGATGAGGACCATGGAATCCACGATCGAACACCCGGAGGCGGAAATTCAGCCGCCGCATACGAACGTGCCGAAGAGCTTCAACACATTCCTGTTGGAGCAGGGGGGCGGCACTGTTCACGCCGAACTGAGCGAGAAGCTTCGCGATCTGGTCGAAGCCATCGAAATGAACTTCAACCGCTTTCCCGGCAAGACGGTTGGCGAGCTTCATCTGAAGATGAAGATCACGCTTGACCGCGGCGCATACAAGGTCACCACCGAATATTCGGCCAAGGCGCCGAAAGCGCCGACCAACGATCAGATCATGTATCTGGGCGGTGACGGCAATCTGCAAACCACCAATCCGCGGCAATTGACGATGTTCGGTGAGAAACCGCGCGTCGTCGTCTGATCTTTTCGTCACCGCCTTCGCGCGCGGGGCGGATGGCGCAAATTGGGCGCGCACAATTGGCGCCGGGGCATGCGGCCCTGGGCCATCAGGAGAGCATTATGGAAACAGACGCAAAATCCAACACGGTGGAGGCGGTGGCCGCCCTGGCGCGCAAGGCGCTGGGCACCGAAGTCAATACGATCAACCGGCAGCGTGACGGCGATGTGCCGTTCATCGTGATTGACAATGGCCGCAAGGTGCAGCCGGCCGCCGATCTGATCGAGGCTTACGAGCGCACACAAAGCGCGCCGTTCCGCCGCCGCGGCACGTACAGGGCGGCCGATGTCAAAAGCCTGCTGGCGTGGATGGGATCGGAATGTGCGGAGAACGCCCCGGTCTTCGCGGAAGGGGCGGAGAATCTGGCCGAACAATGGGCCAAACCCAAGCTGGCTTTGGTCGGCATCGGCAATTATTCGGCCGGTTCGGCGCCATCATGGCATGACTTCAATGCCCGCTATGAATTTCCAGTGACCATGGCCTGGCGCCGCTGGGTGGAGAAGAACCGCGAATTCATGGATCAGGCCGAATTCGCAGAGTTTGTCGAGGAACATCTTTACGAATTCAACGAACCGGTGCGTGGTGAAGTGCTGAGCGAAGCGGTGACCCAGATGATCGAGGCGCTGGGCGGCACCAAAACGGTGGCGAATCCCGGCAAAATCTACGATCTGGCGCGCGGCATTAAGATTACCGTTTCGGAAAAGGTCGAAGTGGCGCTCGATCGTTCCACCGGAGAGCAGACTCTGCGATTCAGCGAAGAGCATACGGGCGCTTCCGGCCGTCCGGTTTCGGTGCCGAAATTCTTCTACATCCGCATACCGATCTTCTTCGGAGAAGAACCGCAATTGATCGGCGCGTTGCTGCGCTATCGCAATGCGGGCGGCGGCAAGGTGGTTTGGTCTTATGATTTGGTGGCGCCCGATCTGGTGATGAAGGATGCGTTTGATCGCGCCTGCCAGATCGTCACCAAGACAGGACGCACGCTCTATCTGGGCACACCCGACACGCCGTAATCGGCATCACCGCACGCGGGGTCCGGCCCGCGTGTCATTATTCGTAAGGGCTTGGGGCGTGAGCCGTCGCAAAATTCTTGTTGCCGATCTTCTCTGCGGCGCTGGTGGCTCGTCCACGGGATGTGCGCGGGCACTGGATGAGCTTGGTCTGGAGATGGAACTTGTCTGTGTGAATCACTGGCCGGTGGCTATTGAGACCCACAGGATCAATCATCCCGAAGCACGTCATTATGTGCAGGATATCGCCACGGTACGGCCGCATCTGATCGTGCCGGAAGGCTATCTCGATCTTTTGATGGCATCGCCCACCTGCACGCATCATTCGGTTGCGCGGGGTGGAAAACCCACCAGCGACCAGCAGCGCAGCGATCCGTGGCACATCATAACCTGGCTCACCGAACTGCGGGTCAAACGGATCGTCATTGAGAATGTCTGGGAATTTATCGGTTGGGGTCCAGTCGATCGGAGAACGGGCAGACCGATCAAATCGCGCAAGGGCGAGTATTTCCATGCGTGGATCGACACAATTCGTCGGATAGGCTTCGAGCCAGAGTGGCGGAAGCTGAACGCGGCCAATTATGGCGATGCTACCACGCGCCAGCGTTTCATCCTGAAAGCACGGAATGACCGCAAAGTGGTGCGGTGGGCACCCATCACGCACGGGAAGGCGGAAGACGATATTCTGCTATTCCCCAGCTTGAAACCATGGCGGCCGGCGCGGGAGATCATTGACTGGTCGATCAAAGGCAAATCCATTTTTCATCGACCCAAGTCCCTCGCGCCGAAGACTCTGGCACGCATCTATGCTGGCGCGGTGAAGTTCAAATGGCCCGAGCCCTATCTTGTCATCCTGCGCAACCATATGGCCGCGCAAAGCCTTGATGAGCCGCTGCCGACCATCGCGGCGAACGGCACGCATATTGGAATTGCCGAGCCGATTGTACTTTCGCAGCACAATAGCGGCGCAGCCCGAACCGTGGGTGAGCCATTGCCTACGATCACAACCGGCGGGGCTGGCGCGGAAAAACATGAAGGGTGTGCCAGGCCGATGCTGGTCGAGCCGTTCGTGCTTTCCCGGCAGACCTGTGGTGCGCTGCGATCGGTAGACGAACCCATCCCGACGCAGACATCGGTCCACTCCCCAGTCCTGATATCGCCATACTATGGGTCTGGGTCTGGGGAGACATGTCAGAGCGCCGATAAGCCGCTGCCTACGGTCACCGCAAAGGCCCGTTTCGGCATTGTCATTCCCGTGACGCATGGCGGCGGCGAGACTCGCGCTACCGACGTCAATGATCCCCTGCCGACCGTGACCGGCGCCAATCGCGGTGAACTGGCCTTCGTCACCGCGCAATTCGGGGAGAGGGAAGGGCAGGCGCCGCGCACGCACAGCCTGGATCAACCGGCCTCCACCGGAATGACGCTGGGAAACGGCGCGCTGATCGAAGGCACAGAGGAATACGACATCCTGTTTCGGATGCTGGAACCGCATGAGCTGGCCGGAGCGATGGGCTTTACCACCGAAGATCATGCCTACCAGTTTGCGGGCACAAAAACCCAGAAGATCAAGCAGATCGGCAATGCGGTTTCGGTCGCGATGATGAAGGCTGAGGTCAAAGCGATCATGGCCGACGCTGCTCCGAAGAAGAAACAATCACATGAATTCGAACTTGGCGAGGCCGCGGCATGAGCCACATTCATCGGCGGATATTTGCGGCCATCGAAGATCGTCCGTCTGGAATGGCGACAGCCAGCCAAATTGCGGCCCGGTGCGATCTGCCACTTGTGCAGGTTCGCATGGAGGTAAATGCGCTCTGCGATGAGAAATCTCTCCTTGCCCGCGAGAGCGATGGTGGGGAATGCGTCTATTCCATAGCCGTCGCATCCGACGTGACCACAGTGCAACAGCGCGACGAATTATGCGAGGCGGAACGGATGTGGCGCGACCGATTGGGAAAACAGCGCTGGCGGGATGATCCGCGCGCTTTGCGGGAACGGAGTGCGCCAGTCGGCATACGTCCGCCATGGGGCGCACGATGACGGGCCGCAACATGAATGTGCTGAAGGATGTGGCGCTCAAATATGTGGGCGCGCTCGATCGCTACCGCCGCGCCATGCGCCAGGGCGACACGCGGCGGGCCGATGATGCGCTTGCCGAAATGCAGGAACTGGAACGGGATGTGATCGTGATCCGGCAGCGGAGGCCAGCATGATCGCGCCGCCGCGCCCGGCGTTACGATGGTATGGAGGGAAGTGGAAATTGGCACCGTGTATCATCAATCACCTTCCGCCGCACCGTGTTTATGTCGAACCGTATGGTGGCGCGATGAGTGTGCTTCTGCGCAAAGAACGGTCCTATGCCGAGGTCTACAATGATCTGGATGGAGACGTGGTGAACTTCTTTCGGGTGTTGCGCAATGAAGCCATGGCGCCCCGCCTTCTTGAACGGCTGCGTTTGACACCATTCGCAAGGGTGGAGTTCGAGGCGGCTTATGAGTTGACAGATGATCCGGTGGAACGTGCCAGCAGGCTCGCAATCCTTTCGTTCATGGGTTTCGGGTCAAACGCGCACTCGCGTACGCCGACTGGGTTTCGCGCCAACAGCAACCGGTCGGGGACTACGCCGGCGCATGACTGGTGCAACTACCCTGATGCGTTGTCGATTTTGATTGATCGCTTGCGTGGTGTGATCATTGAGAGCCGCGATGCGCTTCAGGTGATGGCGCAGCACGACGGGCGGCACACGTTGCACTATGTCGACCCGCCTTATGTCCATGCTACCCGAGGCCGGGGTCGGATGTCCGATGTTTTGTATCGTGGATATGCTGTCGAGCTAAGCGATGACGATCACGAAAGTCTTCTGAAGTTCCTTCGCACATTAAAAGGCTGCGTCGTTTTGTCGGGATACCCGCATCCGATCTACGACAATCTGCTCTCGGACTGGTTGCGGTTCGAACGTGCTGCGCATGCCGATGGCGCGCGAGATCGGACCGAGGTCTTATGGCTCAATGATGCCGCGTTTTCCTCGCTTCACAATCGGCAGGACGATTTGCCGTTGACGGTTTCGGCGAGGGCAATGTCATGACTCACGCGAATGATATTGGGCGGCTGGGCTCTCTCATCCGGCTGCAGGTTCTTGAAACATACACCGTCAGTCCGCAATTCGGGCACGATTGTGCGCGGCGCTATCTCTTCGAGGTGGCGGAAGCCATCGCGATCAATGAGACGCGCGAACTGGCGGCGTCCAGCGTCTATGGCGTGGCGGATGCGATTGCAGCGCAGTGCCCATTGCCGCCTTCCGTATTTCAAGCGGCGGCGAAGGCGGCGCCCGACCAGGCTATGGTGCGCGGCGCCGTCAGGAAGATCGCCATCTGCGCCACCGTGGTTTTCCTGATCGGCATGTCGTTCGGATTTGCTCTCGCGAGGTTTGTTTCATGAGTGGTGCGGATATCTCATTGCCGCTGCCGAATGATGTCGACGTGGCCGACATGCCGCACATCCCGCTCTATGACGCGAGGCTGATGAAGAGCAAGGCGTGGTTGCGGGCCAAGAACTGGCGTGGTGGAGGGCCGGGTCTCGGCTTCTGCCTGATCAATCTCTGGTCGGCGGCGTTCCGCGCCATACCGGCGGGTTCGCTGGAAGATGATGAGGATGTGCTGGCCGACGCCGCCAATTGCGACATCGCGTACTGGCAGGAGATCAAGGCGCGGGCCCTCACGGGTTGGCGTTTGATTGCGGGGCGCTGGCATCACCCGGTGGTCAGCGATATCGCCTGGGATCTGTGGCAGAAGCGGCTTCAGAAACGGCATGAGCTGGCTATCAATTCCTGCCGTATGGCGACCAAGCGCGCGCTCGACAACGGGCTGGAGCCGCCGGAGCCGGTGGGCCGGTTCGTTGACTGGCTGGCTGACAAGTTCCCCGCCTCGGCCACTTATATATATGCACGTGCGGCGCAAACCGATGCGCGCTCGGCCGAAATTCGCGAACAGGATGAACCAAAGACGCCCGTGTGCGGCGCACGTGCGGATGATGTGCAGCGCACGTGCAGTGCACGTTCGTTGAACATGAGTCCTAAGGTAAGCAAAGGTAAGGTTATATCCCCCCCTGTAGCCCCCCCCTTGCCGCCGCCGTGCGAAGACGCCCCGCCGAACGGCTTGGAGGGCGCCGTATTGGCCGAAATCACCCCGAAGCACTGGTTTGCAAGGGAGTTCACGCGGCTGGAAACCGAATTTGGTGACAGCATGACGAAACTCATGCTGGCCCACCTGCAAACCCCTGAGGCACCGGGGAAATTCCGTCTGGTTCAGGTTTTCAAGGGGGCGTGGTTCGACCCTCGCGGTCCCTGCATCGTGATGCCGACGAAGCGGCGTGCGGACGCGGCTTGGGCCGATCACGGCGAATGGATTTCCGCGCTGTGGCCGCAACTGCGGGTGCGGCATGCGACGGTTGATGAATTGCGGGCTTTCAAAGGGCGGAGCGTGGCATGAAGGCGGGAATAGCGCGGGCGGTGGTGCCGCCGTGGGATGGGCGCAAACATGCGATCAGCGTGGCGGCGTTGGTGGTCTGGGCTTACCGGGACCAGATGGTTCACGCGGCCAGGCCCGAAGGCATGCCGGTGGAGATCGCGCGCGACTGGTCCCCGCGCATAGCGCAGAGCGCATTCGCTGCGGACTTCGTGGAATCCAGCATCAAGCTGGATTTCGCGGCGGCACCCGATGCCTATCGTGTCCATGACGCGGTGCTGCGTCTGCCCGTGATTGAGCGGCAGCGAAGCGAGGATGAGATCGCCTGCCTGATGGCCCGGCGTCTCTGTGCCAGCGAGTTGGCGCGATTGGGTGCCGATGATGCGCGACGTGAGGGCAGGGGCAATGCAACCGAGCCCGATCCGATTGAGACCATTCATCTGGGCTCGCTGGTGTTCACATGGGCCATGCGTGGTTGCGCTCCCGATTGGGTGGCCGATCCGGTCTATGCCTATGAGCGCGGCCACGCGTTCTATCGCGGGCAGCGCCGGGAAGGTGTCGGGCATCAGGTCAAGCCGGTGGGCGATGATCCGTTGGCGATAGAGCATCAGCGTAGTCTCTACGCGCTCTGGGCGGGTGCCATGGCCACGGTTCGAACCGATCTTTTGACACGCTACCGACTCAGACAGTTCGCCCTCAGTGTCGAACTGCCGCCGCCAGCGCCTTGGAAAAGCCAGGGAACGGTTGACATGGGGAAAAAGCTTGACTAGGTATACGCATCCTGTAATGCGCCCGCTCGGAAAACACTCCGACGCGGGCGCAACGTTTTCCACCCATGAGGTTCATCATGTGACCCGCCGCATCGGCGTCAGCGCCGTGCGCTTGCCGACGCTCGCGCTGGCGTCCGGATGGGCAGGGGTGGGGGGTGCCTTTGGGTCCTTCCGGGGGGGTAAAAAGCATACGGCGAAACCAGGTCCGGGGGTTCGCGCAAAATTGTATTTTTCCTGCGTAGCACGGGTGCGCACGCATCGGCGGCGGACGCACGAATGAGTGCACGTGACGGCATGGTTCCGGTTGCGAAGGCGGCAGAGATGCTGACTGCCATGGGCGATCGTATCGATGCCTCGAATGTGTCGCGCTATCTCGCGCGGTTTCCCGAAATTCCGCAGCGGAAGGACGGGAAGTACCGGTTTGTCGATGTGGCGGCGCTGGCCCGCCACCGCAGCGAAAATATTCTAGTTCACGAAAAGCGTGCGGCGCGGGATATCGCGCCGCTCGAGACCGAACCCGAAGGCTCCGGACAACCTTCGCCGGTTCGTAAAGTGCCGCCGGCATCCTCACCGTTGCTGGACGCATCTGCCGCGCCGGATGCTCCAGACACCGATGCCGGCGGTACTTCTTCACCGATCGCGCTTGCGAATCTGGAACTGAAACAGCTTCAGATCCGCGAGGCGCGCCTCGATCTGGAGGAACGGGAAGGAAAACTCGTTCCCGATCATGAGGTCATGTCGCTGATCACCACGGTGATGCAGACCTTTGTCGATGCGCTGCTGCGCGAAGAGACCGAGATCACGCAGGAAATGGGTCGTGATGTCGGCGCCGCGTTTCGCCGGGCCCGTAAATCCGCCCAGGCGCGGGCGGCAAAGAAACTGGCGGAGATCGCCGGGCAGCATTTGCCAGACCATCTGGCGCATTCGGCGCCGGTGGCATTGGAGATGCCGTTGAGGATGTGATGGCTTACGCGTTTTCTGCTTCTGCCGCTGCCGTTCTGGTGGCTGTTGCGGAAGCGTTGACGCCTGCGCCGGAAATCCCGATCTCGCATTGGGTCGATCAGGGTCATGTGATCCTGACCGCAAAAACCAATACGCCGAAAGAAGGCCCCTTCGCCTTCGACGGTGTGGAGTATCTGCGCGAGCCGCTCGATCGCCTGCATCCAGACGATCCGTGTACACGGGTCACGATCAAGGGTAGCGCGCAGTCCGGCAAATCGTCGGTCGGCCAGCTTTGGGTGGCCTGGTCGGTCGACGTCAATCCGAAGAGCTTTGCGATCGGCCTGCCCAGTTCGGGCGAGGTGCTGAAGTACAACGAGCTTAAGCTTCAGCCGATCCTTGAAGACAGTCCGCGGCTGAAGCCGAAGGTCCGGCCGGTTTCGACCAAGTCGGGTGAAGGGTCCACCGCGCGCAAGAAGCGCCTGTTCAACGGCGCCTCTCTGCTGATTTTCAATCTGGGTTCGGCAAACGAACTCCAGATGATCTCGACCGGCAACCTCATCCTGGAAGAGGTTGCCCAGACCAAGGTCGAGGTGGGCACCCGTGGTGCGCCGGTCAAACAGGCGCGCGAACGGCAAAAAGCTTATTCGGTCATCGGCTCGAAAGAGTTGATGGTGTCGACGCCCGGCGAAGTTGGCACGTGCGAAGTCACCAAGGCTTTCGAGCTGGGTGATCAGCGGCGCTATTATGGCGAATGCCCGCATTGCAGCGGGTTTTTCGTGCTGTTGCCGGAAAACTTTGTTCTGGCGAAAGATGGTCAGCCGCACCACTTTGTCTGTCCTGGCTGTGGTTGTCTTCTGGAAGAACATCAGCGCGCATCGTTCCGGCGCAATGGCGATTGGTTGCCGTGTTTCAGTTCGGATGACACGGAAAATCCGGCGCCTCCTGACTATGTTGCGAAAGCCGACTTTCAGCGCTGGCGGAACCGCAATACCGAAGGTCGCGAGCCCAGTTATTACATCTGGCAAGTCTATTGCGGACTGATTTCATGGGATGCGGTCGCCGGCACGATCCGCGAAGCGAAAGCGCCCGATGAAATCAAAGCGCTGGAACAACAGGTTTATGGCCGCGCATACGATCCATCCATTGAAGCCATGGAATGGACCGAACTGCACAAGCTGCGCGAGCCGTATGACCATGGAACGGTTCCGGCGGCGGCCGGTGTTCTTACCGGCATGTGCGACGTGCAGGGCGATTATCTGCAATGGTCCGTGATCGGCTGGGGCCCTGGGGCGGAATGGTGGATTGTCGACCGCGGCATCATCCAGGGTGACACCTCGGCAAGCGATGTGTGGCATGCGCTGGATGGGGTGACGCGGAAGCAATATCCGCATGCGCTGGGCGGTGTGTTGCCGATCGCGGCGTTCGGAGTCGATACCGGTTATCGAACGCAGCGGGCTTATTCGTTTTGCCGCGGCCGGCCCAATTGTTACGCGCTCGATGGTCGGCCGGACTGGAAGACGCCGCACATTGGAAAGCCCAAGCCGGTGCGTGTTGTTGAGAACGGCCGTGTTCGCGGGCGGGTGCGGCTGTGGCCCACCGGCACCTGGCAGTTGAAATCGCTTCTCGCCTGGTCGCTGAAGCGATCGACGGAAGCGACCTATATGACCGCGCTGGAAGGCCGCGGTCATTGGTCGATGGCCGAGGATGAGAATTGGTGCCAGCAGATTACAGCCGAGGTGCTTTGCGAGGAAAAGAACGCGAAGACGGCCCAGACCGATCGCTGGTTCAAGAAGGTGCGCGCGAACGAAGAACTGGACATCTGGGTCGGTTCCCGCGCGCTGGCCTGGATGCTGGGCGTCGGCGCGCCGCGCGGTGACGGCTTGGCTGGCGACAAGTTCGATTGGGCCGGTGCTGCGGACGAGCGCAAGGGCACCGCGCAATCGGATCTGTTCGTCCGGCCTGCGCCGCCACCAGTGCCGAACGTGGCGCCCGCTGTGTCGGCGCATCCGTCGCCGCAGAAGACAAAACGCAAGTGGTATCCGGATTAGGATCGGAAGAAATGGCGCTTTCGGCATCTGACGCTGTGCGGCTGCAGGCCCTGCAGACGGCATACGACAAGTTGATTGCCGGCGATAAGCGCACGCGCGTGACCTATGGATCGACAACCATCGAGTATGGCCAGGGTGACCTCACCCGGCTTGAAGGCCAGATCGCGCAGCTTCGTGAACAGGATCAATCCTGCCGTCCGAAGCGCGGCGCGCTGCGATTTCGGATTCTGTAATGGCGAAACCTTCTGTCAAAACCGGGCTTGTCCGGCCGAACGGCATGGCGATCACGCATGCCGAGGTCGCATACGTGCAAGCCCGCGCGAATTTCGGTTTCGCCCGCAGCAATGAGGCGGCGTCGGATAATGGCGCATTCCTGTCCGGCTGGCGGCCGTGGCTTGGCAGTGCCGACCGCGACTGGATTCCCGATCGTGACAAGGTGGTGGCGCGTGCGCGCGATGCGTCCCGCAACGATGTGGTGGGCGCATCCGCCGGGAACCGCAAGGTCAACCGGTCCATCGGGTCGGGCTGGCGGCTGGCGAGCCGGGTCAATGCGCGCGCGCTCGGCATCAGTCCCGATGCGGCCGGCGAATTGCGCGCGGAGATCGATACGCAGTTCCGGATTTTCGCCTATGGCACCGGGTTTCATAGCGATGCCGAGCGCAAAAAGACCTTTGGTCAAATGCTTCGGCTTTCCGCATCCCATCTCTTTCACGATGGTGAGGCGCTGGGCGTTGTCGAATATGCCAGTGATGAGCCGACGCAGTTTCGCACGCGGCTTCGGATGGTCGATCCCGACCGCCTCTCCAATCCGATGGGGCAGATGGATACCGCCGATCTGCGCGGCGGCGTCAAACGGGATAAAGCCGGTCGTGTTCAAGGTTATTACATCCGCGAGGCCCATCCGAACGATCTGGGTGTAAACCCGTCGCTGGTCTGGAAATTCTGGCCGCGCTTTGCAACGCCGTTCGGCCGTCCGCAAGTGCTGCATGCCTTTGACGAGAAGCGGGCGGGGCAGTCCCGCGGTGTGTCGCAATTCGTGTCGGTGCTGAAGTCGCTGCGCGGCTTCAACCGGTTCACGGATGCCACGCTGGAAGCGACGACGATCAATGCGCTGTTTGTGGCGTTCGCGAAATCGTCCGCCGGCTTGGAAGCCGTCAGCGAAAATATCTCGCCGGAGGATCTGCAGGGTTTCGGCAAAGAACGGAAATCCTATTACGACGAACATCCGATCACGCTTGGCGGCGCGCAGATTCCGGTGCTGCCGCTGGGCGACGAGATCGCGATGCAGACCGCCGCCCGCGATACGAGCGGTTTCGATTCTTTTGTTCGCGCCATTCTTCGTCTGATCGCCGCCGCACTCGGCATCACGTATGAAGAATTGTCGATGGATTTCAGCCAGACGAATTATTCGTCGGCGCGGGCGGCCCTTGCAATCGCATGGGATGAACTTCTGGTGTTCCGCTCGATCATCGCATCCCAGATCGCGAGCCCGTTCTTCGTGGCCTGGCTGGAAGAGGCCTTTGACATCGGAACGCTGACGATTCCGGCCGGTGCGCCGGATTTCTACGATGCGGTCGATGCCTATGCCGAATGCCTGTGGATCGGGCCGGGCAAGGGGTACATCGATGAAACCAAGGAAGTCGATGCCGCCGCCGCGCGGATCGAAGCCGGTATCTCCACCCTCGAAAAAGAGTGTGCGGAGGATGGCGAAGACTGGCGCGATGTGATGGCCCAGCAAGCCATCGAGCAGGCCGAGCGCGAGCGGTTGGGACTTCCTGCGCCCGGTCACAACAACGGCGGTCCGCCGCTTGATCCCGCGCAAGAGGATCTGGCTGCGCGTCAGCGTGATGAACGGCCGCAGGGTGGTGCGCTGGCCCGCCTGGCCGCCCGCGCCCGTTCAGCCGAACACAACATCTTTCTCGATCAACGTCCCAGCTAAAGGTCAATCATGGACGGTAATGTCGCCAAACTGGCGGCCCGCTATGCGGGCCGCCCGGTTCTGATGGAGCGTGGCTCGCTCGATTATTGGGTCGGCCGGATTCGGGCGACCGATCCGCGCGCGTTTCAGAAACCGGGCCGTTTCGACGCGTTGTTGCGCAGGCTGGGCGCCAAGCGTGAGCAGCCGCTTGCCTTCGATGATGACGATTTTCCGCCGCCGCCTCCGTTGGAAGAGCGACTGGTCTATGCGCCGCGTTACATCGGCCAGCCGGATGACACCGGCTATGGCTGGAGCCTGAAGAACGGCGTGGCGTTGATGTGTGCCGACACGCCGTTGCTGGCGCATGGCGATGATTTCTGCGGCATGGTGTTTCACGGCTACGACACGCTGCTCACCGGTATGCGTGAAGCGTCTGCCGACTCCCGTGTGAAGGCGATTTTTCTCAAGCTGGATTCGCCCGGCGGCGTTGCGGCTGGCGGTTTGATGACGCTGGCGCGGTGGATGCGGGACAATCGCGCAGCCGCCGGTGGAAAACCGATCTGGATTCACGCCGATATGGCGTGCTCCGCCGCCTATTGGGTGGCGGCGGGGGGTGATCGCATCGGTTGCACGCCGCTCGGCTATACCGGGTCCATCGGCTGCTACATCGTTCATGAAGATTTGACCGGCTTTTACGACAAAGCCGGCGTGAAGATCACCGAGATCAAGGCTTTCTCGCGCAAAACCGACGGCGCGGACTGGAAGCCGCTCTCGGACGAGGCCAAGGCCGATTATCAGGCTGAAATTACCCAGATCGTGTCCGAATTCGTGTCCGACGTGAACGCTGGCAGAGCTTCGCTGACGCCTGAGAAGATCGAAGCGATGGAATCGCGGTCCTTCATGGCCGAACACGCCGATCAATCGCGTTCCGCGCTCGCACTCGGCCTGATTGATGAGGTGATTGGCGAAGAAGAGATGTTTGCCGCCCTCGTTTCCAAGATTTCCGCCCCTGAATCCACCACCGCAACCGGTTTGACCGCGCCAGGGGCCGCGGTCAGCCGCATAGAGGAGCAGCCCATGACCCAAAAGGTCGCAATGACGGCGGCCGAACGGGCCGCTCGCAAAGCTGAGTTGAACAAGGAACTTGCCCAGCTCAACGATGAAGCTGAAGCCGAGGAGGCGAAAGTCGACGCGGCGGAGGATGACGAAACCAAGGTCGATCCGAAAGCGCCTGATCAGGACAAGGAAGAGCCTGAGGCCGCGAAGATCGCCGCGAGTGAGGATGCGAAGAAATATCCGCACCTTGCGATGGCCGCGATCGCATCGAAGCAGACGCTGGCGCAGTTCCAGGCCACGGTTGCCGCTCAAGCTTCCGCGCCGAAGAAGGGTGCGCTTGCCGAGTACATGGCGAATTCGCCGCGGGTCGGTGTCGACGCACCGCAGGCCGATGCTTCCAGCATGGGCAAGGCGCTGGTCGACGGCGCGAAGAAGTTGGCCGGAAAGAAGGCCTGATCACCGGCGCGGCGAAGCCCGCGCATCTCCTGAAACAGTCTCAATCGAAAAGGACGCACCACAATGGACGTCATTAAAGCAGTCCGCCCGAAGACGCTGAGCGATCTTCTCGCCTATGAGGTGGACCCGATTTACACCCGTGAAAACCTGACGCTGCTCGCGGGCAATGGCTCCGCGCGCGACGTTGACCAGTTTTCCGTTCTTGGCGCCATCGCCGGTGGCACCGCAACGGCCGCGGCAAAGTCCGGCGGCAATACCGGGCAAGGTGTGCTGACCGTCGATGCCACCACGCCGGTTCTTTCTGGTGCCCGCGACGGCGTTTACCGCGTCGTTTGCACCACCGTTGCGGCGGGCGGCGGCACATTCACCGTCTATGATCCCGATGGTGTTCTGCTGGGCGAAATCGCGGTCGGTCAGACCTTCGCCAATCAGATCAAGTTCGCGATTGCCGATGGCACGCCGGACTTTACCGCGGGCGATGCTTTCAACATCACGGTGCTGACCGCGCCAAAATATGTTGCCCTCGATCCCACGGCCACCAATGGCGCCCAGAACGCGGCCGGCGTGGCGCTGTTTGCCGGGCATGCCGCCGATGGTGTCGACGGTGTGATAACCGGGCTGGTTCGCGGCCCTGCGCTGCTGCGCAGTTCGGGGATTGCCTGGCCGGCAGGTATTAGCGACGCCCAGAAGGCGATCGCACTGGCGCAGCTTGCTGCACTCGGCATCGTCGTCCGTCAGGACGGCTGATCGCCCGCCGGCATTCCCGAAACCTCAATCCTGAAAGGATTCTCCGATGACTGAGATTTTGAGCCTCGATACTGGCGCGATCAATCTGCCGTTCACGGCGGTCGATATGACTCGCGCCATCAATGAACTGCCGACGCCGTTCGGCCAGATGACCAGCGAAGGCTATTTTCCGGCCGAGCCGCTGGCCTCCAGCAATGTCGAAATCACCATCGAGAACGATGTTCTCACCGCGCTGCCGCAGACCGGCGACGGGCCGCCCACCATGTCGAAGCAAGGCACTGCAAAGTCCCTGATCTTCAAGGTGCCGACCATCAGTCACCTGGACAATTTCTGGGCCAAAGACATTCGCAACATGCTTGCGATCATCGGCCGATCGAAAAAGCCGGAAACGGCCGCCGATCTGATGAACAAGCGGCTGATGCGTTTCAAGAACAAGTTCAATCTGACGTGGGAATTGATGCGGATGTCCTGCGCCAAGGGCAAGATTGTCGATGGCGCCGGCAATGAGATTTACGATCTCTATGCCGCGTTCGAACTCACCAAGAAGGTCGTGTATTTCGACCTCGACAATGCGGCGTCCGACGTCAGCGAATCGTGCGATCTTCTGTGGGCGCTGATGACACAGGACCTGGCGGATGAGGTCATGTCCGGCATCACCGTCAAATGCTCCCGCAGCTTCTTCAGCAAGCTGATCAAGCATGGATCGGTGAAGCAGTATTGGCAGCAATCGGAAAACGCGTTGCAGATGATGAATCTCGCGCGCGGAACGGACGGTGGTTATCGCCCGCGCGGCTTCACCATCGGCAATGTGCGGTTCGAGGAATATGCCGTGGCGGTGCCGATGTGGGGCGGAACGAATACGCTGATCATCGCGGCCACCAAGGGCCATGCGTTCCCGACCGGGACGCTCGACACCCATGTCACCTATGTGGCGCCGCCGAACGATCTGCGGTCGCTCGACGGTGGTCTGGCCGATGTGACCGATGCGATCCACATCACGACCGAGCCGATGAAGCACGGTAAGGGTCTCGAAATCCTTGGCGAGATGAACGCCCTGCCGCTATGGCGCCGTCCCAACCTGCTGGTTGAGTGCGATGCGGGCGCGGGCACCTCCACCGTGCCGCGCGGCGAAGCCTAATACCCGGCGGTGTGAACGCCCACCTTGAAAAGCAGGCGTGACAGCCGGGAGAGACCGGCACCATTTTTCGGACGGTGAACCATGTCAGTGATCAGCGCAGCGCTTGACGACGTGTTTGGCGAGCCCGATCTCGCTATCGCGGCACTGTGGCGTTCGCGCGGCGCCGGCGCCGGCCGGGCGGTGCAGATCATGCGGTCGGCGCCGGACGATGTTCTGCGGTTGGGCAGCACCAATGTCGTGGCGGGCACCAATGTCTTCTTTGTCCGCCGCTCGGAGATCGCAACGGTGGAGCGCGACGACACATTCGCCATCGGGGTGGAAGTGTTCCGCGTGATCGGAACGCCGTCGTTCCCGGATGACCGGCAACTGATCTGGCGTTGTGAGGCGGTGAAGGAAGTCTGATGCGCATCACGGTCGATTTGCCGAAGGTACGGGAGATTTCGCGCGAAATCGTGACCGACGTCGATCGCGCGGTGACTGCCACCATGGACGAAGTGGCCCAAGGTCTGAAGGGCGATCTCCGTGCGCAGGTGCGGGGAGCGGGATTGGGCGACAAGGTCGCGAATGCCTGGCGGTCGCGCCGATACCCGGAAGGCAAGGTCAGCGCCGATGCGGCGGCCTTCGTCTGGACCAATGCCGCCAACATCATCGACGGCTTTACCCGTGGTGCCACGATCCGGCCCGTCAATGGACGGCGTTATCTGGCGATCCCGACGGAGAATGTGCCGCGGCGGCCGGGCCGGCGCGGCATGAATCGCCAGATGACGCCGGATGAGGTGGAAACCACCTTCAATCAGGATCTGAAGTTCGAAAGGACGAAGAAGGGTTCCCTGATCGCATTCATCGATGCGGTGCAGGCCAAGAGTGGGCAAGGTTATCGCCGCGCGACAAAGAAGCGTCTGGCGCAGGGCCGGACGCAACAAAGCGTCGTGATGTTCTTCTTCGTGCCGGTCGCGCAGCTTCAGAAGCGATTGAACCCGGACGAGATTGTCGATGCCTGGGCCGCGCGCGTGCCCGGTCTGCTCGCCACACACTGGAGTTGACATGCGCACTGCCGAGCGCGTGCTCGCCGCGATCGACACCATGATCGCGGTAGCGCTGCCGTATGCCGATGTACAGCGCAATGCGGACAAGCCGGTCGAACTTTCGAGCGATGGACTTGTCATCATTCGCGACGGCGATCCGGGCGAGCCGGAGGTGTATCTCTCGCCGCTTACCTACAATTTTCAGCATCGGGTCGAGATCGAGGTCGCCGCGCGGGATTTCCGCGATACCTCCGGCCACGAACTTCTCAACCAGATGCTGGAAGCAATCGGCGCCGCCGTCGAAAGCAATCGCACGCTCGGCGGCGTTGCGCTGTGGCTGGAGCCGGAGGCGCCGGTGCTGGCCGCCGTCGAAAGCTTTGGTTCTGCGCCGATCCATTGGGCCGACCTCACACTGGTCGCCCACTACATCACTTCAAACCCGTTGACCTGATCAGGAGGAATTCCGATGGCACGTGCACGCGGCTCCAGTTCTTCGATGGCGCTCGCCTTCGAAACGATTTATGGGCTCATTCCCGTTTCCGGCTTCAAGAAAGTGCCGTTTGTCTCGTCCGCATTGGGCGAGCAACAGGATCTGATCAAGCCCAATATTCTGGGCCTGGGGCGCGATCCGCAAACGCCATCCCGCGATGTCATCAACAATGATGGCGATCTGGTGGTGCCGATCGATCTGCGGAATTTCGGCATATTTCTCAAACTTCTGCTGGGCGCACCCACGACAACGCAAGGTGTGGCAGCCACGGGTTCCATCGCCTTTTCGGCGCAGCCCGCCGCGACATCAAAAATCACGATCAACGGCACGGATTTCACCTTTGTCTCGGCCTCGCCAGGCGCCACCGATGTGTTGATCGGCGCCACCTTGAAGGCGACGGTGGCGAATGCCGTGCGCGCGCTCAATGCCAGCGCGGATGTCGGCGTGGCAGCGGCGACCTATTCGACCGACGATGATGGCACGACCATCTATATCACCCACGATACCATCGGCACCGCCGGCAACAGCTTCACCCTGGTCGCGGGCGGAACGCCTTCGCCAAACGCCACAGTTTCGGATGCCACACTGGCGGGCGGTGCCACGACCGGCGCTTACAACCACGTCTTCGTATCGGGCGCCAGCACATTGCCGTCCGCTGCGATTGAGGTGGGCTTTCCGGAAGTACCGTCCTATGGCGTGAATTATGGCGCGGTGGCCGACAAACTCGCCATCCAGATGCAGCGCAGCGGCCTGCTTGACGCCACCGTTTCGATGATCTGTCAGGGCGAAAAGGTGTTTTCGTCGAGCCAGGCGGGCACGCCCAGCGAAGCCGCGCTGAAACCATTCACACAGTTTACCGGTGCTGTGCTGCGTGCCGGCGTACCGGTAGCGGACGTCGTGAACGCCAATTTCACCTATGCCAACAATTTCGACAAGGTGGAGGTCATCCGCCGCGACGGCCGCATCGGCGGTGCCGATCCGGGCGAGATCGAGATTACGGGTCAGATGGTGGTGCGCTTCGGCGATGACGATCTGACCAGCCTCGCGCGGGCCGGTGATCCGATCGATCTTCTCTATGGCTGGAAGATCGCTGACGGCGAGGAACTGCGCTTCGCCCTGCACGATGTCTACCTCTCCAACCCGAAGAGGCCGGCGGAAGGGGCGGGCGGTGTGCAGGCCACAATTGACTGGCGTGGGGCCAAGAACGCCACCATCGGCCGCGCCATGACGGTTACGCTGATCAACGATGTGGCGAGCTATTGATCATGTATACGGTGAATACGAACCGCGAATCCGTGTGGCATGATTTTCGGCCAGGTGTGCGCATCAAGTTTCGTCTCGCGGTGCCGGCGTTAATTCTGGCGGCCCGGAATGAGGCGGCGGAGGCGGTCAATGCTAGCAAGGATAAAAAGAGTAGTCTCGTCATCGCGAGTGGAGATGCGCTGACACGCGCGTTGGCCCGGCTGGGGATCGAAGACTGGGAAGGCGTTGGCGACGAGAATGGCAAGCCGCTGCCGGTGACGCCGAACAATGTCGATTTCTTCATGGACGGCTGGCTGGCCTGGAATTTCGTGGAACGCGTTTATGTCATTCCCGCGCTGCTGCGAGATGACGAAAAAAACGCATTCTCGCCCTCGCGGAATGGCACTTCGGGGGCGATAACCACGGAAAAGACTACTGCCAGAACTGCAAAACGAAATGTGCGGCGTGCCCGTACACGCTGAACGCGCCGCAAACGCTTGACGGCGCCATGGCGTGGGAAGCGCTGAAACTGGCCTGCGGTCAGCTTCGCGTTTCCGCAATGGGTGGCGTCTACGGGCTTGATTACAGCGCGATGCTCCAGATGGCCGAGGCCATGGGCGCGCTCAACGACATCTTCACAACGACGTTGCCGGGGATCGAGGCGATCCTTGTGCGCGCGCAATCCGGCGAGGGAGAATAATGCCGACGAAAAATGTCGCCTATCGCATTGCCACGTCCGGAAAGCAGGATGTCGTCCGCGATTTCAACGAGATCGGGCAGGCGGCCGACAACACCGGCAAACAGATGACGCAATCGTTTCAGCGCGCCGGGACGGCGAGCGAGGCGATGGAGCAGCGTTATCTCCGGCTGGCCGCCGCGGCCAAGCAATCGGTGATGCAATCGGTTAACCAGGCGAACTTCAACCACATTCTGGGCGTTGACCCGAACACCGCGAAATCGGCCAAGGATTCGGCGCGGATTCTGGACGATATGATCGGGCGCACCACGGCGCTGCGCGCCGCGATCAATCCCCTTGGTGCGGCCCAGGAGAAAATGAACAGTGAGATTGCCAACGCCAACGATCTCTTCGCCCGTGGCGCGATCACAGTGGAAGAACAGGCCGCCGCGCATGCGCTGGCCAAAACCCGCTTCGATGCCACGGCCAAATCTCTTGGCGCGGTGGCGGGCGAAGCCGGGCTTTCCTCCTTCCAGCTCGCCAATCTGGGTTTTCAGTTCAACGACGTGGTGACCGGGCTCGCGATGGGCCAGCGGCCGTTGCAGGTGCTGGCCCAGCAAGGCGGCCAAGTCTACCAGGTCTTCGCCGGCTCCAATGTCAGCGTCACCACCGCGTTAAAACAGGTGACCGATAAATCCAAGGCCATGGTCAGCGGCCTGATGAATATGGTCACGCCGGCCCGGCTTGTGGGTGGCGCATTCGGACTGGTCGCGGTGACGGGCGTCGCCGCATTTGCCCAGACGATTTCCCGCGAGAAAGAGCTTGAGGCCGCGACACGCGGTCTTGGGCGGGTGGCGGGGGTGACGGCGGTCCAGTTGCTGGACATGGCACGCGCGGGCGCCCAGTTTGGCGACACCAGCGTGTCGGCGGCGATCGCGACCGAGAAAGCGTTGCTTTCCACCGGTAAGGTCTACAAGGAAAATTTCGCGGGTCTGATCGGCATCGCCAAGAACTTTGCCGCGCAAACCGGGCTGTCCGCCGATGACGCCAACAAGGCGCTGGCCAAGATGGCGGCCGACCCGGTCAAAGGTATCAATGCGCTGGGCGATGCGATCGGCGGGGTGACGGCCGCGGAAGTGGAGCGGGTACAAAGTCTGGTGGCGCAGGGGCGCGAGCAGGATGCGGTCAATGTGCTAATCGCCACCGCCAAGCGCAACCTGGTCGACTATCGCAACGAATTGAGCCTGACCGGCCGGGTGATGAATTCGTTTGGCCAGATCGGCAGCACTGTCTGGGACGACATCAAAGAGGGCATTGAAGGCAGTTTCACCGCGCTGAAGAAGTTCGAGAACGAACATCCCGCGGTTGCGAATGCGATCACGTCCGCGATGACAGCGGCGCTGCCGCCGGAATTCCGGCTGATCCTTGAGCATCTGCTCAATCCGCCGACAGCGGCGCCAACATCCACCAATGTCCGCGGGGTCGACCAGACACGGGATGCAGTCATTGCCGCATCACGTAATGTCGGCACCGATGCGATCAGTTCGCTTCTGGACGCCTCGGCGGCGCGCAAAAAGGCGCTTGACAATGCGACCGGCGCAACGCCCTCACAACTGGCGACGATGACGCTCGATTATCAGCGCATGAAAAGTGCGCTGGATTCGCTGAGCGACTCGCAAGGGACCTTGATCGTCAATGGCAAGCATTATCTGAGCCAGCAGCAGATCCAGCAGCGGCAAGACGAACTCAATATCCGCGCGATCAACGCGCGCACACCCGCAGAGAAGGCGCAAATTGCCAGCGAACAGGCGAAACTGTCGCTGACCGGACAGATGATGACGGCCGAGGAACGCAACACGGCCGCCACCTTGGCGGGATCTGCTGCGTATATCCAGTCCGCCAAGGTCATCATCGACCAGAATCGGGTGCTCGATATCCAGGCCACTGGTGCGCTGAAAGTGGCGGCTGCGTGGCAGCAAGGTGCCGCTGCCGCCGCACTGGCCGAGGCCAAGCGTCAGGCCCTCACCGAACAGGTGCAAACCGGAATCGATGCCGATCAGCGCGCCGCGCAGATCGTGCGCCAGCAAGTGGCAAGCCAAATCACAAATTCAGCGCAGACGATTGCGCAGATGATGGACGAGACAGCAATTCGCAAACGCATGAACGATGCGATCGGCACTGGTATTCTCACCCTTCAGCAAGCAGATGAACAGATGCAGACGGAATTGGGTCTGCGTCCACTATTGATCGCGCAAGCTCTGGCCGAAGGCGATGCCAAGAAAAAGCTGGCGGATGAGATCAAGAGTCTGACGCAAGCCTACGCCAGCGACAATCAAGAACGTGCGCGGTCGGCGGCGTTGGCTGAATTTGTGGATCAAGGTGATCAGATCACGCTGCTGCGCCGCGAAATTCAGCTTCAAGGTCTTAGTGCTGATGCGCGGGATATTGAACTCGCGAAGTTGAACGAGGTTCTTCGGCTGAAACGAATGGGCGTCGATCTGACGGAGATGGATTCGCAAGCATGGGTCGAGAACGCTGAGAACATCGAACGGATGCATCAGGCACTTTCATTGGCTAACGCGGAGCAGCAAGAGATTTCCGGTACGGTCGATGATCTCGGCAATTCCCTGCAGGATTTCTTCAACAATGGCGAAGTCGGCTGGAAGTCGCTGGGTGATCTCGGGCTCTCGGTCATCAAAGACTTGGAGTCCGAACTGATCAAACTTTCGCTCATCAATCCGTTCAAGAGCTGGTTGACGGGTGAAAAGCTGCCCGGTCTCGGCGGCGTTCTTGGTCAATTGCTTGGCAGTATTGGTGGAAGTGGTGGCATCGAGGAAATCACGATGACGCCTGATGTATTCGGACGATTCCATACCGGTGGAACCGCCGGTTATGCATCATCGTTCCAGGCTGTCAAGGCGGATTTGTTTCGCAATGCTCGGCGCTATCACAGCGGCGGCCTGGCCGGCGATGAGGTGCCGGCCATCCTGCAACGTGGCGAACGTGTCCTGAGCCTGCAAGAGACCAAGAATTACCGCAACAATCGGAGTGGTGATGCCTCCGGCGCTGTCACCGTCAATTATGCGCCGGTTTACAACATTCAAGGTTCCGACCGCGCGCAAGTGCAGGCGATGATCGATGAGCGCGATCGGCGGAACAAATCCGAACTCTATGGCACGGTGACAAGTATCTTCATCGATGCCCGCCGCCGCCGGATGTTGTGACGGTTATCGAATATGGCACTGGTTTATCCGCTCGATTTCCCCACTTGGTTGCCGGGAATGTCGGTCAGCACATTCACGCTCGCCTATCAGCAGGAAATCGCGCCCACCGGCGGTGGCGATATCGTCCGCGATCTGGGCATGACGTTGTGGAATGCCGATTTCGAAACGCCGCGGCTCGACCCCGACGATATGGCGGCCTTCAGCGCCTGGTTGACGGCGCTGGAAAACGGCGGTCAGACCTTCTGGGGACGGGATTTCACCGCGGAATTCCCGCGCAATTATCCCAACGGCAGCGCCGGCATGACGAAGGCGGGTGGCGGCACATTCACCGGCGCGGGCCTGCTATCGGCCGTCGCCAGCGACAACAAGACGGTGACGATCAGCGGCCTGCCGGCGAACTTCGTGTTCAAGCCGGGCGATCATATCGCGTTCGATTATTCCGGCGGGGTGCGGGCCTATCACCGCTGCATCGTGGACGCCAGCGGCAATGGCTCGGGTGTGGCCGTGATCGAAGTGCGGCCGCATATCCGGCCGGGTTTTGCCACCGGTGTGGCCGTCACGCTCGACAAACCGAAAGCCAAAATGCGGCTGATACCGGATTCCGCACAACCTTCGCCGCTGGGGCGCGGCAAAGGCACCTGGTCCTTCAAGGCAACACAGACGCTGCAACCATGAAAACACTCTCCACCGCATTCAAGGATGCGCTGTCCTCCGGCCGCCATGTTTTTCGCATGTTCGCAAAGTTCAATCTGGCGAGCGGGGATTATGGCTTCTGGGACGACGTCGGCAACGTCACGGTCGATGGCGTGGAATATGTGGGATCGGGCACGCTGGGGGAAGTCTCGCCCATCTCCGGGGTGGGCGATATGTCGATCCCTGGCGTCCAGGCCAAGCTTTCCGGGATCGATGGGGAGGTGCTGAATACGTTCTTCAACGAAACCTGGCATCAGCGCGCAGCGGCTCTCAGTATCGGCGTGTTCGATGCTGACACGCGCAATCTGATCGGCACCGACAAGGTGTTCGACGGCTATATGGATACCGCGTCGCTGGATGGCGGTGCGGGTAAAGAGGCCACGCTGACGGTCACACTGGAGGATGTGGCGCGGCGGATGACCCGCAGCTTCGCCAATGTCCGCAGCGATGCCGATCAGCGTGAGCGCGATCCCACCGATACGCTGTTCAAGCGCGTGGCCTATGCCGCCCAGAAGACGGTCTATTGGGGCCAGCCCACGCCTGCCAGTGGTCAGGTCCGCGGCGGCGGTACGACCAAGCAGAATACGCTCGTCAATCTGAGGTAGCGCGCATGCGATATCCGGATTGGGAGCAGCGTCTCCGGGCGCTGCTGGACCATTGGCGCGATCAGAACAATGACTGGGGCGAGGGCGATTGCTTCTGCCGCATGGCGGATGCCGCAATGGCGGTCGCGCCCATTCCCGATCCCATGGCGGATCATCGCCGGAAATACGACACGGCGCGCGGTGCGATCCGCTATCTGAAATCGCTGGGCCATGCCAATGCGGGCGATGCCGTGGCGGCCTATCTGCCGGAGGTGCATCCCGCTTTCGCCCATCGCGGCGATATAGGCTTTGCGTCCGATGTGAGCCCGCTGTGCCTCTGCCTCGTCATGGGGCCGACGCTGGTTGTGATCAATGAAGATGGCGTGGGCTGGGATGCGGCGCCGCGCTCGCGCTTGAAACGCGCATTCAAGGTGGGCTGGTAGCGTGGGCAAGATCGGAAAGGTCATCGCCGGCGTTGCCCTGATCGGCCTTTCGTTTGTCGGTCTGCCGTTTGGGCTGGCCGCCCTGAGCGGCACGTTTTTGGGGATGGGCGCATCCCTTGTGCTCGGCGGTATCGCGGAGATGCTCACGCCGGGCCCCAAGCCCGGCTCTGTCGGTGGCACATCTGAACAGATCAGCCTGGACCCTACGCATCCGCGCGAGGTCGCCGTTGGCCAGCCGCCGACGCCGGGCTCTCTGCTCGACAAATTCAGCCACGATCATCTGCCTTGGGGTGGTGGCAACGAGGGCAAAAATCGGGTCAAGGAAGTTCTCATCTGTCTGGCCGACCATGAATGCGACGGTCTGATTGAGATCTGGGATGGTGCCCGCAAGCTGACGCTGGGCACCGAAGATGCGGCGTTGGGCTGGCCCATCGCGGAGTACAACAGCGAAGGGAAAGATCACCTCTACATCAAGTTCCACAAGGGAACGTGGGATCAGGTTGCCGACCAGCATCTGATCGATGTTTCGGGTGGGGAATACACCGCGAGTGACCGTGGCGTTGGCGTTTGTTACGCGCGTGTGACGATGGTTGCATCCATCGATCAGGATGACAAAGCCTGGGCGGCGGGTGAACCGCAACTGAAGTTCGTGCTTCGGGGCGCGAAACTCTACGATCCGCGCAAGGACAGCAGCGTCGGTGGCTCAGGCTCGCATCGCTGGGGCGATCTTTCCACGTATGAATGGACCGACAACGCCGCAGTCATCGAATACAATTTGATCCGTGGCATCGATCGCGGCGATGGCGAACTGCTCTATGGTGTTGAAGCCTCCCATGATCAGGTGCGCTTTGACGATGCGGCCGCTGCCATCAACGCCTGCGATGAGGATGTAGCGCTCAAAGGCGGTGGCACCGAGAAGCGCTATAAGGCGAGCGGGATTATCCAGGTCAGCGCGGAAGTGCGCACAGCCCTGGACGCCATCCGGCAATCGATGGCAGGTGCCGTCTACACCCTGGCGGGGTCATGGCGAATCTTCGCCGGCGTTGCCCAGGCACCAGCGATCAGTTTCACCGATGCTGACGTCATGTTGGCGGAAGATTACAGCGCCAAGCCGAAACTGCCATCGACCGATCTGATCAACACCGTCTATGCCAGTTATATTGATCCGGCATCCGGCTATACGCAGCAATCCATTCCGGTGCGGCGCAGCACCGATGATGTCACGACCGATGGCGGGATCGGCCGAAAACTCGAACTGCAACTGGATTTTGTTTATAGCGCAACACAGGCGCAACGCGTTGCGGAGATTGAACGCCGCAAGGGTCGCCGGCAGATCCGGCACACACGCACGCTACCGCCTTATGCCTACGAGATGGAGGCGGGCGATTGGGGCGCGTGGACGAGTGCGCGCTACGGCTATGCCGCCAAGGCGTTCGAAATCGCCAACGTCACGATCAACGGCAAGCTGGATATCGGTCTGCAGCTTAAAGAGACCGATGCGACGATCTACGACTGGAACGCTGCAACCGATCAGGCGGACAAGATACCCGTCAACCTGCCCAGTGCCGATCCGCCCGCGGCGCTGAAGCCCACCGGGTTCAACGTCAACCCGATTAATCAGACCGGTTCCGGCGGCACCAGTGTGCCGATCCTGCCGGTGACATGGGATCCGCCGAATACCGCCGATGTGACCGGCGTGACGATCGAGTGGCGCAAGGTCGGCTCGATCGACGTGCATTCGGTTTCAGCGGCAGATGCCAATGAAGGGGTGGCATCGATCCGGGCGTTGATCATGCCGGATGTGGCTTATGAAGCTCGCATGAAGTTCAACGCGGTGCCGACACGGGCGACGGATTGGACCGATTGGGAGCCGTTTTCCTTCACCTCCGGCCCGGTATTTCAGGCGGGCGCCGATCCCGCCACCACGGCATTGCTGCAGGCATTGTCGGATTCGGTGACGGTGCGCAGCGCGGTGCAAGCGCTGGCGAATTTCACCTGGCGCGAGACGCTGGACAAGCTGGCTGGCGCCGCCTTGCAGACCATAGCCGATCTGCAAGTGACACAGGCGATTGTGCGGGATGCCACCATCGAACGCCTGCCGGACGGCAGCGTGCATGTGCACAGCATCGACGCGATCAAGGCCACGCTGGGCGATTGGAACGCCAGTGTTTCCACCATTGCCGACGCGCTGGTGGATGTGCAGGGCCGCACAAGTGCCTATTGGCAGATGTCGGTGGACGCGGGCGGGACCGCCTTCATGCGCGCGCAGGCTGACAATGCCGGCTCGACCATCATGATCGCAGCCGATACCATCGGGCTTTACAATAGCGCAGATAATTCGGTGGTACCCGCGCTGGCGGTCGTTGATGGCGATGTCTATGTCGCCAACAACCTGTTTGTCGGCACAGATCTGATGCTGGGCCGGTATCCTGGTATTGTCCGGTACGATAATGGCAGCGTGGCGTTCGCGCTGGGTGGTCCGTTCGGCGCCAGCAACGATCTGATGTTCTACATCGGCCCGTCGATGGCGCTCGGCGCCATGAGCCGCGATAACGCCTCCATGTGGGTGGACGTGGCCGGAAACGGTCGGGTCAGTGGCACATGGACCTCCGGCGGCGGCGAGCACAGCGCGAAGTCGAATTCGACGGTTGATAGCCCGGTCGTTGAAACCGAGGTCTGGACGCCAGCCAACGCGAACATCACGGTCACCTATAGTTATCAGCGTTTTGGTTCGCAGATCACCTATGCGTCCAGCGGGACAGAGGTCAACAACAGTGGCGCGCTGACCGGTGGCGGGCTTGAACTTTATCGCTCGATCAATGGCGGCGCCTATTCACTGGTCGATTCCGGCGCAATCCCGGGTGGCTGGTCGTTGATGACATATTTTGACTTTGAAGACCCGAACGCACCATCGGGCCAGAAATGGGTGACGCGGAAAGCCGAATCCTGTTCGTTGTCACGCACCTATGTGGACACGGTCGGCGGCACGCAATCGCGCCAGTTCAAAGCTGTCGTCAGCGGCGGGCTGAACAAGACTTATCACTATCCGCTGAGCGACTTCGCGCAAACCAAAGTCTCCGCGCAGCAATAACCACGCACTGAAGGGACGTTTCGCATGGCATGGCCATCGGCCGGATCGCTATCGCTCACCAATGGCAGCGCCAATGTCACGGGTACGGGGACATTGTTTCTGTCTGCTTATGTTGGCGATGGCTTGCAGATTAATGGCGTCGGTCTCTTCGAGATCGCGGCGATCACCGACAATACGCATTTGACGCTGGCCACCAACTATTCGGGTACAACCGGCGCGAAGGCGAATGGCGCCTGGAGCATCGTGCCATGCTCGCCGTTGCGCGGTTCGGTGCAAAATCTGGCGGCGAGCGTGTCTGACCTGATCGCCAACTGGTCCGGTGCGTTTCAGATGTCGTCACCCAGTGGGCCTGTTTCGGTTTTGAACGGGCAACTCAAATTCCCGGCGACACAAAATCCGTCCACCGACGCAAATACCCTGGATGACTATCGCGAGGGTATCTGGACGCCATCGCTCTCCATCGGTGGTTCGACGGCTGGAATCGTGCTCGAATCCAGTTCGCGCGGCGCTTATACGATGATCGGCAATCGTGTGCTGTTCAACGTGTTTATATTGCTGACCAGTAAAGGCGGCGCGAGCGGTGATGTCAGCGTGTCTGGGCCGCCGTTCACCGCATTCGATCATTTTCCGGTCGCAAGCCGGTTTGCCGGGATATCAGGGACCATTCAATCACCTGGCGCCTTTGTACTTGGCGGCACGCAATCGATTACGCTTTACAGCATGAGCAGCGGAAACCCCGCAAATATTCAGGGTGCCGATCTGACAGACACCACGCAACTTATCCTCAATGGCAGCTATAGGGTCTAATTCATGATCACCAATGCAGATATCTCTGCGAGCTATGAGCCCTTGCGCGCGCTTTCCATCATCCATATGCCGGCCGTTGCCGCCTATCGCGTGGCGCTGGCTTTTGATGAGGTGCAGCGGCAGTTCCGCATCTATGCGGGGGTCGCTCAGAAGATCGCGGAAGACTATGGCGAGCGGGACGACAATGGCCGCCTGGTCAAGAGCGACAATGGCGGGACCCCGATCAACGCCGAGGATGGCAAGAAGGCCCTGGCCGATCTCAATGCCGAAGAAGTCACGCTCAATATCAAGACGATCTCGCTTGCCGAACTGGGCAATCTGGAACTGACACCTGCGTTGCTCGCGCCGTTGCGCTGGCTGATCACCGAATAACCGAACCCTTCATCCCTTCCACCCGCCCGCGAAGCCCGCGGGCTTTTTTGTGACCGAAAGGAAAATCCTATGAAATCGATCTTCTCACGCTTTGCCGCAATTCTGGCGTTCGCCGCTTCTGCCGCGTTGTTTGTCGCCCCTCCCGCTGCGCTGGCGATGAACTATGCCCAGTCTGCGGCTGGCACGGCGATTTCTGCCGCCGGTGCGCTCGCCAACGGTGGCACGCTCAAAATCTATTGCGGCACCAAGCCGACCGATGCCGATACCGCGATTTCCGGCCAGACCCTCGCGGCCACCTTCACCTTCAACTCGCCCGCATTCGGTTCGGCTTCGCTGGTTTCGAGCAAGATGCAGATTGCCGGATCGATGGTGGCCACCACGGTGACATCCGTCGCAACCTGCACCGCGACCTTTGCCCGTATGTTCAAAAGCGATGGCACCACAGTGGTGGCCGATTTCACTGTTGGCACCAGTGGGGCGGACGTGAATTTCAACTCCACGTCTTTCACCACCGGCGGCAACGTCACGCTGTCCAGCTTCGTGCTCAATCAGCCGCTTCAGTAAGGCGTCTCATTCATCAGCGTAGAGCCATGGTGGTGAAGCGATGACACCTGACATATGTGGCGGATATGGCTGAACTTCTGATCCGGACATTCAACGGTGAGAATGCCAAACGCTACATGGACGGCGACGTAGTGGCCGTGTGCCCGGATGGTCATGTTTTCGGACGAATGGAAAGCCTTGAAGTGTGGCTGGCAGAAGGCCGTGACGCTGCGGCGTGGCCTGGTGGCTTCGCAATCGTCCGGCTTCCGGGCATGTCCGTGGAAGACGCGCGGCAATATCTTGAGGAAGTGC